>Ga0163144_10004648_pt1 | contig 30847 bp, 28 predicted proteins | sample OliLak19BULKMAT1_FD_123175 | JGI IMG/M metagenome (GOLD analysis project Ga0163144, IMG submission 123175) | Freshwater microbial mat bacterial communities from Lake Vanda, McMurdo Dry Valleys, Antarctica - Oligotrophic Lake LV.19.BULKMAT1 | ecosystem: Environmental > Aquatic > Freshwater >... | reverse complement strand
CATGGACGCGGCGCGCCCCAGAACGCGCCCGCGCCGACGCACTTCGTGGAGGTCTCGATCTAACGCGGGGCGGACATAATCGCTGGCCGCGTTAGGCGGTCAGAATCGCTGGCCGCTAACACGCGCCGGCTTTCTGTCCGCACGAACAACGGCGATTTCGCGTATCGCTCATTCGCTAGCCTGCGGTTACTTGACGACGCGGTAGGGTCTCGGGCAAGGCGAGACGGATGCCCATCCGTCTCGCCAACCTCTCCGGCCGCGCCGCGCTCCTCGTCGCCGACGGCATGATCGACGTCGCGCGCGCTTCCGGCGGCCGCTTCTCCTCCGACCCGATGGCCGCGCTCGCCGACTGGGATGCCTTCGCCGAGTGGGCGCGAGACTTCTCCGACGCCGACGTCACCACGCAGTTCAAAGAGGCCGACCTCGGCCCGCCCGTGCCGCGCGCGTCGAAGGTCTTCGGGATCGGCATGAACTACCGGGACCACGCCGCCGAGGCGAAGCTCGAGATCCCGAAGTCGCCCGTCGTCTTCACGAAGTTTCCGAACTGCCTCAGTGGGCCGTTCGCCGACGTCGTGCTCTCCTCCGATCGGGTCGACTGGGAAGTCGAGCTCGTGGTCGTGATCGGCCGGCGCGGGAAGGGCATCGCGGAGAAAGACGCGCTCGCGCACGTCGCGGGGTTCACCGTCGGCCAGGACGTGTCCGATCGCCGCATGCAGTTCGCCGATAAGCCGCCGCAGTTCTCGATGGGAAAGTCGCTCGACGGCTACGGCCCGACGGGGCCGGCGCTCGTGTCGCTCGACGCCTTCACCGATCCGAACGATCTCGCGCTCACCTGCGACGTCGCGGGCGAGCGCATGCAGAGCGGCCGTACCGGCGACATGATCTTCGGCGTCGCGCCGCTCGTCGCCTTTCTGTCGCGCTGGTGCACGCTCGAGCCCGGCGATCTCATCTTCACGGGGACGCCGGCCGGGGTCGGCTCGACTCGCGACCCGCGCCGCTACCTCGCGGCCGGCGAGGAGATCGTCAGCACGATCGACGGCATCGGCACGATGCGGAATCGCTGCGTCGCAGCGCCGGCCTGACGTGACGGCCTCCGCGGGCGTGATCAGGGCGGCACGTCGGCCCCCGGGTTGGCAGGCGCCGGGTCCCGCCCCGGCTTCCCATCCGGATCCAAGTCTCGGCCCGCATGACGGCGAGGATCTCTGCTACCTCGCGGGCGACTGGCGCATCCTGCAGCAGATCGACGGGCACCGCTGGTCGCTCGATGACCTGGTGACGGCATGGGTCGCCGCGACGGTGGTCGCCGATCGTCCGCCGCACCGATTCCTCGATCTCGGCTGCGGGATCGGTACGGCGCTGATGCTGGTCGCCTGGAAGTTTCCAGACGCCTCGGGCCTCGGCGTGGAAGCGCAGCCGGCGAGCGTCGATCTCGCCCGGCGCTCGCTGGCGTGGAACGGTGCGGCGCCGCGCGCCGAGGTGCGCCTCGGGGACTTTCGCGACGCGAGGGTTCTTGCGGGGACGACAGCGTTCGACCTGGTGACCGGCACGCCGCCGTATCTGACGCCGGGTCACGCGACGGCGTCACACCGTCCGCAATGCGGCCCGTGTCACTTCGAGGAGCGCGGCGGCGTCGAAGAGTATTGCGCGGCCGCCGCGCGGGTGCTCGCACCAGGTGGCCGGTTCGTGATGTGCGCCGCGGCGTTCCAACAGGACCGCGTCGTCCACGGGGCCGAGACGGTCGGTCTCGCAATCGACGGGCTCATGCGGGTCGTACCGCGCGAAGGTAAGGACGTGCTCTTCGACGTCTTCGTCGCGCGGCGCCCCGGCGACACTGCCGCGTCATCCGGCGTGATCCCATCGTCGATGGTCGTCCGCGATCGCGCCGGACAGTGGACGCCGGCCTTCGCGGAGCTGCGCCGCGCGATGGGAATGCCAACCGGTCACGCGTAGGCGCTGTCTCAGTTCGATGCTCGCGGCAGCGGGCGATGGTGGCAGCCGGCGGGCAGGTCGGGGAGTGTCCGGGGAGCCGCAGCTCGCGTGTGCCCAGGACATGGAGGCAGCGGCAGGTTGTAAGCGCTGGCTGGCGGAAACCCGGCGACCGTAGATGCACTCCCTGACCCATCTGCCGGCGACACCGCCCAGCCACGAGACACGACCTACGAGTGACGTCGGTTGCTTGACGGCCGCACCTGTGCGACCCGTGCTCGCCATGGAACGACTGGAATCCGCGGGCCCAAATGCCGAGCAAATCACGTACTGGAACGATCAGGGCGGACCGCGGTGGGTACGGCTGCAAGAAATACTCGACCAGCAGCTCGCCCCGTTCGGCCACGTCGTCATGGACCGGCTGGCGATCGGTGCGGGTGAGCGCATCCTCGACGTCGGATGCGGGTGCGGTGAGACCGCGCTCGAGCTCGGCCGTCGCGTTGGCGCGACGGGAACGGTGCTCGGCGTCGACATCTCGACGACCATGCTCGAGCACGCCGCCGCCCGCGGGAAGGCCGCGGCCAATGTGCAGTTCATGGTCGGCGACGCGCAAACCCATCCGTTCGTGCCCGCCAGCTTCGACGCGATCTTCTCGCGCTTCGGCGTGATGTTCTTCCAGGATCCCCGCGCGGCCTTCGAGAACCTGGCGCGCGCGCTGGTCCCCGGCGGTCGCGTGGGTTTCCACTGCTGGAAAGCGCTGCCCGAGAATCCATGGATGACGGTGCCGTTCTTCGCGGCGTTGCAGCACGTGCCGCCGCCGACCCCGCCACCGCCCAACGCCCCCGGTCCGTTCGCGTTCGCGGATGCCGACCGCGTCCGCGGCTTTCTCGCCGAGGCCGGGCTCGCGGAGATCGCCTTCGAGTCACGGAGCGAGATGATGGGCGTCGGGGCGGGCTCGCTCGACGAGGCCGTCGACTTTGCGCTCCAGATGGGCCCGGCGTCGATCGCCATCCGCGAGGCGACGCCGGAAACCATCGCCAAGGTGCGTGCGAGTGTGCGCGAGGCGCTCGCGCCCTATCAGGTCGGCGACGGCGTGCGTCTCGCGACGTCGACGTGGGTCGTGACGGCGCGTCGGCTCTGAACGTGGGAGATCCCATGGATCGCATCGACACCAGGGTCACGCGCCTCCTCGGCGTCCGCTACCCGATCGTGCAGGCGCCGATGGGATGGATCGCGCGCGCCCAGCTCGCGTCGGCCGTCTCCAATGCCGGCGGGCTCGGCATCATCGAGACGTCGTCGGGCGAGCTCGACAACGTGCGCGACGAGATCCGTAAGATGCGCGATCTCACCGACCAGCCGTTCGGCGTCAACATCGCGCAGATGTTCGTGCGCGACCCGGCGATCGTCGACTTCGTCGTGGCGCAGGGCGTCCGCTTCGTCACGACCTCTGCCGGCGACCCGCGCCAGTACACCAAGCAATTGAAGGAAGCGGGACTCACCGTGTTCCACGTCGTGCCGTCCTTGTCGGCGGCGCTGAAGGCGGTCGCGGCCGGCGTCGACGGTCTCGTCGTCGAAGGCGGCGAGGGCGGCGGCTTCAAGAACCCGCTCGACGTCGCAACCATGGTGTTGTTGCCGCTCGTCTGCTCGAAGGTCGACGTGCCGGTGATTGCGGCCGGTGGCATCTGCGACGGCCCGAGCATGGCGGCGGCGTTCGCGCTCGGCGCCGAGGGCGTGCAGATGGGCTCGCGCATGGTGTCGGCGGCCGAGTCGCCGGTGCACGCGAACTGGAAGCAGGCGATCGTCGCGGCGGCCGAGACCGACACGGTCTTCTTGAATCGCTTCAGCCGTCCGGGTCTGCGCGCGCTCCGCACCCAGAAGACGACGGCGCTCGAACGCCAGGAGCACGTCGGCTTCGAGGTCTTCGCGACGGTGCAGGACCTCTACTTCGGCGGCGACATGGAGGCTTCGATCGCCCTCGCCGGCCAGGTCGTCGGCCGCATCGAGGAGGTGAAGCCGGTCGCGCAGATCATTGCGGAGACGGTGGCGGGCTTTCGCGCCACGGCGGCGCGTCTATCGAGTCACGCGGCCAGTCACGCTGCGACGCACGCGCTACCCAATCGAACGATCCCTTCCTGACGTTCACGAAGAAGAGCTCGGGGACGCTCCAGAGCACGCCGCGCAGGCCGGCCTGCAACGCGGCACCGCGATCGAGCGGCGCCTGCAGGATGCCGAGGACGCTGGCGCCCATGCCGACCCCGAGATTGGCGGCGCCGAGCAGCGGGCGGAGCAGCAGCACGTCGTCGGTGAAGAAGAGAAACGCCGAGTCGTCGCGGCTGCGGCGATAGACGGTCGACGTCAGCGTGTTCGATTCGCGCAGGCGTACCGCGAGCGGGTTGCCGGCGCGCGCGAGCGCCGCGACGCGCTCCTGGCGGTAGGACGGCGTCGTGTCCGAGGCCGTTACGCGCCACGTGCGCCGGACGGCGCGGGTCGCGACGGCCGGGATCGCGCGCCACGCGTTCATCGCGACGCGACCGCCGAGGGCCGCGTCGGCGTCGTCGCCGAGCACGGTGTCGATCGTGCGGAAGGTTTCGGTGACGCAGTTCCGGCGGACGAGGTCGTAGCGATAGAGGTCGTCGAAGGCGGTCGCGTAGCGCCGTGCGGTCACGGCCGCGGCCTCCGCGGCGGCGGCCAGGAGTGCCGGCGCCACGTCGGGCACCACGAGATCGGTCTGCCGCGTCGGACGCACGGGGAGCATCGCCTCGGTCGTGACGCGGACCTCGCGCTCTTCCGTGCGGCCGCGGCGCAGCTCGACGACGCGATTGGCCGCGGTTTCGAGCGCCCCGTACGCGCGCTCGTCCGGCTCGGTTGCGGCGGCGAGGCGCTGCCGGCTCGCCGCGAGATCGGCACCGGCATCGGCGAGCAGCCCCTGCGCGGCATCGGGCGCGGCCGCTAGCACGGCGGGTGGCAGCCGCCGCGCGTTCGGCGGGTAGGTGTCGAGGACTACGAGGCGACGCTCGGCGAGCGAGCGCTCGACGGCGGCGAGCCGTGCCATCCCGACGAGCAGTGGAAACCCGACGTCGCTCCGCGTCGAGCCGACGAGCCGCACGAGCGACGCTCGCAGCCGCGCGCCATACCGTGACAGCGCCCGCGCGTCGGCGTCGCTCCAGACGCCGTCGTCGACGACGACGATCCCGGCCGGGTCGAGCCCCGGGGCGGTCTGCAGCGTGCCGAAGGCGACCAGCGCGCTCGCGGTTGCCGTGTAGCGCGTCACGAAGCGATCGTCGTCCGCCGGATAGACGTCGACGGCGAGATGCGGAGACTCCGGGGTGGTCGCCGTGGGGACCGTCGTCACGAGTCGGGCCCGCGCCTCGGTGAGCCGCTCCGCGACGAAGCTCGGTCCGTACGTCGCCGCCACGTCGGCGCGGAGAGCGCGGAGCGCCGCCGATGCGCCGTCCGCGAAATAGCCGGCCGCCTCGATCATGAGGCCGTCCCGGGGGTCCCGAGGGTCGCGGCGGCGCGCGGTCAGCACCCGCAACAGGTGCGCCTCGAGCGCGAGCCGATCCATGAGCGTGCGCTGACGCTGCTGGATCACGTAGCGGAGGTTGAAGCCTTCGCGCAGGCGCTCGAAGGTCGCCGGCGACACTGCGACGCGCGAGCGATGCACGGCGCGGTTGCCGAGGACCGCATAGAGATAGCGGAGGTGGTCGGTCGCGTCGCGCTCGAGCACGAGCCCGCCGGTCGGACTGCGCTGGAAGGCGTACGTGCGATCGCCGAGCGCGAGCGCGACGTGGCCGGCGCTGGAGCCGCCCTCGTTCGGCTCCATGTAGAGATAGTCGACGAAGGGCGTGGCGCCGGCTGGGGCGGACGTGCCGAGGACGATGAGGGCGAGGAGGGCGGCCCCGATCGCGGTCAGGGGCGACGCTTTATCCATGATGCCGCCTGCGAGTCGACGGGCTCCCCGGAACGCGCGTTCCGGAGAGCCCTCGTCGATGGATGCTGTCTGCGCGCTACTGGACGTTGCGCTTCAGGAACGCGAGCAACCCGGGCGTGACGGGGTTCAGCACCGTGTCCTCGGCCGTCACGACGTCGACGTGCGCGAACCCTTCGACCACGACCACCTCGTAGCCACCGTTCACGCCACCAAAGGTCGGGAAGGCGGGATTGGGAACGCTGGCGTCGACGACGCGCGGAGTGCCGTCGCAGCTCGGTGCGGTGCAGACGCCGATGCTGGAGCCGAACGGCGTGAAGCCGCCGGCCACCGGCACGAGGCCGTTGCTGCCGCCGAACGAGATCACGGGGATGTTGATCGCCGCCGCCTGGGTCAGGTTCTCGATGTCGCGGCGATTGCGGCCGACCGAAAGCGGCGTCGAATCGAGATTGACGGACTGAGAGCATTGCGCGGCGGTGCTGCACGGCGCGCCGACGTTGCCGGCCGTACAGGTGCCTGTCGTGCAGACGCCCGTCACCGAGGTCACGCTGAGCCCGGAGCTCGGGAAGTAGCTGTCGGTGAAGTTCGTGCCGCCGACGTAGAAGGTCTGCACCATGCGTTCGATGCGCGTGACCTCGCGCTCCTGGCCCCAGACGTTCCCCGGCAAGGTCGCGGGCGCCGGACCGTTGTTCGGCACGAGCGACGGCTTGATGCCTTCCGTGATGGAGTTCCAGGTGTGGACCGTGGGGAGGACGGCGATGCCGGGTCCGCCCATGGAGGTCGCCACGAACGGCGCCGCCGGCGCGACGAGACCGTCGTCGTCGAGGAAGTCCCCGAGGGCACCGAAGGCTGTCGACGTCGGCAGGAAGCTGAGGATGGCCAGGTCGGGGACGACGGCCAACGCGTTGTTGCCGGGGCTCCCCTGGTCGGTCTTCAGGATGTTGAGACCGAAGTCGGGGTCGGCGATCGTCTGAATCGCGGTGGCCTCACCGGCCGCGAGGATGCGGGCGTTCAGCAAGGCCGAGATCGAGTACGACGTGGTCGGCGGCGTGCAGACCGGCGGCACTTGTCCGCTGCAGTCGGTGGCTTCGGTCGCGAGGGTGCACGGCGTCGTCCCGTCGACGCAGCGGGCCGCGTTGTCACGGACGGCGCCGAAGAGACCGCCGTCGAACTTCGCTTCGATCCGATCCAACGTGTCGTTCGAGAGCGTGTTGCCGGTGCTGCCGCCGCCACCTTCGAGCAGCACGAGCCCGCGCAGCTTCGCGTAGCCGGGGTCGGCGGGGCCGACGCCCGACAGGTTGAAGTCGGTTGCGGCGTAACGGGCGGTGAAGCCGGTGCCGGCGGAATGGCCGCCTAGGAAGACGTTCTGATTGAGCGCGGCCGCGCTCGCCGCGGTCACGATCGCGTCGATGTCGCGCGAGAACACGAGGGTCGTCCACGACGCGATGAACGGCACGTCCGCCTGCCCGTCATAAAAGACGCCACGGCGATTGGGGCCGCCTGCCAATACCGGGTGGAGCGTGAGGCCGACTTCGCTCCCGAAGAGCCAATCCATGCCGATTTCCGCGCTGGCGTAATGCTCGGCGAGATCGAGACCCGCGAGATCCTCCAGCTGGTTGGAGCGGCGATCGTACGCCCACACTTCGAGGCTGAACGACTCGTTGGCGGCCCGCTGGATCAGGTTCTCCGCGAGGATGCGGAAGACGCCGCCGCCGGCCTCGAAGCCCGGAACGAGGACGAGGATGGCGTCCGGTTGGCCGGTCGCGTTGGCGAGACGGTAGCGGGTGTAGCGCGTGTTGTTGAGGCTGAAGCCGCTTCCGCCAAACTGCGTGAGCAGCTTCGGATTGGTGACGACGACGCCGGCGGTTCCCGGGGTGTTCGCGGGCTCGGCGCCGCTCGGCAGATCGACGGTCTCTTCGGGAGCGAAGATCGACGCTTCGATGCAGCTGTTGGTGGCGTCGAAGCTGCACGCCTCCGCGGTGAACGGCGCCGCGCAGGCCGTGCGCACGACCGATCCGCTACCGGAGTCCTCGCAGCTCGAGGGCTTCTTGATCGAGGCTTTCTTCTTGCCGTTCGCCGGCTTCACCTCGCAGCAAGCGACGCGCGCGTCGCCGTAGCCGCACGTGGAGAGCTTGTAGACGGCTTGCAGGGTGCTCTTGCACTGCTTGCGGAGCGAGAAACCGAGGAGAGCCGTGCCGTCGCTCGCGTCGCTGATGCGGGCCTTCACGCATTTTAGGAAGGCGCTACGATTGGTCGTGGTGCTCAGGCCGTCGTAGGTCGCGCACGGGCACTGGTCGTCGATGACGACGCGGAGCGACGCGAGACTGCGGATGTCGCCGACGGCGGACGCGCCGCTCTTACATTTGTCGGCGGCGCGGGCGGCGCCAGGCGCCAACACGGCGACGATGGCGAGCGCGGCCATGAAGGCGACGCGCGTGCGGCGAAGGGGCTTCAATTGCATCGGGTGACTCTCCTTATTGATGCCGAGGTGGGGGTGACGGCTCTGATAGTCCTACGCCAGGCGAGGCTGCCGCAGCAAATCATTGTTTCGGATTGCCGTGCGGGCGGATGACTCAGCGCGGCAGGAGGTGTACCAACGAAACCGTCGATGAGGAGGTGGCCATGACAACATCAATGATGCGGGCAGCACAGGTTTCGCGAGCGGGTGGTCCGCTCGAGCTGGTCGAACGTCCGATCCCCGAGCCCGGGCCCGGGACGGTGCGGATCGCGGTCGAGGCGTGCGGCATCTGCCATAGCGACAGTCTTTCGAAGGACGGATTGATGCCGGGCATCACCTATCCGCGCGTGCCGGGCCACGAGGTCGTCGGACGCATTCACGCGCTTGGGCCCGACGTCAAAGGCTGGCAGGTCGGCGAGCGCGTCGGGGTCGGCTGGAACGGCGGCTACTGCGGTTGGTGCGAGCGCTGCCGGCGCGGCGATTTCTTCGCGTGCCAGACGTCGAGCGAGGTGACCGGTCTCACGCACGACGGCGGCTACGCGGAATACATGATCGCGCCCGCGCTCGCCGTCGCGCGCGTGCCCGCCGGGCTCACGCCTGCCGAGGCCGCGCCGCTCATGTGCGCCGGCCTCACCACCTTCAACGCGCTCCGCAACAGCGGCGCGCGTGCGGGCGACACCGTCGCCATCCTCGGCCTCGGCGGCCTCGGGCATCTCGGGGTGCAGTTCGCGGTGAAGATGGGCTTTCGGACCATCGCCATCGCGCGCGGGCAGGACAAGGCCCCGCTCGCGAAGCAGCTCGGTGCGCACGAGTACATCGACAGCCGGGCGGGCGACCCCGCGGCCGCACTCGCCAAGCTCGGCGGCGCGGCGACGATCATCGCGACCGTCACCAACGGCGATGCGATGAGCGCCGTGCATGCGGGCCTCGCGCCGAACGGGACGCTCATGGTGATCGGCGCGGCGGAAGCCATGACGGTTTCGCCCATCGTGCTCTTGATGGGCAAGCGTGCCGTCAAGGGCTGGTACTCGGGGACGGCCATCGACGCCCAGGACACGCTCGCGTTCAGCGTCCTCGCGGGTGTGCGCTCGATGAACGAGGCCTATCCGCTCGCCCGCGTCGCGGAGGCCTACGATCGCATGATGAGCGGCGCGGCCAGGTTCCGCGTCGTGCTGACGATGGGCGCCTGAAGAGTCAGGCGGCGGGGCGGCGATTTCCGACGGTCAGGAAGACCGGCCGTCCCGCATGAGCGCTGCGCGCGCCGCGGTCGGGGTGAGCGCCGCTTCGTAGCGCGTCCATTCCGCGTCGCTCACGTGGGCCCGTGCGAGGCCGGCGCCGATCGCGGCGTAGGTCGCGTCGTGGGCTTCCCAGTCGGTGATGCCGTGCCGGCGCGCGACGTCGCCGAGCCCGGACTGGAAGCCGTCGAGGTCGCCATGGCGCGCGGCATACGCGGCGGTGAAGTCGCGCACGTCGTCGCGATACGCTTCCTTCTTTTCCTCGTCGGGCGAGCTGCCGCTCGAGCGGCACGGGCTGGACAGCGTCTTCGCGCTGCTTTCCGAGCTGTAAGAGAAGGAGCACCCGAGCGGGAAGAACGCGAGCGCGACGATCAGTATCCGCGTGAGCACCATCGTCATTTCTCCTCGATGTCCCAGTCGGCGCAGCGCGCCGAGAGCGTGGCGATCTTGTCTTTCAGGCCGGCGAGCGGAAACGACAACGGTACCGGCTTCCCGCCGATGCCGGGGATGTCGATGGTGACCTCCGCGCTCGGGGATTCGGCCGCTGCTCGCAGCAGCCGGCGGGCGAACTTGGTGGACTCGGCGGCCATGAAGATGCGCCGCTCGGACACCGTCGTCCGGACCTGCCAGACGTCGCGGGCCGAGACCTCGCCGAAATGGATGCGGACGTCGCCGCTCATGCCGAGCCCGGCCTTGCTCTCGGGCTCCTCCACGATCGTGACGCCGCGCCAGCGCGTCCCGGTGGCGCCGTCGCAGGCGATCGCGAGATGGACGTCGGTGAACCGTTTGGAGACGACCCGCAACGCGACGCCCTTGTCGCCGAGCGGGGTCTCGAAGTCGTGCATTTCCCACCCCGCGGCCGCCGCCTGATTGGCGCTCGCCAGGGCGAGCGCCAGCGCGGTCGCCAGCACCCTTCGTCGTGTCCGTCGAGACGCCATGGCGAGTCGCTACCATGCCGCGCCCGGGCTGGGAAAGCCGACCCCTGTCGAGGATGGTGAAACGTGGTAGCCCTCGCTCTGGTCATGGCCGAGCCGGCGCTCAAACGAGGTGACATCGCGGTGAGCCGTTCGGATGACGGGGCGCTGGTCGTCCGTCTGCGCGGGGCCTGGACGCTCGCGACCGGCATTCCGCCCGTCGCCGAGGTGGAGAAGGCGCTCCTGGCGTCGCCGAAGCCGGTCCGGATCGCCTTCGACCTGCGCGAGATCGGAGCGTGGGACAGCGGCCTCATGAGCTTCGTGACGCGTGTCGGCGAGCTCGCCAAGGCGCGCAAGATTCCGATCGACGAAGCGACGCTCCCCGACGGCCTCCGCCGCTTGCTCATGCTCGCGACGCGCGTGACCGGGCAACAGGCGCGCCACGCCGAGAAGCCGCAGTCGCGGCTCGCGCGCATCGGTCTCCTCGCCATCGCGGCCTGGGGCGAGATGCGCGCGATGCTCGAGTTCGTCGGGCTGATCACGCTCGCGTTCGGACGGTTGTTGCGCGGGAAGGCGCGCTTCCGGGCACGCGACTTCTGGCTGCTCGTGCAACAGACCGGCGCTGACGCGCTGCCGATCGTCACGCTCATCAGTTTCCTCGTCGGCACCATCTTCGCCTTCGTGGGCGCCGTGCAGCTCGAGAAGTTCGGCGCGACGGTCTACGTCGCCGACCTGGTCGGCATCGCCGTCGTCCGCGAGATGGGCGCGATGATGACGGCCATCGTCATGGCCGGGCGCACGGGGGCGGCCTTCGCGGCGCAGCTCGGCACAATGAAGGTCACGCAGGAAGTCGATGCGCTCACGACCATGGGCTTTTCCGCGCTCGACTTCCTCGTGTTGCCGCGCATCCTGGCGCTGTGCCTGATGATGCCGCTGCTCTGTCTCTACGCCGACGCGCTCGGCGTGCTCGGCGGGTCGCTCATCGGCATCGGCATGCTGAAGCTGCCGCCGATCACGTACTTCCAGCAGACCTTCCACGCCGTCGCCATCTCCGATCTCGCCGGCGGCGTGCTGAAGGCGTCGGTCTACGGCGTGCTGGTCGCGCTCTCGGGATGCCTCCGCGGCCTGCAATCGGGCAGCAGCTCCTCGGCCGTCGGCGACGCGGCGACGTCCGCCGTCGTGACCGGCATCGTGCTGATCATCTGCGCGTGCGGCATCTTCGCCGTCTCGTTCTACATTCTCGGGATCTGATGCCGACGCCGAAGGTCACATCCGACAAGGCGGACGCGCACATCGAGGTGCGTGACCTCACCATCGCCTACGGCGATTTCGTCGTCATGCACGACCTGAATTTCACGGTGAAGCGCGGCGACGTGTTCGTCATCATGGGCGCCAGCGGCTCCGGCAAGAGCACGCTCCTCCGCAACATGATCGGGCTCAATGAGCCGGCGAAGGGCGAGGTGCTGTACGACGGCGAGAGCTTCACGAACGCGGACGAGGCCGCGCGCCAGAAGATTCTGCAGCGCTTCGGCGTCATGTATCAGGGCGGGGCGCTCTTCAGCTCGATGACGCTGATCGAGAACGTCGCCATGCCGCTCGGGGAGTACACGACGCTCAGCGAGGCCGAGATCCGCGAGATCGCCGCCATGAAGCTGGCGCTCGTCGGCCTCAAGGGCTTCGAGGATTTTTTTCCGGCCGAGATCAGCGGCGGCATGTGGAAACGCGCCGGCATCGCACGCGCCATGGCGCTCGATCCCGAGATTCTCTTCTTCGACGAGCCATCGGCCGGCCTCGACCCGATCAACTCGCGCCAGCTCGACGACATGATCCTCGAGCTGAGCGCGAGCCTGAAGACGACCATCGTCGTCGTGACGCACGAGCTGCCGAGCATCTTCGCGATCGCGACCGACAGCGTGTTCCTCGACATCGAGAGCCGCACGATCATCGCGCAAGGCTCGCCGAAAGAAATGTTGGAGAAGCCGGACGCCGACCCGAAAGTGCGGCGCTTCCTGACTCGCGGCGAGAGCGACGAGAAGGACGGGCCGAAGCCGGAGAAGAAGGCAGAGCAGCCAGCGGGGGAGGATCTGCATGGGTAGGAAAGCCAATCCGGTCGTGATCGGTGCCTTCGTGGTCGGTGCCGTCGCGCTGGCCGTGCTCGGCATCGTGATCTTCGGCTCGGGCCGCTTCTTCGCGGACACCACGCCGTTCGTCATGTACTTCTCGGGCTCGGTCGACGGCTTGAGCGTCGGCTCGCCGGTCAAGTTCAAGGGCGTCGAGATCGGCGCCGTCACCAGCATCCAGCTCGACCTCGGCGAGGAAGCGCGCATTCCGGTCTGGGTCGAGATCGACAACAAGAAGATCGTCGCGCGCGGGGCGGGGGAATTCTCGCGCGATCCGGCCGTTTTGAAGGAAGCGATCGATCGCGGCCTGCGCGCGCAGTTGAACTCGCAGAGCATCGTCACCGGCCTCCTCTTCGTGCAGCTCGACTACCACCCGGAGACGATGCCGACGTTCGTGGCCCCTCCCGACGCCGGGCTGAACGAGATCCCGACCATCCCGACGACGCTCGAGCAGGCGCAGCAGGCGGCGGGCGAGATCATCGCCAGCTTGAAGAAGTTCGACTTCGAGGGATTCGGCAAATCGCTCCGCGCCGCGATCGACGGGGTCAACGACACGCTCAACTCGCCCGGGCTGCGGACCGCGCTGCAGCATCTGCCTGAAACCCTCACCAACTTGAACAAGACCCTCAAGAGCGTCGAGACCTTCGCCGGCAATCTGGACAAGCGGACGGGGCCGTTGCTGACGAGCATCCAGCAAACGTCGGAGCGCTCGACGGTGGCCGTCGAGCAGGCGCGGGCGACGCTCGAGAGCATGCAAGGGCTGGTCGACGCCGGCTCGCCGCTTGCGGGTCAGCTCGTCAACGTGTTGGAGGAGCTGCGCGGTACGGCGCGCTCGATTCGGCTGCTCGCGGATTATCTCGAACGGAACCCGAGCGCGCTCGTGCGGGGCCGGGAGGTGACGACACCATGAGGATGCGGACGGCAGTGCAGGGTGGGGCGGCGTTGCTCGCCGCCATGGTGATCGCCGGGTGTACGCTGCTGTCGCCGCGCCACGACCCGTCGCGGTTCTACACGCTGGCGACGCGCGAGCGGGGGGCCGCACCCGCCACGGCGGCGCGTGAATCCGGCCCGAGCATCCTCATCGGACCCGTGACGTTCCCCGCGTATCTCGATCGCAACGAGGTCGCGATCCGTGTCAGCCCGAGCGAGCTGCGCTATGCGCTGGCGGAACGCTGGGCCGAGCCGCTCGTCCAGAATTTCACGCGCGTGCTGGTCGAGGATCTCGCCAATGCGCTCGGGAGTGATCGGGTTGCGGGCCTGACGGCCAATGCCGGGCTCGTCGCGGATTTCGCGATCGAGGTCGTCGTCGTCCGCTTTGAAGCCGGCGACGACGGGGGCGCGCAACTGACGGCGCGCTGGGCGGTCCGCGACCGGACCAGGAAAATTCTCCGCATCCGGCAGTCGCAGATCCAACACCAAGCGACCACGGCGACCACCGAGGGTGGCGTCAATGCCTTGAGCGCCGCTCTCGGTGATCTCGCGGAGGAAATGGCGGCCACGGTTCGCGAGATTCGCGAGGTCCGCGCCGAGCAACCGAAGCGATCAGCCCCCTAGCGCGCCCTTGATGGCCTTCAGGGTCTCGAGGTTCTTCTGGAGGCCGTCGACCTGACCCTGCATGTCGCCGATCGCGGTGCCGAGCTTCGCCGCCTGGCCGACCATGCCGCTCCCGCCTGCCGCTTCTTTCATCGCCGCGCCGCCGACGGCGCTGCCCATGTCGGCCATGTCGGCGATCGCGCGCCGCTCGGTGACGGTGCCGCACAGATAGCCGGCTCCGAAGATCGTCAGGATGGCTCCTACTTGCACGCCGCGCCTCACGCTTCTCGTCATGTCAGCCTCCTTGGTTCGAGCCGCCCGATTGTTTCGGGTCGGTCGTCATTTCCCCGTAGCCCCGCCCGCGTCGGGTCGCAAGGTAGTTCGGTGTCGCCAGTGGGTGGGTCCGGGTGTGCTCCTACGGTCGCCGGGTTCGTTTCACCCAGCGCATACAACCTGCCGCTGCTTCCATGGCCTGCGCACACGCGAGCTGCGGCTCCCCGGAGCCCACCCGGACCCACCCACCGGCGAGGCATCACAACAAAAACCATAACCATCGGGCACGCCGACGCGCACTCGGGAACCCAACGGCTCCATGAGAGTGAGTGATGATGCAGCCGGCGGGTGGGTCGGGGAGGGCTCCGGGGAGCCGCAGCTCGCGTGTGCGCAATCCATGGAGGCAGCGGCAAGTTGTATGCGCTGGGTGGCGGAAACCCGGCGACCGTAGGAGCTCTCCCCGACCCGCCCGCCGGATGCCACCAATCGCGAGAATCGCACTGAGACAGTACCGGCAGTTCCGTTGCAACGCTCGGTGGGCCTCGGCACCATGGCGCGCATGCGAATCGTTCGTGCCCTCGTGATCGTGTCGCTGGTGATGGCCGGAGTCGGGTGTGCCCGCATGCCGAAGCCGCCACGGCCCGACGGCGCCACTCCCGCGGCGGCGCGTCAGTACACGTTCGCGTGGCGCTACGGCGCCGACGATGGGTCGTTGGCGCCGCGGGGCGGGACGTCGCGCGGTCCCGCGGTGACGCTCGACGCCGACCCTGGTGCCGCGTGGGAAGGCTTGCACGCACCCGGCCTGACGCCGCTCGAGCGCGATCGCCGCGCCATCCTCGCCATGGCCGGCACGTTTCGGACGACCTTCGACTTCCTCGAGGTCCTGGGCTTCAAGCCCGGCTTCAAGCCGGACCGGCCGTATCAATCGTGGGGCACCGAGTACGTCTACGTCGTCCGCGACGAGCCGCGCTTCATCAGCCTCCAGCACCTGCTCGTGATGTTCATGCAGGGCGCGGACGGCAAGGTCGCGGGTCCGTTCGTCACGAAACACTGGCGGCAGGACTGGCGCCATCAGGACACCGAGCTGATGACGTACCGCGGCCGCCTCACCTGGGCGCGCGAACGCCTCTCCGCCGCGGCGGCGCGTGGCGCCTGGACCCAGGCCGTCTATCAAGTCGACGATTCGCCGCGCTACGCCGCGGTCGGACGGTGGGAGCATTTTGCCGGCGTTTCGACGTGGCGGAGCGACCGCACCTGGCGCCCGCTGCCGCGCCGCGAGTGGTCGGTGCGGAAGGACTACGACGTCTTGATCGGGACCAATCAGGTGACGATCACGCCGGCGGGGTGGGTCCACGAGGAAGACAACCTCAAAATTGCGCTCGATCCCGTCAGCGGCGCTCCGGGTGCGACGGTCTCCAAGGAGCTCGGGCTCAATCGCTACGAGCGCATCGTCGGGTTCGACGATGCCGCCGGCCGCCAGTATCAGCAGCGCACCGAGCCCTTCTGGGCGGAGGTGCGGCGAGCCTGGGCCGACGTGGTGCGCCGGCATTCGCGGTTCGCGCTCCGTGCCGCACCCGACGAAGGGCAACTCTTCGTGCCGCTCTTCGAGTACGCCGAGAAGCTCGACGAGGGCGCCGCCTTCGACGCCGCCGCCGCGCGCGCGTTCGCCACGCGAACGGTGGAGAGCTACGTCGCGCCTCGCCAATAGATCGGCGGTGATCCTCTACGGCCTCGATCTGTTCGGCGTCGCCGTCTTCGCCGTGAGCGGCGCGCTCACGGCCGGAAGCGTCGGGCTCGATCTCCTCGGCGTGCTCGTGATCGCGTCCTTCACGGCGATCGGCGGCGGCACGGTCCGCGACCTCCTCCTGAACCGCCACCCGATCTTCTGGATCCGCGACCCGACGTATCTGATCGTGATCGCGACCACGGCCTTTCTCACCGTCGCCTACGTCCGGTTCTTCCCGCCGCCGGGGCACGCCCTGCTGATCGCCGACGCGCTCGGTCTCGCGATCTTCGCGATGTCGGGCGCGCAGATCGCGGAGGGCGAGCGGCTCTCGCCGATCATCGTCGTGCTCATGGGCACGATGACCGGTGTCGCGGGCGGCGTGTTCCGTGACGTGCTGAGCGCGCGCTTGCCGCTGCTCCTGCAGCGCGACATCTACGCGACGGCCGCGATCGCCGGCATCACGCTCTATCTCGTGCTGCAGGGGCTCGGCGTGCGGCGTGCCGCCGCCTTTTGGATGGGACTGGTCGCGATCGCGGCGCTTCGGCTCGTGGCGATCGCGTGGGGGTTGCAGCTGCCGGTCTTCACGCTCCCCATGTGATCGGCGGTGCAGTCGGGGTTGCGTAACCCGGGTCGGCCACTACGATCGCGCCATGATCTTCATGCACACGATGGATGTCCCGACGCCGCCCGCCGTCGTTCACGCGTACGTCAGCGACTTCAAGAACCTGCCGCGCTGGGACCCGACCATCAAACGCGTCGACCAGCTCACGCCCGGTCCGGTCGGCAGCGGGACGCACTACGTCGTGGTCCTGAGCTTTCTCGGCTCGGAGTCGACGATGGACTACGACACCAAGGAGTTCCAACCGCCGGTCGCGGCGAAGCTGGTGGGCGTCGCGGCGAGCGCCGTCGCGACCGACACCATCACCATCGAGCCGACCCCGACCGGTTCGCGCCTCACGTGGCACGCGGAGATCACGCTCGCGTGGCCGGCCCGCATCCTCGACCCCGTCCTGAAGCTGTTGTTCTCCCGCGACGTCGCGAAAGCGATGGCCAATCTCGAGCGCGAGCTGAGTGCGCTCGGGCAGCGCGCCCGCGCGCCGGCTCCGGCCTTCGGCTGAGCCGCGGTAGTCCCGCCCCTGTCCGACGGTCCGCCGACGCGGCGTTCCTCGCCGAGGCACGATCGCCGCTGACTCGGCGCGCCACCGCAGCAGTTTGTAGAACGGCCCGCCGCGGGGTGCCGCGCTTTGACAGGAATCACCGCAGGCACGGGCCGCGTGCGTGGCACGCGCCTCGCTAGGTGGGTGGAGTCGTTCGAGCGACTCGCGCCGCCGAGAGCAGTGCCGTTGCTCGGCTGCGCGGAACGGCTGGCACGACCCCCTGCGATTGCCAGCCGTTCCTTTCCATCCGGCGCACGTTGGCGGCGCCACGCGAAAGCGCACACGCTTTCGGCCTTGCCCCGTGAGTTTCGCGCCGCTACCCCATGAGGACGATGCGACGGCTTCTCGGTGCGGTGATCGGCGTGTGGTTGGTGTGGGCCGTGGTCGCGAGCGCGCACGCGACGACCTACGACGTCGGACCGGGCCAGCCGCTCGCCACCATCGGCGCCGTGCCGTGGGAGTCGCTGGCGGCCGGCGACACCGTGCAGATCCACTGGCGCGCGACGCCGTATCGCGAGAAGTGGGTCATCAGTCGGGCGGGCACCGCCGCCCAACCGATCACGGTCCGCGGTATCCCGGATGGCAGCGGCAACTTGCCGATCATCAGCGGCGACGGCGCCACGACGCGGCTGCAGCTCGACTACACCAACGAGCAGCGCGGTCTCGTGAAGATCGGCACCGCGAGCCCGAACGTGTTGCCGCAGTACATCGTGATCGAGAATCTCGACCTGCGGAACGCCAAGCCCGGCTACACCTTCACCGACGACGCGGGCAACGCGGGTGTCGGGTACGCGGCCAACGCCGCGGCCATCTACGTCGAGCGCGGCCAGCACATCACCATCCGCGGCTGCGCGCTGCACGACGCCGGGAACGGCCTCTTCATCGGCATCTACGACGGCGACACGCAGGACATCCTGGTCGAGAAGAACTACCTCTACGACAACGGCAACGCCGGCAGCGCCTTCGAGCACAACAACTACACGGCGGCCGTCGGCATCGTCTTCCAATACAACCGCTTCGGGCCGCTCTGCGCGGGCTGCAACGGCAACGCGCTGAAAGACCGTTCGATCGGCACCGTCGTCCGCTACAACTGGATCGAGAGCGGCAATCGCCAGCTCGATCTCGTCGACGCCGAGGACGATCCCTCGCTGATCGTCGACCCGCGCTACCGCGACACGTGGGTCTACGGGAACGTGCTGATCGAGCCGGACGGTGCCGGTAACAATCAGATCGTCCACTACGGCGGCGACAGCGGCGACACCGACATCTATCGGAAGGGCACGCTGCACTTCTACGAGAACACCGTGGTCTCTACGCGGAGCGGCAACACGACGCTGCTCCGGCTCTCGACCAACGACGAGACCGCCGACGTCCGCAACAACGTCGTCTACGGGACCGCGACCGGCAACCGCCTCGCGATGCTCGACGGCGCCGGACAGCTGGTGCTCCGCAGCAACTGGTTCAAGACCGGCTTCGTGCAGAGCCACAGCGGGCTCACCGGCACGATCACGACGCCGGTCGCGAACGTCACCGGCACGACGCCGAGCTTCGTCGACGAGGCCGGTCAAGATTTCCATCTGCAGAGCGGCTCGGCATGCCGCGACGCGGGAACGGCGCTCGCAGCGGCGGCGCTGCCCGCCAATGCGGTGACCCGCGAGTACGTCAAGCATCAAGACGAGACGACGCGCCCCCTCGACGCCACACTCGACATCGGGGCCTACGAGCTCGACTCGGGCAGTACGCCCGGTCCGACGGGAACCCCGACCCTGACGCCCACGCCCACTCGTACCGCGACCCGCACCGCCACGCCGACGCCGACCCGCACCGCGACGACCACGGCGACGCGCACCCCCACGCCGACCCGCACCGCCACCGTGACCGCCACCCCGACGCGCACCGCGACGCCGACCGTCTCGCCGACCGCGACGCCGACGCCGGCCCCCGAGGACTGCGGCAACTGCATCGACGACGACTTCGATGGTGCCATCGATCGCGCCGACTCGGACTGTCCCGCGCCCGCCGACGGTGCCGGGATCGGCATCGCCGGTGCGGCCGGCGTCGACCTCGAGCGCTGTGCGGCGGGCCTCCGCAAGGCCGGCGCGCGTTACGGGGCGCGGCGCGTCGCGCGCCTGCAGAAGTGCGTCGCGGCGACGGCGAAGTGTGTCCAGCGGAAGCCGGGCGATCAGGCCTGTCTCGACCGTGCCGGTGCCACCTGCACCAAGGAGCGGACGGCCTTTGCGGCGGACGAGGCCTTGCTCATGGCGACGATCGGGAAATCCTGCGCGGCCGTCGCGATCGCCGATCTGCGGAGCGCGGCGGGGCTCGGCTTCGCCGGCGAGGACGCGCCGTGTCTCGCCGAAGGCGGCAGCGCGCCCGCCAGCAGCGCCGACCTTGCGGCCTGCGTCCAGCGCGGTCACGCGTGCCGCGCCGACCAGCTCGTCGTGTTCGAGGCGCCGCGCGCGGTGGAGCTCCTGACGCTCGTCGGCCAGGACACGAGCACGCTGCCGTGTCTCGCGACCGGCGCCGACGGCGGCGGCAACGGCGTCGGCGACGCGACGCGCGCCCAGGCGCTCGAGCGTTGCGGCAAAGCGTTGCAGGGCGCGGCGGCCACGTTCGCGCGCGGCACGACCAAGGCGGTCGGCAAGTGCCTCCGGGCGGTCGAGGGCTGCCTGTACGAGGACGGCGTCGCCGCGCCCCCGTGCCTCGACGGTGCGAAGGCCGTGTGCGCCAAGGCGATCGCGACGCTCACGCGCCCCGGCAACGGGATCGAAGCGAAGCTCGTGACGGCCGTCACCGCTGGCTGTGGGCCGGCGGTGTTCGCCGACGTGCTCGGCGCGACCGGCCTCGGCTACGGCGCGCTTGCGTCCACCTGCAGCGGGCTCGGCGTCGCGCCGCTCGATTCGTCGGCGGCGCTCGCGACGTGCGTCGTCCGCCAGCACGAGTGTCGCGTCGAGCAATGGCTCGAGCGCGAGACGCCGCGGCTCCGCGAGCTGATCGAGCTCGGCGACACGCCGCTGCCGTGATTTTCACACGCGGCCTTCTCCCCGCCGAGGGCCGCCACAAGAACGACTTCAGGTGCCTCTTCTGTCTGTGTCGGCGGTGTCGGCGGTGGTGTCGCCGGCGGGTGGGTCAGGGTGTGCTCCTACGGTCGCCGGGTTTCCGCCACCCAGCGCATACAACTTGCCGCTGCCCCCATGGATTGCGCACACGCGAGCTGCGGCTCCCCGGAGCCCACCCTGACCCACCCACCGGCGAGGCATCACAACGAGAACGCTCGGACGCGCAGACGCGCTCTCGGAAACTTGAAGCTCTTGAGAGTGAGTGATGATGCAGCCGGCGGGCGGGTCGGGGGTGGCTCCGGGGAGCGCCAGCTCGCGTGTGGGCCGGTCAGAGAGGCAGCGGCAAGTTGTATGCGCTGGGTGTCAGCGACCGCGCGACCGTAGGAGGCATCCCCGACGCGCCCGCCGGCTGCCACCAATCACCCGCGGAACACTGCACCGGCGGGAATGCGCCGGCGCCAGCTCAACGGCGGGGCACTAGTCCCCGGCCTTCGCCGTTTCGATCGCGGGCGGGCAGCTCTTCCCCGGTTGTCCGGGGCACGTCGTCACCGCGAGGCCGGCGGTGATCTCGCCGGGGCTCGCGTTCAGTTTCTCGAGCTCGGCTTCGGCCTTCGCGACCTTGTCGGCACGGCCGTGGACGCGCGCCAGCTCCCGGGCTTGCGCGGCGAGGGCGACGGCGTCGACGCGGGCACCGCGACCGGCGTACAGGTCGGCGAGCGTGAGGCGCGCGGTGATGCAGGTCGGATCCTCGCGCACGACGCGCTCCAGCATCTTTTCGCCGGTCGGCGGATCGCCGCCCATCAACGACGGGAGCCGCATCAGCAGCACGCCCTTCGACGACAGCGCGTCGAGGTGATTCGGGTCGAGCTCGAGCGTGCGGTCGAGCTCCTGCATCAGCTTCCGAAAGCCGAGGAGCGAGGTGATCTTCTCGCCGTCGATGCGCAGCATCTCGCCGAGATTGCAGAAGACCGCGAAGTGGGCCGCGGGGAGCTTCTCGTCGAGCGCGACCGCTTGCTCGGCCAACGCCTGGCCGCGCTCGAAATGCGCGACGCGTTGATCGCGCGTGGCCGCGACCTGACCCTGCTCGCACTCGTGCTTCGCGTTGGCGGCGAGCTCGGTGGCCGACTCGGCGGCCGCCGTGGTGACGCCGGCCGTCGCCAGCAGGATCGCAGCGGCGACGAGCGAGCGCCGGGCCAAGGATGCAACGAACGGGAGCGCCATGAAGCTCGACGGGTATCAGTGCGAAGCGTGCCCGACAAGTCGGAACCTGTGCGGTGCGGCCCGTTCGGTGCTGGCGACGTGCGCAAATGGCGTGCTATCGCGCAGGTCCTGATGTGTTTCGCCGATCGTGTGACGCGCCTGCCGCATCTCGGCCTCGGCGTGTCGACCGAGTACGGCGCCGGCGACGCGCCCCGCGCGCTCGACGTGCTGGCGCTCCGTGACGCGCACCCGGCGTACGCGCGCTTTCTCGAGATCGGCGTCGAAACCGCGAAGGGCCTCGACCGGCACGCCGAAGCCTGGGTCGCGCGCGGCTTGCCGACGACCTACCACTACCTCGACGTCAATCTCGACGAGCCCGAAGACTTCGACGACGCGTGGCTCGCCGACGTGTGCGCCGTCGCGGCGCGGATGCGTCCGGCGTGGCTCTGTGGCGATGCCGGCATGTGGCACCTCGGACGGCGCGAGCGCGGCCACATGCTGCTGTTGCCGCCGATCCTGACGCGCGACGCGGCCGACGCGATGGCGGACGGCATCGTGCGGCTGCGTGAGGCGACCGGCCTCGAGGTGCTGCCCGAGAATCCGCCGGGACAGGTGTACCTCGGTGATCTCCATTTGCTCGACTTCTTCGCGCGGGTCGTCGAGCGCGCCGATACCGGCATGCTGCTCGACTGTGCGCATCTCGCGATCTACCAGCGCCTGCGCGGCCACGATCCGCTGACCGGGCTCGACGGATTTCCGCGTGAGCGCATCGTCGAGCTGCACGTCGCGGGTGGCAGCGAGCGGCGCCATGACGGCTTCGCGTGGGTCGACGACGATCACTCGCCGGCGGTGCTCGCCGACACGTGGGGCATCGTCGAGGCGGTCGTGCCGACGGCGCGCGAGCTGCGCGCCGTCGTCTTCGAATGCGAGCGCAATCCGATGGGTGATTGCCTCGCCGGCTTCGCGCGTCTCCACGCATTGCTCGCCGCGGCCGCGCCGGGGCTCGGTGCCGGCACGTGAGCCATCTCGCGCTCCGGCGCGTGATGATCCGGCTGCTGCACGACCCCGCGTTCGCGGCGGCGCTGCACGACGATCCCCCGCGTGCGCTCGCGGGCATCGCTCTCGATGCGGACGAGCGCGGGTGGTTGCTGGCCGAGCCGCCCGCGGCGTGGCGCACCGATCCGGCGCGGCCCGCTCGCGTCCGCGCGGCGCTGGCCGAAGAGTATCCGGCGACGCTCGCGCTCGACGCGTCACGGGCCGAGACGTTCTTCGCGTCGACCGTGTTCCACGCCGCGGTGCAGGCGCGCGGCTCGCTGGCGCTCGCGTTCGGCGATCACCTCGCGGGCTCGGACGATCCGCGTCTCCGGGTGCTGGCGCGGCTCGAACGCGCGATCGCCGAGGTGCGGCGCGCCGGGCGGCCTCGCGCCGCGGTGTCGTCGGTCCCGGAGCGCGCGCGCTGGACGCTCGCGCCGTCGGCACGAGTCGTTCGCGTGCCGCTCGGGGGCGTCGCGCTGCTGGCGGCCGTCCGTGCGGTGGCGCCGCTGCCGCCGCTCGGATCGGCGGACGAGCCGGTCCTGGTCCTGGCCCCACCGGGCGGCGGCGACGTCACGCTCGAGCCGCTCGCCCCGGCCCTGGCGGCCCTCCTCGAACGAGCCGCCCGCGGGGCCGACGAGGCCGAGCTCGTGGCCGAAGCCCGTCGCCTGGGCGCCGATCCGGGGGAGGACGCGGAAATCGTCGCGGGGCTCGTCGCCGACGGGTTGCTGGTCGCCGCCGGTTGCTAGTAGCGGCCGGCGCTTCGGCTCGGTAGAAACGTGGCCATGCGAACTTCACTCATGGCGATCGCTTTCGTGATGTCGGGGCTTGGTTGGGTGGCGGCGGCGAGCGCCGATGAGGGTGGGCTCGGGCGCTGCAGCGGCGGCACCGCCGAGCGCCTGCACTTCATCGAGGATCGCCTCGAGCTGCGCCGGCCCTATGCTCAGTATTGGTGGCTCGGTTGGACCGGCTTCTACGGTCTCGGCGCCATCGTGCAGAGCGTCCAGGCGCCTTTCGAGGGCGACGACAGCAGGCAAGCCGACCTCGTCGTGAGCGCCGTCAAAGCCTCGTTCGGCGTGACCCGTCTCTTGATCTGGCCGCCGACGGCGAAGGCCGGCGCCGACGCGATGCGCGTCGTCGCGCCGACCGACGAGTCGCAATGCCGCGAGCGGCTCCGCATCGGCGAGGAGCTGATGCGAACGAACGCGCGCGAGAGCCAGTCGCGCTGGGATTGGAAGCGCCACGCCGGCAACGTCGGCATCAACGTCGCGGGCGCGCTGATCGTCGCCGAGGGTTGGGACGACCCGTGGCGCGGCTGGCGCTCGGCCGGCATCGGCATCGCGGTCGGCGAGGTCTTCACGTTCTCGCACCCGTGGAAGGCTACCGGCGACCTCGCCGAGTACGACGAGAAGTTCGGCCAGAGCGCCGACCTCAATCCGAAGAAGGTGAGCTGGGAAGTCGGGCCGCGGCTCGGTGGCGTCGCGTTCCAGCTGAAGTTCTGAGCGACGCGCTCTGATACGATCGCGCGCGCTACTTCTCGGCGAGTGCGAGCACGCGCCGGGCGGCCGCCGTCGGCGACATCCGTCCGTCCGCGACGGCGTTCTCGACCTCGGCGAGCAGGCTCCGCACGTCGGCGCGCCCGAGGAAGCGCGACTTGATGCCCTCCTCGACGACGTTCCAGAACCACACGCGCTGCTGCTCGCGGCGCTTGGCGTCGAGCTCGCCGGTGGCGCCGAGCTTGGTGTGATGGTCCTGGATGATGCGCCAGATCTCGTCCATGCCGCGCGCCTCGATCGCGCTCAGCGTGACGACGGGCGGATCCCACGTCGGGCTCGTGTGGCGGAACAGGTTCAGCGCCGCGATGTACTGCGACGCCGCTTGCTGCGCGAGCGCGACGTTCCCGCCGTCGGCTTTGTTGATGGCGAGCGCGTCGGCGATCTCGAGGATGCCCTTCTTGATGCCCTGCAGCTCGTCGCCGGCGCCGGCGAGCATGAGGACGAGGAAGAAGTCGACCATCGCGTTCACCGCGATCTCGCTCTGGCCGACGCCGACCGTCTCGACGATCACGACGTCGTAGCCGGCGGCCTCGGTCACGAGCATCGCCTCGCGCGTCCGGCGCGCCACGCCACCGAGCGAGCCGCCGGACGGGCTCGGCCGGATGAAAGCTTCGGGCGTGGCCGAGAGCCGTGCCATGCGGGTCTTGTCACCGAGGATGCTGCCGCCAGTGCGCGAGCTCGACGGGTCGACGGCGAGCACCGCGACGCGCTTGCCCAGCCCGATGAGATAGAGCCCGAAGGCCTCGATGAACGTGCTCTTGCCGACGCCCGGGACACCCGTGATGCCGACGCGAATCGCGTTCCCGGTCGTCGGCAGCAACGCTTCGAGCAAATGCTGCGCGGCGTCCTGGTGATCGGGGCGCGTGCTTTCGACGAGCGTGATCGCTTTGGCGAGCAGCCGGCGGTCACCGGCGCGGACCCCGTCGACGAGCTGGGTGACGTCGATCATGACGCGGCCTGTGCGGCCGCATCGAGGGGCCGGAAGCAGAGGATGTCGATGCCGGGCACGACGGTGCCGGGGCACGTCGGATAGCGCGCGGCGAGCGCGCGCCGGAGCTCGCCGTCCGGATCGCTCAGCCAGGCGCGGCCGACGAGGAAGATCGCCCGCTCGCGGCCGGCGAAGGGTAGCGCGTCGACGGCGGCGGGGACGTTCGCGGTGGTGACGGCGCGGCGTCCGCCGGGGTACGAGCGGAAATGGCGCTCCGGCCAGTGGAAGCGCGCGAGGCGCTCCATCTCGTCCGACGTGATCAGGATCTCCTCGTCGCGAGGCACGTTGGCGTCGAGCCAGCGGCCCGCGGCGTAGATGTCCTCGCGGCCGTGGCCTGTGTCGGCGAGGTGCCGCACGGCGGCCCACGTCATGACGAGGGCGAGCACGACCGTCGCGCCGCCACGGACGGAGCGCAGATCGGCGGGCGCCATGCCGGCGGCGACGACGATCAGGAGCGGCGCGAACGCCGCCGCGAAATAGCGGGGATGGACGCCCGCCCCGGCGACGAGGCGATAGACGAACGGGGTGAGCAGCGCGACGCCGAACGCGCTCACGAGCAGGATCCGCGCCGGGCTGGCGAGCGCGCGGAGACCCGCGCCGGCGAGGACGACGAACGCCGGCAGGGCCGTGAGCGCGACGGGCAGGTACGGAATGACCGCGCGGGGCCCGAGCCTGTGCAGCTCCTCCGAGCTCGGCATGAGGGTGTAGCCGGTGAGCATCGACCAGACGACGCCCGGGAGCGCGGTGCCGCCGAACGCGTAGTCACCGCCAAAGAGCACGCGCGACGCCCGGGCCGCCGCGAGCACGATCGCGCTGCAGGCGGCGCCGGCGACGAGGCCGGCCGGCAGCCACGCGGCGATCGGTCGGCGCCGCAGGAGCACGAGCGCGAGCCCTTCGCCGGCGAGAAAGAAGATGCCGTAGTAGTGCGTCGCGACGACGGCGATCGCGCCCGCGACCCAGAGAGCGCCGAGACGGCGCGAGTGGCCGGTCACGAAGCGCACGAGCACGAGCAGGTTGGCTATCGCGAACATGGCGAGCAGCGCGTACGGTCGCGCGTCCTGCGCGTGCTGAATGAGAAACGGCGAGATCGCGGCGAGCCAGGCCGCCGTCCGCGCGACGCGGTCCCCGGCGAGGAGGCGCGCGATCGCCGCGATCAGGGGAATGCAGGCGGCAGACGCGAGCACGCCCGGGACGCGCAACGCGAAGGGCGACAGCCCCGCCACCTCGGTCCAGGCCTTCAGCACCGCGTAATAGATCGGCGCCTGGTTGTCGGCGGCGACGCGCCCCGGAAGCTCGCTCCACGGCACGAGCACGTGGCCGAAGGTGAAGGTCTCGTCGAACCAGAGCGCGGCGGCTCCGAGATTGACGAAGCGCAATGCCAGGCCGACCGCGACGGCGGCGATCACCCAAGGGTCGAAACGTTTCTGGCCCACGCGGTGGCACACCATATGCGAGCTTAGAGGACGTCGCTACGGCGGAAAGGCTCATCCTGCGCGCCCTGCCCAATCGCGCGGCAGCGCGCTGCCGTCGCCGACGCCACCGCCGCCGCGGGCCGTCCGCCGCCGCGACGTTTCCCCGTGGCATGCCGGTTGCTGTTTCGAACTTCGACGCGACGGTACGCCAATGGACGATCCTGACCATACGCGCCTCTCGGGGCTCGATCAGTCGTTCCTGCACTTCGAGACGCCGAACGCTTACATGCACGTGGCGCTGACGGCGATCTTCGAGCCCGGCTCGCTCGGCTCGCAGCGCGGCGGCATCGACTTCCCGCGCATTCGCCGGCACGTCGCGTCACGGCTGCACCTGATTCCGCGCTACCGCCAGCGCCTGCACTACACGCCGATCCTGAGCGAGCCGCTCTGGGTCGACGACACCGCGTTCGATCTCGAGTACCACGTGCGCCACAGTCACCTGCCGGCGCCGGGGAGCGCCGCGCAGTTGAAGACGCTCGTCGCGCGCTTGCTCGAACGCCCGCTCGATCGCCGCCGGCCGCTCTGGGAAGCCACCTTCATCGAGGGGCTGCCCGACGGACGCTTCGCGATGCTCATCAAGATCCACCATTGTCTCGTGGACGGCATCGCCGGCATGGACATTCTCGCGGCGCTCCTCGATCCCGCGCCGACGACGCAGATCGAAGAGCCGCAGCCGAGGACACCGGCGCCGCCGCCGAGCCCTGCGAGCCTGATGGGCGAGGAGCTGCGGCGCCGCGCAGCGGCCTCGTTCGGCGCGTTGCAGCGCCTGCCCGCGCTCGTCGTGAGCGGCGGCGCTGAGCTGGGCGGACGTCTCGCGCATCTCGCCGGCCTGGTACGGACGGGGCTCGGTCGCGTCGCGGATACGCCGTTCAACCAGGCGATCGGTCCGCATCGCCGCGTCGAGTGGGTGAGCTTCGACCTCGAGCAGGTGAAGGAAGTGAAGCGCCGGCTCGGCGGCACGGTGAACGACGTCGTCCTCGGCATCGTGGGCGGCGGCCTCCGCCGGGTGGTGCGCCGCGCCGGTGCCGACGCGAACGGAACGCTCCGGGCCCTGGTGCCCGTCAGCACGCGGACGACGACCGAACGCGGTGAAACCGGCAATCGCGTTTCGGCCTGGATCGCCGATCTGCCCATCGACGAGAGCCGCGTGCTCGAGCGCCACCGCCGCATCCTCGCGACCACGGAGGCCCTCCGGAGCAACCAGGAGGAGCAGGCGACGTCGCTGTTGGTCGAGACGGCCGAGTGGACGCCGCCGATCGCGATCGCCATGTCGATCCGATTGATCCGCCAGGTCCGGCTCTTCAACGTGATCGTCACCAACATTCCAGGCCCGGCCTTTCCGCTGCATCTGCAGGACGCCCGTATGGTGGAAGGCCACCCGCACGTACCGCTCTTCGACAATCAGGGCCTCGGCATCGCGCTCCTCAGCTACGACGGCCGGCTCTCGCTCGGCCTCGTCGCCGACTGGGACGTCGTGCCCGACCTGGCCCAGGTCGCCGACGACATGGACGCCGCGTTCAAGGAGCTCTGCGATGCGGCCGGCATCAAGGGCCGCGCCCAGATCGCCGCGCCTGCGCCCTCGGGACCCGTCGCCGATCTGCAATCCGGTGCCGACGTCTGGGCTTCCCGTCGCGAGCCCGGCGGACACCGGGATGCCGCCGACGAGCCCATGCGCGCGCACGCGCACTGAGAGCAACGGGCGCGGCGTCGACCCGCGTCAGCGCGAGCCGTGCAGCGTCACTTCACGGAGGCGGCGTTCGAGGAAGCGGCGCTCGCCGTCGTTGCCGCCGAGGACGAGCGCGCGGCGATAGCTCGTCGCCGCGTCAGCCAAACGGCCGGCGCGGCGGAAGAGATCGGCGCGCGCGGCGGCGAGGAGATGATAGTCCTCGAGCTCGCCCCGAGCCTCGAGCGCGTCGAGGAGCGCCAAACCCTGGTCGGCGCCCTCGGCCATCGCGACCGCGATCGCCCGATTGAGCTCGACGACCGGTGAGGGCGTGACCGTCGCCAGGAGTCCGTAGAGCGTCGCGATCTCGCTCCAGGCCGTATCCTCGGCGCGGGTCGCCCGGCCGTGCACGGCGGCGATGGCCGCTTGCAAGGCGTACGGTCCGAGCGTACCGCCGCGAATGACGCCTTCGAGCAGCGTGAGGCCCTCGTCGATCTTCGCGCGATCCCACGTCGCACGATCTTGCTCGTCGAGCGGCACGACGTCGCCGCGCGCATCGAGGCGCGCGCGCCGCCGGGCGTCGGTCAGCAGCAACAGTGCGAGCAAGCCGGCCGTCTCGCTCGTCTCCGGGAAGAGCCGCACGAGCAGGCGCGCCAGACGGATCGCGTCGGCGCAGAGATCGGCGCGAATGGGCGCGTCACCCTGGGTCGTCGCGTGGCCCTCGGTGAAGATCAGGTAGACGACCGCCATCACCGCCTCGAGACGCTCGGGAAGATCGTGGGCGTCGGGAATGCGATACGGAATGCCGGCGTCGCGGATCTTCTTCTTCGCGCGCACCAGACGTTGCGCGAGCGTCGCGACCGGCAGGAGAAACGCCCGGGCAATCTCCTCGGTCGTGAGACCCCCGAGCGTGAGGAGCGCCAGCGCCACCTGCGTCTCGATCGCGAGCGCCGGATGGCAGCACGTGAAGAGCAAGCGCAGCAGATCGTCGGGGATCGGCTGGCCTTCGTCGACGGGGTCGTGGACGCTGCGCTCGATCTCCGCGATCTCGGCGACCTTCCCGAGTTTCTCGGTGTAGAGGCTGCCGCGCCGGAGCCGGTCGATCGCCTTGTGCTTGGCCGTCTGCACGATCCACGCGATCGGCTGATCGGGCGCGCCTTCGCGCGGCCATTGGTCGAGCGCGGCCGCAAACGCTTCTTGCACCGACTCCTCGGCGAGATCGAAGTCGCCGAGCCGGCGAATCAGGGTGGCAAGGACGGCGCCCGATTCCTGGCGATAGAGCGCGGCGATGTCTTCGCGGGTCATGGGGCCGGATGCTGGTGCATGGAGGGTGTCGATCTGACAGTCTGCCGCGCGACTATAGGACGAGCGAACAGTCGAGAGGAGAGCAGTCATGGCTTTTTTGTTGCTGATCCAGGAGCGCCGCGGCGACCGTAAGCAGCCGGTCGAGGTCGGGCGCGAGCGCATGAATCGCATGGTACAGTGGGGCCAGGCCCTGCGGTCCCGCGGCATCGCGGTGGCGAGCGAGTCGCTTCGCATGGACGACGACGACGGCGCCCGCATCGAGCTCCGCGCCGGCAAACGCATGATCGTCGACGGCCCGTTCGCCGAGTCCAAAGAAATCGTCGGCGGCTTCTTCCATCTGACGTCCGAAACCAAAGCCGAGGCGGTCGCGATCGCGTCGGAATGCCCCGCCGCGGAGTGGGCGACGGTCGAAGTCCGCAGGATCGGCCCGTGCTTCGACGGGTGACGCGTGAGTCGCCGATCAACTGGGAGTGCTGAGTAGTCGCCCTAGTCTGCGAACGCGCTGCACCGCCAGAAAAGCTTCGAGCAGCCACGGCACCAGTGCGGACCACAACATCGACGTCTCTTGCCCCTGGGTCTTCAGGAATGTGAGGCCGCCTGCCGCGAGGATCGCCGACTCGCTCAGGCGGTTCGCCCGCTGAATCAGGACGCAGACGACGAAAGCGACGATCCAAAACAACCGCGGACGCTCGAGAACTTGCTGCTTTCGGACGAGAAACACCGTCGGCACGATCACCGGTAAGCCGAGAAACAGAAACATGCTGGCGCAGAGCAGAAGCACCATGACGATCGAATCCACCGGACCGACGTTCTTATCGACTCCCCTGACTCCCCCACGATTCGCGACCACGGACCGGTCGAATCTCGAACCTCGTAGCCGGAGCGGGGCGGTCGCGTCGCTACACGAAACGCCTGCAGTGACCCGCCGCTCGTCGCCCTGCGGCCGCTGAAAGATCCCGCACGGCCCGGCAATCCGACCGCGGCTCGTCTGCGACACTGATGCCGATGGCGTGCAAGTCCTCCGCGCCGCCGCCATCCCGATCCAACTCACTGCCGTTCGTGACGGTCCAGGCGCGGGCACCCAGTGATGCTTCTGATGCCAGCCGAGGCGGTATCGCGGTGAGGTTGCGAGGTCGCCGGCAGCGGACGTAGCCGAGCGTTTCGGCTAGCCGGTGCTGTCCTAATTAGGCGGCGAGTGTCCTGATTCGCCATTGCCGGTGTCCTAATTCAGACGCGGCGTCGGAAGCTTTATCGGAAGTTGGAATTGCACCATCTGCCGTCCGTTAAGCTCGGCCATCCGCT
>Ga0163144_10004645_pt1 | contig 30855 bp, 31 predicted proteins | sample OliLak19BULKMAT1_FD_123175 | JGI IMG/M metagenome (GOLD analysis project Ga0163144, IMG submission 123175) | Freshwater microbial mat bacterial communities from Lake Vanda, McMurdo Dry Valleys, Antarctica - Oligotrophic Lake LV.19.BULKMAT1 | ecosystem: Environmental > Aquatic > Freshwater >... | reverse complement strand
TAACACCGTTTCTACATAGTGGAAGTTTACTACTTGGCCATCTTTGAACTCTATAATCTCATGCTTATTTTGCCCTTCAATTTTGTGGTGCATGTACGGTATCGATAAACGAATTAAGTTACGCCCACTCATTGTTAGCATTGCCAATTCATCTTTGAAACGTTTACTATCTATATCAATTATATCTGGATCAAGATGATAATAGGTTTCAAAAATACTTTGAAATGACTGATATGCTTCAACTGCTCGGTCATAAAAAAGACGCTCTTGTTCGGTACCCTCATCTGCTTCGGCAAAAAGATTAAAGTAAAGAGTTGCCACTTCGACTAATTCAAACAATAAAGGATTATCTGATTCATTATTAAGTTCATCATCATTAGTCACCTCATCTATGGCAATATCAATTAGATGGTGTTCCGTTAAGGCTGCAGCCAAATATTGACTAAGCAGCTCAGTATGTTGTTTTGATATAGGTATATCTTCATCATCCTCTACTTCTTCTGACTCTTTTTCGTGGTAAAGTTCTGGTTCACCATCTCCATCGAAAGGCATAATAAATTTAGTCCAAGTTCCAAGCAGGCTCTGATCCAATTCTATCTCAAAACGAGGATAGTTTGGATCCTCTTCGGGACTATGTTCTATTTTGTAGCCAGTCACTTCTAGTGACCCGACGCCTTGTATCATCGCGGGATAATTACGAATTGTAACGTGTTCCGCTTCAGCATCTTTATTTTTCATTGCTTCAGTTATAGCCCCCCATAACATAGCCTCCTCTGCTTCTGTCGGCTGTTCACTAGCGTCAAAAGCAGACACTAATTGTTTAAAGTAATTAATAACAAAGCGTTCATTTTGATCAAGTGATTGTTCTAATAATACTGTTCTGCAAATATCACCAATATCACAATGGGCGGCATATGATTCCAGCTGTGTTCCGTCTTCGTCATCACCGCAAATGTAGTCTTCAATGTTAGCGCCATTTGGTGCAAAAGCATATTCTAGAAGTAGATCATTACAGCCAGTTTCATCCCATGGTCCAAAAATGCTAATACTTGGTTCAACCATAGTTAAACCATCTTCTACCGAACTACTCGTTTTGAAAACTATCTGTCCGTAAGCACATTCATAGTGATAACTAGATTCAAGAACCTCATAGCCGTGGCTAAGGGCAGTTTCGGCCAGTTCTGTAAGCACGCGAATATCATCAGTATCTGCTGCCTCAAATTCTTCATTCCCGCTTCCTTGAAAATACTCAGCACTCATAAGAGGTTCAGTTTAGCAGAATATAAGTTGTTATACACAAGCTTAATTATTAGCTGGTACATACTGCAATACTACACAGCGTGACAGTGGTACGAGGCAATGTCCACCATTACTCTGTTTATTAGGTTTACCTATAAGAAAAATGTCACTGATTGAATTTTTATCTGTATCAATCAATGTACCGCCTTCAAGATGACTATATTCTACTTTGATTGTGTCTTTACTCTTTGCGGCTACTCGGCAATAACCATCTGCTGTTTCGACAAAAATAGTTGGAGCAAGTAAAATTAGCATATTTCTTGTACCAAGGAACTGGGATTGATTATATAACGGCAAGTTGTCCATATTAACATTGGCACCGTTTGCTGCAGCTTTGCCAGTAAGATGATAGCGCCATTCAAATTCTTTGCTTAATAGTTCTGTAGCACGTTTGTAGGCCTCGGCAGCATTATCTTTTATTTCTGAGTAATCTGGTAGGTTATAGTATATTGACCATGCGCGCTCAGCAATACTAAGTAGCTCATCAAACGGCCGTACTGGCATGGTAAATGTTGGGGCCTCTTCTTCTTCTTCTTCTTCTTTGGTAATATTACTAAGTGCAGTAACTATTGCAGCTCGTAGTTTTCGTACATGATAAACTTCTGGGTCAACCTCTTCTAGTGGATCATCACTGCTGCGATCAGTCTCAGTTGCAACTACACTTCCATCTGGTTTTACGATAATACTAGTTGTACGACTTGAACCATACTCATCCATAACAATTTTTAAACGCGGTAAATTAGTATATCTGTGGGGATTGGTTGTAGCTAAAGAGGCTACAGTTAGCTCAAACTCATCTTGAATATCCTCATAGCTATAGCGAATATTGCTTATAAAATCTTTATTACGAACTCCAACCTGATTACTAATTAAATCTACAAAGCGCAGCATTTCACCGCTACCGTCAACAGATAATACATTTTTTTGAGCATAATATCCTTCTATATCAGCTGCAAATTGGCGTATACAGTAAAGAGCTATTTCTGTCTCTACCTCATCAAGATTTCCGGTTGATATTAAAGCAATTAAAATTTCCCGGGCTTGTTTAGGATTTTTGCCGTAGTAGCTTTGTATTGGATAATCGTAATCTTCAGAAAAATCGAATTCGGCTAGTATATCATGGGCATCACCTGGATAATTTGGTCCAGTTACAAAGATACTTGAGATTGTAGTATTTATACCATCCAGTTCATAGACGTTAGATTGTAGGGTGAGCGTACCTTCTGGACAGCGTCTAATTGACTCTGCTCCATAAACCATTTCGCTTTGTTCAAGCAATTGGCCAGCAAGTAGAGCTAATTCTTCTAGCTCCTCTTTACTAGCTGGCGATTCAATATAACGTCTATTCTCAATAATAGGCTCGTCTGCGCCTGGGTGCTCCATAGTTGAGCTAATTCTATATTAAACGAACGATAACTGCTAACATTAAAATCTGATGTATGATTTTCATTTACCAGATAGGCTAATTGCTCAAAGCCCAGCCAATCCCCGCGATCATGCCAAATTACTAGTGTATCGATTGAGCAATGGATCTATAACTGATAGCGTTTTCTATAAAATTGAAGATTTTCTGCCAGCTCAAACTACTATTGTAGTTAACAACAGCAAGGTCGATAATTGCCGCTGGCTATTTGACCAAGGTAAAACGGAAGTATTCGTAGTGGAAAAATTAGACACAGTTACTATAAGAGCCATGGTGCGGCCAGGGCGCAAATTCAAACAAGGAATGGTAGTTAAACTAACAGAGTGGCTCAATGCTGAAGTAGCGGCAATCGATAACGACGGTGTGCGTACATTAAAACTCAATGTATTGCACGATGATGAACGACTGAATGCTTACGAGCATATTCCCTTGCCACCCTATATCGCGCAAAATGATTCTTTAGCTAGCGAATACCAAACGGTTTATGCAAAACCGCTGGGAAGTTTAGCCGCACCAACGGCAGGTCTACATTTCACTACCGAACTGCTTAGCAGCATCAAACAAAAACACAATTTTTTAGAAGTAACATTGCATGTTGGCTTAGGTACGTTTGCTAAGTTAACAGAAGAAAATTTATCCTCCAACAAACTACATAGTGAATACTATGAATTAAGTAAAGAGACAGCCGAAGAGCTAAACTCGGCCAAACACGTAGTAGCTGTGGGCACTACAACTATTCGAACCCTCGAGTCTGCTCGTAGCATAAAAAATGTTTATACCGGTGGCTCTGGTGATACTGATATTTTTATACGACCAGGCTATAAATTTAAAGCTGTAGACGCAGTTATTACCAACTTTCACCTGCCTGGCACTAGTCTACTAATGCTGATCGCTGCATTTATTGCAGATAAAAATGGTCTAAGCGAAACAGACGCTGCGGCTGAACTAATCCGAATTTATGATCATGCAATTGATAATAAATATCGTTTTTATTCTTTTGGTGATGCAATGCTGATTGTATAAACGCAAAAAGCTCCGGCGTAAACCAGAGCTTTTTAGTATACGTAGTAACCAATTTCACTACGTAAATAAATTATATCATAGATATTATACAAGTCAAGTATTGAGTCTTTTTTAATCCTTAGTAAAGACTTTAGTTGCACATATAAGACAGTTATCTTCTTTTAAGTCTTGTTTAAAGAAACGATCAGTTGCCTTCCACCAGGGTTCAACATCACTGTAACCTATCCAGTCGGCGGCATTACGGAATATCCAGCCTACACGACCGTAAAGATGCAAACTTCCCCAGACTACAACTGCCCAATTTTTACCAGCTGGCGTTACATAAATAGGTTTCTTGGCTTTATAGGCGTAAGGACGCTTGCCATCAGCATGACGTTTTAAATTTTTAGCTATATAAAGAGCATCATGTAGGGCTGTTTGCGCCATACCAGTATAAGGAGTATCGGCATTATCTCCGATGACAAAAATTCCCGGCCAAGCTTGCATGAGCTGGTCAACCTGTACTCGGCCATTTTGACTCATTTGAAAATTATTTACAGCATAGAACGGGTTATTAGCTATTCCTGCTGTCCATATAACCGTGTGAGAGGTAATTGGTTTACCGTCGATTAGTAGGTAGTCAGCTGTTTCTGCTTGTACGGGCTTATTTAGGTAGAGTTTGACACCTAGTTTTCTGAGCCGTTTAGCTAGAGCTTTACTGACACTACTGGGCATACGAGGCATAAGACGCGGGGCTGCTTCTATTAGATCTATATGTAATTTTGGCCTGCCCTTGATGCCGTGTTGTTTCATAATATATCTTAGGTAGCTTGGTAAGGCGCCTGCTAGCTCAACACCAGTAGGACCACCGCCAACAATAATATAATGTTGATCGGGATTATGTTTAGAGGCTATTTGTTTGTGTAAATGATCTTTAAGTTTTTCTGCATCGTTTAAAGATTTTATGCCGTAAGAAAACTCATCAATTCCTGGAATGCCAAAGTAATTTGTTACGTTGCCTAAAGAAAGTATTAAGATGTCGTAATCTATTTTAGTACCGCTAGCTAGGCTGATTGACTTAGCTTTTCTATTAAGTTTAGTCGCACCGTCAATTAGAATTTGGATGCGTTTATTCTTAAAAACCTCACCCAGGGGGATTGAAGATATAACTTTACTACCACCAGTCGCGGTGCGGTACATCATAGGGTAATATTCAAAAAAGGGCTTGTTTGCTACAAGGGTAACGTTAAAAGCAGGATGACCAGATAATTCTAGTGCAGATTTCACCCCACCAAAACCACCTCCCACTATTACGACATGCTGTTTCTTCATACTTGTTTCTTATTTATATTGCTTATGTTCAAAGTATACATTATTTCAACATATAACCAATAAGGGTGCATTTAGTTTAATTTAAAAATAATAAAGTTATTGGTACTAAAAAATATAATGTTTAGTTGCAGACATAAGCAGAAACCGTTAAGCTTATGTCAATATATGCAAACATTTATAGATCAACTCAAAGCCTCTGGTTTTAAAGGTGATTTTGATACATCTGCTGAAGCAAAAGAATTTTATAGTCATGATGCTTCACTGTTTGAGTTGCGTCCGGAATTAATAGTAAAACCAAAAGACACAGCTGACGTTAAGAAACTCGTTGTTGCTATTAATAAAGGACGTAAGGATAATCCTAAATTAAGTGTAACAGCTCGTAGTGCCGGTACTTGTATGTCTGGTGGTGCCATAAATGAGTCAATAATTGCTGACTTTACTAAATATTTCGACAATGTTTTATCTATGTCTGCAGTTTCTGCTCATTCTCAGCCAGGAGTTTACTACCGCGATTTTGAAAAGCAAAGCTTAAAGTACGGCGCTCTATTACCACCCTACCCCGCGTCTCGTGATATGTGTACCATCGGCGGTATGGTGAATAATAATTCAGGCGGCGAAAAATCTTTGCAATATGGTAAGGTAGATAATTTTGTAACTGAATTACAAGTAGTTCTAGCTGATGGAAACGAGTACACAGTTAAGCCGCTAAGCCGTAAAGAGCTGGATTTAAAAATGAAGCAAAACACGTATGAAGGTAAGCTATATAAAAAGACATACGAGTTATGTGAAGAAAATTACGAAGTTCTGCAAGCTGCTAAGCCAAAAGTTAGTAAAGATTCAACTGGTTATCACCTTTGGAATATTTGGGACAGAAAAACCGGTATATTTGATCTTACTAAACTATTTATTGGTGGCCAAGGTACCCTAGGGCTTACAACGGAAATGAAGTTCCGTCTCGTACCAGCACCAAAACATTCTGGAACTCTTGTAATATTTTTGCGCGACCTCGATAAGCTTGGCAATATGATAAATAAAGTACTTACCCATAAACCGGCAAGCTTTGAAGGCTTTGACAATTACACGCTTATGCTGAGTATTAAACTGTTCTTCTCATTCCATAAACTCATAGGTTGGCCGGAGACCATTAAGCTAGCTATCATGTTAATACCTGATGCTTTAAAGCTAATGAGAGGTATTCCGAAAATGGTTCTCTTGGTAGAATTTAATGGTGATACTCCTGAAGAAGTTGCTAAAAAAGTTACTGCTATGCGCGAAGATTTAAGTGAATTCAAGCACCAAGCTCTATTTGAAGAAGACGAAACTGAAGCTAAAGCTCGTAAGTTTTGGATTATGCGACGAGCTAGCTTCAAATTGCTCCGTGAAAAAGTAAAAGACAAGCATACAGCCCCATATATTGATGATCTCGTGGTTAACCCTGAACATTTACCCAAGTTTTTACCAGAACTTCGAAAGATACTTAAAAAATATAAACTACTAGCAACTATAGCCGGTCATATGGGAGATGGTAACTTCCATATTATCCCACTAATGAAACTTGAAGACGAAAATGAGCGTGCTAAGTTAGAGCCAAGTATGCGCGAAGTTAATGAGTTAATTTTGAAATACGGCGGTAGTCTTAGCGGTGAGCATAATGACGGCCTCGTACGTGGTCCATGGTTAGAAGAAATGTATGGTAAAAAAGTAGTAGGGCTTTTCCGCGAAATTAAACATATATATGATCCTGATAATATATTTAATCCTCATAAAAAAGCAGATGCTACTTGGGACTACTCCTTTTCTCACGTCCGCGAACACTTTTAATAACTAGTATAAGACAAATAAAATGTTTAACGGTTTATGCTCCTACTGTACTTACCTATAAAAAAAAGTAATAAAAGCTAGGTACTAGTATTAGTTAGATTTGTTTAATTACTAGATTTTATTCGGATTTCTGAGCTACGAGTTTGCGATCAGCTAATGTATTTAGTACCGTAACAACACCAAAGAATGCTAATCCTGTAAGACACGTACGAAGAACTGAAGCGTTATTGATGAAAATTAAGGCCACACCAGATAATAGTGTACCGGCGGCTAAGCCGTAGCTAATATTCATTTTCTTACCACTTGGTAAAAAGAAGTTTATGGTTGCAAGACTTAGGCTACTGAGCGCTAACAAAACATGTAGTAGTATCATCATTATGGATAAAACTATAGCACTTATGGTAACCAATAATCAACAGAAATCATAAAACAGAATATAAGTAGGATAAATAGCGAGTATCCGAACATCTTGCGTCCCCATTTTTCAGCCGGTTTTTGTTTGTAATCGGTTAAGGCGGCATACAACCAATACATACCGCTAGCAATTAAAACAAAAATTAGTAACATGCTTACGTTACCCAAAATAGCCAGCACGATAAGAGAGAAAATATAGAACAGAATAAATAACATTATGCGTCTTTGTGTTGCTTCGTAGCCTATCCTAAGAGGCATAACAGATATTTTAGCTGCCTTATATTCCTCGGCTCTAAAAAGTGTTATGGCCAGAAAATGAGCTACCTGCCAGGTTACCATAACTAAGAATAGACAAACTGCTGCAGTGTTGAGTTGACCAGTTACAGCAGTATAGCCCGCAACAATTGAGGCTGCTCCAGGAATAGTGCCGACTTCTGTAGCGAACTTAGTCTTTCGTTTAGCCCAACCGTAGACATATACGTAAGAAATTACAGCCAGTACTCCAATCAGCGCTGTAAGTAGATTAGTAAACAACAGTAAAATTAAAACGCCCAGTAAACCAAGTGCTTGAGCAAAATTGGTTGCTTGTTTTAGGGATATCTCTCCGGTAACGGTTGCTCTTTTTTTGGTGCGTTTCATTCTTTTGTCGAGGTCGCGGTCCATGACGTTATTCAGCACGCTACCACAAGCAATTAGTAGGGCTGTACCTGTTAGGGTTGCGGCTAATTTCTCAATATCAATGTTGCCTAATGATGCAAACAAAAAGCCGGCTCCAGCTGTAATCACATTCGCTCTTATTATGCCTGGCTTGGTAAGCCGGTAATACGCTTTAATCATTGCAGTAATAGTACAACACCACTTCAAAAGTTAGAAGTTAACATGCTATAGTGTTTATGATTACTATAATTTTTTAAAGGATCATGACAAAAAGTAAAAAAAACCAAAGGAAGATAATTGCTTTAACCTTTGCAGGCATATTATTTTATATTTTGCTTATTGCCGTATTACTTAGGGGTAACGATGTAGTTTTGCTAAATCCTAAAGGTGTCATTGCTGAAGGTCAATATAGGCTTATGATGACATCTACTTTAATTATGGTTCTGTTTGCTGCTCCAATATTGTTTACTCTTTATTATTTCGCCTGGAAATACCGTGAAACAAATAAAAAAGCTTCATATAATCCTGATTCTAGCCGCGGTAAATCTGTAACATTAGCAATTTGGGGTGCACCAACTATTATTGCAGTAATATTAGCCTCTATTATGGTACCGGCTACCCATAAGCTTGCCCCGCAACGCCTAATTGAATCTGATAAAGATCTTATGACTATTCAGGTGGTGGCACTACGCTGGAAATGGCTATTCATATATCCCGAGCAAGGTATTGCTACGGTTAACTATGTACAGATTCCAAAAGATACGCCTGTTCAGTTTGAGCTAACGGCTGACGAGACACCTATGAGCTCGTTTTGGATCCCGTCATTAGGTGGCATGCTGTATGCTATGACTGAGCACGTCAACCGGCTTAATCTAATGGGAGATACAGTAGGAGATTATGATGGTAGCGCAGCAGAGATTAACGGTACAGGTTTCTCTGGTATGAAATTCACCACTCGCGTAAGTACTCAAGAAGATTTTGATAAATGGGTGGATAGTACTAGACTTTCACCCATAGAGTTAAGCACTAGTGAATACGATAAATTATTAGAGCCAACTAAGAATCAAGCTGCAGCGTTCTTTACTAGTCCTGATCCTAACCTTTACGACATTATACTAAGTAAATACTCTGACTCTCATGGTGCGGTTCACGGTGGAGAAAAGAACGATTACATGGAACATGGTGGAAAAAAGAAAGAAATGGATCATTGATGAGAGAATTCTTCATTGGTAAATTGGACGGCAGTTCATTACCTCACGAGTACCATACAATACTCGGCACTATTAGCTTTTTTGCCATGATTCTCGCTGCTGTCGGAATATTGACTTATACCAAACGTTGGAAATGGTTATGGAACGACTGGCTAACTTCTGTTGACCCTAAAAAAATAGGTATAATGTACTTCATTGTTGGTGCCTTTATGCTTATAAGGGGTGGCATCGATGTAATTATGATGTGGGTTCAGCAAGCAATGGCTTCTGGAACTTCCGACGGTTACCTTTCGGCCCAACACTATCAAGAGATTTTTACTGCTCACGGCAATATTATGGTGTTTTTCGTTGCCATGGCTCTTATTTTTGGCCTTATAAACTATATAGTACCGCTTCAAATTGGTGCACGTGACCTTGCTTCTCCCTTTTTAAACACGCTAGGATTTTGGCTTTACGTTGCCGGCGTAGCTATGGTAAATATGTTCTTCTTGTTAGGTGGAGAGTATGCGGCAACAGGTTGGTTAGCAGTAGCGCCACTATCTGGTAAAGAATTTAGTCCAGGCATAGGTGTCGATTATTGGATATGGAGCCTACAAATATCCGGTATTGGTACAACGCTTGGCGCAATTAACTTTGTTATGACTATTCTTAAAATGCGGGCACCAGGAATGTCGCTCCTTAAGATGCCGCTTTTCACTTGGGGCTCACTCTGCAGCATGATGATGGCGGTAACTGTGTTTCCACTATTAACTGCTACCCTATTTCTTCTTTTCTTCGATAGATACTTTGGTACGCATTTCTTCACAACCGACGGTGGCGGCAATCCAATGATGTACACCAATTTAATTTGGATGTGGGGACACCCAGAGGTTTACATACTAATGTTACCTTCGTTCGGCGTATTTTCTGAGGTAGTTTCTACCTTTAGTCGAAGACCTATTGCCTTCTATAAATCAAACGTTCTAGGAATGATTGGTGTTTCAGTCTTGGCTATGTTCGTTTGGCTTCATCACTTCTTTACTATGGGTGCTGGAGCAGAAGTCAACTCGGCTTTCGGTGTGGCAACTATGCTCATCGCGATTCCGACAAGTGTACTAGTGTTTAGTTGGATAGCGACTATATATAAAGGTAAGATACGTTTTACAACACCAATGCTTTGGTTCCTTGGTTTTATAGCTGTCTTTACGCTAGGCGGTATTTCTGGAGTATTGCTAGCTATTCCCCCCGTAGACTTCCAGCTTCATAATAGCCTGTTCTTAGTTGCTCATTTCCACTCTACGGTTATAGGCGGCGTACTGTTTGGTATTTTCGCAGGCTTTAATTATTGGTTCCCTAAGTTTGCCGGTTTTAGATTAAACGAGCGTATCGGCAGATATGCAGTGTTTGCATGGATTATTGGATTCTTCGTAGCCTTCATGCCTTTGTACATCTTAGGTCTCATGGGTGCTACAAGACGGCTTGAACGCTACGATTCCTCAACTGGTTGGCAGCCATTCTTCATAATTGCCTTGATTGGAGGACTGATTATTTGTGTGGCTGTTGCACTTCAAGTAGCACAGATTATCGCGAGCTTTATGCAGAAACGGCGCTTGCTTGATGTTACTGGTGACCCATGGGACGGACGTACGCTTGAGTGGTCTATCCCATCGCCTGCGCCTTCCTATAACTTTGCTGTCATACCAAAAGTAAGTTCAAGAGATCCATTCTTCGATATGAAAGAAGCTGGAATCAAAAAGCCAATTTATAAGGATATTCATATGCCTAAAAGCACTGGCGTTGGTATTTATATATCTATATTCGCGTTCTTGATTGGCTTTGGTTTTGTTTGGGAAATAGTTTGGTTACCTGTAGTTTCTATAATTGGCATAATTATTACCTTAATCATAAAAACATTCAATGAAGATTCAGAGTATACAATCCCAGCCGCAGTAGTAGAAAAAATGGAAGAGTATGAAGCCGATAAAATAAATACTATTCTAAAATCTGATGACAGGTATAAAGAAGATATGGGTCTTAAAGAATTTATCAGGATTCTGATTACCTGGGCGCTAGGTTTAGTAGGAATCAAGCGATGACACACGCCGAATTAGCTGTAGATACTGAACACGAAGAAGCTGCTAATGACAGAACAATGTTTGGTTTTTGGGTATATTTAATGACCGATCTCCTGATGTTTGCAGTTTTGTTTGCAGTATATGCAGTGTTAAAAAATAGTACAGTTGATGGACCTAGTGGGCGCGACATATTTAATCCAACCCTGGCTCTTGCCGGAACATTGGTACTACTTGTAAGTAGCTTTACTGTCGGCATAGGAATGATTAAAGCTAGATTAGGTATAAAAAAACAAGCACTAATATGGTTTGGATTAACATTTATACTTGGACTAGCATTTCTAGGCATTACAATGTACGAGTTCTATGAAATTATTCATAAGGGCTATAATCTGGGAACTAGTGCGTTCTTGTCGGCCTTCTTTATTTTAGTTGGTACCCACGGGCTACATATTATATCAGGCCTAATATGGCTAGGAGTAATTATGGTGTATGTCATGAAACGTGGATTAAATAAGCATATGATACGTAAACTTACACTACTTAGCTTGTTTTGGCACTTCCTAGATATCGTTTGGATATTTATATTTAGCGTAGTTTATTTAATGGCATTTGTATGAGTATAGAATCACATAAAACTACTACTGCAAAAAGTGAACACGGGACTACAACTTCCTATGTTATTGGCCTTATGTTGTCTCTTAATTTTACGATCGTTCCTTACCTGTTGGTAGTAAATGAGATTATTACCGGCAATGCATTACTAGTAACAATATTGGGCTTTGCAATTCTTCAAATGTTTATACAAATATTTTTCTTTTTACATTTAGGGCGCGGACCCAAACCGCTCTACAATATAGTTTTCTTTTTCGGTACTGCTGGTTTAATTATTGTCGTTGTTGGTGCATCAATATTCATCATCAATAATCTTTACCGTAATATGATGCCAGATGAAGTCACTAGAAAACTTGCCCAAAAAGAAGCAATATCTCAAGTTGGAGGTAAGGAAACTGGTGCCTGTAACGCTAATAAGGTTAATCACATAGTTACTGTGAGCGAAGAAGGGGTAAGCCCTTCCTACACGTCTGCTAATTTATGTGACACTATCACTTTCATTAACCAAGATAAAGTAACGCGGGAACTTGTTTTCGGTACCTATACGCAAAACGTAAGTTATGGTGGTGAGGATAAAGTGGTTTTGGACGACGGACGACCGGAAACAATTACTTTAAATCAAGATGGTAACTTTGTTTTTTACGATAAAACTAACCAGAGTATAATTGGCAACTTCGTAGTAAAACCCTAAAGCTTTGGTTTTAGATGTGACCAAGCAGCCTTAAGCCTACTACCATGTTTAATCTCCAAATAGTCTGCCACCGCATATACAAATATCACTAGACTTAGTAATTCAATTGTTTCCTCTATTCCGACAAAAACTCCTTGATTAAGAAAACTTTCGCGCTCAGTTATACTCGTAAATATATCTACCACTACTGCCCCAAACATAAATGTACCAACAGCTTATGAGAGTAGTAAAAGTGTTTTTCTGGGAAATGAACTTGCCATGCTATATATAAACCATGCTGAACCGATTATAAGAAAAGGCGCAACTAATAACCAGGCGTTTGCATATGTTCCCGGCCCAGCATCACTGTAGAAAATAACATGAAGTGTTTGGAGTACAAATTCGTGCAACCCTGCTATCTCATCAATGGAAAATATGAATGCAAATACAGCTATAATTACCCATAGTCTTCGAGTAGAACCCTTAGGTAGTAAATATGCTGCTAGAGCTGCCATTACCGAGATACAAAGATATAAAAACTGCGATAACCAAGTTGGCACACTGGCTTCGTCATCAAAATCAAAGCGATTAGATAGTTCGTAGAACTGGCCATGTTGCTGATGATACACATTAAGGTTAACAGCCTGCAACAACAGGTGCATACACAGTACGATTAAAACACTGCCTAGTAAAATATATAGAATCTTTAAAGCATGAGATGAATTATTTAAGGGTAACTTCATTGTCAGCACAGTATAGCATTTAAGTTTTATTAGCTTTCCGCTTACCATAGCGTATATCCTGTAGCCTGACATGACGGAAAAGCGCATATGACAACCAACCTATGGCAAAACCACCAATTATATCTAGTGGTGCGTGGATGCCTAAATAAACTCTTGATATTCCTACAACTACAATCCACACAGGCACAACCCATCTGTATTTCTTAGGTAGATAATGCCACATAACCAATGCCATTGCTGTTGCTAGTGCCATATGCCCAGACGGAAATCCTGGTCCACGTACAATATAGTCAAGTTGTATACCCCAGGTAAGAGCTCTGTTGGCCTTGCCCTGCCCCATATGTCTTTTGCAAAACCACTAAGTTGGTATGCCAAGGTTGCTGTTAGTAGTAAGCGTAACAATATATGATACTGTCTACGTAAGGCAAAAATAATTAGCAAAATACCCAACATATGGATGCTTCCAGTTTGGGTAAATACGAAGAAAAATGGTCTTAAAAAATCAGGTCTGTTATAGACAAATTCAAATACAGATACCTCCCAATATTTCATGTCACCTCCCCTAGACAGCATTACAGCAATTACAAAAACAACTAGCGCTGCTATTGCCTGTAACGTAGGGTGAATTTTAGGTAAGTGTTTGTGTCTATGCTTCATTGTATATAAGCTTAATCTTTATAAATTATAACCTATATGTACCATCACTGTAGTACTTTCATAATTTTAGATCTATCCATCTATCCATCCATCCAAAGAAATATATTCTGTTTGTTCTAATAGGCGAAGCAGGCTATATGAATGTTGCTGCTTTGTTCGCATTTATAGTTTACTTATATCTTAAGTAAATCTTTTCACTAATTATTCGATACGTTCAGAACAAGATTAATCTATCTACTTATCAACTAGAAAAAACTTTCTAACATTTTAGTACTTTGCGGCTTGAAGTAATGTAAAAGTAATTAAAAGCAAAATTGCTATAAACGTCTCTTGGTATGGGTGCAATATTAGGATATAATATTATAAATGAGTAGACCTAAAGTAACTATCGGTAATCGCCGAAATGTATATGAGCACTATCGATTATACGAACCAAACTTGCGCATGGCTCGACTTGGTCATGTTCTTATGGGTATGGCTTACAGGCCGCACGTTACTTATGATCATGATGGTGGAGTAAAATCTCAGCTTGAAGACATGCTTAGAAACGGTACCCAATTACTACTTGCTTCTAATCATCGTAATATTCATGATCAGTTTAATGTTGCAGCGTTCGCTCAGCATGAAAAATCACTAAGAATACTAAGGGGCAATACAAATATCCCAACTAAGTCAGAGCTATATAGTAGTTCCCTCTTAAGATACCCAATTGACACCCTGGGATCTTTACCGGTATTTCGTGCACAAAGTATACGGAAAGATTACCGTGATGTAGCCTTTACAGAAGAAGAATCAGAAGCACTAGATGAAGCTGGGCGCTTACTTATTGAAACTAGTATTCATAAAGTGAATAGCGGTAAACATCTATTTATATTTCCCGAAGGTACCAGGGGTGATAGCGATACTAAGCTTGGAAAACTACGCGGTGGGATTGGTGAGATAGCATGTGGTGTAAGTGATGATATTGATTTGGTAATTGTGCCTATTGGTCTATATTATAACGGACACAATTTTAGGCCTCACATGCATTTCGCTGAACCAATCCAAGGACCATTTGGAGATCCAATGGCTGTAGTTAATCATCTAGGACTAGCAATGCAAGATGCACTTGGTGGTGCAATTACTGAAAGCCAATTACGGGCAGCTTAAGTTTTTTAAAGCGCTTTAGTTTTTTTTAAAGCCTTTATGCCTTACAATTTAGTTAATGTCAGTAACGAAAACAATATCTGTGACTACTAGCGTTAATGCTAGTCAACTAGAGGTTTTTAATTTTGTCACCGACTGGGAATCACAAAATAAGTGGATATTTGCAACCAAGGTACGTGGAGTTGGAGAAGAGTCTCGAAAACTTGGAGGCAAACTAGAGGCATTTACTGGGTTTGGAAAATTTGGTTTCCTTGACACAATGACGATTACTAAATGGAATCCGCCCAATGCATGTGAGGTAACTCATACTGGTAATGTAGTAAAAGGGGCTGGACTATTTGAAGTAAGTAGCAAGAATGGAGTTACCTATTTTACTTGGACAGAGTATACCGAACTACCTTTTGGGATTATAGGAAGGGCCGGCTGGCTATTGGTCGGACCACTCTCAAAACTTGGTTTAACAGCATCATTAAGAAGATTTAAAAAACTGTTTTAAACTTTCTTAGCCGTTTGTTAATAATAAGGTAAAAGGATAATAATATAATAAGATATAAAGATATAAAGATATAAAGATGTTTTTTAAATGGTTAAACATCAACTACTAGCAGGTATACTATAACAATGCAGTATATGTTAAATGGTGGACGTAATGAACGCGGAGTGTTAGTTACTCCAGAAGCATTATCACTATATAAGCAACTAAAGATCAAACGGGTGTTATTCATTGTATATGCACTAATGGAAGATTCTTGGCAAAGCAATTGGAAAGATGCTGGTTCGCTTATAGTCATCCCTGGTATGGAACTACGCTCCTTAACTACTAACGATACCGACACAGCCACAATTACAGAGGCTTTAGAATGGGCATAGAGGGGAGCAGTAAGAAAATTAAATTTAAAGTAGGTCTGAGTAGGTCTTCTTGGTTTTTGTAAAGTTTTTGGTTCAAATGGGCTTATCTTTTGGATGACTTCTCAGAAAAAAAGATCATTATATAACTAATCTACAAGACTATAAATTCATGATTAGTGCAATGCTTGGCTGGGGATGAGGGATTCGAACCCCCGATGGTGGAACCAGAATCCACTGCCTTACCACTTGGCCAATCCCCATTGGTTAATACATTCTGTGCTATTTTAACAGATTACAGATTTTTTTTATAGACTTATAGATACCCTTCCTAGCATATAATTTTGTCTAAATACTACACATCTAATATTATTGGATCTATGAAGGCGGCTATATGATTTGGATAAGGTGGAATGCCTGGTAAATCTAACGTATTTGCCGTGATTCCTACATGCCGTAATGTCAATCCTGCCGCTAATCTATTGATAGCCCTTGATTCTTTCGAATTAGGTCCCCAGTATTTTTCTCCAATACTCGGAAACTTAATAGCTGCCCCTACTACACTTTGAGTGCGAGGTAGCCCGAATACAGCTCTTGTATGGATCGCTTCTTTTAAACCTGCAAATATAGCAGCTGCGTACCAAGCAGTGTTTTCTGGAATACCCGCCTGCTCTAGTGCAAATGGGAAGACATCATTTACCACTAAGAAACTAACCCCATTTGACCCAATGACATCACATGAACCAAAACTAGTGTCGGCTATTAGCTTATCGACACCAACAATAGCTACTGGCCCATTGTACTCCGCTTCTTTACCAATATTTAGTTCACGCAGTATCTCACCTACTGGACCTTGCACTAGAGGTTCATTGATCATTTTATCTAATACTGTCGGATAATCATTAGGACCTCTCATTTTTGTCTATTTCGCCACTTATCAATTTCTGCATGATTGCCGTTCTGAAGTACTTCAGGAACTTTCATGCCCCTGAACTCTGATGGTCTAGTATATTGAGCAAATTCAATGCTCACGTCATCATCTTGAAAAGATTCTATATCTGCCGAGGCAGCACCACCCAAAACTCCTGGCAACAATCTAACAATGCTATCGGTGATAATCATGGCTGGTAATTCGCCGCCTGTTAATACATAGTTGCCGATGCACACCTGTTCGTCCACCCAGGACGTAACACGTTCGTCGTAACCCTCATAACGTGCGCAGACGATAATCAAACCTCTACCTCCCTTTGCTAAACGCTTTGCGTCAGACTGTTTATATATCTTACCTCTAGGGGTTGGCAATAATACTAAAGCATCTTGATCATTCGACTTAGCATACTCAATTGCTGCTATAATTGGCTCTGGCTTAAGCAGCATACCATCACCGCCACCATATGGAGTGTCGTCCACTGTCCTACGTGTACCTAAGCCATAGCGACGAAGATCAATGAGGCTATATTCAACTATACCTTTGTCTTGAGCCTTCCAAAGCATGCTTGCGGCAAAATATGGCTCAAATACATTTGGGAATAGTGAAACTATCTGAATTTTCATAAATATTACTCTATATTATATAATACTTACACGTAAAAAGCCAGCGTTTACACACTGGCTTTAATTTCTAGTTAACTACAATTAATTAGATGTCCAAGTCATCAAGATCATCAAGCTCTTTACGAGTCTTGCTAACTACGTCCGACTTTACAGGTTTTTCATCTAAAATATCGTCAACCACTGAGTCATCTGAACTTGTATTAGTAACGCTGTCGTCTGCTGTCGGATCGGCAGCAGCAGCACCACTGTTCCAGCCCTCACCGCTACCGTTATCGCTTGACCTGCCACCACCCTCTACGCCGTTATCGATAATTTTTAAGTTGTAACGAGCATCATTTTTTGTTCCTAGTGCACGCAATAATGTTCGTAAACTTTGAGCCGTGGCTCCTCTTTTACCTATTACGCGGCCTAGATCTTCTGAGTCTACTGTAAGTTCTAACAAAACTCCTTTTTCATCTATGCGACGTTCAATTTCTACTTGGTTTGGCTTGCTTACCAATGATTTAACAATATACTCTACGAATTGTTGGTCAATACTGCTCATGTACGGTCTCCCTATAAGTTTATAGCTTTTTTAGTATACAAGAAAAAGCGCTCCTGAGTAAACGGAGCGCTTATGGTTGATTATAATAAACTGTATTAAGCTTCAGTTTCGGCAGGTGCTTCAGTTTCTACAGTAGCTTCTTCTGTGACTATAGTTTCTTCTACTTCCTCTACTGGTCGGGTACTCCGACGTTTGTCAAGGCTCTTAACGGTTGATTGCTTGGTATTATCTACTTTTACCCAAGCTGGCATTGTTACGCCTTCTTTTCGTAATAACATGGCTACGCGGCCGGATGGACGGGCACCATTACTCAAGTAATAGGCAGCTTTTTCTTTATTTACATTGACTTGCTTTGTGTGGGGATCATAGTTGCCTAGGGCAAACACGATTGCGCCACTCTTAGGAGAGCGACGTGATTCTTGGACAATAAGGCGGAACTGAGCATGTCCTTTGCGGCCGGTGCGTTGCAGACGAATAGCGAGCATGTAGTACTAAATGTTACTTTCTATCCAAGGAAGGATAATTACCTAATAAAGTTATCTTGCTTATTTTACAGATTACCGCCCCTGTTGTCAAGCGAGAGTTAGGTTATGACTCGGGGTCTGTGTCTAAGGATTGCTGTTGGTTAAAGGTTTGGCTGTCATCTGAATCTTGAAAATGGGTGCCGCTTAAGGGGTTGGATTCTGGAATCGATGGACTAGAACCTGAGTTTTCAATATGCAGCACATCAGTCACTTGAGTGTGGCCCAACACTACATCTTCAAATTGGCCTGCAGGTTTTAAGATGACATCTACTAGCTGATCAAGCTGATCGTTGCTTAAATTAGCCTTGACGGCGTAACCCTCGATACCAAGGTTTCTCAAGCCTGCCGGTGCGTCAGCTTCGTTGAGATTAGAGATAATCATAACTTTGATGTGCTTACCCCAATCAGACTGGCGCATCTCTTCTAGTATTTGGTCACCAGCTTTTTTTGGAACCATCAGGTCAAGTAACACAAGATCTGGTAGTTCACGTTCAATAACTGCTAAAGCTTGTACACCGTCGTAGGCAGAAAAACAAATGTAGCCTAACATTTCTAAGCGAGTTTTATATATATCGTTAAGCGCTATGTTGTCTTCTACGATGACTATTTTTCTAGGATTCATATACCGACATTCTACCCCAAACTTAGAATCTAAGCCAATGAACTACTTAGGCTTGTTTGGTCAGCTTAGCTAAACCCTTTTCTGCTGCCGCTTGTTGCGCTGATTGTTTAGAAGGGCCGTTACCCTTACCATAAAGCTTGCTATCTATATATACGCCTACCGTAAAGGTTTTGTCATGATCAGGACCATCTTCTTCAATTACCTTGTAGTTAGGGGTAAATCCAAGATTACTTTGAGCCAATTCTTGCAAGCGAGATTTCGGATCAAGCCAGGAACCAGTCTCTAAAATACGAGCAAAAGTACTAAGGATACTATTGTTAATAAGCTCTTTAGCAGATTCATAACCGTTATCTAAATAAACGGCACCAACGACTGCCTCAAAACAATTAGCCATAATCTGTGCACGAGCGCGTTCGGTACCACGTTTCTCTCCTCTTGATAAACGAAGGAACGGTTCAAATCCAAGTGCAGTTGCAGCGGCACTAATACTTTCTGTGCGAACCAGTGCGCTACGCCAGTTGGTCAATATTCCTTCTGGTTCAGAGTAATTACCATAAAGATACTCTGTTACAACTAATTCCAGAACCGCATCGCCTAAAAACTCAAGTCGTTCATTGTGTTCCTTTACTGTAGATCTGTGTTCGTTTACGTATGATCTATGCGTAAGTGCGGTAACCAGCATCTGTATGTCAGTAAATTCAACACCTAGATTATCTTTGGCAAACGCCTTATAGCTTGCAATGTCCTGCATAAATTCTAGAGATTTCCTTTTCGTATTTTATTCATAGCTACGAGCATAAGTTTGCCTATATCTTCATATTCTATTTTATCTAGTGCAACGCGTGAATCTAACCATTCGCATCCATTCATCCACTCCTCTCCTTGTAGCTTGTCGCTATCTCCTTTCGCTCTGACAAGAAAAATTTCCGTTGTCATTAGTATGAGGCTTGTTTGGCGACGATAACGAAAGTTGATTTTACCCAACCACTGCAATACCTGCATCTCTTGAAGCCCTGTTTCTTCACGAATTTCGCGTTCTGCAGTCTGTCTTGAGTCTTCACCTTCTTCTATATGTCCTTTTGGAATCGTCCAACGATCTTTAGCATCTTGAATTAATAGAAACTGAACGTCTTTACCGTTTTTGGAACGGCGAAAAACAATACCACCAGCAGTAGGCTCACGTACCACCGAGCTGATGGTTGGTCGGCGATTATTAATAAAAGTTTTAAAGCCTTTTATTGTGGGCTTAGGTCGTTTCATCATGTTTTTGATGTAGGTTCGTCTTCTTTGTTCAGAGTTATCCGAACTGGGCGGTATCTTTGACTCAGCCATTACTTCGTACTCTGACTAGGGCTTTCGGTTGAGTCACCTGTTTGTTGACGAAGTAAGGAACCTAGAACTCCATTGATAAACTTAGAGCTGTTATCACCCCCAAATGCTTTGGCGAGCTCTACAGCCTCGTTTATGACTACTTTTGGCGGGACGTCTTTAGTATGAAGTAGTTCATATGCACCGATACGTAGCGTAACTCTATCCATGCGGGCTATCTGATTAATAGGCCATTCTGGTGCTAGTGGCTGTAAGATATTGTCTAACTCAGCTTGGTGCTTAGTTACTCCCGCCACAAGCTTCTCAATGAATTCTATATCATCGATGGTTTCTCGGTAACGTGAAACGTTACGCGCGAGTACCTCCGACATATCAAAGCTAGCATCGTCAGCTTCGTGACGAAAATCCTGCTCATAGAGAGATTGTAGCGCAACAATACGTCCTAAGTGCCGGTTCGATGCCATAGAATTGTTAACTTTCCGCTTATGGTTTCTTGTTAAACAAGTATACCTTACTTTGCTGTAACGTCAGCGTTTTTTGACTTACCAGACTCGCGAATGGTAGTAAAAGCTTTGACTGGTGACTTACCGTTAACACTTCGTGCCAGATCGACAACTAGATGACTGCGGCGTAGGCCAGTTTTGCGGTGGGATGTTCGTTTTTTGGGCTTACCCATAGAAGACTAATCCACTCCTTCTTAACTTAATTTTAAATTCATCTTAGTATAACGCTTTTTACATCGTTTAACAAGGGTATAACAGATGACTTCGATAGTTAAATGACGAAATTAACGAGCTTTCCAGGTACGTAGATGGTCTTTTTGGGTTCTGTAGTCAGATAAAGTTTAACTCTTTCATCTGTTTTAGCTGCTTGTATTACAGTAATTTCATCTACATCTGAAGGTAGCTTAAGTTGTGCACGTAACCTTCCGTTAACTTGCACTACAACTGTAATTGTGTCACTAGTCAGGTATTTATCGTCCCACTGAGGCCATGTGGCTTTATGAATTAAACCTTCTCTTCCCAGATTCTCCCATAGTTCCTCGGCTATATGGGGGGCAAATGGCTGTAGCAACTGTGCTAGTGTACTTAAAGCAAACTGCCAAGCACCACGATCAGTAAAGCCGCTAGTTTTTTGTTTGTACAGATCATTTACAAATTCCATTAGTGCAGAAACAGCTGTGTTAAAGCTTCGGCGCTCGAGGTCTTCAGTAACTTTTTTTATAGCTTTATGGGTTGCTATTTTAACAAGTTGGTCGGCAGCACCTTGTTGCTCATTAGATTCCAAATACTCGCCAGTCAGTGTCCAGGCACGGTTAAGGAAGCGGTAGGTGCCGGCAATGCCTTTAGGTTCCCAAGCTGCATCTTGATCATAAGGACCGATAAATAATTCGTAGACCCTTAAAGCATCTGCTCCGTAACCTTGGTCTATTAACTCAAGTGGGTCTATTACATTACCCAGAGATTTACTCATTTTACGACCATCGGCTGCGTTTATATATCCGTTATAAACAAGTCGCTTTATAGGCTCTTCAAAATCAAGCAGACCGATGTCTTTGAAAAAGCGTGTCCAAAAACGTACATAAAGTAAGTGGGCTACAGCGTGATCACCGCCGCAGTAATAATCTACAGGAGCCCAATAGTTAGCCTTTTTAGGATCCCAAGCTTGTTCGGTGTTATTTGCATCTGTGAAACGGAACAAATACCAAGTACTACAAACGTATCCGTCCATTGTATCGGTCTCACGTACTGCAGGACCACCACATTTTGGACATTCAACGTTGTACCACTCTGGTACATGGGCCAAAACTCCCATACCGTCTCCTTTAGGTTCATAATTCTCAACTGGAGGTAATAGAACTGGAAGCTGATCTTCTGGTACAGCCACGGCGCCGTCTTTTTCGCAGTGAATTATAGGTATTGGCGACCCCCAATAACGCTGACGACTAATTAACCAATCTCGCATGCGATAATTGGTTTTTTCTTCAGCTATGCCTTCATGGCTTAAGTCTGCCACTATTTTTTCGCGGGCTTCGCTAGAATTCATGCCGTCGTATGACCCGGAGTTAGTTATAATACCTTCTCCGTTATAACATTTACCTAAGATGAATTTATCAAAGCCAAAGCGGTGGAGTGGTTCTATGATGTCTTTGTCTGCTTGGTCTTTGCTAACCCATTCAACATTAAACTTGCCTCTCTCAGATTCATCTAAATTTTGGCCTTGCATGCTATCACTTTTGAGGCGCAGCTTAACAAATGTTACCCCAGTCTCGTGCGTTTCATTCTTTGAAAAAGCAAAATACTTGTAATGAAATGTTTCTTGGCCAATGGTTTCGATCTCCAAGTCGGTATAGCCCGTTTCTTCTGTGACTTCTCTAAGTGCAGTTACCTCTGGAGCTTCATCCCCCTCTACAGTACCCCCAACAAATAGCCTGCCACCGAATTTACCCCAATTTATGGTTAGTAACTGATCATTATCATTGCTTACTACAGCGACGATTTTTGCTTTTTTGACATCAACAGTTCTATCTTTGGCGTCGTCCCGCACCGCGACCGGGTTGATGACATTAATTATGGGTATATCAAAATTACATGCAAACTCATTATCACGCTGATCGTGTGCGGGTACGGCCATAATAGCGCCTGTGCCGTAACCCATAAGTACATAATCGGCAATCCAAACTGGAATTAACTGATTCGTAACGGGATTTACTGCATAAGCACCAGTTTCGACGCCAGTTTTTTCGCGGGACTCGTTCATTCTATCTATATCAGATTTGAGCTGTGATTCACTTATATAATTATTAACTTCTAATTTACGGTCACTGGTTGTTATTATTTTTACCAACGGGTGCTCTGGAGCAAGCACTAGGAAAGTTGCACCGTAAATAGTATCTGGCCTAGTTGTGAATACTTCTACTTTGTCATCGAAGTCTTTAATTTTGAATCTTAATAATGCTCCTTGGCTTTTTCCAATCCAATTACGCTGCATAGTTTTAATCTTTTGAGGCCAGGCTAGATCTTCAATTCCGTCTATTAAATCGTCTGCATAATTAGTGATTTTAAAGAACCACTGCTTCAACCATTTTTTTTCTACTTGGGTATCTTCATGTCGCCAACAATAACCACCGTTTATAACCTGCTCATTAGCAAGCACTGTCTTACAAACTGGACACCACCATTGTTGTGATTCTTTTTGATATGCCAAGCCATTTTCAAATAATTTAAGAAATAACCACTGAGTCCACCTGTAATAGGCTGGGTCTGTGGTATTAAGTTCCCGGCTCCAATCGTAACTGACACCAATACGTTTTAGTTGTTTCTTAAAATTAGCGATGTTCTTTAGTGTATTTTCTGCAGGGGGTTCACCAGTTTTAATAGCATAATTTTCTGCCGGTAGACCAAATGCGTCCCAACCCATTGTAGATAAGACGTTCTTTCCTTTTGCACGCTCATAACGGGCGATGGCATCAGTAATGGTGTAGTTACGCACGTGACCGACATGTAAACCAGCACCGCTTGGGTACGGGAACATGGCGTTAACGTAGCTTTTTTGCTTAGTATGGTCTACTTCTACCTGGTAAACATATTGTTCATCCCAGATTTTTTGCCATTTTGGTTCAATTTCAGATGGATTATAGCGCTTCATCGCTTATTAGTGTACCAGATTGAATAGCCTAGGCTACGACATGGGATATACTAACAGGGCATGAAAGTCTTACTTTTAACTGGTGGTAGTTCAAATGAACGCGAAATATCCCTTCGTTCAGGTAAAACGATATCAAATGCCCTAGACCACTTAGGATATGACTACGAAAAAGCAGATCCTGGTGATCCAGCCTTCAATCTTGTTAGTAGTACTAAGGGCTTTGACGTTGTTTTTCTGGCACTTCATGGTAAAGGGTATGAAGACGGCAAAATACAAAAACAATTAGAGGTACTGCCAATACCTTTTACTGGTAGCGGTTCGGTTGCATCAAAGCTATGTTTCGACAAATGGAATTACAAGAACTTTTTATTTAGTAATGGCCTACCAGCTTCGTTTGGTCAACTTGTTTCATTACACCAATTAGATACAACTCTATTCAAAAAGCCTTACGTTTTAAAACCACGTGATGGTGGTAGTAGTTTAGATCTACAGATTGTCAGAGATCCTGACGAAAGCACAAGACAAGCTTCGAAAGTATTACTTGAAACCTATGATGAGATGTTAATGGAATCATTAGTTGACGGTGTCGAAATAACAGTGGGAATATTTGGTGACAAAGCATTTCCTGTTATTGAAATTATTCCGCCCTCTGGCCTAGAGTTTGATTATGCCAATAAATATAATGGCCTTACTCAGGAACTATGCCCACCGCTGCACGTATCAAATGACGTACAAGACCAAGCCAAAGCTCTATCACTTAAAATTCATAAACTAGCCGGCTGCAGAGATATATCCCGAACGGATATTATGGTAGATAAAAACAATGAACTACATATACTAGAAACCAACATAACTCCTGGATTGACTGCTCAAAGTTTACTGCCAAAAATGTTGTTTACTGGAGGTATAAGTATGCCCGAGTTTGTAAAGCGACTTCTCAATATGGCTATTAGCCGACAACTGTAGACCAAATAGCGTATTGGTCACTGTTTCCACTAACTACTTGGGCGTGCAGTTCACGTAAGCGCTCAGTAAACTTACCAGTCGAACCGTCCTTGCCAATATGCCGCTTATCTACTTCTTTAATAGGTGCTAAAAATGCCGAGGTGCCACAAGCAAATGCTTCATCCGCAATATATAGCTCTGTTAAATCAACTGCACGTTCACGTACTGTCATACCCAAGTCGCTTGCAAGCTGGATAACTGTTCGCCTATTTATACCTTCTAGCAAATCGTTTGTGGTATCAGGCGTTATTAATTCACCGTTTCTTACAATAAAAATATTTGCTGCCGATAATTCACAGACATGACCATGCGCATCTAAGAATACGCAGTCGTCATAACCACTATCTATTGCATCCTGTTTAGCCAATACCGAGTTTATGTAGGCTCCATTTACTTTTGCCCGTGAAGGAATGGCGTAGTCCGGTATACGGCGCCACATGCTTGTTTTTAGACGCGCTCCATCCTGCGGAATAATAGATTGGGCCTCATATAGAAAAATGCTGAGCGTCGTATGTAAGCCACGGGAACGCGTTCCTGGTACAAGCTCGTCTACATGCACTGTTGCGCGGGCAAAGATATTGTCGGGCGTATCTGATTCGTTAACGAGTTTTTTAATTACAGATAGAAATCTGTCATAAGTCCATTCTTTTTCGAAACTATCAATGCCAATAATGCGTGCCGAGTCCAGTAAACGCTTAAAGTGATCATCAAGCCTAAAAGCAACTAATTCACCTTTTTTATTCTTAGATATCGGAAATACTGTATAAACGCTCAATCCGTAGAGTACTGCCGAGCTCGCCACACTCAAGTTGGCCTGTTCTAGTGGTACTATCTTTTCGCCGAACCATACTTTGTCGTAAACTTGTGCCATAAATCTATTTCCTATTAAAATTTTTGTGCTTAAGATTTAGCCAGAAGTCAGATTGTCTCACCAGTTTGACTGCGTCCTCTGGGTCTGCTAATAGCAATTTTACAGCTTCTTCAGCAAATACATTATTTTGTGAACCTTTTGCCAATATTACTGCACCGGGTTCTACTTTTGACTGTAAGTATTCTCCTGCTTCGTAAGGGTTATCAAATCTTTTTACATTACAGCCCTTATTACTGGCTGCTGGCGCTAAATGGGCATTTGCGTCAGGACCTATAGTAATGACTATATCTAGTTTAGTCGGGTTACATAACTCACCAATTTCTTTATGAGCAGCTTGAGAAATTATGCCAAGTTCATTCATATTTCCAAGTATTGCAATTCTTTGAGTTGCTTCAAGCTTATATAGTGTTCGTAAGCTGGCCTTTACGGCTTCGGGGCTTGCGTTATAGGTGTCATCAATAATGACGGAGTTATTAAGTCCTCGCAGACGTCGTAATCTTCCGCTTACGGGCCTAATGTTACTAACGCCAGCTAATATCTCTGTTGACTTAAGGCCAAACTTACAACCAACTACTACTGCTGCGAGTAGTGAATATAGCTGAGTTTCAGACACTACTTCATGAGAAAAATGTGCAAATATTTCACCGCTACGCTTTATATCACCCTCGTACCCGCCTGCACTATGAAATATATTTGCTAAATAATATGTAGCGCCTGGATCTGAAATGCTATATGACTCACTAGTCACCGGCAAAAGAGATCTATATTGTACAGCAACTAGATCGGCATTATATATAATATTGTCAGAGTAGCCTGTAACCGATAATTCCTCATCTGCAACTTGCTGCATATCCTTGAAATTAACCATATGCTCAGGTACAAGCGCAGTCACTACGGCTACATCTAGGCGCAGATACTCTGCAAAATTTACAATTTGGCCGGGACCATCGGTGCCTAATTCTACAACTACTACATCATATGGATAAGTACCCCTAATTTGCTTACTGTTATCTGCAAATACCTTAATCCATGCCAAAGGATTTAAAAGACTTGGGATTTTGGCGTCAAAAAATATTAAAGGCACGCTGACAATATCGTTATAGTTACCCTCTTGATATCTAACCCTTAAAGATTTACTAAGCGTCTGAGCAATTGCTAGCTTTGTACTTGTTTTACCAATACCTCCGACTACACCAACAACCTTAATACTATGTTTTTTACGAAGACGAATAACCTGTCGACCCAGAATATAAACTACAAACTTTTTTAATTGATTCTTCACCAAAATATTATACCTTAAAGAAATTATCGCTGGAGATCAGGTAATTCTCTTAGTTGACGGACGAGATTCTCAAAATTAGTAATCAGCTCGGAGACCTTCTGCGGATTAGCATCGTCAATGCCGATATTCCAGCCTAGCGTTTCGGAGGTTAGTCCTGGGTCCTGAAAATCTTCTCCGTATAATAAACTTAATATTGATTTAGCGTCTGTGGGCGGAGTGAGGTTAAGTGGTTCGTTATTTACTTTGAAGTTAGAGCTAAGATTAAAAGCATCGTTTGATGATGAATTAACGTATTTTGCTCCTAGAACTGCGGTTTGTTCTTTTCGGTTAAGATCTAAACTTATGTCAGTATTATTAGTATTTTCATTTTGCTTCATTACAGATTTTATAAATAACGGGATGTTGTCACCACCTACGTATAGTTGCCCAATATCCAAGTAACTTTCATCTGAATTTTCTTGAGTAGCTCTTATTGTTTGAATGAGTTTAGTACTGCTGTTTATCCACATATCAAATGATTGATCTTCGTTAAGTTGATCTGTTATTCCACCAGTATAATTTTCAACTTCGGCATCACTGTTTAAGGATGATCCAATTTTAGTTGCACGTACTCGTTCCACCATAGCTTTTTCAAATGCTTGTAGTGCTTGGGTATCTACACCTACTTTATAATGGTGAGTAGCCTGATCGTATTTATCTTCTTTGCCAACAAATTCGCTTATTTTGAGTACAGCTTTGCCATCTTTAGTAGAAAATAGGTACTCTTTAAGTACGTCTCCAATTACATCAGTAAGCTCTTTATAATCCCCGGTTGTATATTCCGAAGAAACGTCCTCTTCTAAAATAACTCCTTCGTACTGCTCTGAATCGAACACATACCACTGTCCAACATATTGCTTATAAGTATCAGCTACTTCAGGGTCTGTCAAAGTTTCTAAACTATTTAGTTCAGCTACACGTACATATAAATCTGGTAGTTTGCGCCCCTCTGGAGTAATGCTCATAAGGTCAAACTTAGCGCTAAAATCGTCTTGTTTGATGTTTATTTGAGAAGTCAGGTCAGAGTTATAGGTTTTTACAACATAGTCACCAGTTAATGTTTTTTCGTCATAAGAGTACGAGAAATTACCATCAGTGTTCGTGCCTTTTGCGGCTTCAATTCCTAAACCGTAGCCGACAACTTCATCATAAGCTGCGCCCATGTTAGACATTGTTTTGGCCCATACGTTTTCGGGCTTATTCGGTACTACTACACCGAAGTAACCAGCAGCCGAGCTACCGAGAAGAACAAATCCTGCGGCAATAATGCCTACAAATAGTGTTTTTCGGGATTTCTTAGGTTTATTGCCCATATTGGATAATGGCGAAGAGCCCAATTGTGGTTGATTATTCTGAAGAGCAGTATTAATAGGGTTAAAATTTGGCATAGAATTTAAACTATCTTGAGCAACCGGGGGCTTAAAGAAGGTGCTTGCATTAGATACAACTGGCGGCGAAGTAGTTGCCGAAGATACTTGAGCTAATCCTTCGGACGGCTGTATGACTGATGGTGATTGAGCTTGAATATCAGGCACTTTAAAGGGCATGGGTTCAGCTACGGGCTGAATTACTGGATCCATAGAAGGACTATCATTAAGTGGCTCTATCGATGGATTATTAGGCGAGTTATCCAAGTTTATTTCCTTTTTTTTGTTTTACTTTGTTGTAACTATAACCGCTTTAAAGGATAAGTACAAATAGGCAGAATATAAAAATCAAAAACAGTTGGTGGAGCTACAGGGACTCGAACCCTGGACCTCTTCCATGCCATGGAAGCGCTCTAGCCAACTGAGCTACAGCCCCGACAACTACTTTTGATTAAGTCTTGTAGATTATAACAGATACAAAAGCTTATTTAAATGCTTATTCCCGTGGCGGCTTCTTCAAGCGCACGCCCGGACTAAGGATCTTCTGACTAGCATAGTTGAGTTCGTCAGCAGCAATATTTAGTACGCTGTGATCGATTATTTTTGCCTCAAATAGCGACTCTGGGCCGAAACGAACGCTAATTCTCTTATACGTATCGTTTCCTTGGCGACGCCAATTAGCTTGACCTCTCTCTAGCATTTCAGCAAAACCTTCAACAATCGGCAGGTGAAAATCCACATGATCCAAACCAACTGCGTCACGTGAGCCCTCGCGACGTTCAATAACCTTTATGACGCTTATACTATGCGACAACGGCTCTTCCAGTATGACCGTTGCGAACTTACGCTTACTTACTGTGACGCTATGTATTTGGACTGCATAATTATCTAGAACACTCATTACTCTTCGATATTCAGCTCGGTTAGCCACCTTCCACCCGACTGCTATAGGGCGCATTTTTTCAGCAATACCATAAAGACCCATTCGGGCAACGTACTCGTCCCAGCGCACAAAGTACTTATCCATACTTTGACTCAGAGCCTCTTTAGCAACAGGATTAATAAGGTCGATCAATAAAGCCTCTTTTCTTATGTATTATTGTACATTATTACAGAGGCCCTTGACTAGTTAGGCGTGCGGTTTTATGCAAGTAATTTCATAAATTGCGATTCATTTATAACTTCGGTACCTAGGCTGCGAGCCTTAGTAGCCTTAGAGCTACCCGCATTAGAGCCCATTACTAAATAGGTGGTTCCTTTAGCTACACTAGATTGAAATGTACCACCAAGTTCGTGAATTTTCTCCGCTGCTTTGTCTCTACCCATATATTCTAAAGTACCTGTAATAACGAAACTCTTACCACTTAAGGCTCCGCTAGTAAGCCTAGCTTCTTCTGGCCATACGCCAAGATTTCGGAATTTTGAAAGCAGAGCTTGGTTGTCGTCATCTACAAACCAACCGAGAATTGCATCTGCTACAACTTCGCCTATACCATCTATAGACTTTAGTTCAACGTAGGTAGCATGGCCTAAGTTATCGAGATTTTTGAAATTGGTAGCTAAATCTACAGCTGTTTGTGAGCCTACATGGCGTATGCCAAGTGCATAAATGAAGCGGGCAAAAGGTGGATTCTTTTTATTTGCGATTGCTGTTATCAGTTTAGTTGCAGATATTTCAGCAAACCGTTCAAGTTCGAGTAGTTGTTCTTTTGTAATTGAATATACATCTGCCGTGTCACCTATAAGTTCTGCGTCTACTAACGCTTCTACATTTTTTTCACCCAACCCGTCAATATCTAAAGCACCCTTACTCGCATAATGTTCTAATGAGCGCTTTAGGAAAAGTGGTCCAGTAGCGCCTTTAACACGATACACCACCTCTCCTTCTGGCCGCTCAAATTCAAGCCCCGGATATTGCCTACTTAGTTCCTTTAACATAATGAAGGTTTGGGCTTCTTTTGGCCTTAGCTCTAAGACTACTTTTTCTATCTGCGGAATAATGTCGCCGGCCTTGTATATTATGACGGTGTCGCCAACACGGATATCTTTACGTTTTATTTCATCAGAGTTATGTAGGCTTGCATGCTGAACGGTAGTTCCTGCAACTACAACTGGATCAAATACAGCGACTGGCGTAGCCGCACCTGTTCGACCAATATTAATTACGATATCTTTGACAATAG
>Ga0163144_10004643_pt1 | contig 30861 bp, 26 predicted proteins | sample OliLak19BULKMAT1_FD_123175 | JGI IMG/M metagenome (GOLD analysis project Ga0163144, IMG submission 123175) | Freshwater microbial mat bacterial communities from Lake Vanda, McMurdo Dry Valleys, Antarctica - Oligotrophic Lake LV.19.BULKMAT1 | ecosystem: Environmental > Aquatic > Freshwater >... | reverse complement strand
CGGGAAGTGGAAACGGAGCACGGCCGACGGCTATTGCGCCACCTACGGGGAAACCCTGAAACGGATGTAAGCCGAAGCCTAAACCACCGCGCCACTTCTCGACTCTACTGCGGTCCGGCCGCCTGCTAATTCGATGTGCTTTTGCGACTTCTCCTTCGAAGCTGCGCGATACTGAGATATCCGGACCCGATGAATCGGGTCACTACAAGCCTACTCTACCGCAGCAGCGTCACGGCGATGCCCATCATGGCCACGTCGCCGAACATGTGGATCACCCACGGCGCAACGAGGGTGTCGGTCACCGCGTAGATCTTCTGTAGCACCAGCGCAAACACTGACAGCGCGACGATGCCCATCACGATCGCCCCCCAACCGGCCCAGTGGTAGGTGAACGCCAGGTGCTGCACCGTGAAGGCGGCCGCGGGCAAGAGATAACCGATCCGAACGTTGCGACGGACCAACTGACCAAACGCGAAGCCGCGGTAGAAAAACTCTTCCAACAGCGAGTTGAGGAAGATCGTCAGTGGCGCGACCCAGAACACATTTTCAGCGGTGACGTGAAACTGCTCGCTGATTTTCTGGGTGATGACCGCCTTGTCGAGCAGCCGATCGGCCAGCACGTAGTAAGTGCCCCAAAAAATCGCGACGGCCGCCACGCCCAGCACGATCGAGCGCTTCAGTCCGCGCCGCCAATTCTGCAGCTTGAGAACGTCGTGCCAGACGGAAATCCGCATGACGCGGCAATAAATAAGCGGCGGTATGAGCAGCGCGAACTTGTAGGGCGTGTAGCCCAACCAGCCCGTCGCGCCCGAGCCGAGCTGCACCGCGATCACGGCCAGCGGTAGAAGTGTGAGCACGATGAGCATGGGCATACATGGTCGCGTTGCAAAGGCCTTGTAGGGGCCGCTTCAGCGGACGCAGATATTTAGGCTCGTAGTGATCCGATTCATCGGGTTCGGTAAAGCGAGTGATCCGCGCCGACAGAGCTAGTGACTTCGACGCCGCTCGAGTTCAGTTACGTCGGCGTCTGTCAGCCTCCAAGGGCCCTGCCGCAGTCGTCCGATCGGTTCGGACACCTCATGTCCAGCCGGGCGAATGATTTCATCGATCAGTAGGGGCGGGTCGACCTTTTCACAGCGTAAGGCGTCACCATGAATCACATACCCAAACTCCTCTGGCGCATAATTGGATGCTCCTTCCGCATTCTCCGAGACACGGTCGACGACGAAGACCTCGACAAGGTAACCCGAATTAATCTCTGACCGCCCCGCCTTGTCGCCCGACGTGAAGAGCCAGAGTCGGTCGCCGTTGGCAAGTTTGGAAACCAGGCGTTCCCGGTTTGAGAACCACCGCGTGCAAGGCCAGTCGCCTCGACTACTTTCTTTATCGAAGTTCCGCCAATAGACCGCCAGGTTCGCCATAATTTCCCCTTTTCGTGCGCTTCGTCCGCTGAAGCGGACCCTACTTCCTTTCCAACACGCCGTCAAAACGTCTTACACAACGTGCCACCATCCACCACCAGCACGGCGCCAGTGATGTAGCTGCCCGCCTCGCTGGCCAGCATCAAAGCTGGCCCGGCCAGTTCGCTTGGGTTCCCCCAGCGGCCCAGCGCCGTGCGATCGGCGAAGACCCGCTTCTCGTCGTCCGAAAGCATCTTACCGGGCAGGTCCGTGAGGAACGGACCCGGCGCAAGGCAATTCACCGTAATGTTGTACTCGCCCAGATCGAGCGCGCTGGCCCGGGCCATGCCGATCAGCGCCGCCTTGGTGGCCGAATACGCGTTGCGGCCTTCTTTCGACGCCAGGGCCATGATCGACGAGATATGGATGATGCGGCCCCAGCGTCGCGACTTCATCTGCGGCGCAAGCGCCCGAGTTAACGCCATGCAACTTGTCAGATTCAGCTCCAAAATGTGGTCCCAATCCTTATCGCCGATTTGGTCGATGGGCTGCGGATTGTTGCTGCCCGCGTTGTTGACTAGTATGTCGACGTGGCCCATGCGCTTGAGAGCTTCGTCGGCCAGCCGCCGCACCTCTTCGCGCTGGCTCATATCGGCCACGATGTACTCGCCGCGGACTTTCGTTCCCTTTGTGATGTCGGGAAGCGCGGCCCGGAGCTCGTCTTCATGACGGCTACTGATCATGACGTCGGCGCCAGCCTCGGCAAAGGCGCGGGCCATAGCCTTGCCCAGCCCCTTGCTGCCGCCAGTGACCAGGGCGACTTTGCCGGTGAGATCGAAGAGTGGGTTGTTCATGAAGAACCTCGGAGTTGGACGGTCGAGAGCGTCAAACGGTCGTCCGTGGTATAATCCCAAGTGCGGTCGTTAAGGCGCGCCAGTGCGAGTGGTACTTCGAGGTGATTCTGACGTATGCCGCGTATTAGTCAATTCTTTGGCGTTGTCATTTCAATGTACTACAACGACCATGCTCCCCCACACTTCCACGCGGAATACGCCGGCGAAGAAGCGAAATTCGTGATCGAATCATTGGAAGTCCTGGCTGGCCGCTTGCCACGTCGCGCACGCGCACTCGTTTTGGAATGGGCTTCACTGCATCGTAGGGCGCTTTCGGAGAACTGGGAGCTGGCCCGCGAAGGGTTGCCGCTCAACGAAATCGCGCCACTAGACTGATCGACGGGAGTCAAAATAATGGAACGGCTGGTACGCATTCGGGGAGTTCAACCGCTCGTTGGGTTTCGGGTTCGCCTCTTCTTTACGGACGACTCCGAGAAAGAGGTTGACTTAGAACCCTATCTGCGCGGTCCCATCTTTCAACCATTGCGCAACGACCCTCATGCATTCGCCGCGGTGAAGGTCGATCCTCAGTTGGGCACGATCGTTTGGGACAACGGCGCCGACATCGACCCCGACGTGCTCTATCTCGGGCTCAAACCGGCGTGGATGGACCAACAGCAGGAATTGCCGCGTTGAAGGATTGATGCGATTACAACGCAGCGCACATGCTCGCCGCGTGTAAGCCGTCGGGGAATCGGCCGATGTAGGCACTGCGCTTTATTACAGCGCCGCCACCACCAAATCACCCACTTCCTGCGTGCTGTGGCCCATTTTGCCCGCGGCTTGGCTCTTCATCTTAGTGGCCGTGACGGAGCGGATGGCCTTTTGAATTCGCCCCGCCGCCGCCGGCTGTCCGGTGTGCTCCAATAGCATCGACATGGCGTTGATGGCCGCGATGGGGTTGATCACGTGTTGGCCGGTGTACTTCGGGGCGCTGCCGCCCATGGGCTCGAACATGCTCGTGCCGCCGGGATCGGGGTTGATGTTGCCCCCCGCGGCCACGCCCATGCCTCCCTGCAAGATGCCGCCCAGGTCGGTGATGATGTCGCCGAACATGTTGGTCGTGACGATCACGTCGTAGTATTCCGGGTTCTTGACCATCCACATGCAGCAGGCGTCGACGTGGTTGTAGTCGGCCTTGATGTCGGGATATTCCTTGGCCACCTCCTGGAAGGTTCGCCACCACAGGTCGTGCCCGAAGGTCAGCACGTTCGTCTTGGCCACTAGCGTGAGCATCTTCTTGGGGTTATTGCGACGGCGCGTGAAATCGAAGGCCCAGCGGATGCAGCGCTCGCAGCCCTTGCGGGTATATACAGCCGTCTGGCTGGCAACTTCGTCAGCCGTCCCCTTCTTCAGAAAACCGCCCACGCCGCAGTACAGGTCCTCGGTGTTCTCGCGGACGACGACGAAATTGATGTCGTCGGGTCCCTTGTCGCGCAGTGGCGTTTCCACCCCCGGAAAGAGCTGCACTGGCCGTAAGTTGATGTATTGATCGAGCTGAAACCGCAGCTCTAGCAACAGGCCCTTTTCCAGAATGCCGGGTGCGACGTCGGGATGCCCCACCGCCCCCAGGTAGATCGCGTCGAAGGTCCGCAACTCATCAACGGCGCCGGCGGGCAGAATATCCCCGGTACGCAGATAGCGGTCGCCGCCGAAATCGAAGTCCTTGAGCTGGAACGAAAAACCTTCCTTCGCCGCGACCGCCTTGAGGACCTTCAAGCCCTCGGCCGCCACTTCGGGGCCGGTGCCGTCGCCGCCGATGACGGCGATCTTCATGTTCGTGTTGCTGGTCAACGGATAGTTCCTGATGTCGGGAGAGTCGCCAGAGCAGAACCGCATGTGCGCAAAATGAGGCGCCGGCGGAAAGCGAGGATTTTAGCAGGCGACAAGAGGCCAGTCGAGCGGCGGTTCGGCAGGCAATTGAGGTCTTGGAAAAGCTGTGGAAACCACACTCGACGACATCACCTACAGAACCAGAAAAATCGCGGCCAGAGAGACCAATAGTCCGATTCCGACGGCGACCTGTAACAAGGGACGCAAAACGGAAGGTGCCTCGGCTGGCATGCCAAGTCCGTATGCAAACGCGATCGCACAAGCCAACGCACTGATCGCCCACAGAACTAGGACGAGAGCGCGGAACTGGCTGATCCCCAGAGTCATGGCGATTCGACAACGCTCGACGAAACCGACGGCGCCGATTACGAGAAACACAAGCAACCAGGGAACCGTAAACCAACCTTTGTCGTTCATAGGGTCACTCGCTTGCCTTACGTCATCGCACTGGTTCGGCTATTTCCGACCAGATGCCGCGATGCGCTTGCTTGGCCTCTTGCTGAGCCTTACGGAAGCGGGTCTTCATCGCTTGCGAGTAGTGATACTTCGGCTCCCACCGCGCCAGGCCCGCGCGCAATAGTTCTTCGTTCAAGAGTCGGTCGCCGACCCACACGTAGGCCAGAAACCGGCCGAAGCGATCGACCCGCTCGCGGTCGAATTGCAGCCTCACTTCCTGCGCGGCGACCATCGATTTGGTGAACTCCGCCGCCTCGCGCCCCCAGGGCTCGACGGGAGTATCCTCCTTGACGGTCTCGGGCGTATCGACGCCGATCAGGCGAACCCGGGCTCGATTCGTCAACAGCAGCGTGTCGCCGTCGACGGCGCGGGCCACTTGGTACTGTCCATCGCCCAGCGCATCGGGCGCCGTCGCGGCAGGCCAGATCTGCCACAAGCGGAAGGCACCCCAGGCCAACAGCACGAACAGAGCCAGCGCGGTGCCCGAACGCGATGATCGAAAGCGCCGGGCCATGGATCAATACCAGATCGAGATCGGGCAGGGCGTTATGCTCACACGTCACGCGATTGAGCGTCCACAATCGCATCGTTTGAAGATGCGACGCGCCAGCGGCATGCCCATGCCAGTCACATGCCCATGTCAGTCAAACGTCGACTTGCAAGTATCCGTGCGTCAACACGCACCAAGGGCGCACGCCCGGCTCGAAGGAACGTGGGCCTGGCGGCCGCGCTGCAGAATCAGCAAGCGTTCAGTTCTTGCTGAAGTTGAACTGCTCGGCCTTCTTACGACCAAGCGGGTTGCTGAGGAACTTCTTGCGGCACTCGGGGCAGAGATCAAATCGCAGGTTCTGATAGACGTCGTCGCCGATTTCGTCGTTCGTGGCGTCGTCCATCTGCTCCATGATCTCATGCAGATCCTGGAGGTTGTCGCGGTCGGCGTCGCCGTCTTCGATCTCCAACGGATCGAAGGCCGCGTACACTTCCAACTTCACGACGTAGCGCAGGTCGTCTTCCGGATCGAGAGGTCGCTTGCAGAGGTCGCACGAGTAATGAATCATCGCACACGCTCCCCGTGGCCAGGGGCGGCACGGGGCGAACCCCACATAGTGCCGACCCCAACGGTCAGAGTATCGAATCAATTGCCACAGGTTCATCCTAATGACACTTCACGAAGAGAAGCAAGTCGTCTTGAGGGAATTTTATTTTCTCGCTCCCACGGCGGTTTTTTTGCCCCCCCCCGGAACAACCCGACTTCTCTTGACACGGCACGAGAAACCTGCTCTGTCGCCAACGATGATTCATGGGTGGCACGTCTGGGTGGCACGCCCTGAGCGCAGCGAAGGGCGTGGCGCGCTGGGTTCGACGGCGCGTAGCGAATCCTCTTGACGATTCGTTCGAGGCTTCGAGGCATATGGTCCATCGGCGAGGGGATTGAGCAATTGAACGACGGGCCCCGCTCCCTGCCGCCCCGCATCTAGCCCGCTTGTGGCCCGCAGATTACAATACAAAGCTACCGATCGCGTCGGAACACTCTCGATAGCAGTTGGTGACTTAAAAGACTGTGTTCGAGTAAATCGTGGAGCGGAGAAGCGGAGCATAGCAAGATCGAACGATTGCTTGCCGGACCGTGAACGGCGGCCGCGCAGGCACGAACGATCAGTTCCCCACTCAGGAGGGCATCGATGACGTACGCGGCAGCCGCGGGTTCGTTGAGCGCTAGCGTCCTGGTTCTGAACCGCCTGTACATGGCGGTCCACGTGGTCGCGGTACGCCGCGCCTTTGGGCTTTTGTGCCGCGACCTGGCCGAAGTCCTGCATTGCGAGCAAGGACAGTTCGCCAACTACAACTTCGAGTCGTGGCGCGAGATCAGCGAACTGCAATCGCGGTTCAAGGGACCCCACGAAGACTGGATCCAGTCGGTCAACTTCGAGATCCGCGTGCCGCGCGTGATCCGCCTGTTGGGCTACGATCGGCTGCCCAAGCAAACGATCCGCTTCAATCGCCGCAACATCTTCGCCCGCGACGGCAACCACTGCCAGTACTGCGGCCGCCGGTTCCCGACCACGGAGCTAAGCCTCGACCACGTCAAGCCGCGCAGCCGCGGCGGCGATACGTCTTGGGAGAATATCGTCTGCAGTTGCGTGAAGTGCAACGTGAAGAAGGGCGGCCGTACGCCCCAGGAAGCACACATGCACCTGATCCGCCCGCCGGTGAAGCCCAAGCGCAGCCCGCTTCTCTCAATCAAACTTGGCAATCCCAAGTATGAGAGCTGGAAGACGTTCTTGGACAATGCGTACTGGTCGGTGGATTTGAAGTAGGATGTGCTCACGTAGGCTGGGGCGCTAGGAGTAGGCTGGGGCGCTAGCCCCACCTTAGCCATATCGAACTTCAAGGTGGGGCTAGCGCCCCAGCCTACGGATTTCGCGATTCCTCGTCCTTCTTGTCGCCGACCGGCAGGGCCGGCCAACGGACCCAGCCCATCCAGCGGAAGAAGCCCACCATGCCCGCCGCCGATAGGGCCATCAGCACGAGCGAGAACATATAGCCGAAGGGCCAATTCAGCTCGGGCATGTTCCACGGATATTCCGTGTTGAAGTTCATCCCGTACACGCCGGCGATGAACGTCATCGGCATGAAGATGGTGGCGATCACCGTCAGCACCTTCATGACCTCGTTGAGGCGATTGCTCAGGCTCGACAGGTACAAATCCGTCAGGTCGGCATCGAGCTCGCGGTACGTTTCGACCAGGTCGATAATTTGCACCGTGTGGTCGTAACAGTCGCGCAAGAAGACGCGCGTCTCGGGATCGACCAACCCCGAATCGTCGCGCGTGAGCTGATTGATGGCTTCCCGCAGGGGCCAGATGGCGCGGCGCAGCGACCGCAAGTCGCGTTTCACCTGGTGTGCGTGGGCGATCGTGCTCCGGTCGGGCTGCGAGACGACCTGGTCCTCCAACTCGTCCAAGCGCTCGCCATACATTTCGACCACGGGAAAGTAGGCGTCAACCACGGCATCCAAAAGTGCATACGCCAGGTACGACGCGCCCGACGAGCGAATGCGACCGCGGTTTTCCCGTAGCCGGCGTCGCACGGGGTCAAAGGCGTCACCCGGATCTTCCAGAAACGTGACGATCCATTTGGGCCCCAAAAAAATGCTCACCTGCTCGGTTTCCAGCCGATCGTTGAGCTCGATCATCCGCGCGACGCAGAACAAATAGCCCTCGTAGGGCTCGACCTTCGGCCGCTGATGGACGTTCACGACATCCTCGAGCGCCAACGGGTGCAAATGAAAAATGGCGCCGAGCTTGTTGATCGTTTCCGCGTCGCCCAATCCCTCGACGTTGATCCAGACCATCGGCCACTTGGCGAGAAACGCGGGAATCGTGTCCAGATCGGTGATTTTTTGCTCGACGAGCCCGCCATCGCCAAAGGCCATCAAGCAAACCTGTGGGCACGACGCCTCGGGGTCGACGCGCACGACACCGGGCTGCGAACCGGGCTGCGTACGGCGCGAGAACCGGGACTTTCGCCGCTTGCGTCGTTTAGATTGGCTCATTGGGCTTTGGCCTTGTCCGAGGCAGAGCAGCCGAGTCGTTGGGGGACGGGCGTCTCGCCCGTCGGTATTCGCACGTCGCTTTAGCTTGTCTGCACGCAATCTTCAGGCGCGTCATGCGGGCGAGACGCCCGCCCCCCTTTTTAAGACTCACTGTGCTCGGCTCGGCTGTCGAGGATCGATAGCCCAGGCTCGACGGAGCGGATGTGCAGGTCGCGCTGGGGAAAAGCAATCTGGATGCCGGCATCGCGGAAGGCCCGGTCGATGGCCGTGTTCAGGTCGTGCCGCAGCGTTCCCATCTTTTCGATGGGGGCGAACACCCGCAGTTCAAAGTTGATCGTGCTTTCGCCAAACTGGTCGAAGGAGGCCGAAGGCGATGGCTCGGCCAGCACATTTTCGTTCTCGTGGGCCGCATTGAGCAACAGCCGGCGGGCCAAGTCGGTATCGGAACCATGGGCCACGCCAACGCGTATCACGGTCCCCAGGATCGTGTCGGTCAGCGTCCAGTTCACGAGCTGGCCCGTGATGAACTCGCGATTGGGGACGATCAACTCTTTGCGGTCGCCGTCGACGATCGTCGTGGCTCGGATGCGGATACGGGCCACCTTGCCGCTCACGCCGCCCACGGTCACGGTATCGCCCACGCGCATCGGCCGCTCGAAGAGAATGATGATGCCCGAGACAAAATTGGAGAAAATCTCCTGCAAGCCGAAGCCCAAGCCAACTGTGATCGCCGCGACCAGCCATTGCACGTTGCCCCAACCAATGCCGATGATCCAGAAGGCGACCACGATTCCGGCCAGCGTAATTAGGTATCGCGAGACGGTTGTGATCGCGTATCGCCCGCCCGGGTCGAGTGGCAACCGCTGCAACACCGAGATCTCCAGCAAGCCGGGTAGATTGCGGCCGGCCACAAACGTCATCAACACGACCACCGCGCCCACGATCAGGTCCTTGACCGTAATCCATTTGGTGCGCGTCACGCGAGTCGGCGCGGGCGAGCTTCCCGCGGGCGCCGCGGGCGATGCCGGGGCCGCCGCCGTGACGGTAGCAGGTGCTGACCCTACAGCGGCCGTGACCGGCGCGACCAAACCCGTCAGTGCCGACTGCCCTCCGTCGGCGGTCACTTCGGCGACTTCGCTGGTATAAGGCCACAGCTTCCATTGATCGAGCACGGCCAGCGCAGGCAATACGTCAACCCAAATGAGCCAGCAGCCCACGATGGCCGCCAGACCGACGGCACTCCGCAGCAATCGCCGCGTTTGCACGTCGACGGTGCCTAGATCGACTTCGTCTTCCGAGGGCATCGCGGTCGTGGCGCTCGAATCGCTGCCAGTGACCTTGGCTTGCAACATCTGCGATTGCGCTGTGATGCGGCGCTGCCGGGCTTGCTTGATCGCCAGCTTGCGACGTGCAATGAGGAGCCAGCGCAGGGCCAGCGCGCGAATGATCGACAGGCTCAAAACCAGCCACACCATCGCCTGCAGTCGCCAGGCCAATTCCAGGGCCGTGTAGTAGTAGCCCATGGCCGCGATCGCCAACAGCACCAGCGGCGCGCCCACCGCCAAGACGCGCCACACTCCGGCGGTCCGCACGAGCCAGCCGGGACCTTCGCCCGAGGAATGCAGAATGCCCCCTTGTGGCCGCAGCACCCGATACGCGAAAAATGCCAACATCAGCATGCCGAGAATGAACGCCAACCGGCCCAGCGTGGCCTTGTCCGGCTCGCGGTCCGAGCCTTCGACCAGCGCTACGACAAAGGCCGTGGGCAGCCCCAACGACAAGAGCCACCGCAAATTCCTGCGCAAAACGATGAGCGCGGCGTCGGGCCAGCGGAAATGGATCTCGGCCAGTCCCCGGCGGCGGCAGATCTGCCGCATTAACTCGGTGGGCAGTGCGATCATGGCGGTCGTCGCCAGCGCGACAGCAACCGCATGGGCGAACGCCGACATGTCGACCGGCGCGGTTAGCCGCCAGGCGACGAACAACATCAGGCCCGGCCACAGCACCGAGATCAGCACCGTCAGCAACAGGACCGCGAACGTGGGCCCAATCGTCGCCGCGTAATCCTTGGCGGTTTGCTCGTTGATGTGTGTAATCCGCCGTCGCAATCGCCACTGAAAGGTCAACAGCGGAACGGCCAACACGACGGCGGCCAGGTACACCAGCGGATTGGACTTTGCGTCATCGACGAGCGCTCGGCCCAAACTGCGCCAGGCCTGCGGATCGAGCCAGCGGGCGGCGGCCGGGCCGGCGTGCGCTACGTCTTCTTTCTTGAGAGCGCCGGCACTGCGAATCCACAGGATCTTCTCGTTGATGAACCTCGCGTAGGCCTCGGTTTCCGCGATCAACTGCCGTTCGATCACATCGGAATCGAGCGCGAGCGTGTTGAAGTACGTTTTTGCGTCCGCGATTTGCTTGTCCAAGTACGCGCGCTTGTTCTCCAGCAACTCACGTAATTTGCGTTCGACATCGGCAGGATCGCTCGCGGAATCCTCTGCGACGATCATCTGCATGTGCCGTTTGACTACTGCATCGATCTCGCCCAAATCGGCCCGCTGGTCTTCTTGCTCGATCAATTCGGCCTGCACGCGCGAAATCTCGGCCTGCCGATCGCGAATGTTTTGCCGGTGGGCGCGGAGGTCGGGCAGGTCCGCCAGCCGTTTCCGCAACAGCAAACCGATGGCATCAGTCAGCCCGGCCGCCTTGATCTTTTCCTGGACGCCGCTGAATTGAGCCCTCAGTTGCGCTAACTCGCGCTGGAGCGCCTCCTTTTCCTGGTCGGCCGCGTCGATCTTGGCGGGCAGTCCCTCGGGACCCTTCTGCCTGGCGGTGAGGCGAGTGTTTTCATCGGCGAGCGCTTGTAACTCTGGATACTTGGCGACCGCTTCCATGCGCGCGTCGCGGGCTTGTTCGTCTTGCTGATCGGCGTCCTGGCGGCGACGCTCGTTGGCCGCGTCGCGCCATTTTTTCACGAGCGCTTCCGACCGGGCAACGTTGCGTGCTGCCTTGTCGCGCATCAAGGGGGCCAGATCGGCGTTGCCTTCGAATCGCACGCGCTCCTTCTCATAGGCCGCCAGTTCCTGCCGGATCGCGATTTTGGTCGCCACTAACAGGGTCCGCTTCGCCTGCACGGCTTCGGTTGCCTCGGACCGGGGCAACGCAGCCAACTCCTGATCCACGTCAACCAGCCGTTGCTTGGCCGCCGCCACCAGGCGAGGCGCGTCTTCGCGGCGGCGCTTCGGCTGGGCATCCCAGCGGGCCAGGTCCGACTGGTCCACTTTGAGTTGCTCTTCGGCCGAGGCAAGCGACTGATCGAGCTGCGCGAGCGATGCGTCGGGGGGGACCTTGATCAGCGGTTCGCCAGCCGGAACCGATAGCTCGGCTTTCAGCTTGGCGATGTCCTGGGGGTCTTGCTGTCTCGCCGCTTCGGTAGTCCTGGCGTTGGTTTCCCATTTGGCCGCAATACGAAGCTGGTCGAGCGCCTGCTTGTAAATGCCGTGCAGCTTCTCTTTGGTAGCCGGGTCGAGGTTGGTCGCCGCGTCCACCCGCACCAGACGCTCCTGCACTCTTTCAGGAGTGAGTCGGGGCAATGCGGATTCCCCCTCGGCCGGCGGAGGGCCCTCGACCGCCGCAGGGAGGTCATCCGCCAACGGCGCCTCCGCGGGAAGCGGCGGCTGGCCGAATGCAAACGACGCCGGTGAGACCGCGAGCAAGCCGACGATCATGGCCCCCACAAGGACATGAACGCCGGGCCGGCGGTGGTGAGAGAGCAATCGCATCATGGCCACAAGCAAGCATTTGGAGGCAGCGGCAAGCCCGACGATTGTCCTGGGGGTAAGCCGCTGAAAGGCGTTGATTCACTGCCGATTGTAGTGGTCGAGCCGAAATGCGACCACCCGAGCTTGCCGAAGGCGTAACACTCGCGGTCTGCGTGCGCTAGAGAAGGCAGACACGAAGGGCATACCAGCCCGTGGTTGTGGAACGGTCTTCCGACCGTTCCAGGCGTCCGAGGAGAGGACGCGAGTTACCCCGTAGACAGGCCGTTGAAGAAGGGGACTGGCCCCGAGCGACTTCGCACAAATTAAACAAATTGAAAGGTCCGCGCGAGGCGCCAGCCCCCTCCTACAACGCCCCAAGAAGCCTTCACGAAACGTACACCATGACCGCCGCAAAACAGTACAAAACCATCGCCCTTTCGACCCTCGTCCTGGCCAGCGTACAACTCCTGTTGTTCACCTGGCTATCGGGTCTGATTAACTGATCGTCAAGTACCGATCATGGCGAGCCCCCGGCGTGAGCCGGGGGTTTCTTTGCGCGACGCATGAGTCAGCCTCGAAAAACCGGGGGGCTTACGCCGCCCCGCTCGCCAAGAGTGAGTGCCACCTTGCTCGGCTGTTCTGGCGGCCAGCAACTTTTGGCTAGCGCTCGACCACTTCGCCGCCAGCCGGTGTCAACGTTGCACGGAGATTCTTCTTTGACATCGTATTGGGAATGAAACGCACGCTGCCGTCGAAGTACGCGCTATTGAATCCGCCGGTCGCCTTGTTTTCCAATCCCTTCAGTGGATCGTCCAAGTCCACCGTCAGATCGTCAGGCCGTGTCCAGATCACGGCGTGCGCATCGTCCGCTTCGACGATCATGATCGTGTTGCTCGTTCCATCGGTGATCTGCTGAAACGTGCCCCCTTTCGGACCGCCAAAGAAGAGCGCATCGGAAACATCCGGTGGCGACTCACCCGGCTTCGCCGGCTTGACGACTTCGCGCCCGCCTACGAAGTGCCTGCTATCGACCGGCAGAAGATAGGTCGTCCGGCCGGTGTCCTTCACGTTCGAGAGCGGGCTGCGGAAGACGTCCGGCATGCGATCGATCAACTTGCGGTTGTGCTCGCTGTCCCAGGGTTCGTCGAGATGAAATTCCTTATAAAGGTCCGAGTCCAAATACTGCAAAAATAGAACCCGCCAGCTCAATAGAGGTTTGCCGTTACTGTCATAGCTGGCTGCCGGAGGACACGACTTTTTCGTGTCATAGTACCCATGCATCGCCAATCCGAGCTGCTTCAAGTTGTTGACACTCTTAGCCCGCTTTGCGCTTATTTGCGCCTTCTCTACCGGAGCTTGGATCAAATTGGCCAACGACTTCAACTGCCCCTGCGCGTCGTCGAGCGACAGGACAAGGCGGTCCCCCTCGACGCGCGGCGAGAGCAGCTTCGCTAACTCGTCGAACTTGGGCACAATCGCTTGTACTTCGGGCCGTTTGGCTAATCCGCCAAAGAGTCCCGCCAGCGCGGTCTCGAATGCCTTGGCCGCGGCGGCGTCTCGCGACTGGATGACCAGCCGCACGCTCAGCTTCTTCGGCGGCAAGTCGATGCCCACCGCCGCCCACAAGCAACCCTCGACCAGCGGCGCCGTCGGGCCGCCGCCGATCTCGGCGGGAAGCCTGGGCAGCAACTCGCCGATCACGCGGCGGCTGTCGTCGCTGGTGAGAAAAAGCACCTGCGCGGTCGTGTCGCCCGCGACTTCGAAGGCCTTGGCCAGTTCGGGCCGTGGCGTGGACTTCAATTGCTTGACTCTCTGCAGCGTCCGCTCTCGACCAATGATAAAGCGACCATCGATCGAATCGCTCACCCCCACCGGGCCCCATTGGGCGACGATCTGCGAGATCCAAGCGGCGTCGATGCCGGGCTTCGCGACGAGTACGGCAAAACCGGGATCGGGAAAATCGGCCAGACCAAAGATGAAGTAAAGGTCGGTAGCGCCCACCTTGGCCAGCTTCGCCGCGACCATTGGCCCGGCGGCGGCGTTCTCCATCGTTTCCTTGGGAATTCCGAGCAGCGTGCCGATGGAATCGACCGTGCCCTGCAAGTCGACCGCCGTCAGATCGACATGGGCGACAAAGACCGTCTGATCGTCGACAAACGGCGAGATGGCGGCGGCCCGTGCCGCCGCATCGAACTTGGGGGGGACGACCTGAGCATGCAGGACCGTCACACATGAGCCGAAGCAGCCCCACGTCAAAGCAATAGCAATGGAGAGACGCATCGCGTGGATTCCTTGTTTCCAGGTAGGGTCCGCTTGAGCGGACGCAGAATTAGAAGGGATGATTTGCAAGGTGCGCCGCGTCCGCCAAAGCGGGCCTTACGGCAGAATCGTCAATTCATAGTGCAGCACATCGAATCTCGGATTGCGATGAAACACGTCGGGAGCGCTCAATTTCGCGGTGTTGTTCTCCCGCGAATAGGCAAAGAACTGTCCCGAAACCGGATCCGCCATTGCCGGCGCGACCGTGACATCAGCCAGCTTCTCGGGCAGTTGGCCGCCGTGCTCCGCCGCATGCATCCGCAAGCCTTCAAGAATGGCGAGGGCGGCAATCCGTCGGTCTAATCGCAACGTCGCCATCGAGGCGGCATCGACGGCCGACAAGATTTCGTCGAAATGAAACAGGTCGGGCTCTCGGGACGCTCGCTGAATCGCTTGCTCGGCGCGGGCCAGCCCCTCGCCACGCTGGGCGTACGGCACGAAGCTCCACTTGTACTGATCGTCGCGGAGCCGCAAGAACTTATCCCGCGTGTAGATCGTCAGCACCTGCCCGACGGGCATGGCGGCGACTTCTTCGGCCGACTTGCCTTGGGCGATGAGATACTTCTTCGCCTCGGGGTAGAGCTTGATCGCGGCGACGGCGCCGAGCAAACCGTGTTCCAGGCCCGACTTGCCCGCGCTCGAAAAACCTTTTGTTGTGGCCTGCATGTCGGCCACGATTTTTTGCCACTCTTCGGCGGAGCGGCCTGGTGCATCGGCATCGTTCAACTGCGGAAACGCGAAGGCAATCCACTGCATCTCGAACTGCATGGAGGTTCGCAGATCGATCATTGGCCGCGGTAGCGCCATCAAGGCCCAGTACATGTTCGGCGCGCCGGGGGCTTGCATCAACGTTTCGAGCTGATCGAGCATCAGGCTGCAGATTGCCACGCCCACCAGGCCATTGACCAGAGTCGGCCCCTCAGCGACGTGCCGGGCCAGGGCGAAGCCGGTTTGCAGGTCGCGGATGGCGTCGTCGTAGCGGTGTTCGGCGATCGCCAGCCGCGCTCTTGTGCCCAATGTCCGCGCTACATCGCGCGCCCCTTGGGCTTCAGGCAATTGGATTTCCCAGGCGCGGCCGTCGCGAATGGGCAATTCCCAATCGCAGTGGTCGCGGCGGGCCGCCATCGCAACCTGATCGAGATCGTAGCTATCTCGGCTGAGCGTGTTGCGGACCTCGTCGCGGGGGAGCTGATCCAACGGCGTGCTCATCCAATCCGAGATCAGTTGTGCCCGCTTCCCGTCATCCTTCGAGCGGGACGAATTCCGCGGCACAAGCACCTTGAAATACAAGGGCGCCGCGTTACCCGGCTTCAATTCCAAAAGCGTCGGCAGCAATTGATATCGCAAAGCCGGCACGGGCTCAGCCGCCGGCTTGGCGACAATCTTGTGAATCGGCGGCTTTTCGTCGTCTTGCGCTAGGGCGCTTTTCGATGCGACCAAGACGGCAAGGATTGCGATCGTTACGAAGGTGAATGTTCGGTGCATGGCGGTTTGTCGATTAGGGATTGGAGATTGCCGATTTGATCGAACACACGATTTGCGATGGTCTCCTGACCGTCGCACACCCACGACGCGCGTTGGGCGCTGACACTAGAGCCGTGTCACATCTTGGTTTGCGGGTAGCGGAACTCGTGAGAGTTCCGTATTACCCTGATTCTGTCGCGAACATCAGAAGTCTCACGACTTCTGCTACCCAAAAGACTTCTGCTACCCAAAATCTGAGCATTGACAGGGCACTAGTTGGCGTTTCACGCTCACATCTTCGGCGGCGCGCGATCATTCCGGTCGAGCAACTGTCGACGCAGCTCGTGGTAGCTGGTTGGCGTTGCTGTTTGGTCCTGTGGGGCCGCGGCCGCCATCGTCGTGTATTGAAGTGAATCGAGACCCAGGGCCAACGCACGATCGCGAGTGGCCAGGTAGTCGGGCGCTTGCGACCAGGCGCGGCCGAACCGCGCGTACCTATCGACTGCGGTCGTGGGCGTCGGAGGCCGGGATTCAGCCAGTCGTTCGTCCATGCCATGAACGGGATTCGGCGGCGGCGCGGGGAGCGCATCGGGGGGCAGCACGTCGGGCCGAGCGTTACGTCCGTCGGGCGGCTCCTCACGGGCCGCGCGCCACACCAGAACCACCTGTCCCGGCCCCGTCTCAACTTGCACCGTCGCCGCCAACAGCCCTGCCGCTAACAACAGCGCCGCCGCGGCGCCCGCTCCCATCCAAATGGCGTGCGTCCGAAATCCTCGCTGCTGCTTGGTCGTTTTCAGGCACAGCCGCGCGAGATCGATGCGGGTCTCACGCGCCGGCATCGCGTCGAGGACCTCCTGCGTCTGTCCGAGCGCAGCCAGCTCCGCGCCACAGGCCGCACACTCGGAAGCATGCGTTCGGCAGAGTTCTGCTGTGGCGCCATCGAGCTCGCCGTAAACCAACTCGATCAGTCGGGCACTAACGTCTTCGCAGTTCATGCTTCTAACTCCTCGCCGTGCAGACCCCGGCGTCGCAACTCACTCCGCAACCGCACCAGCGCCGCTTGCATCCTCGATTTCACCGTGCTTGCCGGCAGCCCCAGCACCGTGGCCGTCTCGGCAAATGTCAGCTTGCCAAAATGCTTGAGCACCAGCACCTCGCGCAACTCCGTCGTCAACGTGTCGAGCGCCTCGTCAACCAACCGCCCCACTTCGCGTCGACCCAAATCCTCGTCGGGCCCAGCCGACGGCGAAGCCACGTCGTGCCCTGCGAGCGATTGCGTGACCCCGCGGCGCTTTTGCCGGCGACGGCTGTCTCGGGCGACGTTCAACGCAATGCGATACAGCCACGTCGAGAAGGATCCCTCGCTGCGGTATCGCTCCCGAGCGCCGAGCACCCGGATGAATACCTCCTGGCACAGGTCGTCGACGTCGGCTCGCGGGCCAAGTAGGCGGGTCACGAACAGGCCCAGCCGGTCTTCCCAACGGCGCACCAATTCGGCGAACGCCACCGCGTCCCCCTGCCGCCAGTGGTGCATTAAGTCGTGATCGGTTGGGTTCATTCGCTCGCCCGTTTGGCTTATCTTATTACACGCACAAGGGACCGGCCCGGTCGAAGAAAAACGAATCCCCGCGAAAGAAAGTCCAAATATGAGCCCGTCCCAAACTGCAAGCGGCTTGTTGGCCGCGGTTTTTCCGCTGCTGCTCGCGATCACCTCCGTTGCCGCCGCCGTTGGCAGCCAAGCCCCCGCCGCGGAGCCCCCAAAGGAATCGCCGCTGCCTGCCGCCCCAGTCCGGCCCAATGTCGTACTGATCATGACAGACGACCAGGGATACGGCGATCTGGGCGTCCATGGCAACCCAAAGATCCGCACGCCGTATATCGACAAATTAGCGAAGCAGGGCATTGAGCTGACGCACTTTTACGCCTCACCTGTCTGCTCGCCCACGCGGGCCAGCTTGCTCACCGGCCGCTACAACTACCGCACCGGCGCGATTGATACGTCCTACGGCCGCTCGCTCATGTATCCCGATGAAGTCACGCTGGCCGAGATGCTCCGCGCCGCCGGCTATCTCACGGGCATCTTCGGCAAATGGCACTTGGGAGACAATTATCCGTTGCGGGCGATCGACCAGGGCTTTGACGAAGCCCTGGTGAACCGCGGTGGAGGGATCGGTCAGGCCTCGGATCCGCCCGGCGGCAGCCACTACACCGATCCCATACTCCAGCACAACGGCCGCGGCCAGCAGTTCAAGGGCTATGTCAGCGATGTCATCACCGATGCGGCGATGGAATTCATTGCTAAGGACCAGGGGCCTCCGTTTTTCGTCTACCTGGCATTCAACTGCCCACACTCGCCCTACGAAGCGCCAGAGGAAGAGTACCGCCAGTATCGCAATATGGACCTGTCGACCGGGCAGTTTCCAACTGTGGGACAGCCGCTGCCGGCGAAAACCCCCACAGACGACACCGCACGTGTTTATGCCATGGTCTCGAACATCGACTCGAATGTGGGCCGGCTACTCGCGCAACTAGACAAACTGAATCTGACTCGCAACACCTTCGTGGTCTTTCTCACCGACAACGGCCCACCGCAGGCGCGCTACAACGCGGGCCTCCGCGGCCGCAAGGCCAGCGTTTACGAAGGCGGAATTCGCGTCCCCTGTTTCGTGCGCTGGCCCGCCCGCTTGCCCGCGGACAAGAAAATTAACGTGACAGCGGCGCATATCGACCTGCTCCCGACACTGCTCTCGGCCTGCGACGTCGCGAAGCCGGCCGGCGTCGCGCTGGATGGAGTTGATCTGATGCCGTTGTTGTCGGGCAATCAGCAGCGCCTGCCCGAGCGAACGCTGTGTTTTCAATGGCACCGTGGCGGCGTACCCGAGTTGAATCGGGCTTTCGCCGCGCGGCGCGGGCGATTCAAGCTGCTACAACCGCTGGGCGGCAATGGCGAAGCACTGCCAGAGGCACTGAAATTCGAGTTGTATGACATCGAGTCAGATCCCTACGAAATGCACGATCTAGCCGCTGCTCAACCTGACGTCGTCGCGCGACTACGGGACGACTATGAGACGTGGTTCAAGAGTGTGAGCAGCACGCGCGGCTATGCGCCTCCGAAGATCGCGCTGGGCACGCCGCACGAAAACCCCGTCGTGCTCACCCGACAAGACCTGCGCATCGCGGAAGTGGTTGGAGGGCCGAATAGCGACGGGCACTGGGAGGTCGAAGTGGCAACGGCCGGAATCTACGACGTGACGCTAACATTTGCCGCTGCTAGCAATGCGGGCACGGCAAACTTCTCGTGCGGCGACGTGCAGCGCGAGACGCCGATCGCCAAGGGAGACCGCGAGTGCCGGTTCCCGGCGGTGCCGCTTTCCGCCACCGCAGGCCGTCTGAGCTCGTCGATAACGACCGATGGTCGGACTTCCGGCGTTCAATTTGTCGAGATACGCAGGGGAAATTGACGCCTTTGGATTTGTCGGCGAGCGCCTGCGGCTAATGGGCGATGAAACGACACAAGCTGCTTAATAGTATAATCTTAGGTCGTTTTTGTCCCGCTGATTCAGTACCGGCGGACCGGTCCCTGCGGCTGCCAGAACAGGGCCTGTGGAAGTCAAAGGGGCCGGATATTGGGAATACAGGAATTTTTTCGTTGACGAGACGGCATCGGTCACTTATCATCGGGGGGGCCAGTGCAGTGAATCTCGCCCAGACTCCCGCGGAGCAGCTAGTGAAAACCGACAAAGAGTTCCAAAACTAACTCTTCCCGTCTTTCGGTTTTCAACTAGTAGAGGTAGCTCCCGTGAGACTTTTTTGCTTTCCTAATTTGCATTCGTTGCGTGACTTTGTGCGTCTGAGCGTCAGCGCAGCGGCACTCGTCACTGTTCTGGCCGTCGGATCCAAAGCATCCGCAGTGGCCATCCAGATCTATAACACTGGCGTCAACAATGCGCTCGCCACGTTGGCCGATGGCGCCATTGATACGCACTACAGCTTGATTGCCAGCGACGACGTGGCGTTCCCCGGCCCCAACTCGCTCGTGGTCAACTCGGCGCCGGTACCGCTCGGCTGGATCGGTAGCAGCCTCACATCGAAATGGATTGCCCCGCGCGCCGATCAGTCGGTTGCAGGTGGCAATGCCTTGGGTTCGTACATCTATCGCACCACATTCGATCTGACCGGTCTGAACCCCGCGACAGCGGCGCTGACTGGCAATTGGGCGACCGACAACATCGGCGTCGTGTTCCTCAACGGCGTTTACGCTGGCGTAACGAACTTGGCTGGCCCAAGCGTCTACACAGCATTTAACGTCACCAGCGGCTTCACCGGCGGCGTCAATACGCTTGACTTCCTCGTCGTGAACAACGGCACATCCGCCAACCCGACAGGTCTACGTGTTGAGGTGAGCGGCTCGGCCCTTCTGATCCCCGAGCCCTCAACGGCAGTGCTGGCCTCCCTGGCCCTGGTAGGCATGTGCGTCGCCGGATTCGTCCGTGCCCGCTCGCGTGCTTAATCGACCAAAAATCAAACCGTCGATTTTTCAGGCCCCGATTATTCGGGGCTTTTTTTTGCGCGCCGACGGACGACTCGTCCTGGCGCATGAAGCTCCACTGAAATGGCCAGCTTCGGGTTGGCACGACCCTGAGCGCGTGCGCAGGGCGTAGTTTGCTGAGTCACGATGCGATTTGACCTCCCCTCGCGGGGCAGCGACAATGCGCCCGACATCAACGAAGGAGATCACGCAATGCCGGTTCGCTGCGGTGCGACTCTAGCCTTTTTGCTCATCGGTATTGCCGCGCCAGCACATGCTTTGGCCGGCGAACCACGCACAGCGCCGGCGGCCGGCAAGCGGCCCGCGGTCGTGCTCACCGACGAAGGCCGCCGCGTCCATCGCGAGGGCTTTGTGATCGATGGCCACAATGACTTACCGTGGATCATGCGCACCAAGGGCGATTCGTCGTTCGACAAGATTGACATCTCGAAGCCGCAGAAGGACATGCACACCGACATCCCCCGTCTCCGCGAAGGGAACGTCGGAGCGCAGTTCTGGTCGGCCTATGTTCCCGCCCGCACGGCCGTTACCGGCGACGCCGCCAAAAGCGTTGTCGAGCAGATCGATCTGATCCATCGACTGGTGAATCGCTACCCCGAAACATTCGAGATCGCCCGCACGGCCGACGATATCGAGCGGATCCAGCGCTCCGGCAAGATCGCCTCGCTGATCGGCATCGAGGGGGGCCATGCGATCGAGAATTCGATCGAGCTCTTGCGGCGCTTCCATCAACAGGGCGCGCAATACATGACGCTCACGCACTCTGACACGCTCGATTGGGCCGATTCGGCCACCGACGCCCCCAAAAGCGGCGGCCTTTCGCCCTTCGGCGAAGAGGTCGTGCGGACAATGAACGAACTGGGCATGCTGGTCGATATTTCCCATGTCTCGGCCGAGACCATGCACGATGTCCTCCGCGTCACGAAGGCGCCGGTGATTGCCTCGCATTCGTCGGCTTTTGGCGTTGCCCATCATCCGCGCAACGTGCCCGACGACGTGCTACGCGAAGTCGCCAAGAATGGCGGCGTGATTATGGTGAACTTTTCACCCGGCTTCATTGTCCCAGAGCGCGCGGAAATCGGCGCCCGCACCGTGGCCGAGCGGATCGAACGCCGGATTAAGGATCCCACCTCGACCGACCTGCGCAACGTGCTGGCCGCCGCGCGCGAGGAGGACAAGCTTCCCTTGGGCGACGTCCACACTGTCTGCGATCACATCGACCACCTCGTCAAGGTTGCCGGCATGGACCATGTGGGACTGGGTTCGGATTACGACGGCATCACCAAAGTGCCCGTCCAACTCGAGGACGTTTCCCGCTACCCTTACATCACGCAAGAGCTGCTCAATCGCGGCTATGCGGAGAAGGACATTCACAAGATTCTGAGCGGCAACATCCTGCGCGCCATGCGGCAAGTGGAACAGGTGGCCAAGCAACTTCAGAATAAGTAGCAGTTTGTAGTGATCCGATGTATCGGATCCGGTGGTGCGCACTTTGTGTTCCGACGACTTGGGACCGCATGAATGCTGGCGCATCGAGCAACGGACTGCTGACCCACGACCGCGAGGTGTTCAAGGTCGATCAGAAGCGGGTTTCAGAGGCGAACCGAGGTAGCGCCGACTAATGCATGCAGAATGTCAGCTGAAATAGGCGACCTGTTCCGATCGTGGTGCAAATTGGATCCCTTTCCCTTTACAAAAATCGAATGGCAGCAAGTGCAGGATTCAGCGCTCGCGCTTTTGAATGCGACGTTCGCGGACGACAAAGTCTTGAGGGCGTCTCTTTTTGAAGATCTCTCGGCCGTGCTTGATGAACTTCGTATGCGGTACGGAGACCATCCGATCCTGCGTGAGACCGAAGGCGACTTTACGGACGACCCGTTACAACGAGTCGGCGCGTACAAATTCGCGGTTCGAGCAGCACAGCCAGACGGCCTGCCGACACTTTCAACACGGATTTCTTTGGCGCGCGTGTTACTTGAAGATTTTGACAATCCAGATCAAGCCGCGAGTGAACTGTCCGCTTGCCGGTCGGAATTGTCAGCGGGTGCGGATGAATCGGAGACGCGAGAATGGTTTGAGCTGATGGACCGGTGTAAGCAGCGTCGCAACGTGTAGCGTGCAAAGGTCAATCTTTGCAAGACTATCATCCACACGGCAGTCCGCACTCGATATTCATCATTCCTCTTTCTGCCTTCTACATTTCCCCATGCCTCCCGCCATCCGTTGCACCAATCTCGTGAAGCGTTACGACGGCCGGCCGCCTGTCGATGCCGTCCGCGGACTCGACCTGGTGGTCGAAGCCGGCGAATGCTTCGGCATGCTGGGGCCTAACGGGGCAGGCAAGACCACCACCATCGAAATCATCGAGGGCTTGCTGACGGCGACCTCGGGCGAAGTGGAAGTCTTGGGCCGCCACTGGGGTCGGCACGACCAGGACATCAAGCAGCGGATCGGCATCTCGCTGCAAGAAACCCGGCTCTCGGAAAAGCTCACCGTCCGCGAAACGCTGCAACTTTTCCGCAGCTTCTACCGGCAGGGCATCGAGCCCGCAGAGGCCATGCGCGAGGTCTCGCTCGAGGAAAAGGCCGACGTTTGGGTTCGCAAGCTCTCGGGCGGGCAGAAGCAGCGGTTGGCCGTGGCCTGCGCGCTGGTCGGCGATCCGGAACTTTTGTTTCTCGACGAGCCGACAACCGGTCTCGATCCGCAATCGCGCCGCCAACTGTGGGACATCATTCGCTCGTTTCGCGAGCGTGGGCGGACCGTGCTGTTGACGACGCACTACATGGACGAGGCCGAACGCCTGTGCGACCGCGTGGCCATAGTCGATCGGGGTAAGGTCATCGCGCTGGGCAGCCCGCGCGAGCTGATTGCCAGCCTGGGCGGCGAGCACGTGATCGATTTTTCGCTTTTGAACCACAACGGCCCACTGCTCGATCCCGCCGAGTTTTCGCGGCTGCCGGCTGTCGAATCGGCGCGGCTGGACGGCAGCGGCTACAGCCTCTCGGCCACCGAGCCGCACCTGGCGCTGCCCGCGTTGCTCGGTTTTCTCAAGCAACGAGGTTGCGAGCTTTCGAGCCTTACGACCCGCCACGCGAGCTTGGAAGATGTCTTTGTGACCTTGGCTGGCCGGCACCTGGATGATGCGGAGGCGCAACCCTCATGAGCCTGTCATCCACACGGCCTGTCGATTCCCACGATGCTTCACGCGCTCCGCAGCCCCGGCAGTGGCCGCTGGTGCAGATCATGCTGTCGCGGTTGCGCGAGTTTTATCGTGAGCCCGAGGCCGTCTTCTGGGCTTACGGCTTTCCGATGCTGATGGTCGTGGGCCTGGGCATCGCCTTCCGCAATCAGCCGGTCGAGCACATCGCCGTCGACGTGCAGCAATCTCCAGCAGGCGAGCGAGCGGCCGAAGCCCTTGCCAAAAATGAAAAGTTCGTCGTCGAAGTCAACGATTCCGAAGTCTGCCGACGCCGCCTGCGCACCGCCAAGACGGCTGTAGTGGTGATCGCCGAAGAGTCGTCCGCGCCAAAGTACGAGTACCTCTACGACCCCACGCGACCCGAGAGCGTGTTGGCCCGCGGCGCCGTCGACGATGCCTTGCAGCGGGCCGCCGGTCGCATTGATCCGGCGGCAACCAGCGACGTCGAAATCGACGAGCCCGGCGCGCGTTACGTCGATTTTCTTGTGCCCGGCTTGTTGGGCATGAGCCTGATGGCCGGCGGACTGTGGGGCGTCGGATTTCTGACGGTCGATATGCGGATCCGCAAGCTGCTCAAGCGGCTGTTGGCAACGCCCATGAGCAAAAGTCAGTTCCTGGCCGGCGTGATGCTCAGCCGATTGATCTTCATGGTGCCCGAGGTCGTGTTGCTGCTGATCTTTGCGCGATTGACGTTTGGCGTAAAGGTCGAGGGCAGTCTGCTGGCCGTCGTGGGACTGATTCTGCTGGGAGCGGTCAGCTTCGCCGGCATCGGGTTGCTGGTCGCCTGCCGCGCCAAGACACTCGAAGCCGTCTCGGGGCTGATGAACCTTGTTATGCTGCCGATGTGGCTCTTGTCGGGCATCTTTTTTTCGCCCGACCGCTTCCCTGCCGCGGCTCAACCTTTCATCAAAGCGCTGCCTTTGACACAGTTGATCGACGCCTTGCGAGCCGTGATGCTCGAGGGCCTACCGATCGCGACGCAGTGGGCGCCAATCTCAATGCTGGCCGCCTGGGGCCTGGTGTCGTTTATCTTGGCGCTGCGATTGTTCCGCTGGACGTAGAAGCGCCGCATCGTCATGAAATAGCAATTCGCGTCGGCTTCACGATCCAATGGCCCAAGAACGCACCGAGCATCGTCAGGGCGCTAGTCGCCGCCAAGGTGATGCAAAAGTAGGGCCACGATTCCGGCACGAAGACCAACATTCCCACCAGCGGAATTACCAGCACACCCGCGGCCACTCCCAGGCCTTGCAAAACCCAGTTCTTGGCCCACATGCCCGCGGCCCCGCCGCCGAAAAGCGCGGCGCAGCAGTTCAGCACGAGGATGCCCACGCCCAAAGCGACGAGCTCCGTGCCCTTCGGCGGGCCATCGGGCGAGGTCATGACCATCAAGGTGATAATCCGCCGGCCCCAACGCCACACGAAGAAGTAAGCGCCAATACCGGCGCCGATTTGCGCGTAGCGAAACTCCCAAGGGGCTTCGATTTCCTCGTACCCGTAAGCGTAGGGATCGTGCCAGGCCGGCTTCGTCGAGGTCTTTGACGCACGAGCACTCGATGATTCTCTGGCCGGTTCGGACGGACGGTCGTCGGGACGATCGAGCGTGGCCGTCGCGGTGCCGCGCGGGTCGAGCATCGTAAAACGCATATTGCCGCCGCAGCTTGGACATTGCGACGTGTGCGTGCCGGATCCATCAAAGTAATCGCAACTTCCGCAAACGTGTGCCATGACGGTCCTCTGCTTTCTCACCAGGTTGAACGCCTGTCGCCTGCCCGTGGCCCTACCAAAAACGCGAGTTCTGGCCACAAGAAAGCATAGAATGCCTTGCACGGGTGGGGCGAATTTTGCCCTCCACATGGCCCTGGACAGCGTTCGGTCGCATCGGTTATGGCGATGCGACCGAACGCGTCGGTGACTTGGGCACGACCCCGATGCCCCTATCTTGACAGCATTGGTATCTACACATTGCAGCGGAATATCGCGAGCTATTCGTGTTGTGGAAAGCAGCAACTGCCCCTTCGGGGTTACTTGAGGGCGCTGGTCGGAGAATCGGTTCTTGGCACGGTACGAGGATGTGTAGATACCAATGCCTTGCGGGAGAGGGTAGGGTGAGGGGAAGTAAAATAGAGAAGTTGTTTTCCGATCGGTCCTTTCGTTGACCGTGAAAAAAGTGCCAACCTGCGACGCATTTTTCACCCCGTGCTGGCGACTTTTCCGCTATAATGCCGCGCACACGAGCGCCGGCAAGAGTTCGGGCAGTCCGCCATTCAACGTCGGCCCTTCGGCGCGACATTCGCGCGAACCATTCAAGACGAATGGTATTCTCAGATCGACACCCAGGAGGAAATGCACGATGACGCGCACCATGAATTGTGTTGATATCGGCCGGCGACTGGCGCTGCACTGCGCGCTTGCCTTGACGCTCGTAGCCTTCTCGGCGGCGATGTGCCAGGCGACCTTCATTACCTTTGAGGCGGCTGGCGCCGACGCCGCGGCGATCGCGCCCACGCGCGATGCGTTTCGCACGGCGGTCGGCGGCGGAACGGTGGCCGGAGCCAACGGCTCGTTCGGCGGCCTACGTCGCGAAGTCAATTGGGACGGCGTCCCAGACGCCCGCGCCGATCCCAATGCATTTCCCGCCGATTTCTTCAACGTCAATTCACCTCGCGGTGTCGTGTTTAGTACGCCGGGCACAGGTTTTTTGGTGAGCGCCAATGCGGGCCAGCCGACGCCCATTTTGTTTGGCTTCCCCAACGATTTTCAGGCGTTCAGCGCGCAGAAGTTGTTTACCGCCGTGAACAGCAACATCACCGATGTGAATTTCTTTGTGCCGGGCACGACCACGCCCACGACCACCAGTGCGTTCGCGGCGATCTTCAACGACGTCGAGGTGGCCGGCGTCGCCAAGATCGAGTTCTTCGATCAAAGCAATGCGCTGATCTTCAATCGCGAGGTCCTGGTGGGCGGCAATCAAGGCTTCAGTTTCTTGGGCGGGGTCGCCAACGCCGGCGAAAAGATCGGCCGGGTGCGCATCACTTCGGGCCTCAACACGATCGTCTCCAACGGAGTGCTCGGCAACCCGGATGACGATGTCGTCGTGATGGACGACTTTCTCTACGCCGAGCCGGTCGCCGTCGCCGAACCCAGCTCGCTGCTGCTGGCCGGTTTGGGATTGTGCGCGCTGGGACTGAGTCGCGTCCGGCGACGCCGCGCTGGCGCGTGACACCCAGCGGGCGATGCTTGAAGTCGGCGGACGGCGCCACCGCGCGCAAGGAATTGCAGCGCACGGGTTGAAACGGCGCGGATTGAGGCGGCCCGCATTGAGGCGGCAAGCGCCGATTCCTCAAATGTTGGCGGCCACGCGCTACGCGGCTAGACTATCGTGCCGCCACGCCACGCGTACCCTAGGACTGGCCACCGCATGAACCCGCAGACCCCCACGCCCGCCCCGGCGGCCGTACTGCCGACCACGCAGCTAACCACGACGCAGCAAATCCCAACACAGATAATTTCTACGCAGCGGCTCCTCTCGCTCGATGCCTACCGCGGCTTCATCATGCTGTTGCTGGCGTCCGACGGCTTCCACTTTGGGCAAATGGCCCGCAAGTTTCCCGACAATCGAGTGTGGCAGCTTTTGGGAAACCAAACCCGCCATGTCGAATGGCTGGGCTGCACGCTGTGGGACATGATTCAGCCGTCGTTCATGTTCATGGTTGGCGTGGCGATGGCCTATTCTTATGCCGCAAGAAAGGCTCGCGGCCAATCGTACCCGCGGATGCTCTTGCACGCGATCGCGCGCTCGATCGTGTTGGTCTTGCTGGGCGTGTTTCTCCGCTCGCACAATGGCCCGCCGAGCAATTGGACGTTCATGGACGTCGTCTCGCAGATTGGGCTCGGGTATACGTTTTTGTTTTTGCTCTGGGACCGCAAGCCAGTCACGCAGCTTGTCGCGGCAGCGCTGATCCTCATCGGCTACTGGTGCCTGTTCTATTTCTATCCGCTGCCGCCGGCTGACTTCGATTACGGGTCGGTGGGCGTCGCCGACAATTGGAAGCACTTGGAAGGCGCCGCCGCGCATTGGGACAAGAACACCAACGTCGCCGCTGCCTTCGATCGCTGGTTCCTGAACCTGTTTCAGCGCAAAGAGCCGTTTCGTTTCGAGGGCTCGGGCTATCCCACGCTGAACTTCATCCCGTCGCTGGCCACCATGATCTTTGGCCTGCTGGCCGGCGGCCTGTTGCGCAGCGACCGAAGCGGCATCAAGAAATTCGCCACGCTCGTGGCCAGTGGCATCGCGGCGCTCGCGCTGGGGTGGGGGCTCGAAGCGGCCGGCATTTGCCCCATTGTCAAAATTATCTGGACTCCATCTTGGGCGATTTACAGCACCGGCTGGACGCTGTTGCTCTTGGCCGGTTTCTATGGCGTAATTGATCTGGCTGGACTGCGGCGCTGGGCCTTCCCCTTAATTGTCGTCGGCATGAACTCCATCGCCATGTATGTGATGGGCCAACTGCTCGATGGTTGGATACTCGGATGGCTACCCATCCATTTCGGCAAGAGCGTTTTTACCCTCTATGGCTACGTCGATCCCGTGTACGAACCTGTCGTGCGCAGCGCCTTGGTGGTGCTGGTCCTGTGGCTGATTTGCTTCTGGATGTATCGGCAGAAGATTTTCATTCGCATCTGAACTGGGTCCGATCAAGCGAATTGTACTTTGTGCGGCCGTGTGTTAATTAGTCGCTGCGGGGTAAACCTTTTTCCCCAGCCCAGGCGTTTACGCCTGGGGATCGGCCGGCGGTTACTCCGTTGTTCGTGTCGGGAACCGTTCGTCGAGGACCCGCTCACAACTGGTTTGTTGGCTGGCGACGAACGGTTCCCGACACGACGACGGCTCCATTAGGACGCATCGTCCCAGGCATGAATGCCTGGGCTAGGGAAAAGACTGGCGATTCTCCAATTACGTTCTCACATCACAATTGCCGCGAGCAATCCGCGACTTGCACCCAGGATCCGATTGAAGCTCGTTGCCTAGCCAATCATGAGAAACTACACCATGAAGCGAATCCATCTGCTGCTGCTGATCCTGCCACTGATCGTCTGCAGCGCGGCGCGCGCCGATATTCTCATCTCAGGAAACGAAGGCAAGTTCGATCTCTCCTCGGGCGTCGGCCGCCCGATAGACAAGCCAATCCCCGATACGCTCACCGTGCTGGACTTCGCCGTCTTCCCGCCCAGAGCGCGACACGTCGAAGGAGTGCCCAACAGCGTGCTCGGGCCGCCCTCGAATATCGCCCTTTCGCCCGATGAAAAGCTCGCCCTGGTGGCCAACTCGGTGCGCCGCTATACGAACGATCCCAAGCAGCCCGAGGCCGACAACATCGTTCAAGTCGTCGATCTCTCGCTCGATCCGCCGGCGATCATCGAGCGGGTGCGCGTCGGGAAACAACCCTCGGGGTTGTCGATCGATCGCAGCGGCAAGTTAGCGCTGGTGGCCAATCGAGGCGATGGAACCGTCTCGGTGCTGGCCATCGATGGACGCCAAGTTAGCTTGGTGCAGACCCTGGTCGTCAGCGCGGCCGACGGCGAACCCTCGGACGTGGCCATCCGCCCCGACGGCCGCCTGGCTTTAGTCACCATTCGCAACGGATACGCGGTACGCGTGCTTTCGATCGAGGGAGGCAAGGCGACCTTGCTGCCGCGCAAGCTGCCCGTCTATGGCCAGCCGTATCACGTGCAGATCACTCCCGACGGCGCTCTAGGGCTGGTTGCCGGCAGCGGCAACTTGGACGGACGCGACATGGACGCCCTCAGCGTGATCGATCTGCGGACCGATCCAATTCGCACGATCGATCACGTTGCCATCGGGGCCGGGCCCGAGTCGTTCGACATCAGCCCCGACGGCGCCCTCGTGGCCGCGGTGCTCATGAACGGTTCCGGCTTTACTCCCGACAATCCGCACCGAACGGAAGCCGGTCGGCTTGCCCTGCTGACCCGCACCGGCGACAAATTTGCAAAAGTGCAAGAACTGCCGATCGGCCGTATCCCCGAGGGGGTCGCGTTCTCGCCCGACGGAAAGTATCTGGTCGTGCAGCAGCACCCGGCGCGGGAGTTGGCGATCTACGAAGTCGCCAAGCAACGCTTGAAGGACACCGGTCAGCGGATCAAAACGCCGGGCATGCCGTCATCGTTGCGGCGCGCGGATGTGGCACGCTAGTGGTCGATGAAATTTGAACTTGTGGGTGCCGCTGCTGGCTTGTCCAGCAGTGGCACCGGAGCGTCATTTACCACTCGGGCGGCATGCCTACCCGGGCTAGCGCCCGTAAAGGCATGGCACATCGAAATGAATTCTGAAGGGGTAGCAAGGTCGCCCCAGCTTACTTTGTGAAAAAACTCCCGAGCACTTAGCCCGCCCGCTAAGGCAAATTTCTTTGACATGTTTATCGCGATAAGCTAATAGTGGAGCTGTTGGCAGAGCGGGCGGAGGCACCTGCTCGGGCCAACACGTCCAAAAGACGGCGCCAGTCACGTCGCCGCGCGGCATTCCTCTCCGTGCCCTGTTCAATCGATCGTGTGGCCAGGGGGCCAAATGCAGCGGCGAGCGTGCTTTGCACCGACGTGCGCCAGTTTGCACGGACGGTGCGTCAAAGGGGTGTCAACACGAGCCGGCTGGCAAGCGAAGACGCTCTGCCGCCGGGGAGGATGGACACAATGGCTATTCAAAACGCGGCGGCTATTCAGAACGCGGTGACTATCAAAAATGCGGCCGGCAAAAATGCGGCCGGTGAATCCGCCGCTACTGAACCTGCAAAGCCAGTTGGCACGCTCACCGTCAACGCGGCTTTCTTACAAGAGATCAAGGAAGACAGCCACGAGCTTCGCCAACTTCTTTCCGGGGCCCGCGCGGCGCTCACAGGTCCGGTCGGCACTCACATGCCGTCGCGTCAATTGGCCGAGTTGCTCGCCGGATTGCGCGACCAGTTGGCCATGCATTTCGCCCTGGAGGAGGCCTACGGCTACTTCGAGGAGCCGCTGTCCGTCGCGCCCCAGTTGAGCGCGCAGGCCGAGGCGTTGCGAGCCCAGCATCGCGATTTATATCTGCAGGTCTGCGAGCTGGTCGACCATGCCCAGCGCCGCGCCTACCACGAGAGCAACGGCAACTCGTTACGCGCGCTGACAACCGAGTTCCTAGCCTTTTGCGAGAAGCTGCAAAGGCACGAAGCGCGCGAGAACGACCTGATGACGCAAGCCTTCGACGACGACATCGGCGTCGGCGATTAGTAGCGATTGCAGTCAACGTTTGTAGTACGGAAGAAACCCAGCCCGGCGGAGCCGGAACCAAATTGGACATTTTTACCGACCGCTCGGGGCGACAAGAATTCGAGCATCGCGCAGCCACGTTCAACCGCATCGCGGAGGACAAACACAAGGAAACGTG
>Ga0163144_10004639_pt1 | contig 30870 bp, 25 predicted proteins | sample OliLak19BULKMAT1_FD_123175 | JGI IMG/M metagenome (GOLD analysis project Ga0163144, IMG submission 123175) | Freshwater microbial mat bacterial communities from Lake Vanda, McMurdo Dry Valleys, Antarctica - Oligotrophic Lake LV.19.BULKMAT1 | ecosystem: Environmental > Aquatic > Freshwater >... | reverse complement strand
CGGCGATCGCCCAGGAAGGCTCCCCCGGCTGCTGGTAAGCCTCTGAGGTTGCACGATGGCGGGCGATCCACACGGGATCGCCCGCCATTTTGTTGTCGTCCCTGCGGGAGATCGCAGTCCTGGGCCGGGCGAATGCCGTGTGGCTTATTCCATTTCAAGTTGTTTGTTATCAATTACTTAGTATAGTATGGCTCAAGCAAGTTCGCCTGTTGGTCGATAGTGGGGCAAAAATGCGGTACGCTGTGTGCTTAGATGGATAGCCGAACCCAGCAGACCTCAAGCATTGTATGATGGGAAAGTAGATAAGTTGCACCTTCCCAACGGTTTGTTGTTTTCACCTCAAGCAACTTGATAGCTTGACAAAAGTCGGGGCAGGCTGTAGCATAGCCTTCCACTCCCATTTACAGCTACCTAGCTCCAGCGCGGTCAGACGCCTATGGGCCTCTTCAGCCGGAAAAAGACTACGGTCGCCCTGGATATCGGATCCGGGTTGATCAAGCTGGTGGTGATCAGCCACGGGGCCGGAGATCCAGTCCTGACCAAGGTGGCCTACACCAGCGTGGTCGATGACGCGATCGTCGAAGGCGAGATCATGGACCCTGGCATCGTCGCGGATGCCATCAAGGGCCTGCTTGCTTCGGCGGGCGTCAAGACCAAACAGGTGGTGATTGCCGTCGGCGGCCGCGACGTGATCATCAAGAAGATCCAGATGGACCGGATGAAGGAGGCCGATGCGCGGGAAGTGATCCGCTGGGAGGCCGAGCAGCATGTGCCGTTCGACATGGAAAACGTCGAGCTCGATTTCCAGATCCTGGATCCCGAGGGCGAAGGGCTGCAGATGACGGTGCTCCTCGTCGCGGCCAAGCGGGAGCTGGTCGAGAACAAGGTAGCGCTGCTGGCCGAGGCAGGGCTCACGCCGAGTGTGATCGACGTGGATGCCTTCGCGCTGCACAACGCGTTCGAGGTGAACTATCCCGACGAGATGCGCGGTGTGGTCGGGCTGGTCAACATCGGCCATGAAATGACCAACATCAATATCCTGGAAGACGGCATTCCGGTGCTCACCCGGGACCTCCCGGTCGGCACCCGGCGGTTCCGCGAGGATATCCAGCGGGAGCGCGGCCTGTCGGCGGAAGAGGCCGACCAGCTGTTGCAGGGCTTTGAGCGCAACGAGATTCTGGATCCGTTCCTCGAGACCCGGGGTGAGGAGCTGGCGGTCGGTATCGAGCGCGCGGCGGCCTTTCTCCAGTCGGCCAGTCGTTCCGCCAGCGGCATCTCGCGGCTCTTGCTCACCGGCGGCGGTGGCCGGATTCCCGGACTGAACAAGGTACTGGCCGACCGGCTGCGCCTGCCGGTGGAACTGGCGAACCCGCTGGCCCGGCTGCGTGTGGCGGAAGGCGTCTTCTCGACCATGAACATGGACGAGATCTCTCCGCTGCTGATGCTCCCGATCGGCTTGGCGCTCCGAGCCGCCGCGTGAGCCCCATGTCTGGAGACCGCCACTCATGATGATCACCGTCAACCTGCGTCCTGGCCAGAAGCGCAAGGCGCCTGGCGGCGGGACCCGCCAGGTGCTGGATCGGTTCAAGACGCTTGGGGCCAAGGTCAAGGACCCCTTCCTCGTGGGCGCGGCCGCCGCGTGCATCGGGACGGCCGGCTTTCTCGGCTATGGGTTCGTGACGAGCAACGCGCAGTACAATGCCCTGGCTCCCAAGCTCGAATCAGCCCGGGATGAACAGAAGCGATTCGACAACCTGCTGAAGCAGAAGCGTCGGGCCGAGCTGATCGGAGATTCGCTCAAGGCCCAGATCGCCACGATTCGCGGGGTGGATGGCGATCGCTACATCTGGCCCCATGTGCTCGACGAAGTCGCCAAGGCGCTGCCACCCTATACCTGGCTCACCACGATCGGGCAGCCGGTGGCCCAGCGGGCGGTGGTCACGGATACCGGCGAGGTCGCCCCGCGGGCGATGGTCTTCAAGCTGGAAGGCCGCACGATGGACCTGCAGGCTTACACCCGGTTCCTGCGCCAGCTCGAGGCGTCACCGTGGCTCGACAACGTGACCCCGCTCGAGGCCAAAACGATTGTGGAGAAGGAGCGCCCGGTGACCCAGTTCACCATCCAGGCGACCTTTGCCAAGGCGGATTCGGCATACATCCGCACGGTCCCCATCAGCCAGTCGGTGAGGTAAACCATGGCGCTGATCCCGGAGGACAAGCAGGTCCCGCTGCTGCTGGTCGGTCTGGCGCTGGTCATCGGGTATCTCGGCTACACCGGCAACGGCCTCGACACCGTCGGCCTGCGCGGTGTGAAGCAGACGCAGGACAGCATCGTCGCGCGGCAGAAGTCGATCGACTCGCTCACGATCCTCACCGACAGCGCCAAGCGGCTGCTCGCCTCGGGCACGGTCGACGACCTGCGGCGCAAGCTGGAGGGCTACCGGGTGAGCCTCGAGCTGATGCGCCGCCTGGTGCCTGACCGCAATGAGGTCGCCAACTTGATGGACGAGATCTCCACCCGCGCCAAGATCCGCGGGGTGCAGGTGGCGAACTTCCAGCCGCTGCCCCCCGAGCCGGGGCCGGCGCCATTCCAGACCTACAAGTACCAGTACTCGGTCATCGGACGCTACGACCAGCTGGGCGAATTCCTGTCGGATGTCGCCAGCCTGCAGCGGATCATCGTGCCGGTTGACCTCAACCTCAGTGTCGCAGACCTGACCAGGGCGAAGGCATTGGGAGACAGCACCGGTGCGCTGCTCGAGGCCCGCTTCCAGGTCCGCACGTTCGTGAAGACGCCGGCTGGGGAGGGCCCGACCAGTGGCACCTGACGCAATGCGCCGACTGCTCGTCGCCACCACGCTGGTGAGCCTGGCGGCCTGCGGCGGCAAGAAGACCGAGGTCCCCGCAGTGGACATGGCGGCGCTCAAGGCCCGCCGGGACAGCCTGCACCAGGTCGCCGTGAAGGACTCGGTCGCCCGGGTGCGGTTCACCACCTGCAGTGATTCCATTCTCGCCGTGGTGCGGAAGACCGCGGCCGGGAAAAAGCGGCTTGCCAGCGCGCCAGCGGGGCTGATCCATCCCGAAGTACTCACCGCCTGCGGCAAGCCGCCGGCGGCTCCGGTACCGGTCGCCATGACGGACAGCTCCACGAAGCCGGCGGCCCCGGGTGCCAAGTCCGACACCACCAAGAAGCTGGTCGCGGCCCCGCCGCCGGCCGCGACCAAACCCGGTCTGACCCCTCAGCAGCAGCAGGTGATGCGGACGGACTCGCTCCGGCTGGTGCGTGAGCAGGTTCGCGCCGACTCGCTCAAGCAGGTGGCGGTGAAGCAGCGGGAAGATTCGCTGGTCCGCGCCAAGGCCGACAGCATCCGTGGCGATTCCATCCGGGTAGCCCGCGAGACCGAAGTCTCGCGCGAGACCTTCACCTATGCCGGCGGCGCCCGCGATCCATTCCAGTCGCTGATCAGCACCGATCGGGTGGGGCCGGAGTTCAACGACCTCCTGCTGGTCGGTGTGTACCTCGATCTGCGCCGGGCCGGCAACAGTGTCGCAGTACTGCGGGACAAGGCCAACCAGAAGCGCTACAAACTCCGCGTTGGCGACCGGCTCGGACGCCTGAAAGTGGCCCAGATCCGCCAGACCGACGTGGTGTTCACCGTTGAGGACATTGGATTCGAGCGCCAGGAGACACTGTCGCTCCGCAAGAAGGAGCCGGAGGAAACCCCATGACCCGTCATTTCATGTCCGCGCCCGTGCGACGCCTCGTGGCGTGCCTCGGGGTCATCGCCCTCGTCGCCGTCTCGCCACTTCGGGCGGATGAGAGGGCAACCAGCGCCGAGGTCACGGCCGTCAGTGTGCTGCCTACTCCCGGGTACGCCGAACTCGTGATCGCCCTGCGCGGCGCCGCCGACGTGCGGGACTTCGTCCTGCGCTCGCCGGACCGCCTCGTGATCGATATCGTCGGCGCCACGCTGCAGCGCTCCGGCACCGCCTACGACGGCCTCCGCCGCGGCGCCATCCGCGATGTCCGCTTCTCCCAGTTCCGCCCCGATGTCGTGCGGGTGGTCATCCAGCTCGATGCCGCCACCGACTACAGCCTGGAGCGTTCCGGTGACGAGGTGCGGATCCGGTTTGGCTCCGACCAGAGCTTCCTGGCCTGGTCGAGCGCCGCGCCCTCCGAGCTGGTGCCGCCGCGTGCGGCGGCGCGCAACGTCATCGCGCCCGAGCCGGAAGTCGCTGTGCCAGCCGAGCCTGCCGCGGTGCTGACCACCGCGATGGCCGCCCCGGCACCGCGCATCACCGTGACCTGGGACAAGGCGACGATCGCCGACGTGGTGGTGGGCTTTGCGGCCTTCTCCGGCCGGACCATCATCCTGGGCAAGGACATCAAGGGCGAGGTGACGGCCGAAGTGAAGAACCAGCCGTGGACCGAGGCCTTTGCCGCGGTGCTGGCGACCCAGGGGCTGCAGGCCACGGAATTGCCCGGTGGAATCATCCGGGTGGACACGCCGGCCGCCCTGGCCGCGCTCGACTCCACCGAACCGACCATCACCCGCATGATCCCGATCAACTACGCGAGCGCCAGCCAGCTGCTGCCGAGCGTGAAGTCGATCCTGACCAAGCGCGGCGCCGTGGTCAGCGACACCACCACGAACTCCCTGATCGTGACCGAGACCCGCACCCGGATGAACGAGGTGCAGGATTTCGTGAAGAATCTCGATGTCCGCACTCCCCAGGTGTCCATTCAGGCCAAGATCATCTTTGTCGACCGGACCAACGTCGAGGCCCTCGGCCTCAAGTATGACATCGGTTCGAGTGAGGGGCCGTTCTTCAACAAGGTGGTCCAGCGAATCGATCCCTCGACCGGCGAGCTGTTCGACGACAAGAACTTCGTCTCGGTTGGCGGCGAAGGCGTGGCCGCGGTGGCCAACGCCGACGGGCTCATCACCCAGCCGGCCCTCGATCTGGTCTGGTCCACCGCCATCGGTGGGTTCCGCTTCACCTCGTTCCTCCAGGCGCTGCAGCGGGTTGACCTGGCGGACGTGCAGGCCGAGCCCTCGATCACGACGGTCGACAACCGCGAAGCGGTGATCAAGGTGGGCGAAGACGTGCCGGTACGCATCATCGACTTTGCCTCCAGCGGCTCCGGCAGCAGCGTACCGAAGGCAACGGTGTCCTTCAAGGAAACCGGCATCCTGCTCCGGGTGACGCCGCACGTCACCAACAACCGCCAGGTGCTGATGCAGCTCGAGGCCGAGCGCTCGAACGTCCGGTTCCTGTCCTCGCTGGACGCCGGGTTCACCGTCCAGAAGCAGAACGCGAAGAACCAGCTGCTGGTCAACGATGGCGAGACGGCGGTGATCGGCGGGCTGACGGTGACGGAAGTGAGCAAGGTCCGCTCCGGGCTGCCGTTCCTCTCGCAGCTCCCGGTCATCGGCAAGCTGTTCGGCTTCACCACCACCACCGAGAACCGCAAGGATCTCATCATCCTGGTGACTCCACGGATTCTTGACGAGAACGAATAATCCGGGCAGCAGGACTGCCGGTGGCGCGAGCCCGACCACCGGTCGGGCTCGCCTGTTATGGGGGCGCACGTGGCACTGAGGTATCTCACCGCCGGGGAATCGCACGGCAAGGCGCTGGTGGCGATCGTGGAGGGGCTGCCAGCCGGTCTGCCGGTCAGCGCCGAACAGGTCGATCGTGACTTGGGCCGCCGCATGATGGGCTACGGCCGCGGGGCGCGGATGAAGATCGAGCGCGACCGGATCGAGTGGCTCTCCGGCGGGCGCGCCGGGGAGACCCTCGGCAGCCCGGTCGCCATGCTCATTCACAACCGCGACTGGAGCAACTGGGAAGATGTGATGGCCGCGGAGGGGACGCCGGGAGAGGAGCGCCGCCGGCAGGTCTTCCGACCCCGTCCCGGTCATGCCGACCTCGTCGGCGTGCTGAAATACGACCGGCAGGACGCCCGCGACATTCTGGAGCGGGCGAGCGCGCGCGAGACTGCGGCACGTGTCGCCGCCGGCGCACTTGGCCGCCGGCTGCTGGAGGAGTTCGGGGTCGACATCGGCAGCCACCTCGTCTCGCTCGGTGGCATCCGGGCCATGCCACCTGCGGCACTGCCCCTTCCGCTCAACGCCGCCGCCGACCGCTCCGAGATCCGGGTGCTGGATCCCGAAGTAGAGGAACAGATCATCCGCCGGATCGATCAGGCAAAGAAGGAGGGCGACACCCTCGGCGGCGAGTGCGAGGTCGTGGTGCGGGGCCTTCCCGCCGGGCTGGGCAGCCATGTTCACTGGGATCGCAAGCTGGATGGCCGCCTCGCCGGCGCGCTGATGTCAATCCAGGCGGTCAAGGCGGTGGAAATCGGGATGGGCTTCGAGGCGTCACGGCGCCCGGGCTCCGAGGTGCACGATTCCATCGACGCGAGCGCGACACCGGGCCGGCCCGCCGCCGCGCCCGCGCTGCGAGGCGGGTATCGGCGCCGCAGCAACAACGCCGGCGGCCTCGAAGGTGGCATGACCACCGGCGAGCCGCTCATCATCCGGGTCGGCATGAAGCCGATCGCGACGCTCATGGCACCGTTGCCAACCATCGATCTCCGCACCGGCCTGCCCGCCAAGGCCCAGAGTGAACGTTCGGATGTCACCGCCGTGCCCGCGATGGGGGTGATCGCCGAGGCACTGACGGCGTTCGTGCTCGCCGATGCGCTGGTGGAGAAATTCGGCGGCGATTCGCTGCGCGAAATGCAGCGGAACTGGCAGGCCTATCTGGCGCAGCTCGCCGAACGGTGGGCGCGGCTCGCCGATGGTGCGGCCCTGCCGGTCGAGGAGACCTGATGCCACGTCACGTCGTTCTGATCGGGCTGCCCGGCGCGGGCAAGACCACCATCGCCCGGCTGCTGGCCGAGCGACTGCGCGCGCCGTTCGTCGATCCTGACGCGATCATCGTGCGCAAGATGCAGAAGCCGGTCACCCGCATCTTCGCGGAGGATGGCGAGACGAAGTTCCGGGCGCTGGAGCTGGAGACGATGCGCGCCGTGCTGGCGGGACCGCCCTCAGTGATCGCCCCTGGCGGCGGCTGGGCGGCACAGCCCGGCGCAGTGCAGGCGGCCCGGGCCGTGGGGTACCTGGTCTACATTCGCACGATGGCGCTGACGGCGGCCAAACGCTCCGGCGTCGACGGCAATCGTCCGCTGCTCGTGGGGGAGGACCCGGTCGAGAAGATGCGCATCCTGCTCAAGGAACGCGAAGCCTTCTATCTTCAGGCCGACGCCGAAGTCAAGGCGGATGTCAAATCCGCAGCCCTTCTCGCCGACGAAATTGCGGTGCTGGCGCGGGCCCACGCAGGCTGGGCCTGATCGCTTCGCCCGCGCGCGCGCGACCCCGCTGGAAACCTCCCGCCTTGCCAATCCCTTGCGCCCGGGATTTTCTTGTCAGCGGCCGGAATGACTCCGGCCCAGTCCGAGAGCCGTAATAGCGACCTCATGGCCACAACCAAAAAAGCAAAACCGCCCGCTCGCACCGCTGCGCCGAAAAAGAAGCAGAGCGCCGCCGCCGTTGCGGAGACGAGTGGATCCGCAACGGTCGCGAAGGCCACCCCGGCAGCGAAGAAGCGCGCCAGCCGACCGCGGTCGTCGGCGCCCGAGGGGCCCAGTGGCCAGGCGCTGGTGATCGTCGAGTCGCCCACCAAGGCCAAGAGCATCGGGAAGTATCTGGGCCGGGGCTACGACGTGAAGGCCACCGTGGGCCACATCCGCGACTTGCCCACCCGCAAGCTCGGCGTCGATGTCGACAACAACTTCGAACCGCAGTATGTCACCATCAAGGGCAAAACCCAGACACTCGCGGACCTGAAGAAGGCGGCGAAGCGCGCCAGCGCGATCTACCTCGCGACCGACCCCGACCGCGAGGGAGAAGCCATTGCCTGGCACGTCGCCGGCCAGCTCGAAACCGCGGCGCCGATGCACCGGGTCCGGTTCGAGGAGATTACCAAAGAGGCGGTGAAGGCCTCGATGGCCAAGCCGGGCATCGTCAATGAGGACCTGGTCAACGCGCAACAGGCCCGCCGGATCCTGGACCGCCTGGTGGGCTACAAGGCCAGCCCGATTCTCTGGCAGAGCATCAAGACCGGGCTGTCGGCCGGCCGGGTGCAGACGGTGGCGCTGCGGCTGATCGTGGAGCGGGAGCGCGCCATCCGCGCCTTCACCCCGGTGGAGTACTGGACCATCGAGGCGGAGTGCGCCAAGGGGGGACAGACCTTCGAGGCGGAGCTCAAGAAGATCGACGGGCACAACCCGGAACTCGGTACCGCCGAAGCAGCCAATGCCGTCGTCAGCGACCTGCAAAAGCTGCCGTTCGTCGTCAGCAAGGTCGAGAAGAAGAACCGGAAGAAGCGTCCCGGGGCGCCCTTCACCACCAGTACGCTGCAGCAGGAAGCCGCCAAGAAGCTGGGATTCTCCGCCCGGCGCACCATGCGCGCGGCTCAGGATCTCTATGAGGGCATCGAGGTTGGCGAAGATGCGCCGGCGGGGCTGATCACCTACATGCGTACCGACTCGGTCCGCGTGTCGGATACCGCCATCGCCGCGGTGCGCGCGTTCATCGCCGACCAGTACCCCAAGGCCTACCTGCCGGAGACGCCGAACGCCTACACCTCGAAGGCGGCGCGGGTGCAGGACGCCCATGAAGCGATCCGCCCGACCGACGTCCGCCGCCGGCCGGAGGAGATCCAGCAGTACCTGGAGCCGGACCAGTTCCGGCTGTACCAGCTGATCTGGCAGCGTTTCGTCGCCTCACAGATGAACCCGGCGATCTACGACATGACGATCGTGGATTTCGACCTGGGCCGCTACCTGCTCCGGACCACCGGCTCGGTGATGATCTTCGACGGCTACCACATCCTCTATACCGAGGGACGCGAGGCCGAAGAAGGGAAGACGATGGACGATCTGCCGCCCATCCCGCCGCTCGCGGCGGGCGACCGGGTCGAGGTCCGCGCCATCACACCGAACCAGCATTTCACCGAGCCGCCGCCGCGCTTCTCGGAGGCGAGCCTGGTGAAGGAGCTCGAGCGCCTCGGCATCGGCCGGCCATCGACGTACGCGCAGATCATCAGCACGCTGTCGGCGCGCGAATACGTGAAGCTGGACCAGCGGCGCTTCACCCCGACGGAGCTGGGCGAGACGGTCGAGCGGATCATGGTGGATCAGTTCCCCGCCATCTTCAACGTCGAGTTCACCTCGAAGATGGAGGAGGAGCTCGACGGGATCGAGGCGGGCGACCTGGCCTGGCGCGACGTGCTGGCCAAGTTCTACGGGCCCTTCAAGGCGGCGCTGACCGCCGTCAACCTGGGTGCGATCGTCGCCGAGGCGCACGGCCTCGACCCGGTGGAGCTGGAGAAGGAGGTTTGCCCCAAGTGCGGCGCCAAGGTGGAGCTGCGCACCGGCCGGTTCGGGCCCTACTTCGCCTGCATCAACTACAAGCAGACCTGCGACTACGTGAAGTCGCTCAAGAAGGCACGGGCGCCGGACCGGCCCACCGACGAGAAGTGCCAGCTCTGTGAAGCGCCCATGGTCATCAAGACCGGCCGCTTCGGCGAGTTCCTCGCCTGCACCCGCTATCCCGAGTGCAAGGGGACCCGTTCCATCCCGCTCGGCATGAAGTGCCCCAAGTGCGACGTCGGGGATATCGCGGAGCGTCGCACCAAGAAGGGCAAGTCCTTCTGGGGCTGCGTGCGCTATCCGGCCTGCGACTTCTCGACCTGGAACCGGCCGGTCGCCGAAACCTGCCCGAGCTGCAAGTGGGTCGGGATGGAGAAGAAGGTGAGCAAGGCGGATGGCGAGACCCGGACCTGCCTCAAGTGCGGACACAAGATCGTGGTGCTGGACGCCGAGGAAGCCACGGCGACGTGACGATGGAGCGGCTTCCGGGAGCGGCCCCCCGCGACCGAGCCGCGTACCCACCTGCCGAAGGCGAAGTGGTCGTGGTGGGTGGGGGGCTGGCCGGTTGCGAGGCCGCCTGGGCGCTCGCTGAGCGCGGAGTTCACGTTCGACTGCACGAGATGCGCCCGGCGATGCGCACCGCGGCGCATCAGTCCGACCGCCTGGGCGAGCTGGTCTGCAGCAATTCCTTTAAATCCACCGAACTGGTCAACGCTCACGGGCTGCTCAAGGCGGAGTTGCGCGCGCTGGGCAGCCTGCTGCTGCCGTTGGCCGACGAGGCGCGCGTGCCGGCTGGCGCCGCGCTCGCCGTCGATCGCGAGGTCTTCGCCGGGCTGGTGGATCAGCGGATCGGTGCGCATCCGAACATTACGGTAGAGCGTGGCGAGGTGATGGCGCTGCCCTCGCCGGGCATCATCGCGACCGGACCGCTGACATCGCCGGGACTGGCGGAGGCGATTCGCGCGCGGCTTGGCACCGCGGTCGCCGCCGAATCGGGTCCGTCCGTCGCGCTGGCGTTCTACGATGCGATCGCACCGATCGTGAGCCGGGAATCGCTGGACGAGTCCCGGGTTTACGCGCTCTCCCGCTATGGCAAGGGGGACGGCGACGACTACCTCAACGCCCCGTTCACACGCGAGGAGTACGACGGCTTCATCGCGGCGCTGGTCGAAGCGGATCAGTTCACGGCGCATGAATTCGACAAGGTGCCGTATTTCGAGGGGTGCCTGCCGGTCGAGGAGATGGCCCGGCGCGGGCCGGAGACGCTCCGCTTCGGGCCGATGAAGCCGGTCGGCCTGCCCGATCCGCGCACCGGCCGCGAACCGTACGCCGTGGTGCAGTTGCGGCGGGAGGACCGGGCGGGACAGATGTGGAATCTGGTCGGCTTCCAGCCCCGGCTGCGCGTTCCGGAACAGAAGCGGGTGCTGGCGCTGATCCCCGGGCTGCAGCAGGCGGAGATCCTCCGCTTCGGCAGCATCCATCGCAACAGCTACATCAACAGCCCCGCCACGCTGGGGCCCGGACTCACCGCCCGGGATGACGAGCGCCTGTTCTTCGCGGGGCAGCTCACCGGCGTCGAGGGGTACACCGAATCGCTCGGCACGGGACTGCTCGCGGGGATCAATCTCGCGCGCCGCCTCGCCGGCCTGCCGGTGCATGTCCCGCCGCCGACCACGATGCTGGGAGCGCTGTACCGCTATCTTCGGGAGGCCGACCCCCGGCACTTCCAGCCGATGAACGCCAACTGGGGGCTGGTGGAGCCGCTGGACGAGGCGCCGGCGGTCGGACGGCCGGCCGGTCGGAAGAAGGATGAGAAGAAAGCGCGTCTCGTAGCCCGCGCGGTAACGGACTTCGACCAGTGGCTCAGGCAGCTATGACCGCCAAGGACCGTCCGCCCGTCCGCCCGCCGGTACCGCCGGATGTCGCGGCCTTCCTCCTGCACCTGGAGAAGGAACGCCAGGTGGCGGCCAACACCGTGCTGGCCTACCGCCGGGATCTCGACGCGTTCGTGAGTTTCCTCAATCGGCACTACGCCGGCGACTGGGACTTCGGCCGGGTGGACCGGCTGGGCATCCGCGGTTTCCTCGGGGATATGCAGCGGCGCGGCCTGGCCAAGCGCTCGATGGCGCGCGCCCTCTCGGCGGTACGATCGCTGTACCGGTTTCTGCAGGCCCATCACGGGCTGGAGAAGTCACCGGTGCGAGCGGCCAGGGTGCCGAAGCAGGATCGGCACCTCCCGGCCTACCTCGACCGACCGAGGACCGAGGAAATGTTCGCTGCCGCGGAAGCGCGGGCGGTCGAGGACGACGTGGCCGGCCTGCGTGACCTCGCCATCCTCGAGCTCTTCTATTCCAGTGGATTGCGGCTGGCGGAGCTCACCGGGCTGCAGCTGCACGATCTCGACCTGCTGAGCGACCAGGTGAAAGTGCGGGGCAAGGGCAGCAAGGAACGGCTGGTCCCGGTCGGCGGACGCGCGAGCCGGGTGATGCGTCACTGGCTCGAACAGCGCGAGGCGCTGGCCCGGCGGCCCGGGGCGGATCGCACGGCGGTGTTCCTGAGCCAGCGGGGACGGCGGCTCACGCCACGCTCGGTGCAGCGGATCGTGCACCGGGCGCTGGACGTGGTCGGCGGGGAGAACCTGCGCACCCACTCGCTGCGGCATACCTTTGCGACGCACATGATGGATGCCGGGGCGGATTTGCGGGCCCTGCAGGAGATGCTGGGTCACGCCAGCCTGAGCACGACGCAGATCTATACCCACACCAGCGTCGAACGGCTGAAGAAAGTCTATCAGCAGGCGCATCCGCGCGCGTAGGGGCCGGTGCCGCGCCTGACAGGAGATCCATGACGACGTATCACGGCACCACGATCCTCGCCGTCCGGAAACACGGGCGCACCGCCCTCGGTGGCGATGGCCAGGTCAGCATCGGCGACACGGTGGTCAAGGCGACTGCCACCAAGGTCCGTGCCCTCAAGGGCGGCAAGGTGCTGGCGGGATTCGCCGGCTCCGTCGCCGATGCCATCACCCTGTATGAGAAGTTCGAAGAGAAACTGGAGCGCCATCCCGGCAACCTCCCGCGCGCCGCGGTGGAACTCGCCAAGGACTGGCGCAGCGACCGGGTGCTGCGCCGACTCGAGGCGCTGCTGGTCGTCGCGGACCTGGAGCACACCTTTCTGCTGTCCGGCGGCGGGGAGCTGATCGAGCCGGACGACGGCGTCCTCGCCGTGGGGTCGGGCGGCAACTACGCCCTGGCCGCCGCGCGAGCGCTCCTGCCGGATGACCGCCTCAATGCCCGGGACACGGTGCAGCGCTCGCTGGAGATCGCGGCGGACATCTGTGTCTTCACCAATCGCAACCTGACGATCCTGGAGCTGTGAGCCGCATGACCGACGCGCATGCTACCGCTGGGCGCCCGGGCGGCGCCAGGGAACAGCCGGGATGACCATCCCTCAGCCATCCGGCGGACCACCGCCTTCCGGCGATGCGCCGGCCGCGCCCTGGCTCGAGGAGCTTCCGCCCCGGCAGATCGTGGCGGAGCTCGATCGCTATATCGTGGGGCAGGATCCCGCCAAGCGCGCCGTCGCGATCGCCATCCGCAACCGGTGGCGCCGCTCGCAGACGCCGGATGAGATCCGGGACGAGATCACCCCGTACAACATCATCCTGATCGGGCCGACCGGAGTGGGCAAGACGGAGATCGCCCGCCGGCTGGCCCGCCTCGCCGGCGCACCGTTCGTGAAGGTGGAGGCGTCGAAGTTCACCGAAGTGGGCTACGTCGGGCGGGATGCCGAGTCGATGGTGCGCGAGCTGGTGGACGCGGCCATCAGCATGGTGCGGAGTGAGCGCGAGGACGAGGTCTATCCCCAGGCCGAACAGCGTGCGGAAGAGCGGCTGCTGGATATCCTGCTGCCCCCGCCGGCCGCACCGGCCCGGAGCGAACGCCCCGAGGGGAGTGGACGTCCCGGGATCTTCGTGGTGGGGCCCAGCGGGCAGGCGCGCCCCGAGCAGGAGTCGGACGAGGAACGGCGGTCACGCTCGCGGGAAAAGCTCCGGCTGATGCTGCGGGAGGGAAAACTCGACGACCGCGAGATCGAGATCGAAGTGACGCCGCAGGGCTATCCGATGCTCGACATGATGCAGCCGCCCCAGGGCATGGAGGGAGAGCAGATCAACTTCCTCGAGATGCTGCAGGACATGATGCCGCGGCGGAAGAAGCGCCGCACCCTGCGAGTCCCGGAGGCGCGGCGCATCCTGATCGATGAAGAGCTCAAGAAGCTGGTCGACATGGACGACGTGATCAACGAGGCGCTGGACCGGACCGAGAATCACGGCATCCTCTTCATCGACGAGATCGACAAGATCGCCGGCGAGCGCGGGTCGTCGCCCGGGCCCGATGTCTCCCGCGAGGGAGTGCAGCGTGACCTGCTGCCGATTGTCGAGGGCTCGACGGTGCAGACCCGCTACGGCTACGTCCGGACCGACCACATCCTGTTCATCGCCGCCGGGGCGTTCCACGTCTCCAAGCCGTCCGACCTGATTCCCGAGCTGCAGGGACGGTTCCCGATCCGGGTGGAACTGACCCCGCTCACCGAGCAGGATTTCATCCGGATCATGACCGAGCCCGAGAGCGCCCTCACCAAGCAGTACCAGGCCCTGGTGGCGGCCGAGGGGGCGGAGCTCTCGTTCACGGTGGATGGGATCGCGGAGATCGCGCGGGTCGCGTGGCTGGCCAATGACCGGATGGAGAATATCGGGGCGCGCCGGCTGCACACCGTGATGTCGACGCTCATGGACGAGGTGCTGTTCGAGCTGCCGGACTACCCCCACAAGAAGATCGTCTTCGATCGCGACGTGATTCGCGGCCGACTGGAGAAAATCATCAACGACGACGACCTGCGGCGCTACATCCTGTAGCGGCGAGCGCCACCGCGGGCCCCTACCGGACGACCGTCACCCCACCCTGCATCACGAAACTCACCCGTTCCAGCACCCGCACATCGGTGAGCGGATTGCCCGGCACGGCGATCAGGTCGGCCAGCAGCCCCGGGGCGATCTGGCCCCGGTCGGTCACCCCCAGCAGGTCGGCGTCGTTCAGCGTGGCGGCGCGGATCGCCTCCAGTGGCGTCATGCCCCGCTCCACCAGCGCGGCGAACTCATGGGCATTCTGCCCGTGAGGATAGACCGCGGCGTCGGTGCCGAACGCGATCTTCACGCCGGCCCGGATGGCCCGGCGGAGGTTGGCTTTGGCCTGCGGCAGAATCGACGCCGCCTTGGCCCGGATCAGGGGCGGGAGCGCGTCGAGGTTGATGGACTCGGTCAGGTAGGTCGTCGGTACCAGGTAGGTGCCCTTCTGCTTCATCAGCGCCATCGCCTCGTCGTTGATCAGCGAACCGTGCTCGATCGAGGCGACGCCCGCCCTGACCGCCGCGAGGATCCCCTCCGCCCCGTGCGCGTGCGCCACCACCTTGAGCCCGTGGCGCCGCGCTTCCTGCACGATCGCCACCATCTCCTCCTCGGAGAGCTGCTGCGCCCCGACCGTCGCATCGAACGAGAGCACGCCGGCGGTCGCGCAGATCTTGATGACCTTCGCCCCGTGCTTGACCTGGTAGCGCACCGCCCGGATCGCCTGGTCGACGCCGTCGGCCACCCCGGACTCCGGCCCACCCTCGGCGATGCCCGGCGCGTAGCCCGTCACGTCGCAGTGCCCGCCGGTGATGCCGATGGCATGGCCGGAAGGAATCATGCGCGGTCCCTCGATCATGCCCGCGTCGATCGCATGCATGAGACTGACATCGGCAAAGCCGGGCGCACCGACGTCGCGCACCGTGGTGAAGCCGGCCCGCAGCGTCCGCCCGGCATTCCGCGCCCCGCGCAGCGCCGCATCGGCGGCCGTTTCGGTCACGGCGCGATGGACCCAGTCGCCCTCGATGTCGTAGGTGAGGTGGGTGTGCGCATCGATCAGCCCCGGCAGCAGCGTCACATCGCCCAGGTCGATCACCTCCGCCCCGGCCGGAACCGCGGTGCCGACGGACTCGATCCGGTCGCCGCGCACCACCACGACCTGACCGGTGCGGAGGGTGCCGCTCTGCACATCCAGCAGCCGGGCCGCGCGGATCGCGATCGGGGTCTGGGCGACCAGCGTGCGCGGCCCGACACTGCCCACCAGGACAACAGCTGCCCAGCACGTTCGAGAGCAAAGTCGCACGGGTCGCTCCAGCGAGAGTGAAGGGTTCATGGGGATCGGCGGCCGGGAATCCGGCCGGTCGCCCAAACCATACTGGTCGCAGAGGGCAGTCGGTACCCCCGTGGGAGGGACCGGCGTTCCCGACGAGCTGCCTCATGGGTGCTGTGTGGCGGGGATCGCAGTGAAGCGGGTAACTTGACCAGCGCCCAGCGCCTTGCTCCGCACGTTGCCAACTTCGTCAGGAACCGATGGCCAAGCGTGATTTCCTCTCCATCTCGGACTTCAGCCGGCCCGAGCTGACCACGCTGTTCGCGCTCGCGGCGCGGATGAAGACCGGTGCCTGCGCCGATCGGCCGCTCGAGGGGAAGTCCGTCGCGCTGATCTTCGGCAAGAGTTCCACCCGGACCCGGGTCTCGTTCGAAGTGGGCGTCCACCAGCTCGGCGGCCATCCGCTCTATCTTTCCTCGCGCGAACTGCAGCTCGGCCGCGGCGAGCCGACCCGCGACACGGCCCGGGTGCTCTCGCGGTACGTGGACGGCATCATGATCCGGACCTATGCGCATACGGAGGTCGAGGAGCTGGCGCGTTTCGCCTCCGTGCCGGTGATCAACGGCCTCACCGATCTCATGCATCCCTGCCAGGTGCTGGCGGATGTCATGACGCTGCATGAGGCGTTCGGTTCGCACGAAGGACGGATCGTGGCGTGGATCGGCGACGGCAACAACATGGCCAACAGCTGGCTGGATGCCGCCGCATCGCTGGGGTTCGAGCTCCGGATCGCCACCCCCGAGGGCTATGCGCCGCAGCAGATGCTGGTGGATCGCGCCGCCGCGGCCGGCGCCCGGATCACCCTGACGCGCGACCCGCACGCCGCGGCCGCCGGCGCCCATGTCGTGACGACCGATGTGTGGGCCTCGATGGGCGAAGAGGCCGAGGCCGGGATCCGGCGCCGGGACTTCGCCGGCTACACCGTCGATACCGCGCTGATGGACCGGGCCGCTCCGGACGCGATCTTCCTGCACTGCCTTCCGGCGCACCGGGGCGAGGAAGTGACCGACGCGGTCCTGGAAGGCCCCCGCTCACGGGTGTGGGATGAGGCCGAGAATCGGCTGCATGTCCAGAAGGCCCTGATGGCGACGCTGATGGGAAGCAACAGCCCGTAAGGAGTGCGGAGGAAGGAGGCACTGCCCGTCCTCGTCACTCCTCACTCCGCACTTCTCACTCCCAACTCCCGTCTTCGAGTTGACTACCTCTACCGGACACCCGTGATGACCGACGCACCCCTGCGGCGCACGCCGCTCTACGATGTTCATCGCGCCCTCGGGGCCAAGATGGTGCCGTTCGCCGGCTGGGAGATGCCGGTGCAGTACGCCGGCGGGATCCTGGCGGAGCACCGCGCGGTGCGCGAGGGAGCGGGGATCTTCGATGTCTGTCACATGGGCGAGTTCGAGGTGACCGGTCCCGACCGGAACGCGTTCGTCAACCGGATCACCACCAACGATGTCGGTCCGCTGGAGCCGGGCCAGGTGCAGTACTCGACGCTGCTCAACGAACGGGGCACGATCGAGGACGACTGCACCGTCTATCGCTTCGAGAACAAGCTGATGCTGGTGGTGAACGCCTGCAACATCGACAAGGACTGGGCCCATGTGGTCGGCCAGAAGCACGGCGCCAATGTGCGGCTGCGGAACATCTCCGACGAGGTGGGGCTGCTCGCGCTGCAGGGACCGCGGGCCGAGGCGATGCTGCAGCCGCTCACCGAGACGCCGCTGGGCGACATCGGGTACTATCGCTTCGTCACCGGGCAGGTGGCGGGCGCGGGCTGCTTCATCTCGCGCACCGGCTATACCGGCGAGGATGGGTTCGAGCTCTACTGCCGCATCGGCGATACCCGCACCATCTGGGACGCGATTGTCGCGTCGGGGGCGGTGCAGCCGATCGGATTGGGGGCGCGGGACACGCTGCGGCTGGAGGTGAACTATCCGCTGTACGGCAACGACATCGACGACACGACCACGCCGCTGGAGGCGGGGCTGGGCTGGATCGTGAAGCTCAACAAGGGCTCGCCCTTCGCCGGCGCCGAAGCGCTGGCGCATCAGAAGGCGCAGGGGGTGACCCGGCGGCTGGTCGGCTTCCGCATGGCCGGGAAGGGCATTCCGCGGCATGGCTTCCCGGTGCTGGTCGACGGCGTGGTGGTGGATCAGGTGCGCAGCGGCACGATGAGCCCGTCACTGGGCTACGCCGTCGGCACGACCTACCTGCCGGTGTCGCACTCGAAGGTCGGAAGCCGGTTCCAGGTGGAGATTCGCGGTGAGCGGCTGGACGCGGAGGTGATCCAGAAGCCATTCTGGACCAGGGGGTCGGTGCGGCGCTGACGGGGCACGGGGGTGGCACCGCCCTCGGGCGGTGCCACCCGCGCGGCCTACTTCTGGAAGATGCCGAAACCGAAATAGCAGGGATCGTTCTTGCACTTCACCATCGTGATCTCGATGGTGTACTTGCCCGACTCCTCCGGCTTGAACGCGATCACCGGCGTATCGTCGTCCTTGGTATCCTTCCCCACCACCTTGTCGTTATCGTCCTTGATCACCATGTCGACATCCTTGCAGTCGTTGTCGCAGGCGGCGGTCAGGATCGAGGAGTTGTCGCTGTCGAAGTAGAAGGTCCAGCTGTCGGTACCGTCCTCCTTGAGCTTGCCCATGACATAGTTGCGCAGGTACCAGTCGGACGAATTCTTGGCGATCGTCTTGTAGTGCGCCTGCAGCTGGTCCCACACCTGCTGGGCGTAGGACTGCGCCGCCAGGCCGCGCGGGGCGATCAGCAGCAGCAGGAGTGCGAACACAACTGGGGTCGTCCGACGGGAGTTCATACCGGCTCCGGAGCAGGGCGGGAAGGGAGCATCAGCGCGACGCATGGGCAGGGACGGGTCACTATATAACTGGTGCCGGGGATGAGCAATCCATATGCCACCGAGGGCCCGATCATGAAGCTCCGGGTTGGAGTGCTCACGATCTCCGATGCGGGCGCGCGGGGGGAGCGGCTGGATGCCTCCGGCGATACCATTGCGGCCTGGATCGGTGCCCGCGACGACCTGCTGGCCGTGCGCGCGCTGGTGCCGGATGAATCGGCCCGCATCGGCGCGGTGCTCATGGACTGGGCCGATGCCGACCGGGCGGACCTGGTGCTGACGACCGGGGGCACCGGACTCACCCCCCGGGACGTGACGCCGGAGGCCACCCGGGCGGTGCTGCACACGGAAGCCCCCGGCATCGCCGAGGCGATCCGGATGAGCGTCTATCCCCGATTCCACCGGGCGGCGCTCGCCCGGGGCGTGGCGGGGGTGCGCGGGCGCACCCTGATCGTCAATCTGCCGGGAAGTCCCGGCGGTGTCCGCGATGGTCTTGCGGTTCTGGACGATCTGGTCCGTCACGCCGTGGAGTTGATTCGAGGGCACCGGACCGGACATTGATGTGGCGGGGTTGCGCGGGGAGCTCCGCCCGTGCCCGCGCCGCCTGCTCGCCGCCTCACTCAGAGAGTGTCATGGCCTCAAAGATCCTGCTCACGATGGACGATCTCGAGACCGCGGTCCGGGTCAACGCCGCCCTCGAAGCGGCTGGGCACAAGACGGCGATGGTCTCGTCGCTGGATGACGCACGCCAGGTCCTGCGCCGGGAAGCACCGGAGCTGGTCATCCTCACCGGCTCGCTGTACGAGACCACCACCCGCACCATCGCCGCCCTGGCGCGTGACGCGGAGATCTCCACGCTCGGCCTGCTCGAGTCCACTGATGCCAGTGCCGGCGACCGGGAACATCGCCCGGTCGACGTGACCGAGGTGGTCGCCAAGCCGGTCCCGCCGGCGGAGGTGGTCCACCTCGCCGAGCGGCTGATTGCGCGCCGTCAGCTGCAGCACCACACCGGTATCATGGGGGAGAGCGCGGCGATCCAGGAGCTGCTCATTCGCATCGAGCAGATGGCGCCGGTCTCGAGCACCGTCCTCATCCAGGGCGAGAGCGGTACCGGCAAGGAACTGGTCGCCCGCGCCATCCACGACCTCTCGCCCCGGCGGGGCAGGCCGTTCATCGCGGTGAATTGCGCCGCGCTGCCGGAAACGCTGCTCGAGTCGGAGCTCTTCGGGCATGAGAAGGGGGCCTTCACCGGCGCCGCGGAGCGTCGTCTCGGTCGGTTCGAACTGGCCGACACCGGGACCATCTTTCTCGACGAAATCGGCGAGATCCCCGCCAGCGTGCATGTGAAGCTGCTGCGCGTGCTCGAGACCCGCGCCTTCTTCCGGCTCGGCGGGGTCCTGCCGATCAAGGTCGACGTGCGGGTCGTCGCCGCCACCAACCGGAGCCTGCGGGAGTCGGTCGGACTGGGGGAGTTCCGCGATGACCTCTACTACCGGCTGAACGTCCTGAACGTCTACCTGCCCCCGCTCCGGGAGCGCCGGAGCGATATCCCGCTGCTGGTGCGGCGGTTCGTCCACGAGTTCAGCCAGGCCCACGAGCGGCCGTTCCGGGGCATGACCGCCGAGGCGATGCAGATCCTGACCGAGGCGCCGTGGCCGGGCAATGTGCGGCAGCTACGCAACCTTATTGAATCAATGGTGGTGCTCGCCCCCGGCAGGGAGATACGTGGCAGCGATATCCCCCCCGATGTGACTGAGGGGGGAGGCCGTCTCCTGCCGGTGAGGGTGGGGGGTGGCGGGGCCCAGGCCGGGGGTCAGGAATTGGAGTTTATCCTCCGTAATATCATGGACTTACGGCTGCAGCTCGAGGAGGTCAGGCGGCGGCTGGATGACCGGCCGCAGCGAGTCCAGGTCATTGAGCTGGGCGAGAGTCAGCCGATGGCCGACGTCTTGCCAGCTGGAGAGGTGGAAGAGCGGGGCGCGGTGGTCTACCGCCCCGGGATGACCATGGCGGATCTCGAGAAGGAGGCGATCGCCGTCGCCCTCAGCCAGTCGCGGGGAAACCGGCGGAAAGCGGCCGAGGTCCTGGGCATCGGCGAGCGGACTTTGTACCGGAAGATCAAGGCTTACAAACTAGAGTAGGTGACCACAGCTAAGTCGTGTAATAATCCGGATTTCGGGAGGTTCAAATGCTTGACACCCGGACCCCGGGGACCCCATATTCACCGAGACCCTTCCCCCCCACGTCCCGACAGGGTCTTCATCCGTGATTTTCTCGATAGACCCTGGCGCGTGCGTAACGTGCTTGGCCTGCGTCCGTGTCTGCCCAACGGGCGCCGTGGAGGTGCAGGATCCGCTCGTCCGGATCGAGGACGAGTCGTGCATCCGTTGCGGGCTCTGCCTGCCGGCCTGTCCACACGACGCGATCGAAGTCACCGGTGAGTTAGGCCGCGCCATGTCGGTCGCCGCCCGGGGGGGCGGCGTGCTGATCCTGGCCCCGGAGGCGGCGGCGCATTTCTATCCCGCCTCCCCGGAGCAGGTGGTCAACGCGGCCTACGCGGCGGGCTTCCGGATGGTCAACCGCGGCGTACTGGGCGACGAGCTGATCGCGGCCGAGTACCTCCGGCTGTGGCGGGAACCAGGCTGGGGGACGCTGCTGCGTTCCACTGATCCGGTCGTGGTCGACAGCATCCGGCGGGACTATCCCGAGCTGGTGCCGTACCTCGCCCCGGTCACCATCCCGACGGTGGCCGAAGCGCGGTACCTGCGCGCGCTGTTCGGGGAGTCGCTGGAGATCGTCTTCGCCGGTGTCTGTCCCCCGGCGGGGCGCGCCGAGCTGGATGCCGCGGTCACCTTCCGCGATCTGGAACAGCTGTTCAAGTTGCGGGGTGTCGCTCCCCAGGAGCAGCCCAACTTCTTCGTGCGGGTCCCGAGCGAGCGGCGGCGGCACCTGAGCACCGCCGGTGGACTGCCGATCGAAATGCTGCAGGAAGCGGCCTATGCCAGTCGCCGGTTCCGGAAGGTGCGCGGGCTGAAGGAGCTGCGGTCGCTGGCCCGGGCCATCACGGTGGATCGGCTGGACCTGGGCTTTGTCGACCTGCTCTCGCATGAGGGGTGGCTCGATCATCCGCTGTCGGGTCCGCCCGAAGAGCTGTTCTGGCGCCGGTCGGTCGTCGAAAGTACCGAGCCGCAGCGGAGCCGGTATCCGGTGGTCGATAGCACGGTGGTCGCCAGCTACGGCGCCACCTTTCTGGTCGAGCCCCGGCTGGTGCAGGCCGACCCGACCAGGGTGCAGGAGCTGCTGGACTCGATTGGCCCGGGGCCCAATGGCCGGGCGTGGGACTGCCGGGCGTGCGGCTTCGATACCTGCGACGCCTTCGCGCATGCGGCGGCGATGGGCCGGGCCTCACTGCGGCAGTGCCCGCCATTCCAGGCCCGCAAGGTCGAGGTGGCGGAGCGGGATTCGGCGGTGGATGCGCTGAGCGGGCTGGCGGCCTACCGGGTGCTGCACGACCGGATGCAGTACGAGATCGAGCGCAGCAAGCGGAGCCTGGAGGGGTTCGCGGTGCTGTTCATCGACCTCGACTACTTCAAGCAGGTCAACGACCAGTTCGGGCATGAGGCGGGCAACGATGTGCTGCGCGCCGCCGCCACCGAGATCCGCAGCGCCATCCGGGCCTCGGACCTCGCGGCCCGCTACGGGGGTGATGAGTTCGTGGTGATCCTGACCCGCACCGACTTCGCGGGGGCCAATCGGGTGGCGGAAGCCATCCGGGCCGGGATCGAAGGGGTGGGGCGTCGTCTGGGCTATCCTGTGGGATTGGTCACGGCCAGCATCGGCGTGGCCGAGTACGATGTACGACGGCCGCATGAGGGCGATCTCCTCGTGCAGGCCGACCGGGCGCTGTACCAGGCCAAGTCCGCTGGCCGAAACGCCGTGGCGTAGGCCGCCGGAATCGAAAGCGAGCAATCGTGACTGGACCTTCTCCCATCCGCCATCCTGAATCCACGGCCTTGAGCCGGAATCCGAACGCGTTCGACAACGCGCCGGACCCGTGGGGTGTCCGTCGGGCGGAGAACCTCCTCACCAGCCTGGAAGGCGTCCTCTCCGCCCGGGTGGTGACCACCCCGCTTGGCGAAGTGAGCGAGGTGCATATTCTGGCGCAGGCGGGGCTGGCCCCGAAGCAGCTGGTGCGGAACATCGAATCCGCCCTGCTGGCCCAGCTTGGCCTCAAGATCGATCATCGCAAGATCTCGATCGCGCAGACGGCGGATGTGCGGCCCATCGAAGTGGTGGAGAAGGGGATCGTGCGGGAGCGGGCCATGCGCCGGGCGGCGCTGTTCGAGTCGCTCTTCGTGGCACCGGGCAAGCGGCCGCACCGGGTGAGCCTGACCGTCTCGCTGTCGTTCGCGGGCCGGGCGGCCTCGGCGGAGGAGGAGTCGAGCGATACGCCGCGGAGCAAGGTCGAGGCGGCGGCGCGGGCGGCGGTGTCGGTGCTGGATCAGCTGCTGTCGGACCACTCCGTGGCGCTGGAAGGGGCCAAGATCATCGACGCCTTTGACCGGGAGTTCGTGATCGTGGCGGTGCAGGGGCTGGGCGGGCGCGAGGCGGTGCTGCTGATCGGCACGGCGGAGGTCAAGGAGAGCGCGGAGCGCGCGGCGGTGTTCGCGGTGCTGGACGCGACCAACCGGTGGGCGGAGTCGCGCCGGCCGGGGTGAGATGGGGTGACTGGCCGGACAGGCAGCGTGAACCTTCACATGGAAAATTAACGAGGAAAAAACGGCAGCGGCCCTGGTCTTTGTTTGCAGTAGCGGAGACTAGCGGAAAGTTTGAGAGCGGAGCGTCGGCTGAGCCTTAGCGGGGCTTGGTCCTTCCCGAGAGATTTTTCCTGACTCGAGCAAGGAGACGCTCATGCACGCAACAGTGTGGGCCCTGATCGCGGGGTTTATCGCCAGAGCTGCGGTGAAGGTGATCACCGCTTCAGACGGCGCAGTTTGGAGCTGATGAAGTTCCTTTGATCAGGGCCGCTGCCAGCCTATTTGCAAAGAGAGATGCCGAGCATGAAACTTCGGGTCGCAATCCTGGTCGCGCTGGTCACCGCCTTGGCAGGAGCAGTTCTCCTGCTGGGGTGGCATGGCCGAACTCCGTATCCGGGGATGTGGTCCGTTGTCAGCTTCACGCTGGCGGCATTCCTCCTAGAAAAGAGCGGAAATGACCTCCGTTTTGAAACCAAAGGTTCGACCTCTTTCGTGGTGCATCTGGCTGGCGGGATTCTCTACGGCCCATTTTGGGGAAGCTTGTTCGCAGGCCTGTCGACGGTGCTTTCCGAGGTCGAGCAGCAGAAGAACGGTGCGAAGGTATTGTTCAACGTTGCTCAGCGAGTTGTCGCTGTCGGTGGTGGCCTCTTTCTAATTGCGCTTCTCGGCGCGACGTTTCCGCTCTTCGATTTTCACTCCGCAGTGACGCTGAACGGGTCCGATATTCAGCGGAACGTGCTTCTATTCTTTTTGTTTGCGATTTTCTATTTCGCCTTTAACACAGTGGCGGTAAGTCTTGTTGTGGCAATTAGCGGAGGCCGGCGCTTCAGGGAGGTATGGACTCTCACATTTCGAGGTGTGTTGGGTTATGACATCGGTGCGAGTTTTCTCGCGCTATTCCTAGCCTGGCTATACGTCAGATTTGAGGATGGAGTAGGGATAGGTGCTGTCGGCTTCGCTATCGCGCTCGCGCCCATTCTGCTAATCCGCCATATCTACGGGCTCTATTGGAAACTTCAAAGCAGTGGTCGGGAACTCCTCGATTTGATGGTGAAGGCAATCGAAGCACGAGACCCGTACACCTCTGGGCATTCCGTCCGGGTTGCTTCACTGGCGAAAGCCATTGCCCAGGAAGCCAAGATGTCAGCCGAGGAAGTTGAGCTGGTCTACACCGCCGCCATCCTGCATGACGTCGGCAAGATTCACGAGGAATTCGCGCCGCTGCTCAGGAAGGATTCGAAGCTGACGCCGGAGGAGACCGCACTGCTTCAGACCCACTCGGTGAAGAGTGCCGACCTGGTCGGGATCATCTCGGGTTTTCGTGGAGTGGTCCAGGACGCGGTGCGCAGTCATCACGAGCGCTGGGACGGCGGTGGGTATCCTGACGGTCTGGCCGCGGAGGAAATCCCGCTGGGTGCCCGGATCATCATGATCTCGGACACCACCGACGCGATGACCACCGACCGGCCCTACCGAAAGAAGTTGCCGATCGAAGCGGTGGTTTCCGAGCTACAGAAGTACCGTGGGACTCAGTTCGACCCGAGGCTTGTTGACATTGCTGTCAGCTCCATGGCAGTACGAAGGGGCATGTCAGAGCTGCAGTCTTCACAGCCAGTCACCGAGCCGAAGGTCATCGAGGGAGGATCCAAGAAGGTCTCTTCCAGGCAACAAGTGCCTTCGTGGAGGAATCGGGCAAGCTGGCCGAAGATTCGCGTATTCTAGACAAGCAGAAATCCGAACCGGCGTAGCTGATGGATAGTGGCCTCGGGCAGCTTTCCAAGGGTTATGCCGAGCTCTCCATGACTATCGTGTTCTCCATTTCCGATATTCCTGACAGACCATCCCCACGCCGTGAGTATCTCAGCTTGATCGACAAGGTCGTTGCGGTTCAGATCGCGAAGTAGAGGCTGGAAACACTGACGCGTCCAATCCCAGTCGCCCCCTGCGGAACCCACTTTTGCGATCCACCGTGCGAAAGCGCCTGCAACTGCGCGAGTCTTCAATTCCCACCCTGAATTGCTCAGCGCGTTGTTGGCGGTAGTGAACGCGAGTTTATTCTCGCCGCATAGTTCATAGACATCCGCAACCAGTAGGCCGAGGGCCTGCATTACCCAAGGGCTATGAACCACGCAATTGCAAAGGCATGTCTCGACGATCCCGATCGCCTTACTGCTTTCGCCCATCATTGCCTGCGCCCAAGCTAGTCGTAGGCTCGAATTGATCGTTGTCCAGGAAGTCTTAGGTGCCACGTCGGCTAGAGTGGCAGTTATTGCCCAATCGCGAGCGAGCGCATAGTTCCCCAGCCTGAGGTGGGCCAAGCTCACGTTTCCAGCTATTGAAGCCTCCATTGCCTCGTCCAAATGCTGTCGGTAGAGGGCACTCGCATGGCTCTGCGATGCGGCGCCAGCAGAGTAGCGTCCAAGCGACATTTCCAGGCATCCCTTGATTTGCAAGAGGCGTGCGACAGATTGATTCCTCATACCCTGCGATTTTGCGTGCTCTAGCAAGACCTCGGAGCGCGATACAACTCTGTCGAATTCCGCCGTTCTCCCGCTTAACCAAACCAAGACCCCAATCGGTGCCATCAAGATTAACTCGTCTCGGAGCGTACCTACGGTCTTCATGGACTTGGTCGCTTCACGGTGGAGCCACTCCGCTTCGGCGGAGTCACACAGAAAATAGGCCGCTTTCCCGCCTGAGCGAATCAACTCAATGGCGTTCGAAGTGTCAGTTTCTTGTTCAAGCTGCAGCCGGATGTCGCGCAGCTGAGCCTCAGCGCTCTCCTTGTCGCGCAATTGTGCCGCAATAGCGTTAGACTCCAGAATACGACGTCTACCGGATTCGCTTCCGGGGAACATCTCGGTCACGCGGACCACCTCCCGTGACTCCTCCCACCGCCCCTGCTCCTGCAGCGCCTCCGCCAGCAACAGCTTCGCCACCGGCTTCACATCGTCGCCCAGGCTCGCCATCGCGGTCCTGAGCGCGAACTCGGCATCATACGGCGCACCACCGTCCATCGCTTCCCGCGCCCCGCGCAGCAGGTAGGGAATGGCCTCCAGCGGCCGGGCCGAGCGGAAGCAGTGCCATGCCAGCATCAACCCCGGGACATGCTCCCCCCGCTCCTCCGCGCCGATGAGCCGGTCCGCAATCAGGCCATGCAGCGCCCGCAGCAGCGGCGAGGGCACATGCATGTACGCATAGCCCCGCAGCAGTTCGTTGCGGAACTCCATCTCCCGCCCGCCATCGCGCAGGATCCGCCGCTGGGTCAGCTCCGCCATCCCCGCCAGCGTCTGCGCCAGCGTGAGGTCCACCAGCTGGTACATCGGCAGGTCGTTGAGCCGCTCGCCCAGGATGGCGGCGAGGTTGAGCACCGCGCGCGCCGGTTCGGGCAGGTCCCGGAAGACCCGGTCGAGCAGGCGGCGGTACATCTCCTGACCGGCCTCGGCCCCGGCCTCGGAGTCGGAGGTCATGGCGTCGACCGACAGTGCCAGGCTCTGTTCCCCGTGGATCCGCCAGTCATCGAACAGCAGCTCCAGCACCATCGGGATCCCCGCCGCCGCCCGCACCAGCGCCCGCCGCACCGCCGGAATGACGACGACGTTGCCCGCCGCCGCCAGCAGGCGTACCACCTCGCGGGTCTCCTCCGGGGTGAGTGGCGGCAAATCGACCGGCGTGAGGCCCAGCGATTCTCGATGATCCAGCAGCTGCCCCGCCCGGGCGCTCTGCTTGAGCTCGGGCTCCCGCGCCGCCAGGACGATCATGACCGGTGCGGTCCGGGTGCGGCGCAGTAACAGGTGCAGCACCGCGACGCTGGCATCATCCGCCAGGTGCACGTCGTCCACGACCAGGATGACGGGGTGCTCGTCGGCCACCGCGGTGACGAGCTGATGGATCCCTTCGGCGAACTGCAGCCGGGCCGACTCCCCCTCGGTGTGTGCCGCGGCCGGCAGATGGGGAAAACGTTCCCGCACCGCGGGGACGACGCGGGCCACCGCGGCGAGCCACTCCGGCGGCGTGGCACTCGCTCCCGGCCGCTCCAGCAGCCCCCGCACCAGCGTGCCGATGGCGGTGAAGGGAATATCCCGTTCGACCTCGTAGCACTGCACCCGGCTGGACACCGCGCCCTCCAGGCCGGCGGCGGTGACCAGCCGTTCGGCGAGCGTGGTCTTCCCGATACCGGAATCGCCCAGCAGCAGCGCATGCTGGCCGCGACCCCGGTGCATCCCCTCCCACAGCTCGTAGACCACCTGGTATTGCCGGCCCCGGCCGATGAACGCGCGGTTGCGCCACTGATCGGTCGGCACGGTGGGGATGTGCGCGGTGCCCGGCGGCTCGTAGCCCCGCTGGCGCAGCCGGAGTGCCATCCCCTCCACCAGCGGCGAGGGCGTGGCGCCGACCTCATCCGCCAGCCGTTTGCGCCACGCCTGGAAGATCCGGATCGCGCTCAGGCGGTCGCCGGCAAAGGCGCGGGCTTCCATCTTGGCCCGGATCGCCTCTTCGCTCAGCTCGTCGAGCTCGAGCAACCGGTCGGCCAGCGGCTCGATGCGGACCTGGTCGCCGGTGCGGCGGCAGCGGTCCATGAGCACGACGAAGGCCTCGCGGATGGCCGGGAACCACTTCGCCCGCTGCTGATCGCACCAGAAGCTGAACTCCGGCGCCCGGCCGATGTCGAATTCATCGAGGAACCCGCCCACCTCGAGCGGCGGCGTGGTCGGGTCGCCGAGGATGTCGCCGGTGGCCAGCCGCGCGAGGTCCACCTCGAAGTCGGCCGCGACGAACCGGACCGTGTCCCGGGTGGATTCGAAGGTCCGCAGTCCCATCTTGCCGCGAAGGACCGAGAGGGCGGTGGCGAGTGAGTGGCGCCCCTCGGCCGGCGAGGCCTCCGGCCAGAGCAGATCGGCCAGGCGGTCCCGCCGGTGGCGCCGCCGTGGCTCGACGGCCAGGTAGACCAGCAGCGCGAGGTGCTTGCGGGTGCGGAACCGGATCGGTTCCCCGCCCGGGCCCCGGAGTTCCGGGACCCCGAGGCAGCGGAGGGTGTGGGAGGGAGGCATGGGGGATCAGTAGGGCGGGAGGCTCAACCGAGCGTCAAATGGCGCCGCCACCCCGGCGGCAGCGCTCGCTGCAGTACTTCACGTCGGTCCAGACCCGCTCCCACTTCTTCCGCCAGGTGAATGGCCTGCCGCAGCGGGCGCAGTCCTTTGCGGGGCGCTCGGAAGGAGGACGATGGCAACCGGGACGCGAGGGCATCCCGGGATTCTGCCCGTGCGGGGCAACAGCGCAAGGGGGTCGCTAGATTTGGATGTCCTCACCGCGGAACTTTGCCATGCTGCGTCCCCGCCCAACGCCTCTCGCCCCCGTCCTGCTCCTTCTCCTGCTGCCCGGCTGTGGGGAAGTCGTCTCCGGTGGGAACTCGGGAGGCCCCTCTGTGGGCCAGCGCTTCGAGCTGATGCTCGCCGCAGAGGACGAGATCGAGGCGAGCTCCAACGCCTTCACTGTCGCTGACGTCGGCCTGCCGCCCGGGGTCACGCTGCCGGCCGGCTGTTCTGATACCTCCTCCACGGCGGATGCCGACGGCGACGGTGTACCCACCGATGCCACCTTCACGTTCACCAATCCGCCGTGCAGCATCCCGGGAGTGCGCGGTGGTACGCTGGGCTTGAGCGGGAGTATCCGGGTGCAGGATGCGAACAGCGGCAACAACACCGCCTGGTCCACCACGCTGACCAACCTCGCCTGGCAGGCGACCGACTCGGCGGCGACTCGCACCTACACCGCAACCAGGAACGGCACCCGGGCCCGGGGCATCGGGACGGGGGGGAAAGCCACCCTCATCACCAGTGTCACCACGATCCAGGACCGCCCGAACGTGGTGGATGCGACGGTCGATGTGCAGCTGACGACCTCCTTCACCCCGGCCACCGGGTCCACGCTCACCCCCGACCAGCCACCGCCCAGCGGCACGCTGATCCTGGCTGGCACGCTCCGCTGGCGCCGCAGCAGCGAGGACTGGCTGCTCGACGTCGGCACCATCACGCCGCTGGCGTACGACTCGACCTGTGCCGGTCCCCAGCGGATCAAGGCGGGCGAGCTCGCCCTCAGTGGTACGGTCCACAACCAGGACGGCACGCTGACGCTGGTGTGGTCGGCCTGTGGCACGGACCCTGCTCGGTCGTGGACGCCGTCCGGTTCCTAGGGGCTCTGGGGACCGGCCTGCGTCACTCGTTCTCTGCGGCGGAAATCACATTGCCCGCCGGCAGCGGAATTCCAAGTAACGACTCGACAGGAACTTACATCGAAGTGAATCGCTCGGTCCCACACGCTCAGGAGGTGGTATGCAGTCGGTGCGCACACTTAGGCTTTTCGCCGTGAGTCTCGCAGGAATGCTGGCCGTCGCGGCCTGTGGCGGGGATAGCGGCCCGGCCGCATCCACGACCCTGAGTTCGATCCAGGCCGATACCGTGGCGGCCGCGGCCGCAGGTCAGATCGGCGACTTGGCCAGCGGAATCACAAGCTTCGACCTCAGTGGCGGTCTGCTCGGTGGCATCGGTGGCGGACCCTTCTCGCGCGCCGCGCTGCGGGCACCCATGAGCGCAATGACGCGGGCGTTGCCCAGCCGGTATCGCGCGCAGCTGGCGCAGATGCGGGCCGGCAGCTGCGATCCGGCGGTCACGGGGGATACCACGGACACCGATGGCAACGGAATCCCGGCGAACGCCACCTTCACCCCCGCGAACTGCTTCTACTCGGACTCCCTCGGTGACGGAGGATCGATCACTGGCTCGGTACAGATCCAGGACAATACCAGCGGTACCACGCTGTTCGGCTTCGCGATCGACTTCAACAATCTGAAGGCCCTGATCTACAACGACTCGGCGAGTGTCGGCTTCGACTGGGACGGTACCTACAACGCCACCGTGACTTCGGCGAGTGCCACCACCAATCAGGCCTTCCGTCAGCGCACGTTCATCAACAATCAGCCGATCTACGCCTCGCGGTACACCTGGGGGCTCACCTTCGTGCCCGACACCGGTTCGATTGATCCGGCGAACCAGGGCCTGCAGGATGGCACCTTCGACCTCGCCGGCTCCTTCGGGTGGACGGGGCAGTCGGATCAGGTCAGTGGCAACTGGAGCTTCAACGTCAGCACCCCCACGCCGCTGCACTGGAGCAGCAGCTGTGAGGGGCAGGAGCCGCCGTTCGACGGCGGCCAGCTCGATGCCTCCATCAACGGGCGCAGCAACATCGGCTTTACCGCCGTCTACACCGCCTGCGGCACGCCGCCGGTGATCAATACCTACGACAATACCGCCGGCACCTGATCGCGCTGGTCTCCACGCACAACGGCCCGGGCGAAAGCCCGGGCCGTTGTTGTGTTGAGAGCTAGCTGTCAACTGTCAGCCACCAGCCGTCAGACAATGGTGTCATCCTGAGCCGGCGCAGCGGGTGAAGGATCTCTCGAGGCCGGAGCAACACTCCGGGGCGGAGAGATTCTTCGCTTCGCTCAGAATGACAGCAACTACACTCCCTCTCCCACCTCCCACCTGCCACCTGCCCCCTGCCCCCTGCCCCCTGCCCCCT
>Ga0163144_10004637_pt1 | contig 30879 bp, 21 predicted proteins | sample OliLak19BULKMAT1_FD_123175 | JGI IMG/M metagenome (GOLD analysis project Ga0163144, IMG submission 123175) | Freshwater microbial mat bacterial communities from Lake Vanda, McMurdo Dry Valleys, Antarctica - Oligotrophic Lake LV.19.BULKMAT1 | ecosystem: Environmental > Aquatic > Freshwater >... | reverse complement strand
GTCCTCTGGAACACAGACATCACAGGTTTTAAAAAGTAAATGCGAAATACCCCCTTTTCGAGGGTCCGCTTTACACGCGTCAAACGCCAAAGGAGGAAGAGTGCCTCCACAAAATGAACTACACTTAGACATGGTTTTTTAGTTTAGATAATAATTAATTGTGTACGTAGTTAAAACATAATAATACTAAAAATAGTTTAACATTCAACCCAGAAACCTCCGTTTCTATTAAATTTTGATACAGGTACGCCGTAATTAGCTAAATTAATAGCGGTGCAATCAATTATAGTAAAAGGTGAGGTTGAGTACGCGTACTGCCCAGCGGTTACGATATTTACGGTATTAGAATTCGCATAATCAAAAATAGCTCGCCCTGAATTCTGGTTACCTCGTAGCCAAAAAACGTCTGTACAGTTATCTTTACCTAAACCCCCTAAACCTTCCCTATAATAATCTAATGCCTCCAGCTCACTATAGTATGTTTTCTGAAGTCTAACCTCTTTTATATACGCATCTAATGAGTCTGTAGTTAAAATGGAATTATCGGGCATAACGGGGTTACAATAAGCTTTCCTACCTATTGTGTATGACCCATTATTAACTATACCCGGTACTGTTGATCTAACAGGAACTCCAAATGCATTGTACTCAAAGAAAGCACCATCATCCGCGGTCAAAGTATCCCAAGAATGCTGTCCCGGCCTTAATGAGTTGTTAACAGAATTTAATGATGCTTGTTTTACACCGTTTATATATACCTCTTGAGTAGCTACTTGATAAGATAAATGAGGCTTAACCCACAATATATGCACCCATTCATCTGTATTTATAGTTACAGAGGATGGATTAGTCCTCCACTCTAAGCTTCTTTGATTCCCCACATTATTCAATAACGCGGGTATAGCTATTCTCCATCCCCCCGCTATACACATACTCCCGCCAATATTTATAACCTTTAAAAAAAACTCAGGGCATTGCGCTAATAGATAAGGCTGGTTACCTTGAGGTGATACCATGCTAAGTGACTTTAAGTCCACCCCATGGTATGAGCCTTTATATAAAATGTATCTAGCTTCATTTACGGGCACTATACTTTTTAAGTTAATCCAAGCTGATATAGTAGTAGAATTATCAGAGGAAGTAAAGGTTCCATCATCTGTTATATGTAAAAAACTTCTATCCGCTCCATCAAAATTCATAGCATAACCCGAGCTGAGAGCCTGATGATAAGTTCTAAAAGTTAGGGAACTCTCATTTCTTTTATTTAAATAACCCGATAGGTCGATGGATGCGCAGGCTTCATTAGTTACATCGTATAAATCTGACTGTCTTTCTATAAAATCTGAAGTTTCGGGCGCTGAGGATGATAACTCTAAAGTGTTTGCATTTGAGTTAAAGGGCGCAGCGTGTAGCGCAACGCGATTCAACATGTTAGAACCCGACATAGATGTTACAGCTATAACAGCTTTAGTGCAGAACTCCAACTGTATATCATCTTCTTCACATAATACCTTTTTATCGGGGGTGGATTCTGTAACGAATAGAGGATCAGCCTCCGCACGAACAAATATAGACTGTTTAACTACTATCTGCACATCTACAGGTATATCAAACTCTACTAGTATATTAGTTAAACTTATAATCCATTCGCCCTCTAACAGCCTATTTCTCCAGTCCATATTCGACTGTGCCGGAGCAGGTGTGGAGTTATTAACTAATGTAGCTATGTTAGAACGGTTAGGAGATTCCAGAATATCAAAGTCTAGTTTCAGACTTAACAGGCCATTAACATAGGAAGCTCTATCAAAAACACCGCTAGCATTAGTTACGGGACCGGCTGATCTTTTACTAAGTAATACATCGTAGTTACTCGGATCAGTTTTACTGAACGAAGTTAACCTATATTCTATACTTGTTACGGATGTATCAAAAGGAAATTGTAAATCTGTATTACCATTATATAGAGTCCAATCAATACTCACTTCTGATGCAAGTTTATCTAGTGGGCACGTTATAATGTTAGGGCCGTATGTCCCCATTAAACCCGTAAATCCGTTTCTATTTAAACATAGGTTATCGTCTATGTTTAATTTAAATCCTGTGTCTAAAACTTGGCTCAGATAAGAAAAAGAAGACTGAGGTTCGGTGCACGCAGGGCAACATATGCTAGCCCCGAACCCTAAATCTACAACTAAAGCAACTCTATACTGCGCTCCGGGCCTAAGCTTGTAACCATCTATGTCTACATAAACATCGAAGTTGCCGTCGTTTGGTAGAGAGGAGGCTGAGAATCTTACGTTGGCTATAGCACCGCCGTTAAAAACACCCAGTACGCTCATTTCCGAAGTTATAGTATTAAATTGCGCTGCAAACGGACCGCTCTGTCCTCTTATATTATATGCCTCAGCGGTAGACACCGTATCAGAGGAAAATTCTGTTTCAAATATGTAAACATGATACTTAGTAAAGGCTAAAGAAGGCATCTTTAGGGGTGCACATCCAGCGTAAGCGGGATTTGTGTCCGGATGTATCCTAAAATTAACCGTGTTGAGCTCGCCGTAATTTAGTGTGTAAAAACTGTTAGGGTCCGCGGGTACACGGTCAACTCTCGGAAATTCAGGTAACACTAATGGCATTCTACTAGCGAATAAGTTGCTGTTATCCCTATTTTCGTAAAAAGATAGCTCAGCTACCGCGGGCCGAGTAGCTACTGGAAAAAACATAGATTCTCCTGTAACCCTGTGAACAAAATGCGTACCGTATCTAACTTCTCTATTATTAGAATATATATCCGCTACGTAACCCTTATTATCAAGATGGTTAGGATTTAACAGGTGGTCTTTGGTTAACCTACCGTCCATAAAGGACCTGCTAGTAATAGGGACGGGCCCATAATCGGCGAAAGGTATAAAAAAATGCCGTATATGTAATACGAGACTGGCGGGGCTATTATTAGAAGCGAAATCATCTACGATTTGCCATCCGAATCTAATGTCTCCTTGCCGTTCACTCTCATTACCATAATAATCCATCGGCAAAGGAGTATTAGGCCCAGCGTTAAAAATATCTATCCCTTTAATATAATACATATTCAGAGATGGTATCGCATCGGGGAAAGGGTCGCTTGATGATGCGGACATAACGGTGGTCACGTATACATCACACTCAATAAGAAAAGAAGATAGATTGAACAGGCTAACCGGCGTCCTCTCTACCCTGCAAAATCTTCTGTATTCAACCTGCGTCGGAGCAAGTATGGACCTAACCCTATTACCATAAGGCCAAATGTCTTGACTAAGAACGTTGTTAGGGAGATATTGTACTGTAAACGCCATTATATAAGAGTTGTTTTTATAACTATTTTACTTCCAGAAATCTGGATTGAATTAAATATAGAAGAGTAATTCTCATTATCTATCCTAATATTCACGTAATGTTTTTTAGATAAGTCACTTGTAATTGTTTGCATAAAGTCCTTATACCAGATACAAGTTTTAGTTAGAGTTATCACCGCGGAGTAGGCATTTAACCTGCTAGATTTTATCCTAACATCATCATCTTTCCAGAATTGCCACATATTCGGGACTATAGCTACCTTAGATGAGTTAGATGGGTCGGAATTTATCCATAAACCTCCATAAGCACGCGCAGAAAACCAGAGTGGATAGTTATAATGCCTATCATCTTCTATGACTAGCGCGTATTTAACATCATAATTGTTTTTAAGAATTATTAGCTTACCAAGAGACATCACATCTTTTTCTAAAGTAAGGGGTCCCGCCTTAGGTGGACGGTAATCCCCACCTAATATAAAACTTATCATGTACATAGCCCCTATATATAGGACATCTATAGCTACAGAAACACCCCACGCATCCTCATCGTCTATCCTATCGCCTTGGTATCTACTAGACCCAAATAGCATAGACACCTCCCTAAGTTTCCTTTTAACGACAACATCCCTATCAGCTATATCATAGAATGGAACTACATCATTATATAAATACCGCGCCTCATCCCCAACTACATCTACACCGTCCTGCTCATACTTTAAATTTATACCCGAATAAACTCTATCTTCATCCGATTCGAGACATATAGATGCTATATCTAAATTATTATCATCAGTGCTCATTATAGGTTCGGCCTGAGTTACAGCTTGCTCAAAATATAGTGTAGTACCCTCTACCCACCACTGCGCATTGAATAATGTGGCTAAGCGGTCTAGAAACTCCCCACCGGTCATAATAGGTGTATTATACTTCCAGTACCTTGCAGCTACGACTTCGTTTAATTTATTATCCTCATATAAAGGCCTATTGCCCTTACGAATAGTCGGACCTACCATAGCCATATTGTAGTAAATAGAGGACGGATCAGATAGTATAGTACTACTCAACTCTAAATCTCCGCACTGCAAACAAACATTCTTTATATATGATCTAACTAAGGGGGCACTGTGATTAAAACCACACCCTGTAACCATTAAATTAAGCTCCTGAGTTAAAAGCCTCCTGACTAAAGCTATAAAACTCTGATTCCCCTCTAAACTTGAATCAAAGTCTATCTTGTCTTGTTGTAAGATTCCCAGCACTAAATTTATAGCCGATACTATTACAGATATTAAAACTATGAGCGGTAAAAAACTTAAGAATAAAAATACACTTATCGCAACTAAGAATTTTAAAATAAGACCCGCAAATGCAGGCCTAAGGCTATTACAATAAGGAACAGCGGGGTGGCGTTGGTATCTAAATTCTTTACCATTATCCCATCTGATAGAAGGGTCATTTATAAGTGCGGAACGTATACAAACATAATCTATAGCGGAAGCATCGGCAGCACGCAAATCTGTACTAATCTTACATATACTATCACCATTAGACAAGCAGAATTTAAAATCCTCACTTGTAACTACGGCCTTAGCTAAAACTATGTCTACCCCGCAACAATCATCGACTGCGGATATGGTAACATAGCTTTCTATAGTAATCTCAGATTTAATAAAAACTTCTTTGAATATATTTACTATATCCCCTAAAAAAGTAATCTCTTCAGTAAAAGATAATTGTGTGCCCGCCCCTGTACTGTTTAATGCGGTTAAGGTGAATGATACATCATCTATACTCTCGTAATCATCTCCCGCAATTAAGTCCTTACTATACTTGTCCCATTTAGTATTTGGGCTATATATAACTATAGATACCTTCATAGTTATTACATAAGATTTTTAGTACCGGACATAGAGTTAATATCCCCTATTCTGTCACGAAGAGTTTCAAGTATCTGTAGTAACAGCTCGGGGTCCCCCGATTCGTAGTTACCATCACTAATTTTCTTAGCCAAGTAGATACTTTGATTAAGAATTTTTTCCCACTCATGAGTGGTCATTGTAATAAAGTTGTTATTCATGTTAGATAAATATTATATGTTGTGAATCTTGATAACCATCTAAAGTCATGGTATCCCTGTATATTAGTTTGCTATCCGATGTTTGTATATTGTACTCGAATATGTCTACCAATAAATCTGCATTATTAAAATAATCAGTAGATACGTATATAATTGAAGTGTCTGAAATTTGTTGACATAGTATAACATAGGTATTGACTACATTATCCATATAAGGTACAGAGTTACAAGAACAGGATAGTTTTGTTCCATCTCTACAAGTTATGTATAACCTATTAAGATAAAATCTTAACGCGTATTTAGCACCTATATTGGATTGATTATTTAAATCACTGAAAAAATCTATAATTGCGCCCATACGTGTAGTATATTCTCCTAAATTATTAGGTAGTATGTCACTTAAGTTTACCCTCCGTAACCCCCTCATCTATAGTTACTGTTAGTAGTTCTCTTAAATCTTTAAGGTAAGAAGCATAGTGAACGTTATTTATAGCCTCTATTAAACCATTTATTTTATCCTTAGCCCAAGGATTATCTTCAGGAGTTATAACCGTGCTGCAATTCGTTGCATAACTATTTATAATATAAACAGAATTAGTTAGATACTCAGTTAAGCTGGTCATAGGAAAACTCTTATTCTTTAATGTATAAGAAAACTTATTAGTTCCGGGTATAATGACCACATCCATTATATGCTCAGCGGGCGTATTTTTATAAACTCTAATCTCTACCTTTAGGGAGCTGCTATAGAGTAATTCTGAATAAAGAAAACTCAAGTCAACTAGCACTTTATATTCCATATGTATATTATTAAACTGTATAACAATAACTATACTTAAAAAATTCTATTAAAGTTCCTTAATAATAATAAAAAAGCCATAGGTACAAAACTATGGCTTTAAAGAACACCGTAATTAACGGATACTTACTACATTTCACACCCACCGGCTGTGCAAGCCAGTGATTGAGAGGCATGGTTAGTAGTGTCTATAACCTCCATTATGGCTGTTAAATCTATATCTACTTTTTTATACATATTGACTGTTTTATTGTACGTATCCTCATCAATATCCTCCCATACTAAAATAGGGAAACCTTTTTCTAACTCCGGATTGGTAGCCGGAGCTATTGTAAAAGCATTATAGTTAGCACAGTCGCTTAACCAATACCTTAAAGTATCAGTTTCAGAAGGTTTATAGCTAATTGTACACGATATATTGTGCGAGCGTACTTTATCCCCATCAGGATTAACAGTTCCGGGAATAATCCACTCATTAAATATGCGTGAGATTCTACCTAACATATCCACCACAGGCTCGTTTCTTGTTAAAGAACCTTTAGGGGCCTTTATAGGTATAGCAAAAAGTACAGACTCAGGGTTAGTGGGGTCCTGTTGCAACACTGGTTTTCCAGTGTTCGGAATAAATTTAGTTTTAAACTTCTTTTCTAAGTACTTATATACAGGGTCTACTTTAGAAAATGTAATTCTTTGGATATAATATTCATTATGCCAAGGATGAATGCCAGAGGAAGTTCCTATAACCTTAGCGGAAGTTCCCTCGGGTTTAACAGTAGTTATCCTATACGCTGGATTAATACCTATCTGACCCGCATACAACTTGTTAGCGGTGACGCAATGTTCGGCCGCTTCTTTAAAGTTTATATCCTCGTTATTAATAAATTGAGACGCTATACCCGTCATGGATACCCCAAGTAGTGCCTCTTGTTCTGTAATTTGTTTCCAGCGTTTAGAAATATAAGGAAAGTTTGTGTAGCCCGCCTGCAAAGTACCTATAAATGTAGCCGCATCACAGGCCTCTATGAAATCCGCTTGATTATAACAAGCCTCCGCATTAATAGTTGTTAGATTGCAGAATTGATGCGAATTCAAACCAATTTCACCACAAGGATTAGTACCCCATTCACCAGTTTCATCGGGTGCTAAAAATATGCCGGGTTCTCCGAAACCATTATCAATAGCCTTATCTATAACAAAATTAAGATAATAATTTATATCCTCCATACTACGGTCCCTACTAATAATGATTGAGTTATTAGCGCGTGACCTCTGCAAATTTTTACCTTTGCCCTCATAATTATAGTTTTCGTAATCTTTACTTTCCATCATCCCAATATCGTCAGGGGAGAATAAAGATATTAATGCAGAGCGTCTGTTGCCCCCTGAAATAACTGAATCTGCTAAGTAGCAAATAATATCGTGTATATCCACAGTTGTTACAGGGGAGTTTGACATAGCCCTTACGGATAACACTGTACGCATATTATTGATTGCCCTCTCCAGTGGTTCCTTTCCGGGTGCCAAACCCCCCGATGTCATTAGCGGAGTTCCAGCAGGTCTAATTTTAGTATACTTAAAACTATACATAGGGCTCTCAGAATCAAAATAAGAGCGGAGTATAGCTACAATAGCATTTGCCCATCCCTCAGCGGAATCGTCTATATTAAACAGCTTCTCCGTTTTAGAGCCTAAATTTTCCGCGAAAGTAAATGCAGATAAGTTATCCTTAAAAACACCGTACCCCACACCGACACCAGACATGAGAAGAAACATGATGTCTCCAATATCCTGTATAGATTTAATAGAAACGTAGGCACAGTTGTACATTCTGCAATTATTCTTCTCTATCGCATCCCCTCCAAACTGTAAACTACGCATAGATGGAAAAACTTTCTTAGTCTTAACAAATCTATTAAAAATACTCCTAATTTTGCTCTTAAGATCAGGATACTTACGCTGGTGCATAGCACTCAACCTATCACAAATTTCATCAAATGTTTCTTTACGCTGCTCGGCGTGATTTATTCTTGAGTACTTAGCATATACCACTAAATCGCTAAGCAATTCAATTCCGTATCTATCAAAGTCTTGATACTTATCCATATTATTTTATCGTATTAAAAATCGGGTTTTCGTACAGTTTTTGAGCTATGGGCTGAGTAGGCACATTAGATAAATCCTCCTCTTGGTAGTTACCGCTAATATCCCCATATAGTTTTGATATATCGCCATCGGGCTTAAAAAAAGCAATTTGAGCCACCGCCATTCCGGAATAAATATAAGTTTGACGGGTAACCTGCAAACCTAAAGTCCAGCGCCCTTTATAACCTAAATCTCCGAAACCGCCATTCAGCGTTAAAGATAAACCTAACCTTGCAATAGAAGATTTAGCCCAGATAATAGGGATTGTATCGGGTGTATACGTTACCTCTACAGTAGATACTAAATAAAAACCGATACTCGGCTCAAGAACAAAACCTTTTTGTCCGGGTTCGGGTAGATAAGTAGTAATTAAATCTCTACTTTGGTTTTCTTTAGGGTCGATAACAATCCCATCTTTATAGTATGATATAAGATTTGTAAGTCTTAAATCATAGCTGTTTGCATTTAATTGCGTTAAGTCGAAAGGCTGGATAGTAATGGAGCCATTTTCTACTTTTTCTTTTATTTCGTTATAGGTAAGCATATTTAAGCGGATAAAGTTAAAGTGTAAGGTACGTATAGTTTGTAACTATTCACATCTTGTAAAGAAGGTAGTGTTGACAATGACTCAATATTATACAAACAGTCCGCCATACTGTAATCGTATGAATGATCTTTAGACTTAACGGAGTCTATATTAAAATCATAACCAAAGAAAGATAGTTTTTTATTATTTGAATTTTCTTGGGTATTATACTCAACATCAAAAGATAGTTTTATGTTTCTGATATAGGGATAATTTTTCATATGTGGGAGACTCATAATATAAGTTTCTACTGTAATATCGCCATCCTCATATAAATTAAAATCACAGATACTCAACTTATCATGTAAATGAGCTACTTTTTTTGCGGTTTCAGCATTATAAAAATTTATATAATCAAATTGTGGCTCAACTCCAGAGGGTGAGACTGACATAACGATATGCCCATCTATCATCTTGAACGTTACGGTTCCATAAGGTATGTACTTATCTAAATCATTTTTAGGTTGGTAGTCTACAATCTCTTGTAGTCGTATATCAAGAACAAATATAGGGAAATTTTCTTTAACTTCTAGCATATAACACGGGATAAATATTCACAACTATAAATTACATCTTCACGTTTCTTTTTCTTTCCCGGGGTATAAAGATCATCTCGATCAGAATACTCGGAATTCGCTACAATAGCCATAGCAGCAACGGAGCTAATAATATATATTATACCCTCTTTTTTTTCAGGTAAATTTTCTACTATAGGCTTAGCCCCATCCACACGGAGCCTTATACCTGCGGTACCCTCTATAATGTATAAATGGTAGAACTTGGCGATAGCTTTAGGTAGGATACTGGGTATTTCTACAACTATATCTGAGTAACCGGCTAAATGAACTCTTATTAAGTGGCCGGTAAGGTTAATTATATCCATAAATCATAAGTCAAGTTGGGTATACGGAGAGACTACCTCGGATATAAAGTCTTGTTCAAAGCCTATATCAGAACAAAAAGATAATGCCTCCTCTTTAGTTAATTTTAATTTCTTAGCCGCATACAGTATATCAAATATAGTAGGTATACCGTGTAGCTCCGATGTAAAGTAACTAATAAAATCTAACTTACGTTCCTGTGAATATGTTTTTATTGCTTTGTCAATTAATACCTTAGCTTTATCTGTAACTTTTCTGTTTGACTCAATTACGGATTCAAAACTATTGTTGTGCTTAACATAGTTTAGGGCTATACGTGCTTCTGGAATTTCACTACGAAGTTGCATAAGCTCCTGAGCTAATTTAGACAAACTAATTTCACCGCTAGAATGTTTATCTATAATTTTTCTTAATCTCTCATCGCTAACTTGATTAGATAGACTCTTAACCATGGATGATAGTAGCTTTCCTGTATTCCTCTGAGTTTCATTATCCCCGCTTAAATCAATATCTATAGTGTTAGCATCTACGGCGTCATTGAAATAACTCGTAGGTTTAATAGTGCCATTAAAGTAATCCTCCCAAGGATGTTCTTTATCCGGTAAACCGAATCTTTCTATGTTACCTCCAAAATCAGCGATTATAGCATGGGATTTCTTATACCCTGTTTCTTTATTAGTATAGGGTCTTAGAACTCTACCATACATCTGTAAAACCATGCTCAATGAATAGCATGACCTTAGTATTAAGCAAGCCTCTAATTTAGGGACATCGTACCCCTCGGTAGCTAGCATTACATTTATAAGTACATCTATACTCCCATCCTCCAAACCCTGATCTACTTTACACCTTCCAGCTTCATCTGTGGTTCCGTCTATATAAGCGGCGTTAACTCCCTTAGATTGAAAAAATTTGTGGCATTCATTGCCTTGTAATCTGTCGGATGCAAATATAATAGTTGGTTTACTGGTACAAAACTTCTTCCAAAATTTATAAGCCTTAGGCAACACATCATATTCTGCAATAAAACCGGACATGTTTCTATCTAAAGCTTTCTGACTTTTACTTTCTTGTATCATAGCTTTCAAATCTTTATAAGGTATCGCATGAACTTTATAGGGTTGAAAGTTTACTAAAGCACCTATAGATTGGAGCATCTTTACCGTAGGGCCGATAAGAATCCCATCGGTAGCAGTATCCATTAATTTACCTGCGTCTGTTCTTACCGGGGTTGCTGTGAAACCTAATATACCTGCATCTTTATAGAAGTTAAATACATCCTTATAAGTTTTTGCAGCCATTCTATGCGCCTCATCGCATATAACTAAACCCACATCAGATTGTGGAGGTATAGATGAAGGGCTTTTAGTTACGCGAGATGCTAAAGTCTGTATCATACATACAAAAACACGTGTTTCTTTATACTTTTTGTGCATCCATATGGGAGGGCTGTCGGCGTCAATAATAATAGCTGATACACCGAATGCTTTTAGTGTATCAGCTATTTGTACTACTATTTTGTGCCTGTGCACTATAACAATTATTTTATCATCCCTAACCTCTAAAAGACCCTTAACTAACGTAGATAATATAACTGTTTTACCTCCACCCGTAGCTAACTGAATCATTACTCTTGCTTTTTCTTTCTCCTTAAATATAGAAAAAGCTTTATCGGACAATACAGTTTGATACGGTCTTGCTACGTACATTAATCGTTTCCTTTTAATTTGATATTAGATACAACAACAGAGCGGGTTGTTTTCTTAATATCTACGCACGGAATATGCTCTCCTGTATCCGAATCTACAATATATCCCTCACCATTACTACTTGCCTCCTGCATACGTTTCTTAATACTTTTTATTTTCTTATCGTACTGTCTAATAGTAGAACTAGCACTATAATCATAAGTAGTGGAACTCTTGAAAGTGATTTTTTTATCACCCCGTGTGTATCCCTGTTCTAAAACATCCATATTGGATACCTTATCTATCGCCATCTCTTTTATTCTCTCTTTGATATAATCGGCGTACTTAGCGAGTTCATAGATAATACTGTAAGCTTTTAATATACTATCCTCGTCTTCTTTTATATACGCTAACAACTTAGAGTATACGAGAGGGAGGTTTTCAGAACTTACGTAGCCCTCTTTTACTGTGGTGGAATTGAATAGGACCTTAAATAGTCCAGATTCAAAATCTTCTTTGTTACTTTTAGCCATTAATGATTGTTATATGCTGGGTAGCGTGCTAATAAATGTCTATACGCCTCTCTTAAATTAATCTTAAAAGGTTCTAGATACTCTTCTGTGGATAAAAAATTAATGAGATTTATTCGCTTTGGTTTCGCATCTAAAGAGGAGGGCATCCATATTAAGAATAATTCTCCTATCTCAAAACCATAAGATTTTATCATAGATGCGTACAAATTTAATTGAACTGTATACTTATCTATGTTACTATCAGTTAAAAAGAAAGGGTCATTTTGAAAATTGAAAAACATATCATTGTAGGGCTTCTTAAATATATTTTCATTGGTTTTATAATCGCCTATAGATACGGTTTTTCTATCCGGGTGCAATATAACTAAATCTGCTGTTCCGGACAAGAATGGGGATAAAAAACCCTCCCTAATTTTGTACGTAAGTCTGTGCTCAGGATAATAAGTTAACTTTATGTGGTCTTCTTTAGGAACGCACAGAGGTTTCAACAGCTTATCTAAATCCTTAATGTTAGCGTGTAGATACGCAAGTATAGAATCTCTATCCTCGGGGGTTACACTACTAAACTTAGAAAATAAATCCCCCTCAAAAGTATCTACGTAATGGTCTATGCTCCCATGTAAAAGGTGGCTTTCCATACAGTTGTGCAATAGTGTTCCAAAGTTCCCTGCACGGTCTCTCTTAGCCTCCCATTGCGCTAAAACTGCAGCTACATCAGGGTTACCATTATCATCAAACAGACTATTGCGTAAAGCAGAGCCATAAGCATGTTTTTGAGAATCAAACTCCGGAGATAGGCACTTAATAAAAGTTGTCGCAGAACAGCACGGCAGCATTGCCTGATTCTCTTTTCTAAAATATACATGTTGAGATTCCTCAAAAGTTAAATCACTCGGACACAATGGGTGAGTTGTGGGGTCTAAAACTGTCATACCTTTTTCCCTTTTAATTTTAATTTAAGGTCCCTATCCGCCGCATACTTAGGTAACGCAGTTTTAATAAGGAAAGAGTACATCGCCATATAAGAAATAGGTACCTTACCCTCATTATAAACCGATGTCATAATAAGAAACTCATTCTCAGAGTGCGGAAACTTAGAGCCTACATCTACGTCATCAAGCCTGCTACCAACTACTTTATTATAAGATGTAATATCATCCTCACTTTTGATAAAGGTTTGGGTACCCAAAAATAGAGTGGAAAAACCGTACATTAGTTGATGAAACTGCAAATGGTCTGGGTCTAATTCGCCTCCATAGTTGCCCTCAAAGTATCCAACATAAGATGCCTGTATCGCATACAACACTATGTTACTGATAATCCTATTTTTAACAATTATTCTAATATCGCAATCCTTATCGTTACTAACTAAAGCCTCTTTCAGGGCCGTTCGCTCTTCCTGTGTAAAACAGAATGAGTAGTAAAAATACTGTGAGAATAGTTCGTAATCTGCTTTCTGTACGGATTGCTCCATGAAAGAGTAACACGAAGGGTATAGAATATGGATGTATCTTTCTATGAGTTCCCGAATGTCACTTATATTAGACAGTTCCATTACGGTACTTCCTTGAGTCGTTACAAAGAAGTTACATATATCGCCGACCAAATCATCTGAAGCTTCCTTATCCCCATCAATAATAGGTTTTAAGAATTCAGAAACCAAATTTTCAAACTTAACGTACCTTTCAATTTGGTAAGGGATAGAGTCTAAAATAATATGGAGTGAAGATTTTAACTTTTGAATGGAAGCATCGTGCGCTTTCTGGCTTAAGGCTCCGTAAGTTTCTGTCAATAGATTATGAAACTGGCTTGCGGATGAGTGAATACTTTTTAGGAAGTTGAAAACAACATGCGGAAAGGTATTCTTATCAAATTCGGGGTCGGATAGGAAAATAGGATAAAAATAATTATCATACAGAAACTTTGCAGCGGCCGGAATTATATTAACTCCCTTACCCTTACCTATAAAAATACTTAATCCCGTGCTATATAGTTCATCCAATACTTCACTGGAACTATCTATTTGGGATACAGATAACATAGAAGTAACCCCGTCATTTACATACGACCAAATATCCTCCATGTACACCCGCTTAAACTTACCGTCAACTTTGGCGGGCTTACCGTCAATAGTACCCCTCTCCGAAGCAAACTGATTAAATGAAGCCCCGAAACCTAAAGCATAAGCTTCTACCATATGAGATGTCATAATCTCATAATAATTTAATCCGGCTTTAACATTAGTCATGTCAACTATATTTTTTAGTTTGTCGTTAGGTAAGCCGTCTGAATTAAAATCATTAGATAACATAGCATTGGCTAAGTGTGTGTCGTAATCTATTATATTAGCTGGATGAACAATCTCAAAGTCACCCATAGCCTCTGCGTTAGCCACTATAGATAGAGCCGCATCCGAATCGTATACCTTATTTTTAACTATGAACTCAGATATAGGGTACGTTTTATTTTTCATACTATACGTAACCCCTTTCTTAGTAAGTTTTGTTTTACCTATATAAGGATTAGATGATTTTAGTCTGTTAGTTTCTATCTTAATATCAGAAACACACGAATCTACAACATTCATATCCACAGTACTAGGATATTTAATAGGTACATCCGTTAATGAGAAGTATTTCTCTTTAGCCTCGAATATATCCATCTGCTCAGCTATAATCTCACAGAACATAATATCATACGCATCGGGGTGTATGACACTGTCAATATCCTCCTGAGTATAAGGTGGCCCCTGAGACTTAACCGTGGACTCAAGAAACGCATAGAACTCTCTGTGCGCCTGTGGGATAATTATCCGGTGGGATAAATGTATACCTTTTACACCGCGCTCGGTACCATAAATAATATCGCATGACTGAGTTACATCTATATTATCTAGACTATCAGCTCTCAAATCTTTAATAGATTCGCTGAGCTCAGATAGGGGAACAAATACAAAAGCGTATGAACAACGCCCCTCCTCATTGTACTTCGCGTACTTTTCATGCAGAATCTGTAAATTATTTAATATTTCCATGTTATTTTCTTCTTCTTGAAGTTGTGTTATACTAACGTGTGGGGTGGAATCAATAATATTTTCATCGTCACCTACTAAGGCAACGGCTGAAATAATAACCGCCGCCGGTTCGGAACTAATATCTATATCTACTATGCTATCACAGGTAGTTGAATAATCAGTGGGCAAACTAACCTCTTCTTTTTCAAGGGGTACTTCAGAAACATATGGTATTTTATCATATTCTTCAAGTCCAAAATTAGAAACATCGCTGCTAAAGTCGACATTGCAATCCTCATCTGGTGCCTCACTTATAGAATCAAACCTATCTAAAACATCATCTATAGAATTGAAACTTTCTATAGACCCATCCGCACCGCCGGGAAGTGGTACGTCTTCCGGGGCGGTGTTAGATACAGAATGGGCATATTGTATATCTGTGTAAAGAAACTGAGACTCATACGTATCAATAATCCTATCTGAAATGGCGGTCGTTATAATATCGGGAATGAAATTATTAGACTTAATCTCGCCACTCCAGCCGATAGTTTCGTTGAAAACGCTGTCCTTAGTCGTTACATCAAATACCGTACTAAAAATAACCCTGTTACTAAGACTAAATAATCCTGAGGATGCTGAGCTGCCTATAAACTGTAAAGCATTGTGTAGCTGATTCTCGTATTTAATTATAGATACTTCGCCAGATTTAAAAATAATCTGAATATCAACTTCTTTACAGCTAATTTTGATAGGTCCAAGGTGAGACAACGCACTCAGCTTATTCCTCAGTAATTTATTATAATCGTTCATAACAGGGATTGTTATTATTTGGTAGCTAAAAAGTTCTCTACGTCTAATGTAGCATCCTCATTAGAAGATAGGGTAGCGGATGTATCTCTATTTCTCAATAGAATTGATACGCCTAAAGGATCGTATTTAAGCTCGGAATGACCCATGTTACCTTTTCGTGCATCATAAATCTGAGCCCGATATGCAAATTGGGTACGCAGTTTTTCTTCAATCCAGTCATTACCTAAGGGTTTGTCCGCGTTTGTGGAACAGGCAATAGCTGCCATAACCATTTCGTTTAAACCTAAAGGACTCTTAAATTGATATTGAATCTGCTGGTAAATAGATTCCTCGGAACCATCACAGTACGCGCTATCAATAGCTTGTTTAATGAGGATGGTTACAAACTTAGGAATTTCGATGGTAGTCTTACCATTATCGAATCTAAGCGTAGGATGTGCAATTTTCATTCTCTCTTTACCGGAGAATTTTGGATTCGCAGCCATAATTATAAACTGAAAGTTAAAGTGGATATTAGTTAAAAAGACTAATGTTAGGTAAATCGGCTTTTACAGATTCATCTGGTTGTTGTTGCGTGTTTGTTTTAAACGGGGCACGTAAACCCTCCTCATGCAGGCTCATAAAATCTACTATAAAGTTAGTAGTATCATACGAATCTCCCAAACCAAACTCTCCTAAAGCATCGTATTTTGTTAGATACTCTGACAACTCGGGGTCGGACATTGCGTACTTAGCAAACAATGCTCTCTCTACGCCTTGGGTCTGTACCCAAATAGATAGCATACCGGATTTGAATCCTGATTTATCTGCAATATACGCCAGCTCATTGTAAGACATCGGGTAGCGAGTCTTGCGGCACATGGAGTAAAATACAGTAGTAAAGGACTTACCATCTGTGGTAGCTTTGTCGAAAGCAATGCCTACTTTCTCAATGAAAATAGAATCTAATTCCGCTGAACGTAAGCCACCTAAGAAATAAATATCAGGGTTACTTAATGTTACGGTTTCGGGGCGAGATAGCTTAGCTACTTTACCCTCTTTCTTTCTCTCAGCAGCCTTTTCTATGTCGGATGCGAAAGGGTTAATAAATGTTGCCATAATGAAACTGACAGTTAAAGTTAAATAGTGAAAAATTTCTTAAAATACTGTATATTGTTTAGTACAAAATCTATACCTAAATCCTCAATACCGAGAACATCGTAGGTAAAAACTTTATCCTCCTTGTCCTTCTTGTTTAGCGCATAATCTGGTAAAACCCTACCTATATAATCAGATAGCTTCTTAATCATGCTCAAGTTAGTGAATTTATTCCAAGAAGCACCAAAATACGATGCTAAATCTTTTATATTTAAAACTAAAGACTTGCCGGAAGCTACATAATTTAAGCTGTCTGGAAAGTACCTCAAGCTCATAGCCTTATAAGCATTCTTTAGAGTTTTATAGGCACTCTGGGATAAATCATTCCATGAAATCAATTTGTCAATCCCTGATAACTTAGTGTTAGATTTAATGAAGTTTACTATATTAAAGGCAAATGATTTATGGAATACAGACAACCAACTCGTATCGGAGGTTTTGTCCGAATAAACAGGCGTGCCGCTAGAATCATCTCTCTTTCTTATCTTATCCAATAACTTCACAAACATAGGTAATTTTGACGGGTTTTCAATCTGAAACTGAAATCTAGAATCTAATTTATGTAAAATATCTTTATCAATAGAAAAAAGTGTTTGAACAGGGCTTACTACGTTGTTAGATAAGAAAGTCCTAATCATATCTCTGCCATACTGATTAAAAGAGGGTGTGAAAGTAACTAAAGATAGTTCGCTACTTGGTTCCCCAAAGATAAAGTCTTTATACGAAGAAACAAAATTTAATTTAGTAAGAGCTAAAAAAGCTAAATCAAAACTCTTCCTCATTGCCTCATATTGCTTAGCACTTGTTATTTCAGGTATGTGTGGTGAGTGAATTCTATTGTATACAAAGTTACAATAATCTATGAATACAACACGCATGTATTCTAAAAAGTTATCAACAATAGCCTCTATCCCTCCAATGGCACTATCAAACTCCGCACAACGAAACAGGTCGTACAATAGAACCCTATCATGAAGTTTGAACTCACGTGATAGAGAATAGAAAGCATCCTTATGCCTTGGGTTCAATCCAGCTATGGACTCTATATAATGTAAACCTACATTCAGAAAATCATAAGAGGATGTTTTAGAAAACTTAGATTCCAGTATACCCTTACAGAAGTCCGCAAAATCAGGGGATATTTCGGAGGTGTGGTATAACTCATCGTAAGGATCAGAGAACAAATTAACATCTAAATTCTTGATGTACTTACTGAGTATCTTAAAGAATTCAGGTCCTCTCATAGCCTTGTTTCGCTTATTTAAACAAGAGTTTACGACCTGTGGTATTTGAATCCTAACCTCCTCATCTACGACACTTACGTTTACACCTGAGTATAAACTTATACCGCTAAAGTCTTTTGAATCGTATTCATCTGAAGAATAGAAGTCTTTATAAAGTTCGCGCTGGTCACTGTATAACTCCGTATCAGCAGCTAACTCCATATCGGATGCAGCTAAATGCTTCGTTAAATTGGACAACACATAAGCAAGTTCATTACCCTCATAGAGCTTCGTATAATCCCTGTAAGCAACCGCTTCGGTACTATCATCGTCTTCTTCTATAGGTAAAAAGTTTACTATACTCTTACAAATCCTAATAATTTTTATACTGGAAGCTCCCCTAAACCTGCCCGCAAGCTGCGCCACACTTTCGGGATTTAGTGTTTCATTCTTAAAACTAGAGGCGGACATAATTATAGATTCCTTACCGTCGAAATTTTCTCCTTTTAAATCATACCCCGCAACCGCTACATCCGTAGCAATTAAAATATCAAATTCCCCGCGCTGAAAACCGTGAATAGGTTCCTGCTTTTCGGAGTTAGCACTTTCACATCTATAATTCCGGTTTCTAAGATAAAGCTCTATAGCTAAATTCTCATCTTTATTATTATTGTGTATAATGGTAGGAGGTACGTACTTAAGTTGGGCTTTAGCGGTATCTAATATATTACATATGGTAGACGCTAAAGTTAACTTTCGTTGACCTGATAAAGTTTGTAGATAGAAACTAACCGGTACCGCATTCTCAACGTCATAAATATATAACTCAGTAGGAACATCTAATGTAGAAAGCATTACGGGTAGTTCTAAAGGGACAGTAGCACTTAAGCTTAGAACTATACACTTAGATTCATTATCGGAAACTTTAGCGACACCCCATGAGAACAAACCCGGAAGTACTATCTTTCTAAAGTTACTTTCTTTAACTACGGTATGTAGTTCGTCTATGATAAGTAAATCTACGGGTAAGTTGCCCTTAATAAACTGATAATAAAAGCTATCATAGGTAGCCACGACAATTGTCGGCTTAACCTTAGACATAGCGATATACTTAGGTAATTCAAATTTCTTTGTGAAATCGGGACTATCCTCATCTTTAGATAGCATAATTACGTTTAACCCTTCCTCCTTTGCTTTATTTCCCATAGCCCTAACAAGATTTGTGTAAGGCTCTACGATAACGCATAAAGGGTATGTAGTGGATTTTTCGTACAACTCTCTAACCAAAGAGAATGATAAAGTAGTTTTGCCTGTTCCCGTAGGAGCCTGCAGTATATTGAACTTCCTATTTTCACCGTGAATAATAGCTTCGGACAGGAATTTAATATCCTCCGACAAGTATCTATTAACAGTTCTATATATAGCTTCTGGAGAAACTATTCGCTTTGCGGTAGTTCCCCCACTTAAATCCGCTTGCACGTTTAAGCATCTAACAAAAGACACAAAGGAACCTGTACAAATCTTAGCGTCCGCTGCGGATGCATGAGAACTATATAAGCTTTTTATAGTGTTATACGTATCGTCATAGTGTTCTGGGCCATTATAAGTAGGCACCAACATAAAGAGCTTAAACGCAGTATCCGACGGCACACCGCAACTGGCGGCACACCATGCAACATTCAGGTATTTAGTACGGGGACTAGCCCCCGCTATATTAACACCTCTATAATTCATTTTAAAATCTTCCCCATAATGCGTATAAGGATAAACTAGCCCCATATCGATTACATCTTCTGTACCGCTACGTTCGTATAACTCATCTACAGCTGTAACAAGGTTACTTATCTGGGAACTCGTCAAACCTCCGAACTTATTAGCACTAACTACGTCTACGTAAGCTGCCTTAACAGCATCAGAACAATCATCATACGCGGATACATCCGTTTTATAAACGTAAGGTACGCAGGCCGTGTTTACTCTATAATCATGCAACCACATAATAACAGCCCTATCTAAGGATTCCATAGCGGAATCTACGGCCGATACTTTAAAATTAACAAACTTCTTTTTCAAGTGCGGAATTACCCTATCACGAACAAGAATATTGTGTAAATGGCTTAGGTCGGTTGCTAAAGTAGTATATGCAGTATAAAGCCTATCTAAAAAAATCTCCATGGTATAATCTATACCAAATATTAAACGGCATCCGCTCCTTGTACGCTCAGTAAATAGTATATCAGGGAACGCGGAAAAAAACTCATCTGATTGAATGTACCGGAGGAAACTATCCAGCTCCTCACCCTCTAAAAATTCACCTATTTTATCTATATCCGCGGCTACAAATGAAATTTTGCTATCCTCATCTACGGATTCCTTATTCCGTATAGGGCGCGTTATTTGCTGTATGGTATACAGTCTTCCCTTAAAATCAGTAGGATAACTACGCCGACTCTGATCATTAATTGATAAAGCCAATTCTATCATATTATTAAAAACCTCTACGATAGATTCACCATACACCGGTGTTAATGGGGTCTCTAGTCTTGAAAATATCCCGATGCTCCCTACTATCTTATATTTTTGTGTTTCTCCCATATGTTACCTATATTTGTGTAGTAATCAATACCGCCGATAAGGCACTCCAATATGTTAGTTTATAAGTTAAAAATCTAAAGAATGGTTCCAATAAACACAGGTTATAATTATCACCCTATTTCGGACATCAATGTTGCACGCAAGTTATTAAAAGAATGCCATGAAACAAAAAAAGTTTCTTACGATATTGAAACAACGGGTCTAAGGCACGAGCCGGCTACTGTTATACGTACTATCGCATTCTGTACAGGATACCCTAATAAAAGATACGTACACATTGTAGGGGATTACAAGATTATTATAGACGAAGAATTAATTGATGATTCTGTATGCGCATTCGTACAAGACAAAAAAGAACGGGACTATATAACAAACTTCTTACTTAGGTACATACTAAATGAGGGTAGCATATCCAAAATAGGGTGGAACCTTAAATTTGATAATGCACACATAGAACGCGTCTTCGGATACAAAGTTAAAGGTAAAGTTTTAGATGGCCAGCTAATAAAAAGGTTGTTTAATCCCGGGGAACGGGGTGCGGGCTTGAAAAACACAACTATAGAGTTGTTAGACGAGAGCTACCACAACTACGAAGATGACGTTTTAAAGCACCTGCAAGGTCGTAAAACAAAAGATTCTATAGGTAAGATGTTTCAAACTGTGGAGGCTACGGAACTATGCGGATACAATGCTATAGACACAGAGGCCGCTTTAATTATAACAGACAATCTGTATACCAAGCTCCGTAGGTTTCCTTCGTTAGAGAATCTTTACCATAAAATAGTAGACCCCCTAAGCCAAGTACTAACATCCGTAGAACTACAGGGTATGTGCGTAGATAAAGAACTGCTTATCAAGTACATAAATGAATTAGGTATAGAGGCCCTATTATATGAGGACTTGATTAGGCAACATCCTAAAATAAAAAGCTACTGTTCGGATATGAGAAGGGATAGTTATAGGGACTTTGAAGAAACAGATGGGGATAAAAAGAAAATAGCCTTATCGGAATGGGAAAAATCAAGACAGGAGATTCAAAACCTTCGCAAATACTCTTATAATAAAGACGTTCCGTACTTTATAAAGCAAGGTATAGACAGCTTTTTAGACAGTGCAAGTAAAACAACACTAAAGACTTGGTTTGCCAAAACCGGAGGGGCTATAGCTAAAAAAATATTTGGAAAAGATATTGAACATCACTACGAATATATACAACATAAGCTAAATGGGACTCCTATAAAAAAAGCACCTCTAAGAAAATGGCTTGAAATCGGTTTACATGAATCAGCTGAATGGTCTATTTACGGTGATATACTAACTCAATACTATAGTGGGGATATTATGGAAAAATCATTTGATGAGTTCTATAGTAGTGGTGTTATAGGTAAGTCGTTAACAAAAAGCATACACGAAAGCTATGTATCGACATCATACGATGCTGCCTGTAAAAAAGTAAGCCAAATTCATGCACGGAGATTAAAGCTTATTAAACCCCTAAATTTGGAAAGCCCGTTACAGCTTAAGAAATTAATATTTGGCTCAAATGGATTCAATATGGATGAATTATCCATAGGAACTAAATTTGAGGGCGCTGAAAAAACAGATGCAGGTTTGTTAAAAAGACTCCCTTTTGAAAAAACAGATTTCCCTGAGTTTGTGGAATACTTCTTAATTATTAAAGGTATTGGTAAAGCTACTTCTACGTACCTAAAAAGATTCTATGAGGATTCCGTTCGACACGAAGATGGCACCGATAGAATACATGGGTCATTTGGTATAAATTCTACAACTACAGGGAGACTATCATCAAGTAGCCCTAATCTTCAGAATATACCAAGAGCTGGAAGTAAAACAGGGACTGCTATAAAATCTTGCGTAATTGCCCCTAAAGGATATAAGATGATGCAGATAGACTTTTCACAAATGGAACTTAGAATGCTTGCTTTGGCGTCATTCGATAAGCATATGCTAAATATATATGCGAGTGGGGAGGATTTACACAAATTCGCGGCTATGTCTATATTAGGTGTAGATGAGGATGGCTGGAATAAGATAGATAAATCTGAAAAGAAAAAAGCGCGGACTATGGCTAAAGCTGTAAACTTCGGCTATATGTACGGTATGGGTGCAGCAACTTTCGTAGAATATGCAGAAACATCCTATGGTTTACAGTTTACGAAAAAAGAAGCCGAAGACCTGCAAACAAAATTCTTTACCTCATTCCCATCTATAGTCCGGTATTATACACAAATGAAACAAATGATTTACGAGTATATAGAAAATTATAAGTCTATACCGTATGTGTTTAATATGTTCGGTCGTATGAGGCCGCTTTCTGTGGCGGGGGTTCAGTCGTTTGAAGACTACAAAAGATTAGACCAGAAAGCTAAAAACAAAGCTTTATCAAGTATGGGTCGGAACGCCATTAATACAGTTATTCAATCTTCGTGCGCTGATTTAATGATGTTATTTTTGATACAGTTTAACGATAGGATAAATGAATTTAATTCAATGATTAAAGATGCTGAAGCTGTAAAAATTATTAATACAGTGCACGATTCTATTATTTTGTATGTTAAGGAAGAATGTGTTAATAGCATATATGTTTTAACAAAGTGTTTAATTCAAAACCCTACATGGATGGAAGATTTTGGTATACCCTTTGATAAGGATATTATATTTGAAGTGGATTTTGAGATTGGCGAAAATTGGGCTAATCTAAAAGAATTTGAGTACAAACCCGTGATAGCATAATTATGAAATTTAAGTTTCCAAAGCTAAGTATTAGAAAATGGCTCATAAAAAAACAACGTACTGAGCTATCCTATGTACCGGAGGTTATCCACTTGTACACAGACAAACATAAAAATAAATGGTACGGATATGAGGATTTAACGGAGATGGGTATCCTACGTAAGTTAGTTGTAGATGAGGTACAGTCTTACGCGGATATTAATATGACTCCGGATGCTATGCGTATATTTGTGCGTAGTATGCGCGAGTCTTTACAGGTAGCGGATTATGAACACGCAAGAAAACAGCTGGCTGCCTTTGAACTTCGTATGGAATTTATAGCGTCCAAGGCGGTATATGTCAATTTATGCGCTGCCATATATCTCATGGAGAAAGAGAATATGCTAGAAATGGACAGAAAATTTCTAAGAAAAAAACAAGAGATTCTAGAAAATGACATAGAATTACAGGACTTTCTATTAAGAGACTTGTTTCGTAGGTATAGGGATTTTTCAGAAGACTACGAAACTAACATTATGAACTACTTTATAGAGACCGAACAAGAGGAATTATTTACAGCAATGATGCTCAAGAAAATAAGTGACAAAATAGTGCAGAAGAACCAAAAGAATAAAAAGAAAGATACGAAAGATAAAGGCGATGAAATTAAGACTGCCTAAACAAATCCTACTAAAAATTATACATGGAAATCCTCGGAGTGTTGTGCCTTATATACCCGAAGTTGTACATATCTATACAGATGATAACGGGAATAACTGGTATAGATACGATGATTTAATGGAGATGGGCATATTAAGAAAGCTTCAAATTGACGAGATACAATCTTACGCTATGTTAGGTGTAGGTAAAGATGCTATGCAGACACTCGTAAAAAACTTACGCGAAGCTTTGTGGGATAAAAACTATGTTTTCATAGAAGAATCTCTAAAATTCGTAGAAGGCCGCATGGATTTTATGGAATCTAATAGCGTATACATTAACCTGTGTGCGGCTATGTACCTAATAGAAGGGGAAGATATAATAAAATTAGATAAAGTACGGTTTAAAAAGAAACAAGATATTTTACGTAAGGATACAGAACTACAAAGTATCCTATTCTCATACGCGGTACACGAAGTTATGGCTTTCTATGACAGATTAGCTACAACTTTCAATGGGCTATTTGGGGAAAAGAAAACTAAAGTTGCTGAAAAAGATGAGGAAGATAAAAAAGTAGAGGATAAGAGTAATAGAGGCGATGGGGGGAAAGACCTAATGAGGGATTTTTCACTGCAAAACTTTATTATAGCGGATAAAGACATACTCGGAGCTGAAAGGCTGGAGCAATTATCCGTAGGGGATTACTATCAATTATTACAAGCGTACAAAGACCACCAAAATGAACTGGAAGAATCTTATAAAAAACTGGAAAAGGGCTCAAAGTCTAAATAAGCTGATCATTACAATAAATAGTGTTAGGAACATAGTAGACATACGTATATCCGAAGAAAGATGTACGTACCTAAATATAGATATAGAAGGCGTACTATCTGGTGTGCACAGTATATCTTTAATGTGTTTTAAAGGCCCTGACAAAGATATGAGGGCTTGCGGGTACATATCATATAAGGATAGGATAATTAACGTTACGTACAGCAGACGGAGCTTAGATAAGCTTGTGCGAACTATAACTAAAAATCCTATAGAATATAATATGGGGGCTAGGAAAGCCATAATTATATGCCACTTACTAAAAGAAGCACTAAAACTTCATCACGCATCCGATATAACTCATAGTTTAAGTAAGTTAAACATACCTAAGCAAAACTTACTATCTCTAACCAGCTTATTAAATAGAATTAAAGGAATAGATGCGGCAACAAAAAATAGATTACTGTATAAAACAGAGTATAACCCCTCTTGGGAAATGAGATATGACGATGAGGTTAATAATATAAATATAATAGTAGGAAAAGTTTCTACTTTACCCGATTTTTTTCTTTTTGAGTAGCTTTTCTGTGTATAACTCTGGCGGTGTTAGTTGCAAAACCATCCTCATCCATAACAGTTATTCCAGAATCTTTTAATCTAAGTGTAGTTTCTATCATAGCTAACCGTCTGTTAGATTCAGCAATACCCTTACTTAGACTATCCATATTTAGTCCCCGCATACTTTCACCTCTTCTAATAATCTCTTTCGTAGCTACGATAGGTGTTTTAGCGGATACTAACAATGGATTCGTACTCATTAAATCTCTTTCAGACTTTATAGCACCACTGTTTATACCATTTATAAGAGACTGGAAACGTTTAGTTTTTTCACGGCTGAATATAGCTTCACCGTCCTCGGCTTCAATAAGAATACCGCCGGAACCATGGCGCTTACCGGAAAGTACGCCATTCTTACGTAATTTACCTCCCTCAATAATACCCCCACTTTTAGCTCGTGGAGCTTGTGCGGATGCTGATTGTCGGATAGCTACTAAAGAGGCTATTAAAGAGGCCGCAGTAATACCCGCCACTACTATGTTAGCCGGAAACGTTAGTGTAGCAAAAGCCTTAGCAATCGCTATCGCGGCATTAGATGCTAATTGGAATGCTGTATACTGTTGTTGCTTAGCTATTTCTTTCTTACGAAGAGAATCTATCTGGCGCGCTCTTTCTTCTTCAGCTTCTAATTGTGCTTCAGAGAAGTTCTTAGCCGCATCCCCACCCTGTAATAACGCAGATCTTACTTCATCTACTCTATTTCTTTGTGCGGATAGAGCCTGATCTAAAGAAGCTATTTTTGCAGCCTGTGCAGCATTTATAACACTAAACCCCGCGTTAACAATACTCTGTGCTACATCAAAAACCCTCTCTAATTTCTTCTTACCCGCTTCCTCCTCCTCATCGAATGCTTTCTTAGCTGCCTCAGCTAAAGACTCCCCAGCCGCGGTTGTATCCTCTACTAGTTTTTCTGTTGTTTCCTTGCTAGATTTCTGTAAAAGTTCGTTAGCGGACAACCTCTCTTGTATCGAATTCATTTCTTCGGTATTATCGGGACTCGTAGGTTCAGCCTGTAATTCAGCCGCCCTCTTTGTCAATAAGGCGGTTTCATCCGAAGCACTCGCCATAACATCCTGTAAATTATTATAAGAAGTTTGTATGGAATCCACCCTTAGTTGCGCTGCCTCAACCGCTGCAGCTCCTTGAGCTTGTGTATCTGTGTAATTTCTTTGAGCAGCGGACAAACTATTTATAGCGGAACCTAAAGGAGTTATCTGTTCGGCCAAAGTACGTAAAGCTGAAGATATGGGGCTAATAGCCACATCATAATTACCCTGTTTAAATATCTGATCAGTAAAAGCGCGTATTGCATCTGTACCATCTTTCAATTGTTGCAAAGATTCATTATCTATCTCATTAGCTTTACGTGAAGCTTCTTTACGTTCGTCTATAGCTTCCTGCCTTAGTTTAGAACTCGCATTCGCATACTCTAATTGAGCCTTTAGCAGATTTCTATTGTACTTCTCAAGGCTAGCAACCTCTTTTAAATTGAGCAAATCAATTTGAGCCTGATATTCAGCTTGGTCATCTACGGTCCCTTCAAATTGTAGCTTCTGTAATTCCCTGCGTGTATTGGATGTTTTACTAACCTCGGCATCCTTATCGGTAGTAAGTGCAGTTGTCGTATCACCCAAATTAGTATCTAATCTAGCCTGCCGTCTTTCTATGGGTGCGGTATCGGCACCTAATAAACTATCTATCTCGTTATTTACCGCCTTAACCTCCGCTAATATACCATCGTACTCGGCTTTCATAGCTTCCTTAGTCCTAATAAAAGATAGCTTTCTTTTAAGCTCCTGCTCCTGCTCTAAAGAATCTAAAGCTGAATAGTATTGCTTATCCAACTTAAGAAGTACATCGTTATTTAGGACTTTATTCTCGGTGATAGCTTTATTATAATTTTCGCTAAGCTCTAATTCAAACTGAGAACGCTTTTCTGGAGATAAACCTTGCTCATCATCCAACTTCTTTTTACGTGTATCAAAATCCTTTTTCAGTTCGAGTAACTTAGTCTGCAATTCTTCTTCTATAGACACTTTCTCATCCTTAGTTGAACGCTCCAAATCTATAAGATCATTTGATAGCTGCACTTCTAATTCTCGTCTCTGAGATACCGCATCATCTATAGGGTCTATAGCTACGCTAATTTCTCTCCTTAACGAAAGCTGAGTTCTCTGTGACTGAAAAGCATACTCCTCTATTTTTTTATCTACTTCCTTAAGCTTCTTAACAGTAGCCTCCTTATCGACAACAAATACTGTGTCGAGTTCAAACTCTCTCTTTATCGCTCCACCGCCTCCGCCTCCGCCGCCCGCTAAATCCGTTCCAGCTTTAGAGTTCCCCTTAAAGTTCTCTACTCTAATCTTCTGGGAAGCTACTAACGCATTTGCAAACTCAAAAGTTTTCAACTTTTCTTTTCTTTCCTCTTTGCTACCGCCAGCTATATTAGCACGAGCTTCTTTCTCTAATAACTGTAAAGCTTCGAGCCTTTTTAATTCCGCTTCTGGATCAGTCACCTTAGGGGCTTTACCATCCTTACCGGAGGATAAGAACTTATTCTGTAGAGCTAATTCCTTATTTAATTTTGTAGTAACCTTAGACAGCTTCACCGTAGCTTTAGCTTGCTTCTTAACACCCTCCGTAGTATCATTCACGTAACCCTCCGTACTTTTCCACTTATCATTAACTTTGCCCAGAGCTTTGTCCATACCTAAAAGCCCTTTTATAGCATCCCCACCGGGAACCATACTAGTTAGTGCGTCTTTCATACCGCTAAAGTCGCCCTTAGTTACGCCATCAAATACAGCTTTAATAAGTTTACCGAAACCTACAAGAGGGCCTATAGCAATCTTTACTAAGATAAGCCCAAACTCTTTTATAGCCACAAAGGCTGTATCCACAATCCTACGTACAATAGCGAAGTTTGTGTATAAAGCGTACAAAGCAGTGCCCAAAAGCAGAACAGCTGTAATAACTATACCTATAGGGTTGGCTCTAAACGCGGCATTAAGTCCCAACTGAGCTATTCTAGCCAACGCTATAACTCTAGTCCCCGCGGTTACAACAGCGTTATACGCAAATTTAGCCGCAGTGGAAATCTTAGTCCAATAAACATTAGACTGTTTAACTATAGTATCTTTTATAGTGGCCGCAGTGAGTAGAATTTGTCGTGCATTTAATAAAATATATATACCTAACAACAACGTGGCGATTTTCCTATGGCTGTCGAGCCAAGTTATAACCTCTGCTAAAACTTCTATAAGAAATACAAAAGTATCTGTTAAAACAACTATAGCAGTCTTAAGAATGTCCGCGGAACCCGCGGAACCCGCAAACGCAGATTTTAGGGAATCAAATACAGGTCCTAAAGCTACAAATAACTTATCAAAAGCCTCTCCTATTTTTAAAATTATAGGAGTTAAGAAAGTAGCCACCGCGTTAATACCCTGACGCAGTTCATTAAAAATAACAGACAGAAAATCTAAACCAAACTTTATAACAGGCTCTAATTTAGATGTTATCTCTAACGCCGCTAACTGCATGGCGTCACTTAGAGTAGCTAGTTTACCCGTAGTCGTATTAGATAAATCATCTAAGGCTCCCGGTGTCAACACATTAGCCATATAATCTAAGGTATTACGAAATGTTTCCGCGGATATACGACCCTCGGAAGCTAACTTTCTAATCTCGCCTACAGTCTTACCAGTTATTTTAGATAAAACACCCTGAAAATCCACAGCGCGCCCCGATAACTGATTTATATCCCCCGTATCTATAAAACCTTTAGATATAGCCTGCTGATAAATAAGAGCTAAGCCCTCCATCTCTCTCCCAGAAGCTGCAGCAACCGTGGCTACATTTCTAAGGGACTCTTTAACTCTCTCGGGGCCTTCTACCACAGCTAAGAGTTGAGCAGTATCAAATAATTCTGATGTTGTAAAAGGGGTAGTAGCCGCTAACTCTACGGTAAAATCTTTAATATCGGTAGCAGCTTTCTGTGCGGCTTCTTTACCCAAACTTCCATAGTTAGCAGCTACAGCGGTAGTAAAATTTTCTATCTGATTCTGTAAATCAAATCCACCTTTAAAAAAGCTTACAACGCTTTGAACTATCTGAGTACTTAAATTAGCCAAGTTAACACCTAAGGCTATCTCCCCTACGTTACGTAAAGTTTTACCGAACCCGCCCATAGAGCTACGCGCAGTATCCCCCGCAGCACTTAAATCAACGAGCTGTTTTTGCGCATTCTTAGTATTAAAAACTTTTAACTTATCATCGTAAGTCTTAACATCTTTTGCGTACTGAGCAAAACTCGCTTCCGCAAACTGGTCTGTATCTAAATGAGAGGACTCAAAAGATGTTCTCTTAAACTTAGGTTCTTTAGTCGCACTGCCAGAAGAAGCGGCTCCTCCAACGGTAGTTTTTCTACCTCCTAATCTGTCTACTTTATTTGTTAACTTATCTAAATCTTTTGCAGCCTTGTCCGCACCACTGGTATCAAAATTTAATTTAACGTCTAATGCTAGGTCTTTATTTACTTTAGCTAAGTCCTTTAATTTTCTGGACATACTAAGTAAAGACTTCTCAAAAGCGGATGCGTCTAAACCAAGACCGAAGTTTAAATTATTAGCCATACAGAAAGATTTTAATTACCCCTTATACAAACAAAATAATATAACTAATAATTCCTTAGAATAACAATGTCAAAAACAAACTTATAATGTAACCTATAAAACTTAGTTAAGAATTTCTCACTAATAATAAGCCAACTTCAGCTAAATTAAAGGCAAGGCAAGTACTTGACCCGCTATTAGTCAAGTACTTGACTAACGGTTTAGATGTACTTAGGTATAAAGTATAGGGGAAGTGTCTAACTTGACCAACTTGACTTTCAGTTTTTTATTCTAATGTTAAGTTAATGTTAAGTTTTGAAAAAGGCTTGGAATTGTCAAAAATAGGTTGTACCTTTGTTTATAATGATTGAGGAAAGGGATTGAGGTACGGGAAATAAAGCTATATTATTTAACCCATATTAAACCACTATAGATATGAAAAAGGTAAAAGACATTACACAAGATTCAGAGTACAATTACATGTCGGAAAAAAACGATGTGTTTGCCGAGTTAGCTAACGTCAATGCAAACGATGTTACTAACAATATAGGATTGAGTTTAATCAACGGTATCACTAATGACGAGTGGTACGATTATATCTACACAGTAAGAGCGGGGACCCTGAACCATAAAGTATCTTTTTATATAGATGTTATGTACAGGCT
>Ga0163144_10004636_pt1 | contig 30886 bp, 30 predicted proteins | sample OliLak19BULKMAT1_FD_123175 | JGI IMG/M metagenome (GOLD analysis project Ga0163144, IMG submission 123175) | Freshwater microbial mat bacterial communities from Lake Vanda, McMurdo Dry Valleys, Antarctica - Oligotrophic Lake LV.19.BULKMAT1 | ecosystem: Environmental > Aquatic > Freshwater >... | reverse complement strand
TCGAGGGCGAGCACGGCTGGTACTTCGACGATCCCGAGGCGCCGACGAAGCTCGTCGCCTGCCCGACGACGTGCGCCGCCGTGACCGCCGCCGCAGCGGCGGATCTCGACATCGATGTCGGCTGCGCGAGCTACCCGGCGGGGTGACGCCCCTACGGCGCCGCTGCGACCGCAGCCGGTGCAGCGAGATCGAAGTCCCGCATCAGCGCGTCCGCGAGCACGCGACCGAGGTGAAGATACCCGAGCTTGCTAAAGTGCAGGTGATCGGCCTTCGCGAGCTGGGCGACGACCCACGCGTCCATCGTGCCCTGACCGCCCATGAACGCGCGCGTGTCGAAGTAGCCGCATCCGCGCTCGGTCGCGACGCCCTTCTGCGCGGCGATGAACTCGCCGAGCCGCGGCCGCGGCACCCACGTGCCGATCTCGTCCTTCACGGGGAAGTCGACGGGGCCGACGAGCAGGCAGCTCGCCTCGGGCGCGGCGGCGGCGAATCGCGCGAGCACCTTGCCGAGGTTCGCGCGGTACGTGTCGATCGGCTCGTCGAGATCCATGCACTCGTTCGCGCCGTACGCGAGCACGAACAGATCGGGCGCCCGGGCCTGCAGCGCCTTCGCCCAGCCCGGCTCGTCCCACGCGAGCATGTTCGCGGCCCGCGTGCCGCCGATCCCGAGGCTGTCGACGACGACACCGGGCTCGTCGCGCTCGAGCGATGCACCGAGCAATCGCACCTCGCCGTCACCCATCACCCGCACGCGCAGCGGTGCGAGCACGTCACCGTCCGCGAGCGTCGGCAGCTTCGGCGTGTGCACGACGACGCCAGCCTGGGAAGCCCGCGTGCTGATCGTCGCGAGCTTGCGATCGCCGAGCTCGAGTGCGAATCGTCCGCCTTTCGGCTGCGCGATGTAGTGGAGCTCGACCTTGCGCGTGTCGCCGTACGCGGAGAACGACTCGGACCCGCCGCCGCCGATCGACGTCGACACGCGCTTGCGGGTCGCGCTGCACGCTGCGCCGAGCAGACCGAGCTGCCCACCCTCGCGCAGGGTCTTCTTCTGCGCGTGCTCGACCGCCCAGCCCTTGGTCGCGGTCAGCTCGACCTCGTTGTGCCGATGCCAGCGCCATAGCGGCGCCGCGGCGACGAAGCCGATGCCGCCGTCGCCGAAGCGGTGCTGCAGGTAGCCGCGCAGATAGCCGGGATAGCGATCGACCGCGACCGACGACGATCCATAGATCGCGACGCGGACCTTGCCGTCGGCATCGGTGCCCGCGGCGAGCTCGCGCAGCGCCGCGTGGAAGTGGGCGAGGGCGGTGGGCGCGTCGGCGATCGGGACGAAGTGGACGTTCGCGTTCGCCGGCAACGCCTGGCCGAACGTCCGCGTCTGCGCCTGGGCGTGCGCGGCGGTGCTCGCCTCGGTGACGACCGGCTCGGGGAGCTGGACGACGGGCTCGGTCGCCGCGACCGGCCCGGTCTCGGTCTCGGTCGGAGGGACGGTCGCGACCGTCGTCGACTCGGTGGGCGAATTTGCCCCGCACGCGAGGACCAAGGAGATCCCGAGAAGCGATCGACGCACGAACGACAGCGTAGCGCGGGTCGCCCCGCGCTCAAACTTCGACGCCAGCGAAGTAGAACGATCGCACCAGCCGACGCTGGCCCTCGGGGCCGCGGCCCGGCACGGCTCCGACGTCCGCCGTCACGACGTCTGCAGGGCAGCGACCGCTCGCAGCGAGCGCCGCCAGCGGCTCGACGAAGCGGGCCTCGGTGCGTCCGCGTTCGTCACGGATGTCGCGGCGCTCGAGTGCCGCGTGGGCGAGCTCCACCAGCCGAGTCGCAGATCGTTGCAGGTGCGGCGCGCTCAGCCCGGCGTGGCGGGCGTCGAACCACAGCTCGGCACGCTCGTTCGCATCGAGCCCGCCGAGCATCTCCCACGCGGCCGCGCCGGCGTCGTCGTCGTACAGGAGCCCGAGCAAGATCGCCGGGAGACCACAGAGGTAGCGCGACGGCACCGCGTCCGCCGAGCGGAACTCGATGAACGGCTTGAGCCGCACCTCGGGGAACACCGTCGACAGGTGGTTGATCCAGTCGCCCCACGTGGCGGTCTGGTGCACGCCGTCGGGCGTCGTGAAGCCGTCGCGCATGTACTGCGAAAACGGCACGTGATGCGAGTGGTACGTGCCCTCGCGCTTGACGAAGAACGTCGGTATCTCGAGCGCCCAGTCGACGTACTGCTCGTACGAGAACGGCTCGCCGGCGAACACGAACGGCGGCGTACCGCAGCGATCGTTGTCGACGTCGGTCCACACGGTGCTGCGAGCGGTGCGCAGCCCGGTGTCGCGCCCCTCGACGAACGGCGAGTTCGCGAACAGTGCCGCGATGACGGGCGCGATCGCGTTCGCGACCCGCAGTCGCTCGCCGCACTGCGCCTCGGAGGCGAAGTCGAAGTTTGCCTGCACCGTGCAGGTGCGCAGCATCATGTCCAGCCCGCGACCGCCACGCGTCGGCAGGAATTGCCGCATCACGCGATAACGACCCTTCGGCATCCACTGGATCTCTTCGCGCGTCGCCCACGGATGGAAGCCCGCGCTGAACCAGGACAAGCCGAGCGGCAGCGACACCGCATGCAGCTCGCGATAGTGCTGCGTGAACTCGGCACACGTCTCGTGCACCGTCGACAACGGCTTGCCGGAGAGCTCGAGCTGGCCGCCGGGCTCGAGCGTGATCGAGGCACCGTCGCGACGCAGCTCGATCGTCTCGCCGTCGATGCCGTGATCGGGACCGGGTGCCCAGCCAAACTGCGCGCACAGCCCCTCGAACACGCGCGTGATGTCGCCGAAGCCGACGGGCTCCAGCGAGCCCGCGTTCGCAGGCACGCGTACGCCGAACTTCTCGAGCTCGGTGCCGACCAGGTGCGTCGACACATCGCTGCGCTCGGCAGCGGTGAACACATCGATCAAGTCGGCCCGCGAGATCGGCCCATCGTCGTCATGGTGTCGGGGCCGTTGGATCACGTTGGTCGCTCGCAAGGGTGACACGAGTTGCCCCAAAGCTAGACATCCGCCGAAGCACCCAGAGCTAGGCACGCAGAAGTCGTCGTAGCGCTGGTTCCGGCCCCTTCGCCCCGGCCGGGTCGTAGGTTACGGCCGGCCGGTCGGCTCGCTTGACCGTTGTTGCCCCGCGTTGTTAGCCTGCGCCGGCTCGATCTTCGCCCTAGGGACCCCGCCGATGCCCCCCGTTGCTTCCCGTGCTCCTTCGACCGCTTCCGCGAGCAGTGACACTAGCTGCGTGATCGGCCCGAAAATCGTCGTGCGCGGCGCGCTCTCCGGTGAGGAAGATCTCGTCGTCGAGGGCCGGGTCGAAGGGCGCGTCACGCTCGTCGGTCACCTCGTCATCGCCCCCGGCGGGAGTGCGCTGGCGGATATCGACGCGACCAGCGTCGAGGTCCGCGGCGAGGTCCGCGGCGATATCGTTGCGAGTCGCTCGATCACAATCGAGCGCGGTGCCGTCGTCGCCGGCAACGTCCGTGCACCTCGGGTGATGATCCACGACGGCGCGCACTTCGATGGCGCGATCGACATGGACGTCGCGCTACCCGATGGGTTCGCCCAAGGCCAAGCTCGCGGCCGTAGCCCCGGCCGCAGCTCGGCCCGAGCCCAAAGCTAGCTCTCCCTTCCTCTTGCATCCCCCACGCGCGCACGCGCGGCCCTCGCTCGCACGTTCCCACCAGAGACCATTTCATGGCCAACACCGTCATAGGCAGCACCATCGTCATCGACGGCGAGATCACCGGCGACGAGGATCTCGTCATCCAGGGGACCGTCAAGGGCCGCGTGAGCTTGCGCGAGAACATCCTCGTCGAGGAGAGCGGTGTGCTCGAAGCGAACGTCGAGACCGCGACCATCACGATCCACGGCACGGTCACGGGTGACGTCCACGCGACCGAGCGTGCGGAGCTCAAGAGCAACTGTCGCGTGGTCGGAGACATCCGAGCACCGCGCGTCCTCATCGCCGACGGCGCGTCCTTCAAGGGCAGCGTCGACATGGACGCCTAGGCATGGCGCGCACGCAATCACAGGTGGTCGGTGGGACCGGCAGCACCGTGATCGGTCCCGAGATCCGCGTCCTGGGACGCGTCACCGGCGAAGAGGATCTGCATGTCCAAGGTCGCATCGACGGTGCGATCGCGCTGACCGAGACGCTCTACGTCGCGGCGGGTGGCATCGTCGCCGCCGAGGTCGACGCGCTCAACGTCGTCGTGTCCGGTGTCATCGTCGGCAACGTGACCGCGCGCGACTGCGTGACGCTGCACGCTGGCGCGAAGCTGGTCGGTGACATCACGGCGCCGCGGCTCATCATCGCGGATGGTGCTGCGTTCAAGGGCAGCGTGCACATGGTCGGCGACGGCGAGGAGGCGAGCGCGGCTCGCTGGGCTGCGCGGGCCCGGCCGGCACCGCCGCGTCGGGTCGCGGCACCCGAGCGGGTCCCCGTCCCGCCGCGGCGTGCGACGCCGGCCCACGTGGATCCGCCGCGTTCGCCGAAGCCGGCCGCGTCGTCGCCGACGTCGGCCGACGACGAGACGACGATCATCGTGCGTCACCGCGCCCTCGCCGATGGCGAAGATGCGGGCGAGGACACGTCGCCGAAGCCCGAGGCAGCGGATGTCGCACGGTTCCGTGGGGTCGCGGCGACGCGAGCACCGGCGCGGGGCGCCGAGGCACCCGCCGCGGCGAAGGGCAAGCTGCCGGCGCGCGCGCGAATTCCCAAGCCCGGTAAGCGCCGAGTCAACCGTCGCTGAACGAGAGAGGTCCACCATGACGAAGAAGTTCCGCTCGCTGCTGATGTCGTCCGTGCTCGGGCTCGCGCTCGCCGCAGGCGCGTGCAAGGAGCCCGATCCGAACGCGTTCGAGACCCATGTCGAGAACATCAAGGATCCGGCGAAGCGCGCGAGCGGCTTCTCGGGCCTCGAGGGGCTGGTCAAGACGGTCGTCACCTCGGAGAACAAGCAGGCGCGCCTCGACGAGTTCGTCGCAAAGGTGCTGCCGGCGCTCGAACAGGTGTGGCCCGACGCGCCGGAGCATCACGAGAAGATCCTGCTCATGCTGCGTGACGCCGGTCGTCCCGAAGCGGCGCCGATCTGGAATCAGGCGCTCGGTCTCGACGGCAGCGGCGAGGCCCGCAAGCGCTCGATCCTCGCGCTCGAGGGCATCAAGAAGGCGAAGGCCACGGACAGCGCGGAGCAGGTGCGCGAAGAGTTCAAGAAGCTCATCGACAACCCGAAGAACGACGAGGGCAACGACGAGGAGGGCGGTCGAGTCCGCATCCTCATGGCCGAGACGCTCGGCGTGTTGCACGACAACAAGGCCGTCGACCTGCTCGTCGAGTCGTTGATGCAGCCGCGCGAGAAGCAGCCACCGTCGGTGCACCGCGCCGTCGCGACGGCGCTCGGCCATATCGGGGACGGCTCGGAGAAGACCGTCGATGCGCTGCTGACCGTCACGTTCCGCGTGCCGGACTTCGCGACCAGCAAGAACGTCGGCGTGCGCGCAAAGCAGGCGCTCGTCGCGATCGGCGACCCGGCGATCCCGCAGATCATCAAGATGCTCAAGGGCCAGCACACCGAGGTGCAGAAGCTCGCGGCGCAGGCGAGCGCCGAGGAGGCCGGCCTCAACCAGTTCGTCATCGCCCAGACGGCGGCGAGCATCCTCGGCGGCATGGGCTCGGCCAAGGCCGTCGACGCGCTGCTCGAGGTCTATCCGAAGGACGACTGCGTCGCCGCGGCGCCGAAGGAAGAGAAGAAGAAGCCCGAGGAGGAAGAGGCGACCGACGATGGCGGCGTGTCGATCGCGTTCGCCGAGCTGCGTGCCGTCGTCGCGAACGCCCTCGGCCTCATCGGCGATCCGCGAGCGGTCGACGTGCTCTGCCAGTGCTCGCTGACGAGCAAGAACCCCGGCGACATGTTCGAGATCCTCAACGCGCTCGGTCGCATCGGCGGCACGAAGGCCGTCGAGTGTCTAAATGTCGCGATTACCACGGCCGAGTACACGGCCGACGCGGCGCTCAAAGATCGCAAGTTCGAGGCGCGCTGGGAATCGGGTCGGTTCGCGGTGCTCGGTGCGGGACCGGACGACATCGCAAAGGTCGAAGAGGCGATCGCTGCCGCAGGCGCGGCCGATGCGAAGGTGAAGACCGAGCTCGAGGCGTGGAAGCCGGGGATCGAGATCACCAAGAAGTGCAAGGCCGACAAGGACTGCTACCTCGCGATGCTGCGCGACACCAACGCGGATTGGTTCGCGCGCGAGAAGTCGGCGTTCGAGGTCGCGAAGCTCGGTGTCGGCGACCCGGCGATGGCGCTCGAGATCGCGAAGGCCTACAAGGTTCGCAACAAGGACGCGCGCGTCTCCATGGCGTGGCTGCCCGCGAAGATGCTCGGCGACAAGAAGTGTCCCGAGTGTGCCGCGGCGCTCGAGTCCGTGCACGAGGCCGAGAAACTGTCGACCGATCGTCTGTATCAGGCGGCGGTGTTACTCGCACGCGACTCGATCGCGAAGCTGAGCGACGAGGGTGCGGCGGAGCCCGCCGCACCCGCAGCGAAGAAGTGAGTCGCGAAGCGACCGGAAGGAGGGAGGAAGCGGAGCTTCCTCCCCACAACTCACTTCGGCGCGAGGCTCTTGCAGATCGCGATCGCGGCGGCGGCCTGATCCTCGGCCGACGCCGTGGTCTCGCACCAGATCGCCTTGCCGCCGATGTCGCGGCGGACGTTCACGAAGAAGTTCTTCCCCATGGTGCCCTCGTTGTCGTAGGTGACGATCCACCCGTCGGCGAGCTTCTCGTCCTTGAGATTCTTCGGCGTGTACGAGTCCGCGTCCTTCTTCGCGTCGTCGACCGTCTTCGGTCGCGTCTCGGACGCGGCGTCGACGAGCACCACGACGCCGGGCGCCTGGATCATCACGCCAGCGCCACCGATGCCGTCGCTGACGGTGGCGCCGGCCGGCGCCTCCGCCTTTAGGCCGAGCTTCTCGAGCACGATGGCACCGCCGGCCGCCGCGGGCTCGTCGGCCTTCGCATCGGCCTTCGCATCGGTCTTCGCAGCGGTCTTCGCATCGCCTTTCTTGTCGCCCTTTTTGTCGTCGGCTTTGCCCTTCGCGTCCTTCTTGTCGTCGGTCTTGCTGTCGCACGCGGCGACGGCCAAGAGGCCAGCGAGCGCGAGTAGGAGGTGTCGTCGCATGGCGGGAGCATCGCCGTTGGTCCCCGCCGGAGCAATCGCGAGCAGGGCGGGGAATCCCTCGCGGCGCCGCATGTCATCCTCGGCCATGGGCCGCGCTCCGACCCTCGGGATCTGCATCGCACTCTTGGGCGCTGCCACCGGATGTCCGGATCGATTCGCGCACAGGCGCGACCTCGGCCCCGGCCGCGCCCGCGGACACGAGGCGCTGCACGATTGCGCGGCGGCGGTGCGCTCGTACGACGCCTACCTCGATCGCTTTCCGGCCGCGAGCGATGCCACGGTCGTCGAAGCTCAGCGCGGTGCGTGCCATGCCGAGCTCGGCGCGTGGGAGTCGTCGGCCGCGAGTTCGGCACCTACGACTTCGTCGGCATGGCGCGGTTCTATCGCGCTGGCGTCGAGCCGCCGCCGAGCCGCCGCAGAGCACGGCGCCCCCCCATCGGCGCCCCCATCGGCGCCCCCATCGGCGCCCCCATCGGTGGTGGACCGCAAGCTGTTCGTCCCGCCGGTGACGCCGCTCGTGCCGTGACCCCGGTTGACACTGCTCGGGGTGCGGCGCTATAGAACCGGCCCTTGGGCCGCCACCTGCGGTCGAGGAGGCCACCACACGTCGCGCTGGCGTAGCTCAACGGTAGAGCACCTGATTTGTAATCAGGTGGTTGCGGGTTCGAATCCCATCGCCAGCTCTGCCCTCGGCACGCATCGCCGCGTGTACTTCACACTCAAGGATGGGTTCCCGAGTGGCCAAAGGGAGCGGACTGTAAATCCGCCGCGTTACCGCTTCGTAGGTTCGAATCCTACCCCATCCACCCGCCGCGGCATCGCCAACGCCGCGGCACTTGCGGGAGTAGCTCAGTTGGTAGAGCGTCAGCCTTCCAAGCTGAATGTCGCGAGTTCGAGCCTCGTCTCCCGCTCTGGCTTTTTTTCAGGGGAAGCGGCCCGCTTCCCCCTCCGTGCCGGCGAAGCCGTCACGGAGCCGTCACGGAGCCGTCACGGAGCCTCCCCCTTCTCATCGCTTTCGCTCCGTCCTCCTTCGCCCCGTTTTCTTCTCAGCCCGCCCGCCCTCGTAGCTCAGTTGGTAGAGCGCGTCCTTGGTAAGGACGAGGTCTCCGGTTCGAATCCGGACGAGGGCTCCGCGGCCGCGGCCCCGCGCGCCCCTCGGCGTCGGGCGTTCGTCAGCTCACGCTGTGCGCGTTCGCGGCCCCGTAGACCCCCCGTGGACGGCCCCCGCACCGCCGACGCGACGCCGCTTGCGGGCGTAGTTGCAACGCGGAACGTCTCTTGCTATCCGTTCGCACCCTTCCGCCCCCCCAGTCGAACCAGACGAGCCATGGCTGCCGGTCAACGCATCATCATTTCCCTCGAGTGCAGCGAGTGCAAGCGCCGGAACTACTCGACGAAGAAGAACCGTCGGAACAGCCCGGAGAAGCTCACGCTCAAGAAGTACTGCCGCTTTTGCCGCAAGGCCCAGGATCACAAGGAGACGAAGTAGTTCTTAGGGCGTTAGCTCAGTTGGTAGAGCAGCGGACTCCAAATCCGCAGGCCGGGGGTTCGAGCCCCTCACGCCCTGCCCTCACGATCCGGCCGCCGGATCCCGATCCTCGGTCCTGGGCCGTCAGACCCGGCCACTTCCACTCCATCCTCCGGAGCGGAGCTTCCTCGTCATGTCACGCGTTCGTCGCACCCCACGCAAGTCCAGCACCCCCCGCGAGTTCGATCCGAGCCGCTGGGCCCACCTCATCTTCGTGCTCGGTGGGTTCGTGGCGGCGTGGGTGCTGACCAACGCGATCGAGGACATCTGGGCGATCGTGTGGAGCTACTACCCGCAGGTCGGCCGCGAAGATGCGTTCAAGGCGAACGTCGCCGGCATCGTCATCGCGTTGCTCGGCACCGCGTGGGCGTGGCGCAAGAAGCACTGGTTCCAGTACACCACCGAGGTCGTCGGCGAGGTGTCGCAGGTGAGCTGGCCGAGCAAGGCCGAGGTTCGCGTCGCGACGATGGTGGTGATCCTCATGACTCTCATCTGCTCGGTGATCCTCGCCGGCATCGATAGCGTCTGGTCCAAGGTGACCGACATGCTCTACGGCATCTAGCTACGGGATATCCGACGACCCATGGAATGGTACGTGGTGCATACGTTCTCGGGATACGAGAACTCGGTGAAGCGATCGCTGGAAGACCGCATCAAGGGCAAGCCGGTCGCCGATTGCTTCGGTGAGATCCTCGTGCCCAGCGAGCAGGTCACGGAGCGTCGCGGCAAGAAGTCGGTCAAGACCAACCGCAAGTTCTTCCCCGGGTACATCTTCGTGAACATGGAGCTGACGAAGGAGAGCTGGCACCTGGTGAAGAACACACCGAAGGTGACGGGCTTTCTCGGCGGCAACACGCCACGACCGGTGCCCGCATCCGAGATGGCGCGTGCGCTCGGTCAGACCGGCCCCGAGCCCGAGGACACCACCGTGGTGCCCGACATCGTCTACAACGTCGGCGATCACGTCCGCGTCCGCAGCGGTCCGTTCGCCAACTTCACCGGCGAGGTCGAAGATGTCGACCGCGACAAGCGCAAGGTGAAGATGTCCGTCTCGATCTTCGGGCGTCCGACGCCTGTCACCGTCGACTTCTCCGAAGTGGAGCCGGTCGGCGCGCAGGGCTAGTCGCCCGCATTTTCGTTGAGAGGTTCGTCATGAAGAAGGTCACCGCGATCGTCAAGCTCCAGTGCAAAGGTGGCGAGGCTACGCCCGCCCCGCCGATCGGCCCCGCGTTGGGTTCGAAGGGCGTCAACATCATGGAGTTCGTGAAGCAGTTCAACGCCCGCACGGCGAAGGACAAGGGCGTCGTCACGCCCGTCGAGATCACGGTCTACTCCGACCGCTCGTTCACGTTCATCACGAAGACGCCGCCCGCATCGGTCATGTTGATGAAGGCCGCCGGCATCGAGGGCGGCTCGGGCGAGCCGAACAAGGTGAAAAAGGGCAAGGTCACGCGCAAGCAGGTGCGCGAGATCGCCGAGTTCAAGCTCAAGGACATGAACGCGTTCGACGTCGAGGCGGCCGCGCGCTCGATCGCCGGCACCGCGCGTTCGATGGGCCTCGATGTCGTAGATTAGTTTTTCCCCCCGCGTACGGCGAGGGCGAAACGGTAGGCGCTGACGCGCGGCTTCCCCCCGCAAGCGGGGGGGATCTTCAGATGAACAACAAGCGGTGAGGGAGGGCGAGTCGCCCGCTTGGACCTCGCAGGAGTCCTAGGACGCCATGGGCAAGAAGTTCGAGAAGGCGGATTCGTCCGTCGATCCGCAGAAGCGGTACACCATCGAAGAGGCGTGCAAGCTCGTCACCGAGCTCGCCTTCACCAAGTTCGACTCGACCGTGGATGCGGCGCTGCGACTCGGTGTGAACCCGAAGCACGCCGATCAGATGATCCGCTCGAGCTGCGCGCTGCCGCACGGCACGGGCAAGACGGTGCGCATCATCGTGTTCGCCAAGGGCGAGCGTGCGAACGAGGCGCAGGCCGCGGGTGCCGATCTCGTCGGCGCCGAGGATCTCGTCGAGAAGATCCAGGGCGGCTGGCTCGAGTTCGACAGCGCGATCGCGACGCCCGACATGATGGGCTTGGTTGGCCGCCTCGGCCGCGTGCTCGGTCCTCGCAACCTCATGCCGAACCCGAAGGTCGGCACGGTGACGATGGACGTCGCGAAGGCCGTGCGCGAGCTGAAGGCCGGTCGCATCGAGTTCCGCACCGAGAAGACCGGCATCGTGCACGCGCCGATCGGCAAGACCTCGTTCGGTGCGGACAAGATCCGCGAGAACCTCACCGCGCTGCTCGAGCAGCTCCAGCGCCTCAAGCCGCAGACGGCGAAGGGCAAGTACTGGAAGAGCGTGACGATCAGCTCGACGATGGGCCCCGGCCTGCGCATCGACACCAACTTGGTGCAGTCGCTCGTCGACGCGTAAGACGATCGCTCGGGCGTTCGGCCTGCAACCTGGTGTGGGGTCGCTCGTCTGCCTCCAGCAAGGACCCCCACAATGATGCTCACGCGCACGCTCTTCGCCCTCACGCTCGCCGCCTCGTTCTCCCTCGCCTGCGACAGCAAGACCGACGACAAGAAGGCCGAGGCGAAGAAGTCCGACGGCAGCAAGGGCGCGGACAAGAAGGCCGACGCGAAGGGCGACGCGAAGGGTGAGCCTGCCGGCGACGCGAAGGGTGAGCCCGCGGCCGATCCCGCAGCGGCCGGCAAGCCGGTCGAGACCAACCCGAAGGATCTCTTCGCGGACTTCACGAAGCCGGACGCGGACGTGATGGCGCTGATGACCAAGTACGAGAACGGTGCAACGTTCACCGGCAAGCTCGTCACGGTCGCGGCCGAGGAGAGCGGCACGCCGGTGCTGTTCGTCGATGTCGACGGCAAGGCGAAGATCTCGATCGGCGTCGCCGATCCGGCGCCGTTCAAGGCGAAGAACCTGAAGGTCGGCGACGAGATCACCGTGACCTGCAAGATCGGTGGCGCGATGGACAATCTCATGCAGGTCATCGACTGCACGACGAAGTAGGTCTGTGCGGGTCGCCCGCGGCTGCCGATCGAGTGTGCGAGTGATCGATCGCGGCGTCAGATGCAGCAGTAGGTGATCGCGCCGCTCGGCGTCACGTCACCGGTGAGGTCGCCGCCCGACGGAGCGCAGCTCGCATCGATCTCCGCGGTGTACTGCGCGTGTGTGAATCCCTGGACGTTCCCGCAGCCGCCGACCGGCATCTCGTCGACGAAGACCACGCCGCAGCCCTGGTTGGTGAGAATCGCACTGCCGCCGCAGGTGCCCTGTGGCGTGTCGCAGGTGCACTGCGTGCAGTCGCGATCGTCGGTGGCGTCGGCGTACGTGACGACTGTCTCGCTCCACGGACCGCCGGGGCAGCCGACCTCGCCTTCGAACCAGATGCACATGCGGTAGTCCTCGGGGATCGCGGGGAAGCAGTTGCCGCCTTCGCACGCATCGCCGGCCGCGGTGCCGCACGCACGCAGCTCGCGATCCCAGCTCGGGTCCTCGATCTGCTCGGTCGCCTGCGGGGCACAGCTCGCGCCTGCGCTGTTCAGCGTCGGCACGCTCAGGCTGTAGTCGTCGGCCGATGCGTTCGCGAACACGCACGCGCCAGGGTTGAGCACGTAGGTGTCGGGGTTCTGGATGAACTGAATGCAGAGGTTGCCCTCTTCGCGCAGTGTCGCGGCGCCACAGCTCGCTCCGCTCACGTCGCCGCACGCGCAGTTGCACGTCGCCGCGCCTTCTTGCAGACCGGTGAAGCGATTGTCGTGCACGGTCTGCGGAAACTCGCCGGGGCAGGGCACCGGATCCGCACCGTCGTTGATGACGATGGGTCCTTGCCAGCCTTGCGGGACCTCGGGCGCGCACTGGCCGTCGCAGCTTGGATCACCGGTGACAGAGGTGTCGCTGTCGGTGCCTTCGGACGTCGGATCGGTGTCGCTCGAGCTGCCAGACGGATCGGTGTCGCTCGGATCGGTGTCGCTAGAGCTGCCAGACGGATCGGTGTCGCTCGGATCGGTGTCGCTCGGATCGGTGTCGCTCGGATCGGTGTCGCTCGGATCGGTGTCGCTCGGATCGCTGTCCGTCGAGCTCGGGCTCGTCGAGCTCGGCTCGGTCGAGCTGGAGCTCGGGCTCGTCGAGCTCGGCTCCGTCGACGCGGTCGTCGTATCGCTGCTCGTGTCGACGGCGCCATCCGTGTCGGCATCGGGCGTGCTCGTCGGGTTGAAGCAACCGGTGAGCGCAGGGCAAGCGAGGACGAGCGCACGCAGAACGTGCAGCTTCGAGAGGCGGTGCATGCCGGAGTAGACCGGCATGTCACGGTTCCGATCACTGGGCGCGGCCAACATCGCGGCCGGCCGACGGGCCCCGCGTCCCGCCCGCTGGCCACGCGCGCTGCTGCGGGTGCTCCAGGCTCGGGGACTCGCGGTCGGCGACCAGGAGCGCGCCGTCATCGAGGGCTGCAGCGACGTTGCTCGGCGCGAGCGATGGCTCGCCCGAGCCGTTACGGTCGTGACGACCGCCGAGATGATCGAGGGTTGATCGCGCGGGCTACTGCCCCTCGTTCCACTCGCAGAACGGCGTCCACAGAACGTCCGCGATCACGTCGTCCGCGACGTTCGCCTGCGGGCACGCCTCGTCCGCACGCCACTCGCGCCATGTCGTCGGATCGTGGGCCTGGAACATCGCGTAGCCGCCCGCCGTCGCCTTGAACACGGTCGGCTCGACGCACGCGTCGCCGGCCTGCTCCTGCAGCTCGTCGTTGACCGCCATGATCGTGCGGAACATCGCGTCGTTCGTCGAGTTCCAGCAGCAAGTTTTCGACTCCTCGTACACGAGCTCGGCGAACACGTAGTCTTCGAGCACGCGGTGCTCGGCGTCGACCTCGGCCTTCGTCATCCCGAACTCGGTCTCCAGCACGGCGTACAGATCTTCGAACGCATCTTCACGCGCGATCCGTGCGCTGCACGACGCGGGGAAGTTGGCGAGGTGCACCCGCTTCGTCTCGATCACGCCGATCAGCAGATCGCGGCTCTCCTCGGGCGTGAGCTCGCCGAGCAACGCGTCCAGCTGCGCCGGCCGCTGCCGGATGCGCTCGAGATCGTCGTCTGGGATCCACGACGCCTCGTCGGCCGCCATGATCGTGTTCGACCATTTGCCGCCGATCGCCTTCGCCACGCGGAACCGCTTGAGCCCACCGTTGAACTTCGCGAAGTCGGTGAGACCGTCGTTGCCACCGCCTTCGGGATTGCTGTAGTTGCGCTCGGTGCCTGCGGGATTCGTCCACACCGGCTGCGCGGGCGGCAGGTTCCCGAACACGCTCTCGGCCTGCATGCGTCCCTCGCCGACCTTCTCGGCGCGCACCGTCACCATCGCGTGGCCGACGCCGCTATTCGACGTGCGCCACAGCATCACGTCACCCGCGCGCAGTGAATCCGGCACGAGGTTGAAGGTGTTGCGACTGTCGGCGAGGTTGACCGAGCCGGTGAAGATCATCGCGAGACGGATGAAGTGTGCCGCTCGCTTGTTGAGGTGCAGCTCGTCGAGGTACGTGCCGGTGCGTGCGCCCTCGCCGATCATCGGCTGGTCGTCACCGCTCTGCACGCCGAGCTTGCGCAGCTTGCTGTCCTGCGGCCAGCTCGCGGTCACCTCCGCCGCCGACTTACTCGAATGATCCGAGTACGCCGTCGCGAACTTCGGCATGTTGTTCCAGATGCCATCCTTCGTACGGATGCCGAAGTGACCGAAGTACACCGGCTTGCCGCCATCGAACGCGACGAGGAAGAACGGCAGCCCGTACCACGCGGCGAACGTCGCGCGCAGCATGATCGCCGTGTCTGCGCAGTCGATCTTCGCCGCCGCGAGCTTGGTGCCCCACGGCGTCGTGATCTCGAACGTCTTCGCCGTGCCGGTGACGTTGTCGATCTGCGGCATCGTCTGCAGCCACACCGCGTACTTCTCGTCCCACGACAACCCGCTGTCCGCGGCCCACGCGATGCCGGCCTTGTTCGCATCGGCGGTCGTGCGATCTTCCCATTGGTTCTTCGCGGTCCACGCGGTCGTCGACGCGTAGTTGCCGTTCACCGGCAGACCGGCCTCGGATAGATCGTCGTACTTGCCGACGACACCGCCGGGCGCGAGCTCCTCGCCGTCCTCGAACGGATCGCCCGCTTCGCTGCTGCAGGCCGGCAGCACGAGCGCTGCGCTGGGCACGGTGATCGACAAGAGCGCGACGAGAAAGGAGCTGCGCACACTCTAGAGTGTGTCTCGCCGAACGATGGTTCACGCGGCGCGGCGGCGCGTATCCGCGCGAGGTGCCCGGCGGTGCGCACCGATGCCGAACAGCGCCACGAGCGTCCAAACGAACCCGCCACGCGGACCCGACGTGCAGCCGCAGCCGACGGCGCCATCGCGCACGCCTGCGCTGCCTGGGAGCGCGGCGTCGTCCGCTGCGTCGTCGCTCCCGGAGCCCGCGGTTTCCGAGCCGACCTCGTCGCCGTCACCGACCGACGCGCCCGTCGTGTCGCTGGCGCCGGTCGGATCACTCCCGGCCGACGTGTCTTCGCCGCCGTTGGTGCCCGTCGTCCCCGGCGGCATCGGATCGCCCATGCACACGCAGTAGTCCGAGCCGTGGTCGTTCACCTCGGCGCACGGAATCTCGAGATCGATCTCCTGCTGACACCCTGGCTCGCCGCCGTAGCGGGCGACGCAGGTCATGCCGACGGTCGCGCAGTACGCGATACACCCCTCGCCGCCGGCGTACACGCCTTCGCAGCTCGTCTCGCTGCTCGCGCACACCTCGAACCCGGCATCGACGAGCGGATCGCACGGCGACGGCGGCGGTGGGTCGCAGCCGACCAGCTCGAACACCGTCTCGTCCGCAGCATCGCTCTTCATGTCGTCGGTGCCGTCGAGCTCGAGGCGACAGCTTCCGCCCGCGACGCACCAGATCTCACCGACGACCTCTTGCACGCAACCATCGCCGCGTTGATCGATCACGACCGACGACATCTGACCATCGTCGCCGAAGAGCACGTAGTCGGCATCGTCGGTGCGGTTCTCCGACGCGCGGAAGCTCGTCGTCACCCGATACGTGCCCGGGGTTGCGATCGTCGGCTGCCAGATGACGCGCCCATCGGTCGACTCGTCGCCGACGTACTTGCTGAGGTAGCGGTACGAGCCCGCGCACGCGTCGACATCGTGCGTCTGGAAGTTCTCGGGGTTGACCTCGCTGTAGCCCGACGTCGGCTCGTCGTTGTCGACCGACACCACGACGCCGGCGCACTCGCCGGCATGCGCGATCGAGGGCAAGCCCGCGGTCACGAGCACCGGCCCCGAAAGCGCGAACCATCCCGTGACCGCGCGTGCGCGAGAGCTACCCATGGCCGGATCGAGGGTACGGGACAACCGCGTGCTGGGATCGTGCCTCGTCATCGATCACCACGGCCGCCGGATTGCGGCGGCGGAGTCGTCAGGCCGCCCTCAGTAGCCATACAGCCAGCCCTCCGTCCGCGGCCCGTGAGTCAGAGCACGCACGCGTCGGCCCGCCGTCCGAGGCCGCCGCCAACCGCAACAGGCCCGCCCGAATTTCCCTCCGACACCGGCCGGGTTGCACGACGGAACGGGTCTTGCTATCCGTTCGCTCCCTCGCGCGGCCGTCCGCTCGTCCGTCGCAGCTCCGAGGAGGCGCCGCCACCCGAAACGCTTCGCACCGTCATCAAGCGCTCGAGCACATCTCGAGCCGCCACTCCGAGACCGCAGGCCGTCGCCGGCGCGACGCGAAACACCGAAGGCATCGTTCGGTCAGCCCGCCAAGAGTGGAAGGAGACATCCGTGCGAACGCCGTTCTCGGGTCGCCGCTTTTCGCCTTTCACGAACTTCTGAACCCACCTGTCACCCGCGACTTCGCCAAAGACAGGCCCCAACGAAAAGCCAGCGTCCCATGCCGATGGACACGACTCAAAAACAAGAACTCAGCACCAAGCTCCGCGCCGATCTGGGCACGTGCAACGCTTTCGTGCTCGTGGAGTTCGCAGGACTCACCGTCGCCAGCGTCAACGAGCTGCGCGGCAAGTTCCGCGAGGCGGGGTGCACGTACCACGTCTACAAGAACTCGACGATCCGCTTCGCGGTGCAGGAAACCCAGCACGAGGCCGTCGTGCCGCTCCTTCGGGGCGTCAGCGGTCTCGCGTTCCATCCCGAAGATCCGGCCGCCGCTGCACGCGTCGCTCGCGACTTCGCGAAGGACAACGACAAGCTCAAGGTGAAGGGCGGCGTCGCGTACGGAAAGCTGCTCGATGTATCGGGCGTCACCGCACTCGCGAGCATGCCCGGACCCCGCGAGCTCAAGTCGCAGTTCTTGGCTCTGCTCAACACCCCAGCCACTTCGTTCGTCCGCGTGCTCAATGCCGCGGCGCAGTCACTCCTCAACGTTCTCAACGCCCGCAAAGACAACCTTGCGGCCTAACCAGCTCTGTCGGCCCTCCGGGCCGTAGACGAAGAAACGATTTTCAAAATGGCAGACATCACCAAAGACCAGGTCATCGACTACCTCTCCAACCTCCCCGTGATGGAGATCGCGGCGCTCGTGAAGGAGCTCGAGGGCAAGTGGGGCGTCTCGGCAGCGGCTCCGGTCGCGGCAGCGGCAGCGGGCGGCGGCGCGGCAGCGGCTCCGGCCGCCGAGGCGCAGACCGAGTTCGCCGTCATCCTCAAGAGCGGCGGCGAGAAGAAGATCAACGTCATCAAGGCGGTCCGCGAGATCCTCCCGGGAATCGGCCTGAAGGAGGCCAAGGACATGGTCGAAGGCGCGCCGTCGACCGTGAAGGAAGGCGTCTCGAAGGAAGAGGCCGAGGGCATGGTCAAGAAGCTGAAGGAAGCGGGCGCCGACGCCGAGATGAAGTGACCAGCTTCGTTCTTGGCGCTGGTTCCTCGATGACCTCGGGTGGTGCACCACCCGAGGTCGTCCATCCGCAGAAAAACTGAATCGCTCGGGACGCGCCGGACTACCGGCCACGCACACGCGAGGGAGAGTCGATGCCACAGGTCATTCAGAACAACTTCAGGGTCCGCAAGAACTTCGGAAAACTGAAGAAGATCGTCGAAGTCCCCAACCTCATCGACATCCAAAAGCGCAGCTACGACAAGTTTCTCCAGCGAGAGACGCCGACCGACGAGCGCGAAGACGTCGGCCTGCAGGCGGTCTTCAAGAGCGTGTTCCCGATCAAGGACTTCGGCGAGACCAGCTCGCTCGAGTTCGTGAGCTACTCGCTCGATCGCCCGAAGTACGACGAGGACGAGTGTCGCGCGCGCGGCATGACGTTCGCCGCACCGATCAAGGTCGTCGTGCGCCTCGTGGTGTGGGACGTCGACGACGAGAGCGGCACGCAGTCGATCCGCGACGTGAAGGAGCAGGAGGTCTATTTCGGGGAAATCCCGCTGATGACCGAGCACGGCACCTTCATCATCAACGGCACCGAGCGCGTCGTCGTCAGCCAGCTACACCGCAGCCCCGGCGTGTTCTTCGATCACGACCGCGGCAAGACCCACGCGTCGGGCAAAAAGCTGTTCTCCGCGCGCGTCATCCCCTACCGCGGCTCGTGGCTCGACTTCGAGTTCGACCACAAAGATCTCCTCTACGTCCGCATCGATCGTCGGCGCAAGCTGTACGCGACGGTGCTGCTGCGTGCGCTCGGCTTCACCACGCAGGAGCTGCTCGACTTCTTTTACTCGAAGGAGACCGTCTTCATCGACAAAGAGGGCCCCGAGCCGAAGATCTGGCGCGGCATCGACTACGACTTGCTCACCGGCCAGCGTGCCGCCGGCGACATTATCGATCCCGAGACCAACGAGGTCCTGGTCAAGAAGGGCCGCAAGATCTCGCGTGCGCACATCAAGCGCATGAAGAACTCGGGCATCAAGCGCCTGCCGATGGACGTCGAGGAACTCAGCGGCAAGGTCGCCGCCGAGGACACCATCGACGACAACACCGGCGAGGTGCTGCTCAACTGCAACGAGGACATCACCGAGGAGCACATCGCACGGCTGACCGAGTCGGGCGTGAAGAGCTTCCGCGTGCTGTTCATCGACGACTTCAACGTCGGTCCGTTCCTGCGCGAGACGCTCTTGCAGGACAAGCTGACCAACAGCGAAGAGGCGATCCTCGAGATCTATCGCCGCCTGCGTCCGGGTGATCCGCCGACGCTCGAGACTGCGCGCAACCTGTTCGACTCGCTGTTCTTCCGCTCGGATCGCTACGATCTGTCGACGGTCGGTCGCCTCAAGCTGAACCACAAGTTCAACCTCGGCGAGCAGCTCACGACCCAGGTGCTCACCAAGCGCGACATCCTCGAGACGGTCAAATACCTCGTCGAGCTGCGCAACGGCCGTGGGCAGATCGACGACATCGATCACCTCGGCAACCGCCGCGTGCGTGCGGTCGGCGAGCTCATGGAGAACCAGTACCGCATCGGTTTGGTTCGCATGGAGCGCGCGATCAAGGAGCGCATGAGCATGTCCCAGGAGATGGACGCGCTCATGCCGGCGGACCTCATCAACGCGAAGCCCGTCAGCGCGGTCGTGAAGGAGTACTTCGCGAGCAGCCAGCTGTCGCAGTTCATGGATCAGACCAATCCCCTGTCCGAGGTCACGCACAAGCGTCGTCTCTCGGCGCTCGGGCCCGGTGGTCTGACCCGCGAGCGTGCAGGCTTCGAGGTTCGCGACGTCCATCAGACCCACTACGGTCGCGTGTGCCCGATCGAGACCCCGGAAGGTCCGAACATCGGCCTCATCGCGTCGCTCGCGACCTACGCTCGCATCAATGAGTTCGGCTTCATCGAGACGCCGTACCGCTCGGTCGATGGTGGCGTGGCGTCGACCGACGTCGCGTACTATTCGGCGCTCCAAGAGCAGGGCCACTACATCGCGCCCGCGAGCACGAAGACGGACGACAAGGGCAAGCTCACCACCGATCTCGTCCAGTGCCGTTACAACGAGGAGTTCGTCATGGTCGCCCCGCAAGAGGTGACGCTGATGGACGTCTCGCCGAACCAGCTGGTGTCGGTCGCTGCGTCGCTCATCCCGTTCCTCGAGCACGACGATGCCAATCGCGCGCTCATGGGTTCGAACATGCAGCGACAGGCGGTGCCGTGCCTGCGTCCGGACGCGCCGCTCATCGGTACGGGCATGGAGCAGCACGTCGCGCGCGACTCGGGCACCACCGTGGTGGCCGATCGCGACGGCATCGTCGAGCAGGTCGACGGTGCGCGCATCGTCGTCAAGCCGGTGTCGAGCAAGGACGAGAGCCGCTCGATCCTCGGTGCGAAGCCCGACATCTACAACCTGGTGAAGTTCGAGCGTTCCAACCAGAACACCGGCCTCAACCAGAAGCCGATCGTCCGCGTGGGCGACCGCGTGAAGAAGGGCGATGTCATCGCCGACGGCTCGGCGACCGAGCGCGGCGAGCTCGCGCTCGGCCAGAACGTGCTCGTCGCGTTCATGCCGTGGCAGGGCTACAACTTCGAGGACTCGATCCTCGTGTCCGATCGCCTCATCCGCGAGGATGTCTACACGTCGCTGCACATCGAGGAGTTCGAGTGCGTCGCGCGTGACACCAAGCTTGGTAAGGAAGAGATCACGCGCGACATCCCGAATGTCGGCGAGGAAGCCCTGCGCAACCTCGACGAGGCGGGCATCGTGTGCATCGGCGCCGAGGTCCGAGCGGGCGACATCCTGGTCGGCAAGATCACGCCCAAGGGCGAGACCCAGCTGTCCCCGGAAGAGAAGCTGCTGCGGGCGATCTTCGGCGAGAAGGCCGGCGACGTGCGCGATACCTCGCTACGCCTGCCGCCGGGCGTGTCGGGCATCGTGATCGACGCGCGAGTGTTCGCGCGCAAGGGCGTCGACAAGGACATCCGCGCCCAGCAGATCGAGGAGCACGAGCGCGACAAGCTCATCAAGGACCGCAACGACAACGTCAACATCGTCTCGGACGGTTACTACAACCGCATCCGCGAGATCCTCGGCGGCAAGGTCACGGCGGCGAAGCTGGTCGATGACTCTGGCGCGGTTCTGTGCGACGCGGGCGTCACGCTCTCCGACGACAGCCTCGCAAAGATCCCGCGACGGTTCTGGGGTCAGTTCGCGATGACCACGGCCGAGGACACCGAGCTCGTCGAGGCGCTCGCGCGCCGACTCGAGAAGGACCTCGACGAGATCGAGACCATCTTCCGCGAGAAGATCGCGAAGCTGACCAAGGGCGACGAGCTGCCGCCCGGCGTCATCAAGATGGTGAAGGTCTACGTCTGCATCAAGCGCAAGCTGCAGGTCGGCGACAAGATGGCCGGTCGTCACGGCAACAAGGGTGTGATCTCGCGGATCATGCCGGTCGAGGATCTGCCGTACCTCGAGGACGGAACCCCAGTTGATCTCGTACTGAATCCGCTCGGCGTGCCCTCGCGCATGAACGTGGGTCAGATCCTCGAGACGCACTTGGGCTGGGCGGCGCGCGAGCTGGGCAACCAGATCGATCGCTACATGCAGACCAACTACAACTCGGACGTCCTGCGCAAGCAGGTCAAGAAGATCTACGAGAACCCCGAGGCCGATCGCTTCGTGGACTCGTTGTCGGACGAGGATGTCACGCGGTTTGCGGACAAGCTGCGCCGCGGCGTGCACATGGCGACGCCGGTGTTCGACGGCGCGCTCGAGACCGAGGTCAAGAGCACGCTCGAAAAGGCCGGCCTGCCGCGCGGTGGTCAGGCGATCTTGTTCGATGGTCGCAGTGGCGAGGCGTTCAACGAGAACGTCACGGTGGGCATCATGTACATGCTCAAGCTCCACCACTTGGTCGACGACAAGATCCACGCGCGGTCGATCGGGCCGTACTCGTTGGTCACGCAGCAGCCGCTCGGCGGCAAGGCGCAGTTCGGTGGCCAGCGCCTCGGCGAGATGGAAGTGTGGGCACTCGAGGCCTACGGCGCTGCGTATGCGCTGCAGGAGCTGCTCACGGTCAAGAGCGACGACGTCGTCGGGCGCATGCGCATGTACGAGTCGATCGTGAAGGGCCAGCCGACCATGACGCCCGGCGTGCCGGAGAGCTTTAACGTGCTCCTCAAGGAGCTGCAGGCGCTGTGCTTGAACGTCGAGATGCTCGAGGTCGACATGGACACCGGGCAGGTGCCGGGCACGATTCGCGAGACGGCGCCCGCGGCCGAGTAGCCCTCAACCGCTCGATTGCACCCACGGCGCCGCGATTTCCTCGAGGGATCGCGGCGCTCCTCGTTCTTGCGGGGCGTCACGCCGGTCGATTGACGCGGATGACCGCACCCGCCACATCCTCGCGTCCGGCCACGGCATCGTGAACGCGTAGGGCGAGCGCACGGTGGTCCGCGTCCCGCGTGCACACGACGACGCCGGCGTGCTCGACCCGCGCCGCGAGGCGGATGAAGTCGAGACGGTTGAGGGTGAGCAGACAGCGCGCCTGGGTTCTCGCGTAGCTCAGGACGTCGTCGTCGGTCACTCCACGGTTCGCGTTGCCGGCCTCGAGGCTGGTCGACACGTCGTGCCCGAGAGCGCGCAGCTCCTCGATGACGGGTCGTGGGAAGTTCTCGTTCGCGTAGAACTTCACGCGGACTCGTTCTCCGCGATCTCCGTAGCAATCTCCCGTGGGTGCACGCGTGCGTACTCCAGCGCGGCCTCGACATCCACCGCTCGCAGCGACGGGAAAAGGTCGAGCACCTCTGCCGGCGCGAGGCCGAGCTGGCGGTACCCCTCGATCACCCAGACCGGTATCCGTGTTCGGACCACGCGGGCAGAGCCGCCACACACCCCGGGCGTCTTCTCGATGAGTCCCATCACACCGTCCGCCGACAGGAGTCGTCGATGGCCAAGCGTGCCGGGATTTCGCGTCCGCATGCTCGCCAGCTGCCGGTTTCCAAGTCGGACCGTTACGCGCGTAGTGCCCGAGAAGATCATCCGACTTCCTCCAGACTGAACGCGAGCTCCGCATGGACGTCGAACCGGGCGGGGTCATCCAAGTCCCCGTTGTCGCGTACGTCGAACACCGCTACCGCGAGCCGGATTGCATAGACTCGGCCGTCGACTCCGTGAACGGTGAGCGTTGTCGGGGCTCCTGAGCTCACGTTGAACGGGACTGGGACCTTGCCGTCGTCCATTCGCCAAGCCTAGCGCGGTCGATCGGGCCGTTCCCTCTCAGAATCGGCCGGCGACGCCGACCCCGGCTCCGCGGGCCAGCATCATCGGCGCAACCAGCGGGCGCTTCGCGAGCCCCGTCGACGTCTTGTACTTGCCGTAGCGGACGCGCAGCACTGCACCGCCGACGACGAGGCCGATGCCGCCCGCGGTCCACAGCGCGCCGAGCACTGCGGCGCGCGGCGAGTCCTTTGCAACCGCGAAGCCGACGCCGCCGAAGCCGATGAGCACGGCACCACCGACGAACATGCCGTTGCCGCGCTTCGGTACGCGGAGCTTCTTCGCGTTGCGCCATGCGTTGAAGCGGTGCTTGAGCACGCCGCCGCCCGACGCGAGCGCGAGGCCGGCGGGGATGAAGGCGAGGCCGACGTATGCGGCCTTCTTGCGCTGGGCCGGATCGCACGCGAGATCGGCGGACGAGCAATCGGACAGGCCATAGCCGACCAGGCCCACGCCGCCGGCGATCGCGATCGCACCGCCGACGAGCAGGCCGACGCCCTCCATCGGTACGGGCTCGCCGGCGTAGGCCGGGGACTCGACCGGTGTGGTGACGGGTGGCGTCGCGTGGGCGAGCGAGGCGAGGCCGAGGGTGACTGTGAACGCGAAGGACGAGGCAAGCGCGCGCGGGTACATCGAGGCCGCTTCGATCCACGCGGCGTGCCAGCACAAAGGCCGAATGCCGATCGATCGAGACCGTCGGTGACGTCGCGATGTCCCCGGGGACAGTCGCATGCGACGTTCCGCGTCAGGCGAAGTGGACCAGCAGGTGCGAGCCGGTCGCGCCCACCGCGACACCGTCGCGATTGCCTGGGACGTCGACAGGCTGCAGCGTGTTCACGTCGATGCGCACGAGCTTGCCCTGCGCGCCGAAGCTGACGACGAGCTCGTGACCGTCGAGCGTCAGTGCGACGCCGCGTGGGTTCGGGATCCGCAGGTGTCCGCGCGATGAGCCATCGGCGATCGACCAGAACGACAGCAGGTGACCTTCGGGGTTCGTCGCGGCGATCGTGCCGGACGGCTCGTGCAGCGCGACCGAGAGCGTCTCGCCGATCATCGAGCTCGTGATCTCGGTGGGACCGTCGATCGCGATCGCGGGTGCGTCGCGGCGCGTGACGACGAGGCCACCGGGTGCGCGCGTGGGATCGGGCGTGCCGAAGCGCGGCGCCGAGGCGATCGCGACGTCACCGGTGGTCGCGATCGCGAGATGACCGACGTCGTGCCGCGGATCGGGCGGGTAGCGGCGCTCGAGGCACGCGCCGGTGGTGGGATCGATCCACACGAGTGACGGCGGATCCGGCTGGCCGTGCGCGCCCCCGCCGTTGCCGACGACGAGCGCACCGTCGACGAGCCAGCAATCGTGGGGCGCGCGGCCGTGCGTATGCAGGTCACCTATACGCGAGTCGTCGCTGGTGTCGATCACGCCGAGCCAGCCGCGACGATCGGCGCCGTCGCGGACATCGGTCTCGGTGCACCACAGCGTGCGGCCGTCGGCCGAGAACGCACCGTGGCCGTAGAACTGCCGGCCCGGCGCCGGCTCGAGGATCCGGAGGATCTCCATCGCGGCGAGATCGACGATCGCTGCGCCTGGTCCGTGCTTCTCGAACAGCGCCGCGCGATGCGGTGCTGTCGGGTCGGGCACGACGCCGTGGGGGAAGAACGGCAGCGCGAGCGTGCGTGGTCCGAGCTCGGGCGCGTCGAGATCGAACGCGACGAGCGCGTATCCGGGTGTGCCGTTCGGCTCGCGCCACGCGCTGCCCGACCACACGACACCGAGCCGCCGCGTCGACGATTCGATCACGCCAGCGAGCATAGCAGCGGCCGCGATTAGGGAGCACCGAGACGGATTTCGGCGTGCAGTGTCGTGATGCCCGGCGGCGCGCAGGGCAGGGCAGTCGCCTTCAGCACGTCGACGATGCAGGTCGCGAAGCGCATGCGGTCGATGGACGATACCTCGCCACCGAGATGCACGTCGGTGATGGTGCCGTCGTCGGCGAGTGCGAGTTCGACCGGGAACGTGATCGACATGCGCGGCGTCGCGACGGCGAGGCAACGGCGCAGGACTGGGCTCTGTTGCAGCCTCTCGATCCACGGCTCGGTGCCGGGCTGCACGAGCACGAAGCGCGCGTCGTTGGTGGACGTGTCGCCGTCGTCGGTCGCGCGCAATCGCAGGCGCCGACCGGCGGCGCCGCGCGGGAACACGACGGGGTCGAGCGCATCGCACAGGCACGTCGCATCGATTGCGCGGCCGTGCACCGAGTCGGTCGTCGCGTCGCAGCGCCGCACGCGACCAGAACGATCGATCGCCAGCCGCATCTCCCACGCCATTCCGACGGGATCGGGATGTGCACACACCGCGGCAGTCGGTTCTCTGTCGCTGAGCAGCGCGTGGTCGGGCGCCTTCGCCCACGGCCCGACACCTTGGGGCGGCTCGAAGACGATCGGCGGCGGTGGCCCGCCGGTGCCCATCAGCCCGAGCCCATAGCCCTCGAGCTCGATCGGCCTCAGCGATCGCACCGCAGCGAGCCATGCCTTCGGATCTTCGGGGCGGCGCACGACCGCGCTGTTCCAGCCCCGCGACTCGTCGCCGGGACCTTCGATCACGATGTGCAGCACGCAGCCCGCGTCGTTCGCACACTGGGCGTCGATGAAGGCTCGAGGGTGGCTCGCGAACCATCGCGTGCGGACCTCGCGGCGATGCATCGGCGCGTGACACTTGCGGCCGGTCTCGAGCGTGAGCACGCCGGCCGTCGCGTCGCGCTCGATCCCTTCGAGCGTCGCGAGTGGAATCACCGACTCGCCGCGCTGCGCGAGCCACTACGCGACGCGAGCGCGGATCGCTGCGCGTTCGTCAGGGAACAGTGCCACGCGAAAATCGTCGACGATCTCGTCGACGTAGATCGCGTCGGTCGGCCACGGCGCGATGACGGGACGGATCACCTCGACCACGCGTGGTCGCGTCGCGGACGGCGTGGTCGCGTCGCGGACGGCGTGGGCGCGGCGCGTGCCGGTTCGGTCGGCAGCGGATCCGAGGATGGCACTGTCGTCGCGTGGACCGCCCTTGTCGCGCGCTCGGGCGTGCTGCACGAACCGACGACGAAGAGGACGCACGCGAGCCGACGCATGGGGCGGCGTCGAGCTTCGCACGCTATCCTCGTTCGCGCGCGCATGGCGATGGACGATCAGCTCCGCTGGTATGCCGAGTGTCTGCCGCTCGCGGGCGCGACGGTGGTCGACGTCGGCGCGAGCATCGGTGAGGTGTCCGCGTTCTTCTGGTCGGCGGTCGGTGAGGGGGGGCGCGTGGTGTCGGTCGAGCCGCTCGCGTCGAACGTGCGGCGGCTGCGGGAGCGGATCGCGGAGACGGGTGCGAGCAACTGGATCGTGGAGGCATGTGCGATCTCCGATCGCGACGGCGAGGTCGCGCTGGTCACCGCGAAGGAGTCCGACGTGTGGAGCTCGGTCGTCGCGGCGCACGGCGGGCTGCGCGTGCCGGCGCGGCGCCTCGCGGGGGTGTGCCCAGACGCGACGGTCGTGAAGCTCGACATCGAGGGTCACGAGTACGTCGTGCTCGACGATGCGTTGTCCGCGTTACCCGATGTGCAGGCGTGGGCGATCGAGCTGCACATGATTCCAGGTCGACCGCTGCAGGGCGTGCTCGGATTGCTGCGCGCGCATGGTCTCGAGCCACGGATCGCGGGGCGGACGAGGAGCGATCCGGAGGGGCCGTGGCGGGCGATCGCGGTGCCGAGCTCGCTGGGCTGGTCGGCGATTCCGGCGATGCCGCGCGCGGGTGGTGGGGAGGTGGTGCCGGGGTGCAAGGCGATCCATGTGATTGGCAAGCGTGGGTGGTAGTGGTGCGCTCGCGGTAGACTCCCGCGTCGTCCGTGCGTCCCTCGCTCCGCACCGCTTGTCTCTGGTCGATCCTCGCATCGTCGGCGTGCGGTCCGTCGACGCAGCAAGACGCGCAGGGCGTCGCGACACCCGTGCCGGCGCCGGAGCCTCCCGCGGCGTTGCAGGTCGAGCTCGCGGGCTGCGAGGGCGGTGAGCGTGCGACGAACACCTGCATGGTTCGCAGACCGAACGCGCTCAGCATCTGGGTCGCCGGCGCGACGGCGCCACAGTTCTCGCTCGACGGTGCACCGCGATCGGTGACGACGAGCGAGGCGATCGACGGGGGATGGCGCAGCGTGCTCGAGATTCCGGCTGCGGTGACGACGCTCGAGATCACGCGCGAAGGTGCAGCGCCGTGGTCGCTGGGTTTGTTGGAGCCGCCCCCGACGCCGACGCTCGATCGGATCACGACGGCGCTGCCCGATCAGAACGACGCCGGCAGGGCGCCAGCGCTGCGGGCGGCACTCGTTGAGATCGAACGGAGCCTGCCGAGCATGGAGCGCTTCGAGCGAGTCGCGGCACTGCGCATCGCGACGATCCTCGCGTGGGACTCCGGCGGCGATCCGCTGCCCTACGGCCGCAAGGCGCTCGCGGCCGCGCTGGAGCTCGACGATGCGACCGTAGTCGTGTCGAACGCGACCATCCTTGCGCACATGCTGGCCGAGAACCCGGCGGAAGCCGATCTCGTGCTCGATCTCGAGACGTTGTACGCGGCCAACGTGATCGATGCGTCCCGCCGCGCGAGTGAGCGGTACGACGTCGGAAGCCAGGCGTTGCGGTTCGAGGACACGAGCGAGGGACTCGCGGCGCTCGAGCAGTCGGAGTCGCTCGCGCGACGTGTCGGCTTGCGCGACCAACAGCTCAACGCACTCTCCTATCGAGCGGCGTATCTCGGCGTATACGGCCTCGAAGTGGAGCGCGCGGCGGCGAGCGAGCGGCTGCTTCAGCTTCTGGAGCAGCCTGGTCCGTTTCCCTGCAACGACGCAGGGCCGCTGTCGAACCTGATCGGCTCGGTCTCGTTCGTGCCGAGTGACGACACTCCGGCCGAGCAGAGCGAGGCGCTGTTGCGTCGCGCGCTTTCCATGTTCGAAGGGGATGCGGCCGCATGCTCGATAGGCGACAACGCCGATCTCCAGCTGCTCCACATCAAGACGCGCATCATCTACGTGGAGAGTGCGATCGCGCGGGAGGACTGGGACGAGGTCGCGACTCGTCTGCAGTGGTTCGAGGACCGGCCGATTCCCGCGGGGGCTAGCGCAGCGCTCGCCCTCGATCGCGCCGAGCTGGCACTCAGTCGCTCGGATTTCGCCCGCGCCCGTCGCCTGCTCGCCGAGGTTCCGGCGAAGACGCCCGGGGATCTGCGCTTGGACTGGCAGGTCGCCGTGACGCGTGGTCGACTCGAGCGCGCGACCGGCCGACGCGACGCCGCGATCGCGGCCTTCTTGTCCGCCGAGGCGATCCTCGACGGCATGGTCGACGACGTCGGCGCGGATCAGGGCCGTGAGGGCATCGGCCTCGGCCGGTATGCCGGCGCCGCCGGTGCGATCGAGCTCCTCGACGAGACGGGTCGATCGGGCGACGCGGCGGCCGTCGCTCGGCGTTCGCGTGCGCGGACGCTGCGGCCGGTCGGACGCGCAGCCCGGATCGCGGAGCTCGATCCCGCGAAGCGGCGCGCGTGGAGCGAGGCGATCGGTCGCTATCGTGCGGTCCGCGATCGCCTCGCGTCCGATCTGACCCGCGCGTGGAGTCTCCCCGCGGACGAGCGCATACAGATGCAGCAGAGCCACGTCGCGCTGCGTACGCAGCTCCGCGAGGAACACAACCGTGCGTTCGAGATCCTCGCGGACAATGACGCCTCCGCCCAGGAGTCGCTCGCGCAGCCGAGCGACGGCGAGCTGTGGCTGATCTTCCATCCGGCGACGGACGGCTGGCTCGGGATCGCGGCGTCGAGTCGCGCGACGCGGGTCGTGCCTATCACATCGCTGCCACGCGTGGACGACATGCCTGCCCTTGCGACGGCGCTGCTCGGTCCATTCGAAGGCGAGATCACCGAGGCGCGGACGATCAAGTTCCTCGGCATGGGCAGGCTGCTCGACCTTCCGTTCCACGAGCTGCCGTTCGGCACGGGTGCGCTCATCGACCACGCGCCTGTGCAGTGGAGCCTCGACGCCGGCACGCGGCCGCGCGACGTGGCGATCGAGCGCGCGTTGGTGGTCGCGGATCCGGCGACGCGCAGCGAAGGTGTCGGCACGCTTCCCCGCTCGCGCGCGGAAGGCGATGCGGTCGCCGAGGCACTGCGCGCGGCGGGCATCACCGTCGAGCAGCTCGTCGGCGACGACGCGACCGCAGCCGCAGTCCTCGAGCGCCTCGAGCATGCCGACTGGTTTCACTACGCGGGCCACGGCCTGTCGCGCGGCGCGACCGGCTGGGACTCCGCGATGCCGCTCGCGGGCGAGGCGGAGCTCGGGGTGCGTGATGTTCTCGCGGCAGCGGTGCCGCGCACGGTGGTTCTGTCCGGTTGCTCGACCGCCGCCGTCGCGCCTGGCACGGTCGCAGGTGGTGTCAGCTTGGCGACGGCGTTCATCCTCGCGGGCTCGGCGTCGGTGATCGGATCGACGCGCGACGTGCAGGACGACGACGCCGCCGACATGGCCGCGACGCTGTATCGGACGTTCGACCGGCGTTCGGTGGCGAACCGGTTTCAGGCGGCGATTCGCGATGGGCGTGCTCGAACGCGCGGCTGGACGCGCGACCTCCGGCTCTGGGTCCCGTGACCCGAGCTTGCGGTCCAAACCGAACTGCGTGACGATGGCGTCGGCGCATTGCTGCCGGACAGGTTGGTTCGGCGAAGGAAGGATTCGATCATGCGGAAGACCCCCCCACTCGTATTCAGCGCGTTCGCGTTGCTGGCAGCCGCGATGTCCCCGGGCTGCGTGTCCCCGACGCGTCTCTGCTCCACCTGCATGTACAAGTCGCAGGTTCAATTCACTGGCTTGCCGACGGGCACCATCACGTCGGCGCAGATGGAAGTGAAGGTCACGCACAGCGGCGCGTGTCCGCAGAGCGGCAAGCCCACCAACTGCACCGAGGTGATGACCTACAACGTGCTGTGCAAGCTCGGCACCGCGAGCTCGATCACCGTGCCGTTCTTCATCGATGCATCGCCGACGATCCGAACGCACCAGGCGAAGATCATCGTCGTGAAGGCCGGCAACACGACGACGCACACCGGCACCGTCAACATGAGCTCGAACGTCACCGGTGGCGCCGCTCCGCCGTCGTCGATGCCGACGCCGTGTCCGCCGCCCACGCTCAACCCGTACGATCCGTTTCCGGCCGTCGAGTAGCCGTCGCTCGGTCGTAGCATCGGTGCTTCAGTGTCACGCGCGCCAGCGGGGCGCGTGGTACCGTCGGCGAATGTCCAGGCTCTCTCGCTCTCTCTGCTAGTCGGTTGCAGCGAGGGGGCTTCTGAAGATCTCCAGGCTTCGACCGGCGAAGCCGAGGACGAGTTCCGCGGCGGAGCGGTCCGCGTCTGCGCCGGCTGCAAGTACAAGTCGCAAGTCTCGTACACGGGCCTGCCCACCGGCACCATCACGTCCGCGCAGATGGAAGTGAAGGTCACGCACAGCGGCGCGTGCCCGCAGAGCGACAAGCCGGCCAACTGCACCGAGGTCATGACCTACAACGTGCTGTGCAAGCTCGGCACCGCGAGCTCGATCACCGTGCATTTCTTCATCGACGCATCGTCGACCAACACCTCGCACCAGGCGAAGATCACGGTCGTCAAGTCCGGCAACACCACGACCCACACGGGCACCGTGAACCAGTCCTCGAACGTCACCGGGGGCGCCGCGCCGCCGACGACGACGATGCCGACGCCGTGCTCACCTCCGACGCTTGATCCCTATACGACCTTCCCCGCCGTCGAGTAGCGCCGCCATCGCATCGTGTCGCGGCTGCGACCGCGTGACATCGCGTCACGATCGCGGCCGCGATGCGCACGGGCATCACGCCGAGTCGCCGATCGCGACTTCCAACCAGCTCGGAGTCG
>Ga0163144_10004635_pt1 | contig 30891 bp, 29 predicted proteins | sample OliLak19BULKMAT1_FD_123175 | JGI IMG/M metagenome (GOLD analysis project Ga0163144, IMG submission 123175) | Freshwater microbial mat bacterial communities from Lake Vanda, McMurdo Dry Valleys, Antarctica - Oligotrophic Lake LV.19.BULKMAT1 | ecosystem: Environmental > Aquatic > Freshwater >... | reverse complement strand
TGCCCTTGTTTTGGTGGGGATACAATGTGAAGCAAGGAAATTCAACCGAGCAGCTGACCATCACACAAATCGCACCTACAGTATCTACATTATTGAAAGTACCGGTGCCAAAAGGATGTACGTCAAAGGCAATTCAAGTAACGAAATGATTTTTTTATCGTGAGATTGCTTCGGAATTCCGAAGCGGAATTCCTCGCAATAACGTTTATAATAAAATGAGTAATCCAAAGATGTTTACACGTACTATCTGGACCCTTGGGTTTGTAAGTTTGTTTGCAGACGTTGCCAGCGAGATGCTGTATCCTGTGATGCCTATCTATCTGAAATCAATTGGTTTTACAGCATTGTGGATCGGTATCCTGGAAGGAATCGCAGAAGCAGTGGTAGGATTATCAAAAGGATATTTTGGAAAACTTTCCGATGAAAAAGGTGTTCGCATGCCTTTTGTGCGTTTTGGGTATTTTATTTCCGGTGTAGCAAAATCTGTAATGCCGCTTTTCCCCGTTCCTGCATGGGTGCTTCTTTCCCGTTCTGCGGACCGGCTTGGAAAAGGAGTACGCACAGGAGCCCGGGACGCTGTTTTGTCGGACGAATGCAGCAAAGAAAACAAAGGAAAAGTATTTGGCCTGCACCGCGCTATGGATACTGCCGGTGCAGCAATAGGCCCGCTGCTGGCGCTTATTTATCTGTATCTATTTCCGGAGGATTATAAAACGCTATTCTTTATTGCTTTTTTTCCTGCGATGATAAGTGTGGGGCTTACATTCCTTGTAAAAGAAAAGCATCCCTCCACTCCCTCCCTCACCGGCAGGCAGGCGCTTGGAATGACATCCAAGGCAGCAGTTAAGGGAAACTTCTTTTCGTATTTGTCCTATTGGAAAAAATCCCCTGCAGAATACCGCCAGGTGGTGGGAGGATTGCTTTTGTTTGCTGTTATCAATAGCTCAGATGTTTTTCTTCTGCTGATGGCAAAAGAAATCGGGATTGCCGACCTGGATATAATCATGGTCTACGTTTTCTATAATTTGGTGTATGCGGTGTTTGCCTTTCCGTTCGGGAGCCTTGCAGATAAAATTGGGATGAAAAAAACGTTCATGATAGGGTTACTGCTTTTCTGTATAACGTATGTGGGAATGGCTTTTGTCCAGAATACGTACATGCTTTTCGGGGTATTTTTTATTTATGGATTATTTGCTGCCGTAAATGAAGGAGTTACTAAAGCCTGGATCGCTAAAATTGCTCCTTCGGGTGAAACGGCTACGGCTATCGGATTTTTTGCAAGCGGTACCAGTATTGCAACGATGATCGCCAGCAGTATGGCCGGATTAATATGGGTTTCTGCCGGTCCCCAGGTAACTTTTTTAGTTTCTGCTGGAGGAGCTTTTGCAGCGTTGATCTACTTTGCTTTAAATAGAAAGGTTCAGGCGCTGTAATTTGCGTCTTTGCGATCAGGGAATATACCTTACGAACGCCTCCATTGCCTCGTACTCCGCCAGCCCTAATTTATCATAGGTTGCCGCAGTATTTCTATTTCTTTCTTCAGCACGTTGCCAGAATTCCCTGCTATCCGATCCTGGAAAAAGTGCTTGGTCTTTTTGAGATTGATGCTTGAATACGGCTTTGCGTTTACGAAGCAATTCCTCGGGACTCAACGGCACCGCCATATCAATTTCACTTACTTTCCATTCCTGCCATGCCCCTCTGTAAAGCCATATATAACAATCCTTCATCCAAGATTCCTTTTTTAATCTTTTCAAAGCCTGGAAAATTGCATGCAGGCACATTCTGTGTGTGCCGTGCGGATCCGAAAGATCTCCTGCTGCAAATACCTGGTGTGGTTTTACCTTGTTCAGCAAGTCCATTATCAATTTAATATCTTTTTCTCCTATGGGATTTTTCTTTATCAACCCTGTTTCATAAAAAGGCATATCCATGAAATGTATCCTGTCAGTATGAATTCCGCAATAGCGGCAGGCTGCTTTTGCTTCACCTTTTCTTATCAGCCCCTTGATTTTAAGTATCTCTGCTACATCTATCTGGCCGCTCTTTTTATTTTTTAAATAAGACAACGTTTGTTTAAATACTTTTTCGCTTTCAGCTTTATTCAAGTCAAACATGTGGTTATGATCGTTCATGAAATCAGCGAAACGCACCACATCATCGTCAAACACTGCAATATTTCCGGAGGTCTGATAGGCTACGTGAACTTCGTGCTTTTGATCTACCAAACGAATTAGAGTTCCGCCCATGGATATCACATCATCATCCGGATGCGGGCTAAAAATAACCACACGCTTAGGAAATGGTTTAGCTCTTTCCGGGCGCTGTGAATCATCCGCTTTTGGTTTTCCTCCGGGCCAACCCGTGATCGTATGCTGCAATATGTTGAACACAAGAATATTGATCTCATACGCATGATCGTATTCTGAGATGAGGCCGCTCATGCCATTTTCGTTGTAATCTTTATCTGTGAGTTTAAGAATCGGTTTGTTCAAATGCTCGCTGAGCCACACCACCGCCTGGCGGATCAAAGGAGTATTCCACGCGCAAGTTTGAACGAGCCAGGGAGTTTTTATTCTCGTTAGCTCATCTGAAGATGCGTTATCTAAAATAATTTTAACGTTACTATGTTTTTGCAGACAAGTAGCCGGAACAAGATCGCTGATCGCGCCTTCCACGGTGGCTTTTATGATCTGGGCTTTACCTTCGCCCCAGGCCATTAACAGAATTTTTTTTGATTGCAGAATAGTTCCTATCCCCATTGAAATAGCAGTACGGGGCACGTTCTCTTCGCTGAAGAAATCGCTGGCTGCATCGGTGCGGGTAAGGTGATCCAGGGTGACAATACGTGTAATGGAATTTTCAGGTGAGCCGGGTTCATTAAAACCGATATGGCCTGTACGTCCTATTCCTAATACCTGCAGATCAATTCCTCCTGCTTTTTGTATTTTCTGTTCGTAATCTAGGCAAAATCTCTGAATTTTATCTTTCGATACTGTGCCGTCCGGAATGTGAATATTTTTTGGATCAATATCAATGTGATCGAACAAATGCTCGTGCATGAAACGGTAATAACTCTGTAGGGAATCCTTTGCGATGGGATAATACTCATCCAGGTTGAAAGTAATTACGTTAGAAAAACTTACCTCGCCTTTCTTATGTGCTTTTACTAATTCCTCATAAACACGAATGGGGGTGGAGCCGGTTGCAAGTCCCAGCACCGCCATTTGTTTCTTTTTCTTTTTCTCTTTTATCAGCTCAATTATTTCGTTTGCAACAGCCAGCGAGGCTTCTTCAGCGCTGGGATAAATTTCAGTAGGTATTCTTTCGAACCGTTTTACCTGTTCTTTTTCCCACTCTTCTATTTTTACAGCTTGCTTCATAATAGCTTTTTTGGGGTTAAATTTTATTCTTGGCAAGAAGTCCAAACTTTTTATTCTCTTCCGATCCTCTCTCTGCTTCTGCGGCAGCGATCTTCCATTCTTTTATTGCTTCTTCTTTCTTACCCATCTTCTCAAGCGTTAACCCGCCCCAGTAACGGCTTTTTGCAATCTCCGGATCTTCCATGATGCCCGGCCCCAGGTTATTTGGGTAGTCTGTTGAAATCCGGAATTCTTTAAGGGCTCCTTCATAGTCACCTTTATTGAACAGCTGTTCTCCTTTTCCTACGTGCGCATCAATGTAGATATTGTAAAGTGATCCGCGTCCTTCCCAATTTGAATAATTATCTGCTGCCAGAAGGGCGATGGCTTTATCATATTCACCCAGGAAGTTGTACGTACGTGCAAGTAAGGATACCACATCTGCGCGAACGCTTTTTTCCCGCATCTTTTCAAGCATATCTTTTGCTCTGCCATACTGCTGCATGTGATCAACATAAATTGTTGCCAGGTCGCGGTAGAGTGACAGGTCATTTGGATTGCAGCTGATGGCCTTTTCATAATGCATGCTTGCCTGCCAGTAATTGTTATCCATTTTCCAGGCAACCAATCCCAGATTCCTGTGGATAACGCTGTATGAATTGTTTATTGCCGCGGCATCTTTCCAAAGTTTTACAGCAGCATCTTTTAATGCATGCTCAAACATGTAATTGCCTAAATAATATTTTGCTTTCCAGTCTTTTGGCTGGCGTTTTACTGTTTCTTCCAGGATAGCTCTTCCCTGGCGGCTGTTAGGGAAAACAAAATCAGGGTTGGCCTCCATTCCTTGCGCCAATACTTGTGCATCGTTCGCAAGGATTCCGTAATAATAATAAGCAAGAGGGGCAGCTTCTTTTGTAGCTGCATTCAAATAATATTCTTTAATAACCCAAGCAGCTTCTTTTTTCAATCCACTCTTAATGAAAAAGTCTGCCATACTCATTACCTCTTCTGCACGGCCGGATATTCTGGAAGCAAATTCTTTGTCTTCTGTTCCCATCATTTTCAGAATAATACCGCTAGCCATATCCAGCGCATCGCGTCTTTGAACGTCTTTAAGTTCACGCGTTGCACCTTCATTGTCTCCTGATTTCCAAAGTGCAAACGCTAAAAGATTACGGCTTGCCAGATCCTGAGCATTGAAGTCAAGTGCTTTGCGTAAAGGCTCAATCGCTTCGGAATAATTTCCTTGTTCTAAAAGTAGCGCCCCTGCCAGGCTGTAGCCTGCTGACGCAGATTCAGTGCAGTGTGCTGCATGATAGGCCATTTCCAGAGCATCGCCCATAAGGCCGAGCTCACGATCGCACTGAGCAAGATAATACAGCGCCCATCCATCATCCACATTCAGTTTTGTGCTTCGTTCCAAAAGCTTTTTAGCAGATGCGTATTCGCCTGCATTTACTTCCAGCTCACCCAGCGAGGTCATTGCTGCTGAAAAATTTTCGTCTTTCTGAATGGCTTTTTTAAACCAGTCTTTTCCCAAATGCTGTCCGCCTTCTCTGCAAGACTGAACACCGCGAAGCCAGCAGCCGGCTGCAGTAGTTTCTGAAGGAAGTTCGCGGGGTTTTTCAGGGGCTGTGCGCTGAGGAATACGCAGCGGATACGTAAAATCTGCCAGCTTAGTAGTTCCTGAAGTGATAACAATATGAACTGTATCTTTTAAATTCTTGGGCATGAAAATAAGAGAGGCTGCTTTTTCCGGAGAGATACTTACTTTTTGTTCTCCGAGCTTTTCGATAGAGCAGGTAGCTTCCCATTTTCCCGTTCCATGCAGCAAAAGTGACATGGATTTTTTCTTATCGTCCTTCAGGACATTAACGGTCACATCTTTATTTGAAAATGCAACTCCTTTGGTTCCTCTTACAGGATACCACCATTCCTGCCATTCAACAGTTTGATGCGGGTTCAGCACTCCGTAATCAGCCTGGGTTGGCATGGGGCCTGTTTGAATTTCATTGTAGGTAGTCTTATCATCTATCATGCTTGCCTGAAAGCGTGCTCCCCATCTTCCTTTTGACCAGGTCCAGGATTTTTTTCCTTCCAGTTCATAATGATTCGAGTAGGTGATCAATCCCTTGTCTAACGTTCTATCATACTGTCCGTAAAAATTCTGATCGCAGCGATAAGCAAAAACTCCGACAGGCGCAGTGTGATTTTTCATTAAAGAAATATTCTTTCCATTTTCAACAGGCCATGGATAAAAGGTTTTTCCCCAATGGTCCTGGCCCAAGGTCATAGGATAGATCCACTCTGCGGAATCCGTATTTGCTACGGCCACACAATTCCAGAAATAATAAAGATGTTTATTGTCTGTAGGATTATAGATGCGGATATTTTCTTCCAAGAAAGATCTTCCGGGACGCAGACGTACAGTTACCACCCATTGAGTGTGGTATACTTGTTCAATATTTCCGATCGCAATGGCTTTGCTTCCATCGGCATAGTCAACAAATTTTGCTTCTACCGGTGAAAGGGCGGTTACAGTATGGCCTTGCGGGCCGGTATTAAATTCAATGCCACCCGGTGTCCATGCTCCGCGAAGGCCGATCAGTGTAGGTTTTACAACACCCGGATCATATACAATACTTTCGCCTGTTATTTTGTCATATACTGAATGTACGTGCCCTCCCAGTTCAGGTATTACAACAACCTTCAGGTATTCATTTTCGAGGGTCATTGTCTTATACTTCTGATCTACTTTTGTTTTTGAAATATTGTCCTGTGTGGGATAAGGATACGTAGTAGTGTGGGGAGAATACATGGGATTGCTCGTAGAGCGGAACGAAGGATTGATATCATCTTTTCCTCTCCATGGATATGTGGGAATGGTCAGTTCCCCTGTAGAGGTTTTAACAGTTTCTTGTGAGAAGGAACTAACGGAAAACAGCATGCAGCCTGCCATCCACAGCATGAACATTGTAGAGATCTTTTTCATGGATTCTTTTAAGAGTTAATGGTTGTTAATTGGGAGGGCAAATGTATAATTTTTCCAGCCAAAATCAAATGGAATACATGTACGGATTTTGGAAGGGAAGCGATCCTTTGCTAATAAAATTCTCGGTTGTTAACAAAGCAAGTGAGTTCAAAATATTATTGAAACTGATTGGGGCGCAGGCATATCCGCCAGTACTGAATTATCTTCTCAAGCATATCGGCCTGCTCTTTTATTGTGGGAGGTTTCTTGAAATACCCTTGTACCCTGTATTCATAGGCCTCGGAGATATGTGTTGCCCAAATGTAGAGCACGTCCTTGGAGCAACAGCCACATCCCCGTTCTGACCAAAGCCTCAGAACTCCCCCTTCAAAAAAGGGGGACAACAGCCAACAGCAAATCAGTCTCCGTCCCCATGTGATTCTTCATGCCATGGAAAAGCAGGGCTATATCCCGGAATTTCCCAGAAGAATTTGCCGCGCTTTATGTCATAGTTGCCAATCTCGTTCATGGTTTCGCAATCATATAAGCGCCCGTTCACCATGGTGTAACGCAGGCTCTCCGTGTTCTGTATATTTTCAAGCGGGTTTTTATCCATCACTAAAAGATCGGCCAGCTTGCCTTTTTCCAACGATCCTATTTCTTTGTCCATGCCAATATAGGTAGCCCCGTTAATAGTTGCGCATTGCAATGCCTGCATGTTGGTCATGCCTCCTTGCTGGAGCATCCATAATTCCCAATGGGCTCCAAGGCCCTGCAATTGCCCGTGCGCTCCCAAGTTTACTTTCACGCCTGCATCGGCCAGCTTTTTACAGCTTTGCGAAGTGAGTATGTGGCCGTTAATGTATTCTTCATCAGGTATCATTTTGCGGTGGCGTGAGCGTCCGTCAACCACATCGCGGGGAGTGAATTTGAGCAAACGCTCTTTTTCCCATACATTGGTTTTCTGATACCAGTAATTTTCTCCGCTGGCAGAACCGTAATTTACAATCAGGGTAGGGGTGTACTGTGTTTTGCTTGCAGCCCATAGTTTGATCACATCATCAAATAAAGGAACAACCGGGAGGTTATGTTCCACCCCCGTGTGTCCGTCCAGAATGTGTGTGAGATTGTAAAAAGTAGTAGAGCCTCCTTCGGGCACAACCATCACCCTCAATTCCCGTGATGCTGTAATAATTTGTTGGCGCTGTTCTCTGCGCGGCTGGTTGTAGCTCTTCACCGAGAATGCACCAAAGGCTTTGGTCCTGCGTATCGCTGATCGCGCATCATCCAGAGAATTGATCACCGATTTGAAATCCCCATCGGCACCGTATAAAATTGTTCCGGTGGAATAAACGCGCGGGCCAACCATGCTGCCTGTTTTAACTAATTCAGAATTGGAGAAAACAAATTCAGTATTTGCAGAAGGATCGTGTGTGGTGGTTACACCGTATGCAAGATTAGCGTAATAGGGCCAGTGCTTCTGTGTATTAAGGCCGTTGCGGAAATGCCCCACGTGTGCATGCACATCTACAATGCCGGGCATAATTGTTTTTCCGGCAACGTCCATCACTTTTGCTCCAGCAGGTATCTGCACTTTATCCGCAGCACCAATATCGGTTATCCTATTATCCGTAACTATAATAGTTCCATTCTCAATAACTTCGCTTCCGCTATTCATGGTGATGATGCGTGCCCCTTTGAAGGCAACAACTCCCTTTGGTTTATCAGATGTAAGTGTGAGATTTATTTTCACACCCACCGTATCCATAGGGGCGAGCGTATCTTTTCCACACAGGAAAGAGAAACATTTTTCCACCTGTTTGCTGTAGTATTCATCGGCCAGGGTCCAGTGCAGTGTTTTTCCATCCTTGCTCCAATGAATATTTATACCTGCATCTCTCGCCACCTGCGAAACAGGCACGGATCCCATTCCTGCAGAAAGATCCATCGCTTTTCCTACGCCCGGCATAGGAGCAATATAAACTTTGTAGAGCTCCCGGTACGCGATCCAATTATTATCCGGACTTGGTGTAAAGCTGTTGGTGTATTTAGAAGTGAAATGCGTGCGCACATCTTTTCCGTTGAGGTCACAGCTTTTCATTGCATATCCTTCGCCTTCTCCATTAGTATAGATAAGGCGTTTTCCATCTTTTGAAAAATACGGTTCAAATCCTTCTTTGGAAACAAGGGTGTCTTTACTTCCGTTGGATGACATAATGTATAGTCCGGGATTCAGGCAGTAAGATCCTCCTTGCTGGCTGTTGCCGTCTTCTTTCTGATAAACGATCCATTTTCCATCGGGAGAATATCGTGGAGTGCGGTAAATTCCTTTTTTCGTGGAAAGCCTGGTTGTTTTTTTACTTGCGACATCTATTTTCATGATTGCTCCCATTTGTTCATCGTTCCAGGTAACATACACAATTTCTTTGCTATCGGGAGAAAAGAAAGGTTCGCCTTCAAAAAGCACCACCCCCGGCTCGTCTCCAGCAGGAGAAGGGAGAAGACGTTGAGGAATTCCGTTCGGCAGCTCTTTTTTCCATAAATGGCCAACTGCAGTGAAGATCATGTATTTTTCATCGGGAGAAGTAATGCAGTTGCGAATTGCTTTTGCGGTAAATTTTTCAGGAGCTACTTCCTGCTGAAATTTCAGTGCATCGTAAATTTTATGTTTGCATTTTGCAGTGAAAGGAATTTCAGTAACCTCTAAACCTGTCAGGTTTTGGAAACCTGACAGGTTTGATATTTTCCATATTTTTCCCTGCGCCCAAATGATAATGTTCTTTGCATCAAGCCATTGAAAGCCCGGATACACGCCAAAGATTGCCCAGGCTTCCTGCTGATCCTTGCTCAGTTTGTCATAAACAGGCCATTCTTCTCCTGTTTCCATATTGCGGAGATACAGAACCGTTTTTTCACGTACACGTTTTACAAAGGCCAGTGTTTTTCCATCTTTAGAAATCTGCGGACGCTGCGCACCACCAATACCTCCGGTGATGGTTTCAATTTCTCCCGTTTCAAGTTTATAACGTTTAATAACATACACCTGGCTGTTAGGGTCTTTGTTGTATTGAAAATATCCACCCGGATACATGTCTTCGCTGTAGTACACGTATTTTCCATCGGCAGAAACACTGGGTTCGCCAAGGTCCTGCTGGTCGTTCTTCCGCTTAGTGAGCATGATGCCTTCGCCTCCGGTTTTGTGGTACATCCATAATTCTCCGGCACCCAGGGAACGTCCGGAAGTAAAATGTTTACGTGCGATCAAATAATTTCCATCCGGCATCCACACGGCATTATTCAGCAGCCGAAAATTTTCTTTGGTAATTTGTTTTGCCCCGGAGCCATCGCGGTTCACGGCCCATATATTATCTCCTCCTGCGGAATCACTGGTGAAGGAGATCTTTTTTCCATCGGGAGAATAACGCGGTTGCACCTCAAACGCATGTCCTTGTCTCAGCACTTTTGCTTCGCCTCCTGTGATTGGCATGGAATAAATATCTCCGAGCAGGTCGAATACAATTTCTTTTCCATCGGGAGAAATGTCCACACTCATCCAGGTTCCTTCATTTACAGTGAACTCGGTTTCCTTGAACGTGCCGGGAGGATTTTGCACGTTCCATTTTTTAGCATCCTCTTTTTTCTTAGGAACAGTGTCTTTACCTGATACAGGAGTTTTTACAACAGCCGTGGTGTCCTTTTGGGCGAATGACCCATTAATTACATTTAGCGTGATAAGAAGAGAAATGAGAATTTTTTTCATACGTTTTTTTGAATGTGTAAAAATAAAAATTAATCGTGTCAGAGGCGAAAGAGGATTAAACCCAAAAAGTTCAATTGAACTTTTTGCCCCTTGGGCAGACGATCCAGGCGGTACCGCCTGGATCGTCTGGGTTAAACCCTGACCAACCTATCCAGGCGCTACCGCCTCTCCTGGATAGGTTGCGTCAAATATTTGTAATATGTCCCCTTCTTTATTGCAAAATCCGGGTTAAATTGGTATTGTTAATTTACATAGATATATTGATAACAACTTTGTGAAACTTTGCATTCTTTGTGGCAAAAATTTAGCCACTAAGATTTCTATGATTAAAATTCAATTGTTGAAATTATTTTTATGCAGCATTTTTGTAAATAAAAGGTGTTTGTCTTTTCACGACTGCCGTTATTCTATGCACCAGTTTATTTCTCACTGCGTTGATTAATAACATTTTGTTTTTTCCTTCTTTTACTTTTCTTTCAAAATAAGTAATAATAATAATTACGTAAGTACTTACATAATTATTTGTTAAATAATGCTAAAAAGCCCCAATGTTTTTCACATTGAGGCTCTAGTTATATAAGGAAGGTCAATTATTACTCGCCTTGTCCGTCTGAAGAGCTATCGGAACCTTTGCGTTTACGGAAGCGTACATTGCTTCTGTCTCCGCTGGTTGTGTTCGCAGTAGTTGTGCTTTCAGATCTTTCTTTCGAAAAACGGTTGTCAGAGCGTCTTTGTTCTCCGCCAGAATTGCTGGTAAAGCGTTCTCTTGGCGCATAACTTGGACGGCTGGAACCACCATTGGAAGGCCTGTCGTTTGATCTTTCTCTATTGTAAGATGGCCTTTCTCTGTTGAAAGAAGGTCGTTCTCTATTATAGGAAGGTCTTTCGGATCTTTGTTCTTGTCTTGGCTCAGGAGTGGAAGGTGCATTGCCTTTCAAAGTAAGTTTCAGCAGGACAGCAGCAAGCTGCTCTGCAGTAAACCCTTCTTTACAATAATCCGCTACCATGGTTTCGAATTTTTCCAAGTGTCCAGCGGCAACTATTGTTTTTAATTGTGCAAGCAATTTTACGTTGCTTAGCTCAAGCACTTCTTTTTCGGTAGGAACATTTCCTTTCGCGATCTTCATCTTTGCATATCGCTCAATGTCTCTCAGCTTGAACATGTCATTTCTGCCGGTCACAAAGCTGAAAGCCTTTCCGGTCTTTCCTGCTCTGCCTGTACGGCCGATGCGATGCACATAATATTCTGCATCCATAGGAATATCATAGTTGAAAACAGCATCCACATTGCTTACATCAATTCCGCGTGCTGCAACATCCGATGCAACCAGAATATTTATGCGTCCAGATTTAAAGCTGGACAATACCGAGTTGCGTTGGTTCTGACTTAAGTCACCGTGTATTGCGTCCGCTTTGTGTCCCATGGAGCGCATAGATGCAACTACTTCGTCCACTCTGCGTTTTGTATTGCAGAACAACAACGTTAATTTCAGGCTATGCACGTCCATTAGCGTGGTAACCAGTTTAGCGCGTGAAGTAGAACTCACTTCAAAATATATCTGTTCAATAGAAACGTTCGTCAGGTTTTCAGTGGTAACCTTTACATGCACAGGAGATTTTTGAAACTTGTGTGCAATGTCAAGTATTGGTTTTGGCATGGTTGCAGAGAAGAGAACTGTTTGGCGTTCAGGAGCCATTTTCTTAAGAATACTTTCAATATCCTCTCTGAATCCCATATCGAGCATGGTGTCCGCTTCATCCAGCACAGCCATTTTTACTTTATCAAATGCTAATGTTTTGCGCTCCAGGTGATCCATGATACGGCCCGGTGTTCCAACAATTACATTCGCACCTCTTCGGATACCTTGTATCTGCTCCGACATGGAAGATCCTCCATATACAGCAATAATGCTAATGTGTTTTTTGTATTTGGCAAGTTTCTTTAGTTCCATCGCCACTTGTTGTGCAAGCTCACGGGTAGGACACATTACCAGGGAAGAAACAAATTTATCTTCCGGTTGAATTAATTCCAGCAATGGAATTCCGAATGCTGCTGTTTTACCGGTCCCGGTTTGGGCCTGGCCTATAACATCCTTCCTTTCTAATAGGTGAGGAATGGTTTGTGCCTGGATCGGGGATGCATCAATAAATCCCATGTCTACAATTGCGCGTTCCATCTCAGGACTTAGGGCAAGTTCATTGAATTTCAATTTTTTCACTTCTTTTACTTCTTTCATAGTTGTTTTTTTATTACAATATTGTTTAACCCACACCAAACGTGTTTAATCTCCCTCCATTTGGGAGGGCCGGGATGGGCCGTTAATTTTTTAGATAGCTACGGCAGTATTGTGAGCCTGCCGTATGATGTCTTTTCAAGACTTTGTCCGAGTTTTTCGGACTCCGACTTTTGTCGGAGAGGGGCAGATGAACTGATATACCTTTCTAAATTCTGTGCAAATATAACAAAAGAAATGGTATGCAGGAAGGAAATCTCAGGAGTGTTAATTTGAAGTGGGTATTCTAATGTAGGAAATCAGGAAGATTATCGCAATGAAGACAAGTATTGCTAAAATCGCATTATGATGACCGAAATTTAATGTCCAGCCTATTCCAAATCTTCGCCCCCAAATAAAGAGTCGCTTATCATTTTTGTTAAAATAAAATGGACCCCACCAGTTGTCTGGATGGGTATATTTCCACCAATCTTTATTTGAATTTTTGTTTTCTGACATTGTAATCGGAATCATGCAAATTTATGTTTAGTTTTAAGAAGACAACGACAACTCACATTCGTCTTTTTATTGTTAATATCTCCATTTTTCATCGTTTGTATTTTGTTTAAGTTTACGTTCCAAAATCAATCATGGGAATAGGATCACTCATACTTTTAGCCATTTGCGGGGCAGTTTTCTGCGGAATGGGCATTTTGATCTCCAAATGGATAGCTCCTACCTCTAAAAATTCCGCAAAACTGGAAGCATATGAGTGCGGTGTTCCAACAGAAAGCGGTTCTTGGGTACAATATAATGTAGGATATTATCTCTTTGCGCTCATATTCCTGGTATTTGATGTGGAAATTGTTTTTCTGTTTCCATGGGCGGCTGTCCTTCGTGAAGTAGGGTTGGTTGCATTTGTTGAGATACTGATTTTTGTTTTTATACTTTTCCTTGGATTGTTATACGCGTGGAAGAAAGGAGCATTGAAATGGGAGTAGAGGCAGGGCAGAAGTAAAAAGGCAGAAGGCAATGGGTAAAGTCCAAAAAAATACAAATGACAGATCCTAAAACAGCAGAAGCGATCAAGAATTTTCCGGGACAGGTGCATAATTTGCCCGGAGGAGGAAATATTGTAATGTCTACTATCGAGGGTGTTGCAAACTGGTCTCGCTCTAATTCATTATGGCCTTTGGTGTTTGGTACTTCCTGCTGTGCGATTGAAATGATGTCAGCAGCATCCGCAAAATACGATTGGTCGCGTTTTGGTTTTGAAGTAGCACGCGCAACACCAAGACAAGCGGATCTGATCATCTGCGCAGGAACTATCGTTTATAAAATGGCTCCTGTTCTTAAAAGACTTTATGATCAAATGGCGGATCCGAAATATGTGATTGCCATGGGTGCGTGTACAATATCAGGCGGGCCGTTCTTCTATAATTCTTATTCTGTGGTGCGTGGTGTGGATCACGTAATTCCGGTGGACGTTTACATAGCTGGTTGTCCTCCGCGTCCGGAAGCATTGTTGCATGCGCTGATTACATTACAGGAAAAAATAAAAAGTGGCGGACCAAGGGAGAAAATAAATATCGGTTAGATGCCAATATACGAATGGATACAAATAGGAAAGGAATAGCAGCCAATACGAATGAAAAGTGTTCTATTCGTATTATTTGTATTATTCGTTTCATTAGTATCTATTAGTATATTCGAATGAATTCATGACTAACGAAGAACTAAAAATATTTATTACTGCGCATACTCCCGAAGCAACCTTCGAAGAGGCTCAGTATCTCAATGCTGTTGTTCCTGCTGAAAAGCTTTATGCGCTTGCAAAACACCTGCGTACCGATGCTGCTTCTGATTTTGATTATTTGATCTGTGTGACAGGTATTGATTTGTCCGCCTTAAGCGGATCCGCCCCAGGCGGAAAGGACCACATGATGGTGGTATATCATTTGCAATCTAGGCAGCATAAGCACGTATTTGTATTGAAAGTAAAAATTACAGACAGAGTTAATCCTGCGATCGATACCGTTTCTGATATCTGGAGAACAGCAGAGTTTCACGAGCGTGAAGTATTTGATTTATTCGGAATAAAATTTAATAACCATCCTGATCTCAGAAGATTATTCCTTGATGATACCTGGGGATTTCCGTTGAGAAAGGATTATGTGGATGATGTAACGATAGTGCAATTGTAGGAAGGTCGATTGGAATTATTGAAAAATGAGGTATTGCAAAATGCGATACTAAGATAAAATGAATAAATTATAAAGTAAGTGATTCCAGATTTTCAGACAATTATGTATCCATTAATGGAATTCATTTCTGATAAGAAAGAACACTCTTTTAGAGAGATAGTAGAACACCTTGCTAAAAAATTTAAACTGACTGAAGATGAAAGAAAGGAGTTGTTGTCAAGTGGACAACAACCGCTTTTCGATAATCGTGTTGGTTGGTCTAGGACATATCTAAAAAAGGCAGGGCTTCTAGATTCTCCAAGGAGGACTATAATACTTATCACCGAGAAAGGATTGAACATTGTGAAACAAAAGCCAGAAAGAATAAATGTAAAATTTTTAAATCAATTTCCTGAGTTTGTTGACTTTCATACTTTAAAGAAGGACAATACTGTAACTGTAAAGATTGATTCTGGTATTGAGCAAACTCCTGAAGAGGCTCTTGATATTTCTTATCAGAATCTTAGGAGAAATCTAGCTCAAGAAATTTTGATAAAAGTGAAAAGTTGTTCTCCTGCTTTTTTTGAAAAATTGGTTGTAGAGTTATTGGTTAAAATGGGTTATGTAGGTTCAATTAAGGATGCAGGAAAGGCAATAGGGAAAAGCGGGGATGAAGGAATTGATGGAATCATTAAAGAAGATAAATTAGGCTTAGATGTAATATATATTCAAGCTAAAAGATGGGAAAATGTTGTTGGTGGACCGGAAATACAATCATTTAATGGTGCTTTAGATGGTCAGGGCGGAAATAAAGGTGTATTTATTACTACTTCTTATTTTTCAACTTCTGCATATGAGCATGTAAAAAAAGCAAGAAAGAAAATTATTTTGATTGACGGAGAGCAGCTTGCTCAATATATGATTGACTATAATTTGGGAACATCAACAATTGCTAATTACGAAATAAAAAAAGTAGACAGTGATTATTTTGGCGAAGAATAATTTGCGTTAGCGATTGCAGCGAAAATCCTTTGCGCTTCGCAAAGATTGAAGCGGAAAGCGCGACCGAGCCTTGAGGGAACGCCCCAAATGAAAATGAAAGTAAATAAATAGACAATAAACAAAGGACAAAAATAACATGAGAGTGCTTCGTAAAGCCTCGCAATGACGAATGAGTAGAAACGAAGAAATACAGGATTTAGTTGAAGCCCACGAAGAGGACTTTGTAATTAACATTGGCCCTCAGCATCCTTCTACGCACGGAGTTCTTCACCTGAAAGTGAAACTTCAGGGTGAAACTGTATTGGATGTACAGCCGCACTTGGGTTATATTCATCGTTCCATTGAAAAAATGTGTGAAGCTTCTTCGTACCGTAATTTTATATATCTCACCAGCCGGATGGATTATCTATCCGCGCACATGAACAATCAGGCTTGTTCCATGGCGGTGGAGAAGGGGATGGCGCTGGAAATTCCTGCCCGTGCGAAAGTGATACGTATTTTAATGTCAGAGCTTACACGCATCGCATCGCATACATTATGGTGGGGCGCATTGGGACTTGATCTGGGTGCAACAACCCCATTCTTCATCGGCTTCCGCGACCGGGAAGAGATCATGGATATTTTTGAAGAAAGCTGCGGTGCACGCCTTACCATGAATTACAATGTTCCCGGAGGAGTGATGTATGATATCCATCCCAACTTCCAGAAACGTGTTCACGACTTCATTATAAATTTCAAAAAGCATCTTCCCGAATACGATACGCTGCTCACCGGCAACGTGATCTTTCAGAACCGAATGAAGGGCGTTGGAATTATTTCTGCCGCGGATGCAATTTCGTATGGATGCACCGGGCCGGTTGCACGTGCATCCGGAGTTAGCTGTGATATCCGTAAATGGTTTCCATACGATGGATACGAAGGTGCACAGTTCGATGAAATACTTGAAACAGGTGGAGATTGCTTCTCCCGTTACCAGGTTCGCGTGAGGGAAATGTACGAGTCAGTAAAAATATTGGAGCAGTATATTGATAATATGCCTGAAGGAGATTTTCAGGCAAAGACAAAAAATGTAATCAAGCTTCCAAAAGGAGAATTTTATTCCCGTGTAGAAACAGCGCGCGGTGAATTAGGTGTATATATTATAAGTGACGGAAGCATGAAGCCTTACAGGATAAAATTCCGCTCGCCTAATTTTTCAAACCTTTCTGCTCTCAAGCACATGGCAGTAGGAGGGAAGATCGGTGACCTGGTGGCTATCATGGCAACGTTGGATTTAGTAATACCGGATATTGATAGATGAAGTTAATGTCCCCCTTTTTTGAAGGGGGATTGCAGAATGTTAGATAGGTATCAATGAGGGGGATGTTCCCTCGGAAAGTGAAAAATAGATGAAACGACATTACAATCCAGAACTGAAGACTTTCGCAAGAGAATTACGTATATGGTGTGAGCTGTTGCGAGGGAGAAAAATGTTTGGGTATCAGTTTTTGAGACAACTGCCTATTGAAAAGTATGTTGCAGACTTTGTTTGTAGAAAATTAAAGTTAGTGATTGAAGTAGATGGATACTCTCATAGGTATACAGAGGAAAGGGATAATAAGAAAGAGGAAGTTTTAAATAAATCAGGGTACACCGTCTTACGGTTTTCAGAATTTCAGGTAATGAAGGAATTGTACAATGTGCATAGAGCAATTGAAAGTTTTATTGGAGAATTTGAAATAAAACATCCCCCTGTTTCGCAGAGCGAAACTTCCCCCTTCAAAAAAGGGGGACTTATTCCCGAATTGGCTTCATGATATACGACTTCTCCATATTAACCTCCAGCATTCACCAATGGCTTTTGGCGCATTGTTCTCCTTTGGTAACAATGTTATTGGAGTATGTGATCATTGGAACCTGTGTGATAGGATTGTGCGTGTTTTTGGGAATTTCATTTGTATATATGGAACGGAAAGTAGCAGCATTTATGCAGATACGTTTAGGGCCAAACCGGGTGGGGCCAAAAGGATTGCTGCAAGCCGTGGCAGATGTTTTAAAACTTCTGCTGAAAGAAGGTATTGTCCCACAAGCTTCCGATAAATTTTTATTCAACCTGGCACCTTTCATTGTGATGATGGTAGCCATGCTTGCATTGGCGCCAATTCCATTTGCCCTGGGATTGCAGATGTACGATATGAATATCGGAGTGTTTTATATTTCGGCTGTGTCATCCATTTCGGTGGTGGGAATTTTAATAGCGGGATGGGCGAGCAACAGCAAATATTCTCTGCTAGGTGCAATGCGCAGTGGTGCTCAGATCGTTAGCTATGAATTATCTGCCGGACTATCTCTCATTGTCATTGTCGCACTTGCCGGAAGCATGAGCATGAATGACATTGTGGAAAGCCAGCGTACAGGATGGTGGATATTTAAAGGACATATTCCTGCGATCATTGCCTTTATTGTATTTATTATTGCCGGTACTGCGGAATTAAACCGCGCACCATTCGATATGGCAGAAGCGGAATCAGAATTAACGGCAGGTTTCCACACCGAATACACCGGGATGCGCTTCGCGATGTTCTTTCTTGCAGAGTACGTGAATATGTTTACGATCTGCGCTATTGGTGCAACTTTATTTCTGGGCGGATGGATGCCTTTTCATATCGGACATTGGGAAGGCTTTAATCACGTCATGGATTTTGTTCCTCCTATTATATGGTTCTTCGGCAAAACATTTTTTCTCATATTTGTCATCATGTGGTTCAGGTGGACCTTCCCGCGTTTGCGCATCGATCAGTTGCTTACGCTTGAATGGAAATACCTGATGCCTGTAAGTCTGGCGAATATGATATTAGTTGCATTGGTGGTAATAATGGGATGGCACTTTTAAAAGCCCCTCCCGATGACCTGCGGTCGCAACCTAACGGTTGTCCATAGGGAGGAGAGAATGGCGAAAAATAAAATGAACACGAACAAATACTAATACGCCATCCAAGTCCTCCCCTATGGGGAGGATTTAGGTGGGGCTCTTATGCGTTATTTAGCAATGTACATAGGCACAATTCTCCGGGCGCTTAACTCGCTCAGGAAGGGTATGCGCCTTACGGGATATTATTTTACTCATCACAAGGAGATCGTGACGCAACAATACCCCGATAACCGCGCTACATTAAAGCTGGGAGAACGGTTTCGCGGAGAAGTGGTACTTACACACGATGAAAATAATGAGCACCGCTGCACAGGATGTTCCGCCTGCGAGATCGCTTGCCCGAATGGTACCATTCGCATTATCAGCAAGTTTGAAGTGGACCCGGAAACACAGAAAAAGAAAAAAGCAATTGATGAGTTTGTATATCATCTGGGGATGTGTACGTTCTGCAACCTGTGTATTGTGGCTTGTCCAACGGATGCCATAAAAATGTCGCATGATTTTGAACACAGCACATACGACAGAAAACCATTGACCAAGATTTTAAATAAGCCGGGTTCTAAATTGATGAAGGGAGTGGAATAAAGGCAAGTAGACAATATGCAGTAGGCAATGAAAAGTCGAAACAACGAATAACAAAGGAATAGCATGGAATCAAATGGAAAAAGGTCTGGAGCGGAAGAAGATTTGAAATTTGACAATGAATTCAGGAAGGCCAAACTTCAAATGGAGAATGGCGCTTTATTTCAGTCAGAAAGTAATCTTCCTCCGGAAGTGGAAAATGATTTTCTGAAGGGAGTTGAAGAATTTGACAAGGTCTGGGATAAATGCAAGCAGATCACAGTCTTTGAGAAATTGGGAAGACCGATTTTTAGAAAGGCGAACGAAGTCCCTGATGCGGAATTGAAGAAGGAGTTTTATTCAATTAGTGATAAACTCAGAGAAAAGGGTATGTCAATAGAGAGTATCCATAAGGTAGATGATCGTGAAATGTACCGCTTTATTACCGAAGAATTATTTAAGCATGAAACAGATGATATGTCGCTTCCGGGATGGATTACGCATTTTACGTATGAAGAATTTCATCCAAATCATGAATGCGATGTGAAAGACCATGCTTGGGATTTTGTAAAGGAAATTTTAGGCAAACGAAACGTGGAAGCACATCTTTTATGCAGTGAAATAAAAATCTCAGATGACAGCATTATTACTGCTGAGGAGGTGTTGAGAAAAATAAATGCTCAACGAAGTTTTTATTCGAAGTTTGAGATTGAACAATTTGAAATTTCTCTCTTTGAAATCAATGATGAAAAAACTATTGCGAAAGTGGACTTTGACTTGAAATATTCCGCAATCATTGACGGCACAAAAGAAAGGCACCTTTTTAACGGTAAAGGTAATGCGGTTTTGAAAAATGAGTATGATTCTAATTGGTGGACAATCTATCAGTTTAACGCGCCTGGATTTGTAATATAACCGAACCACGTACTTATGGCTATAAGTGAATTTTTCTTTTACCTGATCTCGATCATGATCCTGTGTTTCGGCACGCTGGCTGTTACCACGCGGAAGATCTTCCATGCAGCTATTTATCTGTTATTCACACTTATTAATGTAGCTGCTCTTTATTTTTACCTGGATTTTGAATTTTTAGCAGCAGTGCAGATCGTGGTGTATGTGGGTGGGATTGTGGTGCTTATCATTTTCTCATTATTCCTCACACATCGGGTGGGATTTGATCTGCCTTCTCCCACATGGCAGAGACTATTGCTCACGATGCTGTTATGTGTTTTTGTATTTGTATTCTCTTTTTCTCTTGCATTCACGCATGCCTTTCCCCTGAACGAAAATATGCCTATTGATATGTCTGTAAATTATATTGGCAAGCAAATGCTGAATTATGGAAACGGTGGATTTGTATTGCCTTTTGAAGTGGTGAGCGTTCTATTGCTTGCTGCTTTGGTGGGAAGTGTTGCTATTGCGTTTAAAACTAAAAAAACATAGCCCCCTCCTGTCCTCCCCCATTAGGGGAGGGAGAGGGAGACAAGGAAAAAATGAATTGTAAGTAACAAAATACGTCCTGCAAGTCCTCCCCATCGGGGAGGATTTAGGTGGGGCTTTTATGATTGACATGAATTCCATATTGTTAGTGAGCTTCGGGCTTTTCTTTATCGGAGCTTTTGGATTTCTCACGCGCAGGAATATGGTCACTATGCTGATGGCAGTGGAATTGATGCTGAATGCCGTGAACATAAATTTTGTGGTGTTCAACAGGTATCTTTTTCCTCATAAAGCAGATGGATTTTTCTTTACAATTTTTATTATCACCATTGCTGCTGCCGAAGCTGCTGTGGCGATAGCGATCATTATAAATTTATACCGCAAATTCAGGTCCATTGATGCTGAAGATGCTGATACAATGAAATGGTAATGCAGGATTTTTCATACATAGCCTTTGTTCTAATCATTCCGCTGGTGATATTTGTTATCACAGGATTGTTCGGCAAAAAGATGCCCGGCTTATCAGGCATCCTGGGAACCCTGGGAATGTTGTCTGCTGCATGCTTGTCTTATTTTGTTGCGTATCAGTATTTCATTGCGGGAGGAAGAACAGCGGACGGCCTTTATCCTGCACTTGAGCCATTTAAACACACTTGGTTGCAATTTTCTCCTTCGCTTAGCATCGATATAGGTATCATGCTCGATCCTATTTCTGTAATGATGCTTGTAGTAGTGACTACCGTTTCATTAATGGTTCATTTATACAGCATCGGTTACATGCACGGAGAAGAAAGGTATGCAACGTATTATTCATTCCTTTCTCTTTTCAGCTTTTCCATGCTGGGGCTGGTAGTTTCCACCAATATTTTCCAGATGTATATGTTTTGGGAACTCGTAGGTGTCTCCTCTTTCCTTTTAGTAGGATTTTATTTCAGCAAGCCATCAGCGGTTGCCGCAGCAAAAAAGGCATTCATCGTCACGCGTTTTGCCGATCTTGGATTCCTGGCAGGAATATTAATTCTTTCTTTTTACAGCGAGTCGCTTGATTTTGGAACCATTATTGAACGCATGACGGATCATAGCGGTTCTATTTTTGAATCTGCCAATGCGGCATCGTTCATGGGAGTTTCTGCACTCACTTGGGCGTTGTGTCTGATCTTTATGGGAGGTGCGGGAAAATCAGCGATGTTCCCTCTGCACGTGTGGCTGCCCGATGCAATGGAAGGTCCGACTCCTGTTTCTGCATTGATCCACGCTGCTACCATGGTGGTTGCGGGAGTTTTTCTGGTGGCAAGGTTATTTCCTGTTTACGCACAAGTTCCTGCGGCTTTAGACGTAGTGATGTATGTTGGAGCATTCTCTGCGCTCTTCGCGGCTATTATTGCGTGTACACAAACAGATATTAAGCGCGTGCTTGCATATTCTACCATGTCGCAGATCGGTTACATGATGTTTTCATTGGGTGTTTCCGGTTATTGGGGACATGAAGGATTGGGTTATTCTGCTTCCATGTTTCATCTTTTTACACACGCAATGTTCAAGGCTTTGTTGTTCCTTGGAGCCGGTGCAGTCATCCATTATGTGCATTCTAATGAGATGGGGGATATGGGAGGACTCAGAAAGAAAATGCCTGTTACCAACGCGGTATTTTTAATTGCATGCCTTGCTATTTCCGGTGTGCCACCGCTTTCAGGGTTTTTCAGCAAGGAAGAAATTCTCACAGCAGCATTGCATCACAATAAAATAATTTATGTAGTAGGATTGGTTACGGCCTGCCTTACTGCTTTTTATATGTTCCGTTTGTACCTGAGTATTTTCTGGAATAAGGCCACCCCCACAAATAAAGTTTCTTCCGATTCCCTTCTCCTTTTGGAGAAGGTGCCCGAAGGGCGGATGAGGCAGGGAGGGCATGGGGGAGAGGTGCATCACATGGAAGCGCCAATGACCATGAAGCTGCCTCTTCTCATTCTTGCCATTGCTACGCTTGTAACAGGATTTATTCCATTCAGCATGTATGTTTCTGCAGATGGAACTGCCTTTCATTCCGAGTTTCATTTAATACCTGCGATTGTTGCCGTGTCTGCTGGGGCGATAGGAATTATTATAGCCATATTCTTGTATGGCAAGAAAAACGACAAGCCGGAAAGAATATCTTCTGTGTTGGGAAATATTTACAGCTCTGCATACAGAAAATTCTATGTCGATGAAATCTATTTATTTGTTACGAAAAAAGTAATTTTTAAATCCCTTGCCGCCCCTGCTGCCTGGATAGACCGCAATGTGGTAGATGGAATGATGAATTTGATATCTACAGTAACAGAAAATTTTTCTGATGGAGTTAAAACAGTCCAGTCTGGTAAAGTTTCAAATTATGTATTGTGGTTCTTTGCCGGAGCGGTTGTATTATCACTCATGATCGTTTATGCAATATAAGAAATGAATTTGTCGTTATTCATATTAGTTCCTGTACTCACTTTGTTGGGTATTCTGCTGGCTAAAGCTAATCTGGCACGCATTATAGCGCTTGCAGGATCTTTTGCGCAGCTCGGATTGGCTATAGGGTTGCTTTTTTCATACCTGGCCCTTCCGGAAACATCTCATTTAGCGTTTGAAGAAACACACGTGTGGTTTGCGCAGTGGAATATTAATTATCATATCGGCATTGATGGGATCTCTCTTGCGATGATCCTGCTCACATCTGTAGTTCTTGTTGCGGGAGTATTAGTTTCCTGGAATATGGAAACGCAGCCCAAAGAATTTTTCTTCTTGCTAGTGATGCTTGCCACAGGCGCCTACGGATTTTTTATTTCCGTGGATCTTTTCACTCAGTTCTTTTTCTTCGAGCTGGCCGTAATTCCCAAATATCTGCTCATCGCTAACTGGGGCAGTGGTAAAAAGGAATACGCTGCCATGAAGCTGGCGCTGATGCTCATGGGTGGATCTTCACTCGTTCTCATTGGTATTCTAGGCTTGTATTACTTTTCAGTACAGGCAGGCAGTCCTACATTTGATATGCAGGCAATTGCTAATCTTAATTTGTCGGTTGAACAACAACTCTTCATCTTTCCTTTTCTGTTTGTTGGCTTTGGCGTATTGAGTGCTATGTTTCCTTTTCATACCTGGGCACCCGATGGTCACTCGTCAGCGCCAACTGCTGCCTCCATGTTCCTGGCAGGAATTTCCATGAAGCTAGGTGGATATGGATGCCTGCGTGTAGCAACCTGGCTATTGCCCGATGCTGCAAGAGAATATTCTGATTGTATAATTGTACTTGCTTGTATAGGTATTTTTTATGGTGCATTCGTAACACTTCGTCAGCGCGATATCAAATTAATGAACGCTTATTCTTCTGTGAGTCACTGTGGCTTTGTTTTGCTCGGCATTGGCATGCTTACAAAAACTGCCATGGTTGGAGCAGTCCTTCAAATGGTCTCTCACGGAATTATGACGGCTCTTTTCTTCGCAGTCATCGGCATGATCTATCAGCGTACGCACACGCGGATGGGAGATGAAATGGGCGGACTCTTTAAAGTAATGCCATTCCTAGGTTCTGTATTCATTATTGCAGGCCTCACCTCGCTCGGATTGCCGGGCTTCAGCGGGTTTGTGGCAGAGATGACTGTTTTCGTAGGTTCCTGGCAGGTGCCGGATCTTTTTCACCGTACGGCAACCATCCTCGCAACAATGTCTATCGTTGTGACCGCGGTTTATATCTTACGCGGGGTTGGCGTAACGCTCTGGGGGCCGATCAAAAATGAATTTGCACAATTGACAGATGCAGCATGGAATGAAAAACTTGCTTCCATCATATTGGTTGCATCAATCATAGTGATGGGGACAATGCCCTGGTGGTTATCAGATATGATCAGTAAAACAACGGAAACTTTATTCGGAGCGGTAATTAAATGAATAGTCTGATACACTACATATTACTGATGCGTTTTGAGCTGATCGCTCTTGCTGTAATCGTGTTTTTGCTTTTAGCCAAGATCTTTTCAGAGAAGCTGAATCCATCCTTGCTTTTGGGATTTGTCAACCTGGCTTTGGTTGGAATGCTTGGAGTTTATTGTTTCGGTGCTGAAGGAAGTTTGTTCGGAGGAATGTTTGTAATGGATAAGATGATTGCTCTTGAAAAAGCAATTATCGTTTTTGCAACGCTTCTTATCATGCTCCAGGCAAACAGCTGGCTCAAAACACAGGAGAATTACATGGAGTTTTGTTTGTTGCTTTTTTCTGTGCTTATGGGAATGTTCTTTTTGGTATCGTCCGGAAATTTCTTGATGTTCTTTCTGGGACTGGAAATGGCAACAATTCCGCTTGCAGCACTTGCTGCGTTTGATTTTGGCAGAAAACGTTCCGCAGAAGGCGCAGCAAAGATGATTCTGTCCTCGGCATTTTCTTCTGCCATACTTCTTTTCGGCTTTTCTATCCTCTACGGCACAACCGGTTCTCTGGATTTTAGTGAGATCAGGGATTCTTTTATTGGTTCTCCTCTTCAGTTATTTGCTCTTGCATTTATTTTTGCAGGATTTGCATTCAAAATCTCTTTAGTGCCTTTTCATCTATGGACTGCCGATGTATATGAAGGCTCACCGGTTGCAGTCACAACGTTTTTATCTGTTGTTTCAAAGGCTGCTTCTGTATTTATTTTCATTACTGTTCTAGCGAAGGTATTTCCCATTGCACATGAAGCTTGGGTTCCTGCTCTTGTAGTGCTGTCTGCAGCAACTATGACCATCGGGAATCTGTTTGCAATGAGGCAGAGCAATATTAAACGCTTCTTAGCATTTTCTTCTATTACTCAGGCGGGCTACATTTTGATCGCTGTAGCTTCTTCATCCGCGCAGTCTACAGCTTCGGTTCTTTATTTCATTCTCATTTACATTTTCTCCAACATTGGGGCATTTACGGTGGTGTCTCTCATTTCTCAGCGCACCGGAAAGGAAGAGGTGGCTGATTATAAAGGCTTGTACAAAACAAATCCTCTTCTGAGCATTGGATTGCTGTTGGCAGTCTTTTCACTTGCCGGAATTCCGCCTACGGCCGGATTCTTCGGGAAATTATTTTTACTCACTTCGGGTGCATCTGCGGGATTGACCGCTCTTATCATAATTGCTTCTCTTAATATGGTAGCCTCGCTTTATTATTATTTGAAAATTGTAAAGGCAATGTTTGTAGATAAGAATGAGAGTCCAATAGAGAAATTTTCCAGCGATAATTCATCTAGAATTGTTTTGATCATTTGTGTAGCCGGGATTTTGATTACTGGATTTATTAATTGCATTTTCGAATATATTTATTCATTAAGCATAGGATTATGAACCGCCTTTCTTCAGAAGGACATGTAGTAGAAGAGCTCGGTGGAGTGCGATGCTCCATTGTTGAGAAGAATGCTTCTCCTGAACGCGTAGAGTTTCTGAAAAAATTGCTTGAGTATAATAAGTTGCAGGTCATCACAGCCCCAACTCCGCCACCTCCTGTAAAACCTGCCCCTAAACCGATACCTCCAAAACCGGTTATTGATCCTGTAACGGGAGAAGCTCTTCCTGTAGTTGCCGCACCACCACCACCACCACCACCACCACCTCCGGCTCCTGTTGGGCCACCCACCTTTACGATTGGGGTTACGAATATTTCTTTCCATTCCATGCTTGCTGTTTATGAGCGCTCATTGTCCACACCCGAAGGAAAGGTGGTTTCCATCGCTTATTGGAATCAGGAGCCTGAAAAAAAGGGTGAATTATACTGGGAGAGAAGGAAACAATAATTTCTTTCGAATAGCACAAATTCCCCAATTCAAAAATTTAGATTAATATTTCATTTATATTTGTAAGACTACTCCCACAATGAAAGAACAATGTGATTTTCCGGCTTTTACCGCTTACCGTCTGGATGAAGACATGGTACATATTGCCCTCAAAAAAATAAAACAGCTTACTGCATTAGATGTTCAACAGATATACAGCTGTCATGATAAAATGGGGAATGGGAAAAGAGTGTACGTCTTAGCTACATTCGAAGGATTTATACCTCTGAGCGATGATGCAATGGTAGAAGCAAAGAAGGAAGGTAAGCGAAGCCCTCAGGCGGCTACCGCGTGTGTAGTTAATAATTATGCTCTTCGAGTGGCAATAAAATTCTTTATGAATTTTTATAAACCGGATTATCCTATCCATATCAGCAGTACCAAAAAGGAAGCAATTGCCTGGCTAAAGCAACAAAAAAAGAAAAACAAAAATTAGTGCTGTTAGTTTAATTTCCGAAGCGCTTCCAGGGTTTCCTCCAGCTGCTTGTCATCAAAATCAAGGTGAGTCACAAAGCGCACCATCTTTTTTCCAAAAGCAATTCCCTTCACTCCTTTGTTGGAAAGTTTCTGTAAGAATTCTTCACTGGTCAAGGGGTCTTTTAAGGTGAAAATTATAATGTTGGTTTCTACAGGAAGAATTGAATCAATGTAAGAAGCGTTTTTTAGCGCTTCAGCTATCTTTTTTGCATGTACATGATCATCTTTTAAACGTTTGATATTATTGTCCAGCGCATAATCAGCGGCAGCAGCCAGGAATCCAGCCTGCCTCATGCCTCCTCCGAAAACTTTTCTTATTCTTCTTGCCTTTTTGATAAACTCTTTGTCGCCCACAAGCACAGAGCCTACCGGACAGCCTAAACCTTTTGAGAAGCAGATAGAGGCAGAATCAAAATGCGCTGCTGTTTCTGCCGGTGTATCTCCTGCTTCCACAAGCGCATTGAAGATCCTTGCCCCATCCAGGTGCAGCTTGAGATTTTTTTTTTTGCATACCTCTGCAATTTCTTTGATTTCTTTCAAGGCATAAAAGCTTCCGCCTGCACGGTTCACTGTACTTTCCAGGCACACCAGGGATGTGCGGGGCAGCCAGTCGTGCAGAGGATTAATGTTTTCAACAACGTCTTTAGCAGAAATTCTTCCCCGATCACCATGCACAAGCCGCACCTGGACACCTGAGTTAAGAGCAATTCCTCCTCCTTCGTTGATATAGATATGCGACTGCACATCGCAAATAAGCTCCTCGCCCGGCTGTGTGTGGACTTTGATTGCAATTTGATTGGTCATGGTCCCGGAAGGACAAAAAATACCGGCTTCTTTGCCGAAAAGTTTAGCCGTACGCTCTTCCAGCTTGTTCATGCTCGGATCTTCACCAAATACATCATCTCCTACCGAAGCAGCAAGAATAGCATCCATCATTGCTTTGGATGGGCGTGTAACGGTGTCACTTCTGAGATCTATCATTGTACGAATCGCGAATGAAAAACGAATATACGAATCTCTGATATTCGTACATTCGCAATATTCGATATCCGTACACTATGATTAAATCAATGACCGGCTTTGGAAAAGCAGAAGGCACTGTGAATAAAAAACGGGTCTCTGTTGAGTTCCGTTCTGTAAACAGTAAAGGGATGGATGTGAATGCCCGTATGCCGGGTGTCTATCGTGAGAAGGAACAGGATGTGCGTAATCGTATTTCTGAAAGGCTGGAAAGAGGCAAGGTGGATTTCAGTATTAATATTGATTCTCCCGAAGGAGCACGCAGCAACCAGATCAATAAAACAATTGTAAAGCAGTATCATGCGCAGCTAAAATCGCTTGCGAAGGAGCTGAAGGAAGAGCAGGATGATTTTATGGAGATCATCATGCGTTTGCCGGATGTATTTAAAACAGAGAAAGAAGAATTCAATGAATCGGATTGGAAGCAAATATTGAAGCTGATCGATTCAGGGATAAAAAACCTGGATGTATTCCGTTCGAAGGAAGGCAAATCGCTTGAGAACGATCTGCGCATGCGGATTGGTTTGATATCCAAGGCATTGTTAAAAGTAGAAGAGGATGACAATGCACGTATAATAGCAATACGTGAAAGGATCCGGAAAGGAATCGAAGAGCTTGTGGCGAAGGATAAAGTGGATAATAACCGGTTCGAGCAGGAACTGATCTATTACATCGAAAAGCTGGACATCACAGAGGAAAAGGTCCGCCTGAAAACACACCTTGAATTCTTTCTGAAGACTATGAATGAAAATGCCAGCGGAAAAAAGCTTGGATTCATTTCCCAGGAGATCGGACGTGAGATAAACACCATAGGCTCAAAAGCAAACGATGCATCTATTCAGAAGATAGTTGTGGAAATGAAGGACGAGTTGGAAAAGATAAAGGAGCAGTTGAATAACGTATTGTAATCCATTTGCCCTGGTTGAGAATAGTATACTAAATAAGAGATGTTCAACGCGCCTGCCTGCCGGCAAAGGCAGGTCTCGCTGCGCTGCTGTACCTTCGGCATCCTGCCGAAAAATGAATTCTTGAAAATATTTTCTCTCCCGCTATGCTGGCAGTATCTAATTCGTCCTCTGTTGCGGTGCCAAAGGGCAATTAAAATCTGTGAAAATGCAGAATTTTTAACAAAATAAGTATCTTTGCCTAATATAAAAACAATCCGTTATATCATGGCACACGCAAGTACCATAGACCACCAGATACTCAGTTACCTGGAGCATTTGTCCGAGAAAAGAAAGAAAGCCATACTCGCGGTGGTAAAAACCTTTGCCGAAGAAACCCTTACGCTATGGGACATTATGCCCGATGAGGTGAGAAAGGGAGTAGAGCGGGGCATAGATCAATCGAGGAAAGGCTTAGGTAAGTCACACGAAGTAGTAATGAAGAAGTATGATAAATGGCTAAAAAAATAATCTGGACACCGGAAGCGGAAAAAACTTTTAATGCTGTAATAGATTATTTAGAACGGCATTGGAGTAAAAAAGAAATACAAAACTTCATCGAAAGAGTAAACAGTGTTACTGAGCATGTCAAAAAGCATCCCATGTCTTATCGCTTTGCCGGAAAAGATGATGTGCGGGAAGCATTGATCACCAAACAAAACCTGCTTTTGTACCGCGTATCCGGCGACACCATTTACCTGTTATACTTCTGGGACACGCGGAAAAATCCGGAAAGAAAATCGTAATGCAAGGAAAACTCATCATATTCTCAGCCCCATCGGGTGCAGGTAAGACCACCATTGTGCATCATGTGCTGAAGAAATTTTCTGACCAGCTGGAGTTTTCTATTTCTGCATGTACCAGAACTATGCGTCCAAACGAAGTGAATGGCAAGGATTATCATTTTATGTCCACTGAAGATTTCAAGCAAAGGATAAAGAAGAATGAGTTCGTGGAGTGGGAAGAAGTTTATCAGGGACAATTCTATGGAACGCTTAAATCGGAAATGGACAGGATCTGGAATTCCGATAAGCAAGTGATCTTTGACCTGGATGTGCAGGGAGGACTGAATCTGAAAAGAAAATTCGGAAGGCAGGCATTTTCCATATTTGTGATGGCGCCATCCATTGAAGTGCTTGAATTGCGCCTTCGCCAGCGGCAAACAGAAACTCCGGAGAGCTTGGCGAAAAGAGTTTCAAAGGCAAAAGAGGAGATACTGGTTGCTGATCAGTTTGATAAGATAGTGGTCAACGAAACCTTGGAAAAGGCCTGTGCTGATGCGGAAAAGCTGGTATCGGAATTTCTGAAAAAGTAAGGTTACTAATAACGAATATGTTACAAATCCACACAGTAATCACCTTACGCTAGATTAGTAATATTTGTAATCATTCGTAATTAGTAACCAGAATAATTCTTCGTTATTGGTAATTGCATGAAAATCGGATTACTCTTCGGTTCCTTTAATCCCATTCACATCGGGCATATTGCAATTGCAAAGTATATGTCTGAATTTACTGATCTGCAGCAAGTGTGGTTTGTTGTGTCCCCGCATAATCCATTAAAAGATAAAAACTCGCTGTCGGATGCAAAAAAGAGGTTTGCATCTGTAAAGAAAGCTGTGGGTAAGTATCCGGACATAAAAGTTTCCAATATTGAATTTGGATTGCCCGTCCCTTCATATACGATCCATACGCTTGAAAAGCTCACTAAAAAATATTCCCGGCATAATTTTGTTCTTATTATAGGATCTGATAACCTCGGTACATTTTATAAGTGGAAGGAATACAAAAAAATCCTGGCAAACCATACGCTATATGTTTATCCCCGTTCAGGTTTCAACGGAGGAAAACTGAAAAATCACCGCAACGTTAAAATGATGAAGGCTCCTCGCATTGATATTTCCTCCACATTTATTCGTGCGCAGTTGAAAAAAGGAAAAAGTGTACGTCATCTGATACCGGCAAATTAAAATGGGTGTACGACAAATTTGACATATGATAAATTGCTTGTTCTCCGCGCGCTCTGTGTGTATTTTCTCTGTGCCCTCTGTGGTTTTCTGTATTTAACAGCCATTAACCACAGAGGCCATGAAGGAGCAGCCCACAGAGGGCACAGAGGAAAAAAGAGAGCATGGTAAGTAAAACCAAAAAGAAAGCGAGGGATTTTTGTTTATGCCTAAACAAAAGAAATCACCCCGCAATCCGTCCCGCAAGTCGGGACGCTACAAAGTTACAAATTGGA
>Ga0163144_10004634_pt1 | contig 30891 bp, 41 predicted proteins | sample OliLak19BULKMAT1_FD_123175 | JGI IMG/M metagenome (GOLD analysis project Ga0163144, IMG submission 123175) | Freshwater microbial mat bacterial communities from Lake Vanda, McMurdo Dry Valleys, Antarctica - Oligotrophic Lake LV.19.BULKMAT1 | ecosystem: Environmental > Aquatic > Freshwater >... | reverse complement strand
GGGCACCAGTGCCAGCAGCTCCTCCCGGGCTTCCAGGGGGCCGCTGCCCAGCTCCTCGAGATTGGCCGCAAAGGCGCCGCGACGCTTGCCCTTGACGGTCTGCACGAAGGTGGCAGTGTAGATCCGGCGGCGGTCGCCATCGATCCGGCTGATGACGGCGGTCCCCCAGTCGCGACCGCCGCTGCGAATGACCCGGAACACCCAGATCCCATCGATGGCATCGGCGGGGAGGTTGGCGGTCACCCGGGAAACGAGCTCATCCCATCCGGGGCCGGTCCCGGGCACGGTCGGCGTCAGGAGTGGCGGCATGCTTCAACGTAGTCGCGCAGCACGTGCATGAAATCCTGGGCGTTGGTGACGACTCCATAAGCCTGGTGGGTCCCGCGATCCCGGAGCTTGTTGACGACGAACTCAGTCTGGTCGACGCAGATGGTCATCAGCGGTTCCGGCGCGCCGCGGTGGCGGTGGAACGCCGGCAGCATGTTGCCCACGGCGATCGCGTGCAGTGCCGTGGCAATGCACACCGCCCCGGTGGCCCGGGCCGTGCACTCCCGCATCGCGTCCTGCGCGGCACAACTGTCGGAGATCACCTCTGGCAACGGTCCGTCGTCCCGAATGCTGCCCGCCAGCACGAACGGCACGTTGGCCGTGACCAGGGCATGCATGATTCCCTCGGTCAGGATGCCGTTGCGCACCGCCGCTGCGATCGACCCCGCGGCACGAATCCGGTTGATGGCCCGCATGTGCATGCTGTGCCCGCCCGCGGTCGGCACCCCGGCGCCGGTCATCCCGAGTGTGGTGCCAAAGAGTGCCGCTTCGATATCGTGCACGGCGACCGCGTTGCCAGCCAGCACCGCGTGGACGTAGCCCTCGCGGATGAACCACTCCAGGTCGGACCGGGCCCGCGAATGGACCAGGGCCGGTCCCAGCACCCAGACCAGGAAGCCGCCCTGGCGGCGCTCGGATTCGAGGCGCTGGGCCAGCTCCTGGTAATCCACCGGACGTTCCCGGCTGACTTCGCTGGCCATGAAATGGAACTCGTTGGCGCTGCTGCCGCCCCGCAGGAATCCCTCGGTGCGGACCACCACTCCCTCCGTCCCATCCTCGGCGAACCCGAGCAGCACCTGCTCACCGGCCAGGACCCGGCGCGGTTCCACCACTTCCAGACCGCCGTCCCTGGGGATGACCACCCCGTCCATCCGTGGCCTGGTCGGCGCCTCCCATATCCCGTTGAGATGCACCCAGGTCGGCAGGTTCGACGTGGCGTAGAACCCCTCGGGGAGCACCCCGGCGGCCGGGGCCGGGGCAAACCTGGCCGCCGGTGCCCCGGCGAATGGGGGCTGCGTGAAATCGGGGTGTTCGGGGGCCGGAGGTGCCATCGTGGCCGGAAAGTAGGGGGCCACCTCAGGCCAGACAAGCGACCGATCGCCGCCGCCGAATCACAGCAGAGACACCGGATCCCGGTCGATGGCCACGCGGACGCCACGGTGACGGGGGAGGCGATCCGCCGCGTAGCGCACCAGCTGCCCCAGATCCCGGCAAGACCCTTTCACCAGCAGGTGCCAGCGCCATCGGGACTTGATCCGTGCCACCGGGCATGGTGCTGGCCCCAGGAGGAGGAGCGAGGGCAGCCGCCGCAGGACCAGGGCGGTGCACCAATCGCCCACGACCGCCGCGTGAGCGGCCACCTGGTCCGGGTCCTCCCCACTCACCACCAAGTTGACCAGCGCCGTGCTGGGGGGATACGCCGGCGCCTCCCGGAGCGCGCGCTCCTGCGCCACGAAGGCGAGGGTATCGTGGGCGGCGGCGTGGACGAGGGCATGATGCTCCGGGTTCCGGGTCTGGACCATGACCCGCCCCCCTTTCGGCCCCCGCCCCGCCCGCCCCGCCACCTGAGCCAGCAGCTGGAAGGTCCGCTCGGCCGATCGAAAATCCGGCAGGTGGATGGCGGTATCGGCATCGACCACCCCGACCAGGGTCACGTTGGGGAAGTCGATCCCCTTGGCGATCATCTGGGTGCCGAGGAGAATATCGATCTCCCCGCGCCCGACCGCGTCGAGGATGCGATGGTGGCTCCAGCGTGCCGACGTGGTGTCGCGGTCCATGCGCGCCAGTCGCGCCGCCGGGAATCGCTCGACAATCAGTCGTTCCAACTGCTGGGTCCCAACCCCCGCCGTGCGCTGCACGAGGTGCCCACAGGCCCGGCACGAAGCCGGCAACGCGGCGTGGTGGGCACAGTAGTGGCAGCGCAACGCATCCGGATGCCGGTGCACCGTCAGTGAAATGCTGCAGTTGGGACACTCGGGCACTTCCCCGCATGACGGACACTGGAGAAAGGCCGCGAAGCCCCGTCGATTGAGCAGCAGGAGCACCTGTTCCCGTCGTGCCAGGGCCGTCGCGATGGCGGCGTCCAGCCGTTCAGCCCAGGCGATCCCGCCGGCTTCCCGTACCAGCGGCTCGCGCCGCAGGTCCAGCAGTTCCACCGGCGGCAATGGCCGGTTCTCGACCCGAACCGGCAGCCGCACGATCGGCACCCCCGCCGGCCCTGCCTCGAGGGTTTCCAGCGAGGGGGTGGCGCTGCCGAGCACCAGGTGCCCCCCACTGAGGCGGACTCGAACCCTGGCCACATCCCGGGCATGGTAGCGCGGGGTCTCCCCGTTCTTGTAGCTGGCCTCGTGCTCCTCATCGATCACCACCAGCCCCAACCGTTCCACCGGCGCGAACAGCGCCGACCGCGCACCCACCACCACCGATTTCTCTCCCCGGCGGATAGCCCGCCAGGCGTCGACGCGCTCGGCGTCCGACAGCGCGCTGTGCAGGACCGCAACCTGATCGCCAAAGGCACCGCGCACCCGGCCCACCGTCTGGGGGGTCAGGGCGATCTCCGGCACCAGCAGGATGGCACCCTGGCCGCGGGCCAGCACCCGCCGCACGAGTTCGAGGTAGACGAGGGTCTTGCCGCTGCCGGTGACGCCGAAGAGAACCCCTTCGCCACCCTCGGGGAGGGTGGACAGCGCCTCCAGGGCCACCACCTGATCGGCGGTCAGGGTGGAAGGCGGCGGGGTACCGGGGTCTCCGGCAAAGGGATCGCGGAGCAGCTCGACTTCCTCGATTTCTGCCAGGCCGGCGGCCAGCAGCGCCTTGATGACGCTGTCCGACACCTTCAAATGCTCGCGCAGGCTCCGCAGCTCGGCCGACGATCCCCGCGCCTCGATGGCCTCATAGAGCAGTCGCTGCTTCGGGGCCCGGGCAAAGCGCTGCTGACGCTCGACCAGCGTCAGGGGTTCGCCTCGCAACATGATCCACCGTTCGGTGGCACTGTGAGGCTTCGAGTCCACCGGAACAACTTCGAGTTCCGCCGCACCCACCCGCATCAGCCGGTCGGCCACTTCCCAGAGCGGCTTGCGCAGGGCCCGCTGGGCCGTGGCCAGCAGCGCCTCGCCGCCCCGATCCCGAATCCAGTCGTACAGCTGCCCGGCGAGCCCGCCGCCGGGGGAGCGCCCGAGGGCACGAATCAGGATCTGGGATTCGCCCCAGAGACCACCAGGAAGTACCGCCCGCAGTGCTAGCCCGATCGGCGCACCGTAGTACCCGGCCATCCATTCGGCGGTGCGAAGCAGGTCGGGCAGGACGGCGGGGTGAGGATCCGGGGCGACCAGGATTTCACGGGGCGTGGCCGGGGGCGGATCGGAGGTCTCCGACATCACGACCCCAACCATCTCGCGCCGTCGCACCGGTACCACCACCCGGGCGCCGGGCACGATGCGATCGGCCAGCGCGTCAGGAATCAGGTAGGTGTAGGGATCCGCGACGGGAAGCGGCAGGGCGACACGCGCGTACCGCAGCGTCATCTTGGCCGGACGCCAAGCCCCGGAGCCTCTGGAAGCTGGAGCCGCCCCTCCTCGATGGTGGCCCCCACCCAGGGGTCCTCCGCCAGCAGGGCGGCGCCGTCGAGGTCGATCAGGTCCACCAGCGGCGCCAGATGCGCCGCCGCCGTGATGGCGATGGAGCTCTCGACCATACAGCCGAGCATGACCATCAGGTGGTGCGCCCGCGCCACCGCCACCATCCGCAACGCCTCGCGAAGGCTGCCGGTTTTGGCCAGCTTGATGTTGATGCCATCGACCCGGCCCGCCAGGTACGGGATATCGGTGGCAACGTGGCAGCTCTCGTCGGCAATCAGGGGAATCCGCGCGTGGCGGCGAATCTGGGCAAAACCATCGAGGTCGGCCCGGGCCACCGGCTGTTCCAGGATCGTCACCCCGAACTCCTCGAGCACCGGCAGCATCCGCACGGCGTGCACCGCAGTCCAGGCACAATTGGCATCGACCCGGAGTTCCTTGGTGGTCTCCTCGCGAATGGCCTGGAGGATGGCCAGGTCGTCGGCGGTGCCAAGCTTGACCTTGAGCACCGGATAGGGCGCCGCCTCGCGGACCTTCAGTCGCATCTTTTCCGGGGTATCGATCCCGATCGTGAAGGTGCTGATCGGGGCGGTGGCCGGGTCAAGGCCCCAGAGCCGATAGATCGGCACGCCGAGCCGCTTGCCCACCAGGTCGTGCAGGGCGGTGCTGAGCGCCGCCCGCACCGAGTTGTTCCCGGTCATGGCGCGGGCAAGGTCCGCCTCGGCCTGCTCGAGCAGGAAGATGTTCTCCGGCAGGCGGGGGGCGTAAAAGTCCAGCGCCGCGAGAGCGGTTTCCGGAGTCTCGCCGTAGAACTTCTGCGGGGTGGCCTCGCCAATCCCTTCGAGTCCGTCGGCGTCGCGGAGCACCACCCGAATCGAGCGCACCTCGTCAAAGCCATGCCGCGCAATGATGAACGGGTGGCGGGTCCGGAGGGACATCACTTCAGCTTCCAGGCGAAGACGGCTCGTCACGGCAACCTCGTGTGGTAAATATCCCGGGCGCCGCCCCCGATCGGGGAGGCTGCCCGCGTTCAACTATTGCATCGCCCCAAGGTGGGCAAGGACACCCGCCGCCAGCCGGCGCGGGGCATAGCCACCCTCGAGGGAAGACACCATTGGTGCGGTCGGAAAGGCGGTCCGCAGCCTGGTGGTCACCTCGGCAAAGTGTTCGGGCTCCAAGGTAAAGCCACCGAGCGGGTCGCCATGCATGGAGTCGAATCCAGCGGAAATCAGGATCAAGTCCGGGGGCCAACCGGCGGTGGCCGATTCGATACCTGTCCAGAGATCGGCAATGTAGCGGTCTGGTGCAAGGCCGGCAGGCCGGGGAATGTTGAAGATGTTCCCCACCCCGCGCTCGCTGGCAGCCCCGGTGCCAGGCCACCATGGATCCTGGTGCATGGACACGAACCGGATTGCCGGGTCTCGTTCGACAAGGGCCTGGGTGCCGTTGCCGTGGTGGACATCCCAATCGAGGATCAATATCCGCTGGCAACCGGCACGCTGGGCAGCCCGGGCGCCAATGACCACATTGGCCAGGAGGCAGAATCCCATGGCGCGATCGGCCAGGCAATGGTGGCCCGGGGGCCTCACGGCGGCAAAGGCGGGTCCGTCGCCGCGGAGGGCGTGGGACACGCCCGCCAACACCGCCCCGACCCCACCGACCGCCGCCAGCCAGCTTGCCGGGCCCATCACGGTATCGGGATCGAGCACCCCTCCACCCCGGCCAGCCAGCGCCTCGAGCATCGCCAGGTACGACTCCGGGTGGACCGCAACCAGCGTCTCACGATCGGCAACGGGTGCGGTCCGGATCGTCAGACCGGCTGCCTGGACCTCGTCCAACACCACCTCGAGCCGCCGCGGCGACTCGGGGTGCCCGACACCAGGATCGTGGCTCACCGCGGGATCGGCAATGAAGACCACCGGTCCGCCGCTCACTCGGGGCGCCGGATCAGGTTGCGAAGCGCGGTGGCCTCTTCCCGCATTGCCAGGCGCCCCTGATGCAGCGACGCCAGGGTGCGCTGGTGCCGACGCCAGGCGACGGCCACCCCAATAGCCCCCAGCGCGGCCACCGCGGCTCCCACAAGGAGTGAGGGGCGACCGGCCACCAGGCCGGCCACCCCCATGAAGACCGCATTGAGCGCCAGGGCGATCCCCGCCACCCAGCTCCCCCACCGCCCGATGGCGGACATATCGCCTCAGCGGGTCGGAGCGCGCCGGCGCCGCAGCACGATCAAGGCGCCATGCGGCACCACGCCGCTGGCCACCAGGCTGGCGCTTTCGTCGCTCAGCTCGGCGCCAAGGTACTTGACCAGAAAGTCCTCCGGCGCGCCCTTGGTCCGGGTGGCGCGCAGGGCCAGCCGTTTCAGTTCGTGGATTGCGGTTTCCGGCGATGGGGCGAACGACACTTCATCCCAACTCTCCAGCACCGTGACCCGGACCGGAATCGCCGCGCTCATGGCGCCACCAACGAGGCCCGCGGCAGGGTGTGAAGGAATCGCGCCAGCGCCTGGTCAAAGAACAGGGTGGAGCCACGGACTCGCTGGCCTCCGTCCTCTGCAGCAATGGCGATGGCAACCTCCTCGCCGCCCTGGCCACGCAGTGTGAGGAAGCTGGGTCCCTCCCGCTCCGGATACGCGGCGGTGTGCGGTACCCGCTCCGAGAAGAATTGCTTGGCGCGGGCCAGGATCTCGGCGGGTTCGAGCGTGGTCCGGACTTCATGCACCATCGGAAATTTCTCCGGGGGAGGTCCGGTCCGGCGGGACCGGCAGATTGAGCATCGCAGGAAATATAAGCGGGATCACGACCGTTCGCCGATCCGGAATGCGGCGACGTCATGGGCTTGAAAGACGCGGTGCGGTGTCCCCCGGATCAAATCCATCAGCCTGGGCCGTCGCCGCAGCACCAGGATCAGCTCCCCGGGCGGCGGATCGCCCACGCCGGCCAGGGTCAGGAACGCGGGCAGAAATGCTCCCGGGGGTACCGGCACCCGCCACGATCGTCCGTGCCAGTCCAGTTCCACCTCGGCCGGCAGTCGTGCATGAGTCTGCTCGATGAAGAAGTCGTCATCGATCCGGAAGATTCCGCGTGCCGGCGAGTCGCCGTCCCGATAGAACTCCGGCGCGAAGGACTCGCCATCCACCCGGGCAAAGTTTTCTTCGGCGGCCCGATCGAAGGCCTCGAGGTCCGGCGCGTTGGCGCGCCATTCCACATGATGCCGTAATTCATGGGTCAGGGTCTCCCAGGATTCCGCGTCCCAGTCAAAGGCGGGATCCAGGTGGGCCAGGGCCAGGAATGAGCCATGGTAGAGCACCACCCGACTCTGGATGGCCTCCGGGGCGGCATCCTCGGTGGGGAGCGGAATGCACTCCCCGAGGGTGAAGATCCCGGGCCGGGTGGGATGCGGCAGGGTGCGAGGCGATACCGTCACCTCCAGGATTCCGTCCAGGAACTCCGCCGGCACCTCGTGGGCATGGCGGCGCACAAGGGAGCGAAACGCTTCCAGTTGCATGGACTAGCCGGCGCTGCGCTCCAGCAGCCAGGTCAGGATCTGGTCAAGGCCGATCCGCTCCTGGGACATGGTATCGCGGTGGCGCACCGTTACCGTGCGGTCGGTGGCCGTCTGGCCATCAATGGTAAAGCAGAACGGCGTCCCGGCCTCGTCCATGCGCCGATACCGGCGCCCGATCGCGCCGCTGTCATCGTAGAACATCGGCAGGTGCCGTCGCAGGTCATGGTACAACTCCAGGGCCAGCTCGGGCATGCCGTCCTTCTTGACCAGTGGCAGCACGGCGGCCTTGATCGGGGCAACCGCTGGATGAAACCCCAGTACCACCCGGATCTCGCCCTCCACCTCTTCCTCACGGTAGGCGTCGGCCAGCACCGTCAGCGTTACCCGGTCGGCACCCGCGGAGGTTTCGACGACGTAGGGGAGGTAGCGCTCGTTGGCGGCCTGGTCGAAGTACTCGAGCTTCTTGCCCGAATGCTCCTGGTGACGGCCGAGGTCAAAGTCGGTCCGGTTGTGAATTCCCTCAATCTCCTGCCAGCCAAACGGGAACTCGTACTCGATATCGTAGGCGGCCTTGGCATAGTGGGCCAGTTCCCCGTCGCCGTGGGCGTGCCAGCGCAGCTTGGCCGGGGTAAGGCCGAGCTCATGGTGCCACGCCATGCGAAGCCCCCGCCAGCGCTCAAACCACTCCTCGTCGGTTCCCGGCTTGACGAAGAACTGCATCTCCATCTGCTCGAACTCCCGGGTCCGGAAAATGAAATTCCCGGGAGTGATCTCGTTGCGGAAGGCTTTGCCGATCTGGGCAATGCCGAACGGCACCCGCTGGCGCGAGGAGTTGAGGACGTTGAGGTAATTGACGTAGATCCCCTGGGCGGTCTCGGGACGGAGGTACACCACCGAGGCACTTTCCGCCATCGGGCCCATGAAGGTCTTGAACATCAGGTTGAACAGCCGTGGCTCGGTCAGCTCGCAGGTGCTATGCTCCCCCGGGTGCTTGCTGGGCTTCTGGGGGCACTGGGCATCCGCCACCTTGTCGGCCCGGAACCGGGCCTTGCAGGTCCGGCAGTCCACCAGGGGATCGGTAAACCCGGCCACGTGGCCGGACGCCTCCCAGACTTTGGGGTGCATCAGGATGGCGGCATCGAGCCCCTCGATGTCGTCCCGGGCGTGCACCATGGCCCGCCACCAGCGTTCCTTGATGTTCTTCTTGAGTTCCACCCCGAGCGGACCGTAATCCCACACGGAACCGAGCCCGCCATATATCTCAGAGGACTGGAAAACGAAGCCACGGCGCTTGCAGAGGGAAACGAGCTTGTCCATCAGGGTTGTGTCGGCCATGGAGGAAAAGTAGGCCCCCCCCGTAGGCGGGACAAGGAAAGCCGCGCGCTCTTGCAACCTGCACCCCCTCCGCGCCTTCCGATGTGGCCCCCGCTCGACACAGCGAGCGTCAGACCCTTGCAGGACAACGTGTTACGCTCTGCGCGACATCGGCACGAGAAATGCCTCGTTTGAGCCCGTCTCGGGGAGGCGATTGTCATGCAATGTGTCAGTACCCGGCAGGCCCGTTGGTCAGCCGCAGGTTTTACCCTGGTCGAGGTCCTGGTGGTCGTCACGATCATCGGTGTCCTTGCGGGGCTGGCCCTGCCCGCGATCGACGTGACCCGGTTCAAAGTGGAGAGCGCCCTGCAGAGTATCGGCTCGACGCTGCAGGCCGCTCAGCGCGAATCGGTGGGTCGGCAGCATGATGTGGTGGTCAGCTTTGATGTGGCCCAGAATGCCATCGAAGTTCATTTCGACGCCAACAACGATGGGGTCCGCGACGGCACGGAGCGGGTCCGCTTCTGGTCCATCGATCCCGCCCTGATTTTCTCCCGTGGCCCGGCACCGGCCCGCGCTTTCGGGGGTGGCCCGGTCAGCTTTCCCAATGGGCCGAACGGGCTCCCGACGGTCACCTTTCGCCGTAGCGGCAGCGCCAGTGCGGCGGGTGGTCTTTACGTGACCTCGCGCCAGGCGGTCGCGGGATTGGCCAAGCGCCAGAACGACACTCGATCGGTCGAAATCGTCCGGGCCACGGGTCGGATCGAGTGGTTCCGGTACTCCGGCGACCAATGGCGGAGGGGATTCTGATGCGGCGCGGATCCCGGGCAGGCTTTACCCTGATCGAGGTGGTCATTGCGGTGACGATCCTGGGCATCGTGGCGCTGGGGCTCATGTCGGCCACGGCGCGCCTGACCCGGGGGGTCACGGACGACCGCGTCCGGACTGCCGCCGCCGCCAGCGCCGACGCCCAGATTGCCCTGGTCCGGAGCTGGCCCGTCTACGCCACCCTCGACGCCACCTACGCGGGGACGCTGAGCAACACCCCTCTCCCTGGCCTCAGCCGTGCCACCACGGTTGTCCGGACCGGCGGGGTCGGCCAGACCAACGACTACAAGCGGGTCACGGTGCAGGTCAGCGGGACCGGGCTGGCCACGCCGATCCGCCGAACCGTCACCGTCGCGGCCTTCTGATGAGGTCCATCATGCGGTCTGAGCGCGGTATCACCCTAATCGAGATGCTGATCGCCCTGGTGGTTTTCCTGGTAGTCCTGGTCAGCGCGATGTCCGCGATCGGGGCCCAGAACCGAGGGTTCAACAAGGGGCTGGAGGAGATGGGGATGCTCCAGAACCTCCGCTACGGGGTGCAGCAGATGGAGATGGAAGTCCGGATGGCGGCCGCCAACACGCCGGTCGCCCAGCCCGGGATTGTCTACGCCGGTGTCAACGCCGTCAGCTTCAACAGCGACCTGATCTCCAACACGCCCGGTGATATCTCGGCGGTGTACGTCGACCCCGATGCCCCCGCGGGCCATGTCAGTGCCATGACCACGGCGATGGCCGCGGCGATCCCCGGATCGAGCCCGGCCTGGACCTATCCGCTGGCCAATTTCCCGCTGAGCCCGGCCGAGACGACGACGTTCTGGTTTGCCCTTGATGCCGCCACTGCCCGCACCGACGACTTTGTCCTGATGCGCCAGGTGAACAATCAGGTGGCCGAACCGCTGGTGCGGGCCATTCTGGCCCCGACCGGCGGGGCGCCGTTCTTCAGCTACCGCTACGTCAGTGTGCCGGTGTCGGGTGCCACCACATTGGCCGCAGTACCGGCCGGGTGGCTGCCCCTGCGGCATACTGCTGCGCAGCACGGGATTGCCGCTGACTCCGGCGTTGCCGCCCGCATCGACAGCCTCCGCGCGGTCGAGGTGCAGTATCGGGTGACCAACCTGAAGACCGGCACCGCGGAGCGGATCCGGGCCATCAGCGCGGTCATTCCCACCCCGAACATCGGGCTCCGGAAACTGCAGTCGTGCGGCGACACCCCGATCTTCCTGTCAGGCGTGGTGGCCACCTGGAACGTGGCGACGGCCAACATCGACGTGACCTGGAGCGCCTCCGTCGACGAAGCCACCGGTGAGCAGGATATCATCCGCTACGTGATCTGGCGCCGGGCCGGCGCGGTGGTGACCTGGGCAGACCCACTGGCCTCGATTGCCCCCGGCACCACCACCTATTCGTTTCCGGACCCGGACGTCGTGACCGGCACGGCGTACCAGTACGCCATCGCGGCCCAGGACTGTACCCCGGCCCTTTCGACCCAGCGCCTCTCCAACACTGTGACGGTCCCGTGAACTGCCCCCAGGAGGATCCGATGTCCCCTGCCCCGCTGGCCAGGAACGAGCGCGGCATTGCCCTGGTCATGACCCTGCTGCTGGCCCTGGCGCTCAGCGCCCTGGTGATCGGCGCCACCGCGGTCTCCATGAACGCGGGGCTGATCCGGAACTACAGTGAACGCCTTGGCGGCGTGGACGCCGCCGCGCTGGCCGGCCTCGAGGAGGCCCGCAGCCGCCTCAATGGCACCCCGTCGCTCTATCCCGCCGACACTGGCTACGTGACGCTGGAAAACGCCGTCGTCGTTCGCGACGCCGCCGGCACCATCATCCCCGGACTGACCCGCTCCACCTGGGCCGGCCCGAGCGGCGTGGCCTCGGGTCAGTTCGGCGTCACCGGCAGCGTCATCAGCATGGTTACCGACAACAGCAACATCCGGGTGGTGCGCCGGATGGAGGTGAACCAGGAGAGCTTTGCCAAGTACTCCTACTTTACCGACAACGAGGGCTCCGGCATCTGTTTCGGCGGCGGCGACAACATCTACGGACCGGTGCACTCCAACGACGACATCTGCCTTTATTCGAGCGGCGCCTGGTTCCGCGACCTGGTCCGCACCGCTGGCACGATCGTCGGCGCCGGGTACGGGACGTTCACTGTGGGCTATCAGCAGAACGTCCCGATCATCCCGATGCCAACCCCGGCGGCGCTGACCAAGCTGGCGACCCAGGCGGCGCTCGGCAGCACCAGCTTTACCGGCTACACCTCCGGCAACACCGGCGAGGCCCGCACCCGGGTCGAGTTCGTGGCGGTGGACCTCAACGCCGACGGCGACAGCACCGATGCCGACGAGGGCTTTGTCCGGGTGTACCAGGCGGCCATCGGGAATGAGGACTACAACATCGCGGCGCGCTATGCCACGCTGGACAACAGCGGCAACTGGAACTGTGGTGATCGGTATTCAGGCAATCACGGCGGCGCGCACACGAGCTCCCTCCAGGCGGCCTATGTCCTGGTGGCCGATCACACCAGCAGCCGCCGAGACGATTCGGCCAACCACTCGAGTCTGCGCTGCTTCCTCGGCGGCGATCCTGCCCTCACCGGTGGGGTCTTTACGGTCACCACGCCTCGGCCCGGCGGCGGCACCGCGCTGGGCTCCTGGGTACCCTGGACCGGAACGGTCGACGCCCGCGTCACCGCAGCAGTCGGCGCCACTCAGGCGGGATACCTGCACCCGATTACCCGGGCGCTCAACCCCAATTTCAAGGGTGTGGTCTACATCAGCGGCAAGGTGATCGTCAGTGGCACGGTCCGCTCCCGGGTAACCCTGGCGGCCAGCAGCGACGTGATCATCGGCGACAACATCAAGCAGGCCACCGACCCGTCTGTGGGGCTGTGCGACGACATCCTGGGGATCGTGGCGGGGGGCAGCATCATCGTGGCCGACAACATGCTCAATGCACCGGTCCAGCGGCCCAACAACAACTGGACGCCGCATGTACGCCCGGTGGGCAATACCGATGAGTATGTCCAGGCAGTACTGCTGACCATGAACATCTTCACGGTGCAGAACTACAACACCGGGCAGACCAACCGCGAGAGTTGCAGCACCACCAACTGGGGGCGCGGCTGCCTCCAGCTGACCGGCGGCATCATTCAGCAGACCCGTGGCGCCGTGGGCACCACTGCCGGCACAGGCAACCTGAAGCGGTACGCCTACAACACCTGCGCCCTGACCGATCCACCGCCGTATTTCCCCACCACGGGGGTGTTCAACAAGAGCCGGATCTATGAGATCGACCCGGTCGGCTTCACCGCGGCGGCCTGGTTCGCGCTCTACCAGAACTAGCAGCGCCGTCAGACCGCAATAATCTGCTCCCGGTGGGTGCCGACGCTGACATAGCGGATCGGCGCCCCCGAGAGTTCCTCCACCCGATCGAGGTACGCCCGCGCCTGTCGAGGCAAGTCGGCCAGGGTGCGGGCCTCGGCGGTGGAGCGCTGCCAGCCCTTGAGGGTCTCGTACACCGGCTGCACCGCCTCCAGGGCCCGCACCTCGCAGGGCATTTCTTCCAGCCGCTCCCCGTCCACCTCGTAGGCCACCGCCACCGGCACCTCGTCGAAGGTGTCGAGCACATCCAGCTTGGTCACCGCCAGGCCGGTGAGCCCGTTGACCCGAACGGCATAGCGAACCACGAGGGCATCGAACCAGCCGCAGCGGCGGGGCCGGCCGGTCGTGGCGCCGAATTCCCCGCCCAGCTGGCGCAGCAGCTCCTCACGGGCATCGTCGGCCAGGGTCGGCAGCGGACCGTTGCCCACCCGGGTGGTATACGCCTTGACGACCCCGAGCACGCCGTCGATCGCCGTGGGACCAATGCCGGCGCCGACGGCCGCGCCCCCCGCCGTGGTATTGGAGCTGGTCACGAACGGATAGGTGCCGTGGTCCACGTCGAGCAGCGCCCCCTGGGCACCCTCGAGCAGGACCCGTCTGCCATCGCGGAGGCTGCGGTACACGAGCAGGCCGGTGTCGGCGGCCAGCGGCAGGATCCGCGGTGCAATCCGCTCGGCCAGGGCGAGATGTTCGGCGAGGCTGGTGCGCTCCTCCATGCCGGCCAACTGGAGCAGACGATTGGCCCGGTCCACGTTGGCTGCCAGGGTGCCCTCGAGGGCGGCGGGATCACGAAGGTCGGAGACCCGGACTCCCCGGCGCCCGATCTTGTCCTCATAGGCGGGACCGATGCCGCGGCCGGTCGTGCCGATCTTCTGGCTCTTCTCCCCGGCGGCATCGAGCAATTTGTGGTAGGGCAGGACCAAGTGGGCCCGCTCGGAGACATAGAGTCGGCCCTGCACTGCGATGCCCTTCTGTTCCAGCGCATCGAGCTCCGCGAAGAAGGTGTCCGGGTCGAGGACCACACCATTGCCGACCACACAAATGGTCCGGCCGTGCAGAATCCCTGAGGGGATCTGGTGGAGGATGAACTCCCCCGCCTCGGTCACGACGGTATGACCGGCGTTGGCCCCGCCCTGGTAGCGCACGACCAGGTCGGCGCCCTCAGCCAGGACATCCACCAGCTTTCCCTTCCCTTCGTCGCCCCACTGGGCGCCCACGACGACGATGCACGCCGTCTTTCCGTCGAACATCCCGGCCTCCTTGGCAGGCAGCAAAACGGCCCCTCGCGGGGCCGTCTCAGGTCCCGCCAAGGATACTTCCCCGGCGGCCAAAGTTCAATTGCCGCGGCTGTCCCGGGTCACGGCCTTGGCGGTTTCGGCGCTGATGCTCCCGGCGCTGGCCAGCTCCTGGACGCTCTTGGCAAAAGTGGTCATCCCACTCGCCCCACCCTTCAGCATGAGCTTCCGCAGCACCTCCAGATCGCCCGGCTCCTTGAGGGCAGAACGCACCTCGTCGCTGGCCACCAGAATCTCGACCGCTGGAACCCGGCTCTCACCCTCCGCAGGAGGGAGAAGCTGGAGCGAGATAATCGCCCGCAGCGCCTCGGAGAACCGGACCCGCCCGATTTCCAGCTCTTCCCGCGGGAGGGTGGCCAGCACCTGACGGATGGTGGTGGTCACGTCCGGCGTAGCCATGGCGGCGATCACGAGATGGCCCGCTTCCGACGCCTTGATCGCAGTATCCATCGCCACCGGGTCGGAAAGGTCGCTCACGAAGATCACGTCGGGGTCCTGGCGGAGGGCCGCCCGGAGTCCCACCGTGGCGGAATCGGTGTCGACCCCGACCTCGCGCTGGGTAATCGTACTGCTCAGGTCGCGGTGGAGGATCTCGATCGGGTCCTCGATGGTGATGATGTGCCGGGCCTGGTTCTGGTTGATGTGGTGCACCATGGCAGCGATGGTCGAGGTCTTGCCGCTCCCGCTGACGCCGGTGACCAGGATCAGGCCCTTCGGCGACTCCGCGATCTGGCCGATAACCTCCGGGAGGTTGAGGGTCTCCAGCGAAGGGAGCGTGAAGGGCAGCACCCGCAGGACGATCATGTACGAGGAACGTTGGCGAAGGATGTTGACCCGGAACCGGCCCACCCCCGACATGCCCCAGGAGCAATCGAAGTCCCGGAGCTCGTCCAGCCGGCTGCGATCCCGCTCACTCGACATCAGCCGCGACGCAATGGCCCGGGTCTGGTCCGGGGTCAGCCGCTGCTTGGTCAGGGGGACCAGGCGTCCATTGACGCGGGCCCGGAAGACGTCGCCGGCCTTGATATGCAGGTCGGTGGCGCCACGGTCCACGGCGGCCTTGATGATCTTCTCCATCGATGCGCCGGCCATCAGTCCCCCTTCGCGGGCAGAAAGCCCATCCGGTGCTCCACCTCAGCGATTGTCTCACGAGCGATCCGGCTGGCCCGGGCGGCACCCGTGGCCAGGAGATCTTCGACCTGGCCGGGGGACTGCCGCAGTTCGGCCGCCCGACCCCTGATCGGCCCCAGGTGCGACTCCATATTCCCGGCCAGGACCTTCTTGCAATCGAGGCATCCCCAGCCCGCACTCCGGCATTGCGCCGCCACTTCCTGCTGGACCGGCTCGGGGGAGAAATGCTGGTGCAAGGTGTAAATGTTGCACACATCCGGGTTGCCCGGGTCCTTGCGGGTCTTCCGCGCTGGATCGGTCATGGCCGGCCGCAGCTTCTGCCAGATCGCCTCGGGCGCTTCGAGCAGGCCCACGGTGTTGCCGAGACTCTTGGACATCTTGGCCTGGCCGTCGAGACCGAGAATTCGTCGCGCCGGGGTCAGCAGTGGCTGCGGCTCGGGCAGGTAGCCGACACCGGGCGCATATTCGGCATTCCAGCGTCGGGCAATCTCCCGGGTCAACTCAAGGTGCTGCACCTGATCCTCGCCCACCGGCACCATGTCGGCCAGGTACAGCAGGATGTCCGCTGCCTGGAGGATGGGGTAGCAGAGCAGCCCCGCCGGAATGCTCTCCAGCCGCTGCGCCTTATCTTTGAACTGGGTCATCCGCTCCAGTTCGCCGAGGGGCGTCACCGAGGTCAAGAGCCACTGCAGCCGGGCGTGCTCAGGCACGTGGGACTGGACGAAGAGGATCGCTCGCGCCGGGTCGATACCCGAGGCCAGCAGCGACACCGCCATGTCCCTGGTGCGGGTGGCCAGGGTGCTGGCGCTGGCCGCCCCGGTAATGGCGTGCAGGTCCACGACGCAGTAGATGCTGTCGTGCTGGTGCTGCAGTTCCACCCAGTTCCGGACCGCGCCGAGCCAGTTGCCGATATGCAATTCGCCGGTGGGCTGGATGCCACTGAAAATTCTCGACATTCCCTCAAGCTAGCGGGCCAGACCGATGCCAGCAAGATGAACTCCCCCTTGGACTTACCCGCGATCGCCGAGGCCGCGGCTCTGCGGGCGACGGCCTGGTTGCGCTCGGCACGTCCACCCGAAGACCCGGAGGAATGGGAGACCAAGGGTCGGCACGACTTTGTCACCAGCATCGATCGGGAAGCCGAGTCGATCATTACCGAGGCGCTCCTGGCCGCCGTCCCCGGCTGCCGCGTCATGGGAGAGGAATTGGCGCCGGATACCCCGACCGATGGGCTTGTCTGGGTGGTGGATCCGCTCGATGGCACCACCAATTTCCTGCACCGATATCCGCAGTACGCCGTCGCCATCGCGGCCGCGATAGACGGGCAGCTGGAGGCCGGCGTGGTGGTGCACGTGCCGCGCGGCACGGTCTGGCGGGCGGGCCGGGGGATGGGAACCACCATGGATGGCACCGCAGTCACCGTCTCCACCACCCGGGACCCGGGCCATGCCCTGATCGGCACGGGATTCCCGTTCAAGCACCTGGAGCATCTGACCGAGTATCAGCGGCAGTTTGCCATGGTCATGCAGGGCACCAGCGAGGTACGGCGGGCCGGCTCCGCCGCGCTCGATCTTGCTGACGTGGCATCGGGGCACTTCGACGGATTCTGGGAACTGGAGCTGGCACCGTGGGACACAGCGGCTGGCATGCTGCTGGTGCGGGAGGCGGGCGGGGTGGTCACGGACCTGGAGGGGCGGGATCCCGGGTTGCGGCACACCGGGTTGGTGGCGGGCAATCCGTGGCTGCACGAATGGTTGTTGGGGGTGGTCCGAAGTGAGAAGTGAGAAGCGAGAAGGGAGACACAACTGATCGGGGGTGACGGTGTTTGGGTGGGGCGAGGTTGGGTCAGGTTCGCCCGGTCAGGATCCGCGGCCCGTCCTTGGTAATGGCCACGGTGTGCTCAAAGTGCGCCGAGAGTGAGCCATCTGCGGTGACCACCGTCCACCGGTCGGGCAGCGTCCTGGTGGTGAAGTGCCCCGCCGTGATCATCGGTTCAATTGCCAGCGTCATGCCCTCGACCAGCCTCGGCCCCCGCTTCGGCCTGCCGTGGTTGGGTACTTGAGGCTCCTCATGAAACTGGGCCCCGATACCGTGACCCACCAGTTCCCGGACCACCCCGAACCCCGCCGCTTCGGCCACGCCCTGGACGGCATGGCCGACGTCCCCGATGTGATTTCCCAGCACTGCCGCGGCCACCCCGGCCGTCAGACAGGCATCGGTCACCGCCAGGAGCCGCTGGGTCTCGGGGGCAATCGGCCCGACCGCGAGGGTCACGGCGCTGTCGGCGTGGAGGCCATCGAGGAAGACGCCGACGTCGACGCTGACAATGCTCCCCGCGCGCAGCACCCGTTTGCGGGAGGGAATCCCATGGACGATCTCCTCGTTGATCGAGGTGCAGAGTGTCTTGGGGAACCCGTACAGCCCCTTGAACGACGGCTTGGCACCAGGATGGCTGCGGATGAACTTCTCGGCGGCGGCGTCCAGGTCCTCCGTGCTCATCCCCGGTTCGAGGATCTCTGCCATGAGGGACAGGGTCCCCCCGACAATCGCCCCGGCACGGGCCATGACGTCGATTTCCCGCGAAGACTTGAGGGTTACCACCGCTCAGCGCCCCACGATCGCACGCACCCGGTCGGCAATCTCCGCCACGGTCCCCACGGCGGGAATCCGTTCGACCCCACCCCGGCTGTCGTACCAGCCAAGAACCGGGGCGGTCTGCTCCCGGTAGGCCACCAGGCGGCGCTCGACGGCGCTGGGGTCGTCGTCCACCCGCCCCTCCAGGCCGCGCCGACGCTCCAGGCGGCCGAGGATCTCCTCGTCGGAGACATCAAAGAGGAGGACCAGGTCCATCTGCCGTCCCAGCGTGGCAAGGACCTCCGCCACCCCCTCCGCCTGGGGAATGGTCCGAACCACCCCGTCAAAGACGACCCCGTGGGCAGCCGCCGGGCGCTCCAGTTCCTGCCGCACCACCCCGAGAATGATCTCGTCGCTGACCAGCCCGCCGGCCTCCATGATGGCGCGGGCCTTGAGCCCGAGCGGAGTGCCGGCGCGCACCGCCTCGCGCAGCAGGTCGCCGGTGGCGAACTTCGGCAGGGCGAGGCGGTCGGCCAGGATGGCACCCTGGGTGCCCTTGCCCGCGCCGGGCGGGCCCATCAACAGGATATCCATGGTCAGTCAGCCTCCGTGGCAGAGGGAGAAGCAAGAAGCGAGAAGGGAGAAGTCAGGCCTCGGTTCGCGCGCCGGCTCCGCTCGCCGACCACCGCCCCGCCGTCTGCTTCTCACTTCTCGCTTCTCGCTTCCCACTTCCCTAGATGTACCGCTGCTGCCGCCCACGGAACTTGACTCGCCCCGACTTCATGAAGCTGTCGTACTTCCGGAGGGTGCGGTGCTGCTCGATCTGGGCCATCGTGTCCAGCAGCACACCGACCACGATCAGCACCGAGGTGCCGCCGAACTGGGCCACGAACCCGACCTGCTGCGACACGATGATCGGTACGATCGAGATGATGGCCAGGAACAGCGCGCCAGGCAGGGTGATCCGGCCGAGGACGTTGTCGATGTAGTCGGCGGTGGCGGCACCCGGCTTGACCCCTGGAATGAACCCGCCCTGCTTCTTCAGGTTCTCGGAGATGTCCACCGAGTTGAAGATGATCGCGGTGTAGAAGTAGCTGAACGCCACCACCATGACGGCGAAGACGATATTGTACGCCCACCCGCCGGGCACGAAGAAGTTCGAGATATCCGACATCAGCGGGTTGTTGGTAAAGCTGGCCAGCGTGCCCGGGACGATGATGATCGCCTGGGCAAAGATGATCGGCATGACGTTGGCGGTGAGCAGCCGGATCGGGATGAAGGTCTTCTGGCCCTCGCGGATCCGGCCGCGGCCCATGACCTTGCGCGGTATCTGGATCGGGATCCGCCGGGCGGCCATCGTGACACCGGTCACCGCCGCCATCGACGCCACGATCGTGCCCACCAGGACGACGGCGCCGATTGGGGAGACAATCCGGTCCTTGACGAAGGTGATCAGCTGGACCGTACCGGGCCAGACACCCTGCAGGATCGAGACCGCGATCAGGATGCTCATCCCGTTGCCGATGCCGCGCTCGGTGATCTGCTCGCCCAGCCACATCACGAAAATGGCGCCGGTGGTCAAGGTGATGACCATGATCATCCGGCTCCAGAACGTCGGAGCGGCCACGGCACCCGGAATCGACTCGGTGAAGAGCGCGAAGGTGTAGGCCTGGGCCAGGGAGATCGCCACCGCGGTATACCGGGTCCACTGGGTCAGCCGCTTGCGGCCTTCCTCGTCCTTCTGGAGTTTGCCGACCGTCGGCACAATGCCGCCGGCCAGCTGGAAGATGATCGAGGCCGAGATGTACGGCATGATCCCGAGCGCGAAGATCGTCGCCCGGGAGAGTCCGCCACCGAGGGTGTCGTAGAGACCGAAGAAGCCCGCTGCGGCCGACTGCGAAATGAACGCCGCCAGGGCCGTAACGTTGACACCCGGCGCCGTGATATGGGCGCCGATGCGGTAGATCAGGATCGCCATCAGGGTCACGACGAGCTTTTTCTTGAGCTCCCCGTCCATCCCGAAGCTGGGTACGTTCGGCGCCGTCACCTAGGCCTCGATCCGGCCGCCAGCCGCCTCGACCTTGGCCCGTGCCGATCCGCTCACCGTTACCCCCCGCACGGTGTAGGCGCGGTCCGCCTCGCCCATGCCGAGCAGTTTGACGGCATCGCGGGGACGGGACACCAGCCCGGCTGCCGCCAGCGTCTCGGGAGTCACGTCAGTTCCGGCCACGGCTTTGAGCCGGCCGACGTTCACCGCCTGGGCGGTGACCTTGAACGGATTGGTAAAGCCGCGCTTGGGCAGCCGCCGATACAACGGCATCTGGCCACCCTCGAAGCCGGGATTGGTGCCACCGCCGGTCCGGGCCTTGTGCCCCTTGTGGCCCTTGCCGGAGGTCTTGCCGGTGCCGCTGCCCGGCCCCCGTCCGATCCGTTTCCGCGGGCGCGTGGAGCCCGGCGCCGGCCGGAGGTTCGAGAGGGTGATCACCGGAGCTTCGTCGTCCTTGGTGCGTGCCACGTTACGCCTCCTGAGCCGGCGACACCACGACCAGGTGTCGCACCTTGAACAGCATGCCACGAATCGACGCGTTGTCGGGCACCACCACCGTCTGCTGGTGTCGGTGCAGTCCGAGCGACGCCATGGTACGGCGCATCGTCTCGGCGTGGCCAATCGTGGAGCGGATCTGCTTGACCTGCAGGCCGGTCTTGGATGGCGTGGCCGGGAGCACCGCGGCGTGATACTTGGGCCCCTGCCTGCCGACTACGGGATTGCGTCCCATCTCAGACCCCTTCCTGCCGGGCGCGATACCCGAGCTGCTCCACCTCGATGCCGCGCTCCCGGGCAACCTGCCGGGCGGAGACCAGATGCAGCAGCCCGTCGATCGTGGCCCGGGTCATGTTGTGCGGATTGGTGGAGCCGAGGCTTTTGGTCAGGATGTCGGTGATCCCGACACACTCCAGGATGGCCCGGACCGGACCGCCCGCAATGATACCGGTACCGGCGGCGGCGGGCTTGAGGAGCACCCGTCCAGCCCCATGGTGTCCGACGATCTCGTGGGGAATGGTGCTGCCATTCCGCGGGATCTCGACCATCGCGCGCTTGGCGGCCTCGACCGCCTTGCGGACCGCTTCCGACACTTCGTTGGCCTTGCCCGTGGCCAGACCGACGCGGCCCTTGCCATCGCCGATCGCCACGAGGGCGTTGAACGAGAACCGCCGACCGCCCTTGACGACCTTGGCGACGCGGTTGATGTCCACGACCTTCTCGATCAGGTCCGAGCCGCCATCGCGGTCGCGCCTGGGGCCGCCACGGCCGCCGCGCTCGCCGCCACGCCCGCCGCCGCCCTGGCCGCCGCCCTGGCCGCCGCCCTGGCCGCCGCGCCCGCCCCGCCCGCGGGGGGGACGCTGTTCCGTGGTGGTATCCGCGCCGGCCTCGGCCGGGGCGGTTTCCGTTCCCTTTTCGTCGCTCATGCTAGAACTCCAATCCGCCTTCGCGTGCCCCTTCGGCCACGGCGCGGACGCGCCCGTGGTAACGATACCCGCCGCGATCGAAGACCACCGTGGTGAACCCGGCGGCCTTGGCCTTCTCGGCCAGCAGCTTGCCGGCGGCCTTGCTCCGGGCCACCTTGCCGGTCCCCTCCACCGCGATGCCCTCGCTGCGGTCGCAGACGCCGAGCAGGGTAACCCCACGATCGTCGTCCACCAACTGGGCATAGATAAACTTCAGCGAACGGTACACCACCAGGCGGGGACGCTCCATGGTGCCCTCCACCTTCTTGCGGACCCGGAGGTGACGGCGGTAGCGGCGCTCCTCGCGCGTCTTCGGTGCATGAATCGGACGCATTACTTGGCTCCTGTCTTGCCGGCCTTGCGGCGGACCTGCTCACCACGGTACCGCACGCCCTTGCCCTTGTACGGCTCGGGGGGACGGACCGCGCGGAGTTCGGCGGCCACCTGGCCGACCATCTCCTTGTTGGCTCCGCTGACCCGGACCACGGTGTTGTTCTCGACCGTCAGGGTAATCCCGGCCGGGGCCGGATACGGCACCGGGTGGGAGTAGCCAACGATCATGGTGATCCCCTTGGGATTGGTCTCGGCCTTGTAGCCGACACCCTGGATCTCGAGGATCTTCTCGTAGCCCTTGGACACCCCCTCGACCATGTTGGCCAGGAGGGTGCGGGTCAGCCCGTGCAGCGCCTTGTGCTGCTGCGCATCCGACGGGCGGGCGACGGTGAGTTCCGTTCCCTCGAGCGTCAGCCCCATCTCCGGGTGCACGTCCCGGTGCAGGGTGCCCTTGGGCCCCTTCACGGTGACCTGCTGACCGTCGATGGTGACCGTCACGCCGGCGGGGATGCTCACGGGCCGCTTGCCAATTCGCGACATCGCGCCCCCTACCAGATCACGGCGACGAGCTCGCCGCCGAGATTTGCGGTTCGAGCCTCGCGATCGCTCATCAACCCCCTGGGGGTCGAGACGATCGCCATGCCCAGCCCGTTCTTGACCCGGGGGATCTCGCGGCACTTGACGTACCGCCGGAGACCGGGTGTCGAGACCCGCTTCAACTCGCGGATCACGGGCAATTCGTTGTGGTACTTGAGGTAGAGCCGCAGCACGCCGCGGGTTCCACCGTCGAGCACCTTGAAGTCGGCGATGTAGTGGTTGTCGCGAAGCAGCCGGGCGACCTCGCCCTTCAACTTCGACGACGGGATGTCCACACGCCGATGACCCGCCGAACAGGCGTTGCGGATGCGGGTCAGCATATCCGCGACGGGATCTGTCATGCTCATTCTGTCTAGTTCCCCTTACCAGCTGGCCTTGCGCACGCCCGGGATTTCCCCCTTCAGGGCGAGCTCACGGAAACAAATGCGGCAGAGTCCGAACTTCCGGAGGTATGCCCGCGACCGGCCGCAGCGCTGACAGCGCCGCACCACCCGGCTCTTGAACTTCGGCGTGCGCTTGGCGCGCTCGATCCAGCATGTCTTTGCCATGTTCTATCCTCGACGGCCTTACGCCGCCTGCTGGGGGCTCTCGCCCCGGAACGGCCATCCCAGCTCACGAAGCAGCGCCTGGGCCAGGTCATCCCGGCCCGCGTTGGTCACCACGGTCAGGTCCATGCCATGGACCTGCTCCACCTTGTCGTAATTCACCTCGGGGAAGATCAGCTGCTCCTTGATCCCCATGGTGTAGCTGCCCCGGCCATCAAAACTCTTGTTCGGCAGACCGCGGAAGTCGCGGATCCGGGGCACCGACAGCGAGATGAACCGGTCCAGGAACTCCCACATCCGGGGGCCCCGCAGGGTCACCATCGCCCCCACCGGCATGCCGGCCCGGAGCCCGAAATTGGCGATCGCCTTCTTGGCCCGGGTCACCACTGGCCGCTGACCGGTGATCGTGGCCAGCTCCTCGACCACGGCATCGAGCTGCTTGGGGTTCTTGGTCGCCTCGCCCAGGCCGACGTTGAGCACCACCTTGACGATCCGGGGCACCTGGTTCGGGTTGGTCAGGCCGAAGGCCTTGGCCAGTCGCCCGCGGACCACCTGCTCGTAGTGCAGCTGCAGCCGAGGCGCACCCTCGCGCACCTTCGGCGCCGGATCGACGGCCCCAACGGGGACGGATGCCTTCTTGGACGTCTTGGCCGGCGGGCCGCCCGCGGACGGCTTGCGGGCGGGAGCCTTTGCGGTCTTCTCTGCCATTTACCGGTTCCTCGGAATCGACTGGCCCGACTTGATGGCGATCCGTTCCACGGTGCCATCCTTGTCGACCTGACGGCGGATCCGCGTCGGGGCACCGGACTTGGGGTCCACCAGCATCACCTTGGAATGATGGATCGGCGCGGCAAATTGCATGATGCCACCCTCGGTGGTCTGGGTGGCCTTGCGGTGGCGCTTGACGATGTTGACCCCCTCGATCGTCACCCGCCCGGTCTTGGGATAGACCCGGAGCACCCGCGCCTGGGTCCCCTTGTCATCACCGCTGATCACCTGCACCGTGTCGCCCTTGGTCACGTGCATCTTGACCCGGACCACCGGCTGGTTGCGCAGGCGCTTGGCCTTCTTGTGGACGAGCGGCTTCATGTCAGAGCACCTCCGGCGCAAGCGACACAATCTTCATGTATTTCTTCTCGCGCAGTTCACGGGCGACGGGGCCGAAGATACGGGTCGCCCGCGGCTCGCCCTTGTCGTCGATCAGGACCGCAGCGTTCTCGTCGAACCGGATGTAGGAACCATCCCGGCGCCGCACTTCCTTGGCGGTGCGGACGATGACGGCCTTGGCCACGTCGCCCTTCTTCACCTGCCCGGTCGGGATGGCGTCCTTGATGGCCACGACCACTGTGTCGCCCAGGCTGGCGTAGCGGCGCCGAGTGCCGCCCAGCACGCGGATCACCAGCGCCTTCCGGGCGCCGGAGTTGTCCGCAATCTTGAGAATCGTTTCCTGCTGTACCATGCCAGCCTCGCTGTGCCCAGTGGTCGGATGCGGTGCCCGAAGGCGCCGTTACTTCGCCCGTTCGACAATCTCGATCACCCGCCACCGCACCGTCTTGGCGATGGGCCGGGTCTCCATGATGCGCACAGTATCGCCCATCTTGGCGTCCTTCTCGTTCCGCGCCTTGAACTTCGAGCTGCGCGTCATCTGCTTGCCGTACATCGGGTGGGCAAACCGGCGCTCGAGCAGCACCGTCACGGTGCCGGTCATCTTGTCGCTGGTCACCACGCCGGTGCGCACCTTGCGCCGGGCACGATCCGCGTCGGGAGTCTTCACGTCATTCATGGTATCCATCCTCAGGCTGGGCCGCGCTTCTGGCGCAGGACCGTCAGAATCCGGGCAATGTTCCGCCGCAGGACCCGGAATTGCATCGGGTTGTCAATCGATTCGGTCGCCGAACGGAACCGGAGCCGAAAGCGCTCCTCCCGAACCTCGGTGAGCTTCAGCTCAAGGTCCTCGACCGACATTTGCTCGAGTTCGTTGGCCTGCATGACTCAGGTCTCCTCACGCTTCATGAACCGGGTCCGGAGCGGCAGCTTGGCCGAGGCCAGCGCCATCGACGACCGGGCCAGCGCCTCAGGCACACCCTCGATCTCGAACAGGATCCGGGCCGGCTTGACCACCGCCACCCAGCCCTCGGGATTGCCCTTGCCCTTGCCCATGCGGGTTCCAGCCGGCTTCTTGGTGACCGGCTTGTCCGGGAAGATCCGGATCCAGACCTTGCCGCCGCGCTTCATGGCGCGGGTCATGGCAACCCGGGCCGCCTCGATCTGCCGGCTGGTGATCCAGCCCGGCTCCAGGCACATCAACCCGTACTCGCCAAAGGCAATCGTGTTGCCCCGCGTGGCGATCCCGTTGGTGCGCCCCTTGAAGGTCTTGCGGTACTTGATCCGCTTGGGTGCCAGCATGGCTCAGGCTCCCGTGCTGTAAGTGCGGCCGGTCACGTCCTCGACCACCTCACCCTTGAAGATCCAGACCTTGATCCCGATCGTCCCGTAGGTCGTCTTGGCCGTGGACGTGGCATAGTCAATATCGGCCCGCAGGGTGTGCAGCGGCACCCGGCCCTCGTGGTACCCCTCGGTCCGCGCGATTTCGGCGCCGCCGAGGCGGCCCGAGGCACGCACCTTGATCCCCTGGGCGCCCATCCGCATGGCACTCTGGACCGCCCGCTTCATGGCACGGCGGAACGAGACTCGTTGCACCAGCTGGTGGGCAATGTTGTCGCCGACCAGCTGCGCGGACGTCTCGGGGCGCTTGATCTCCTCGACGTTGATCGCGGCTTCCTTGCCGGTCAGCTGGGCCAGCTCGTCGCGCAGCTTGTCCACCTCGGCGCCCCGCTTGCCGATCACCACGCCGGGCCGACCAGTGTGCACCGTCACGGTCACCTTGCCGGGCCGCCGCTCGATCACGATCAGGGCGATCGCCGCGTGCCCCAGCCGGGTGTGCAGGTACTTCCGGATCAGCTCATCCTCCTTCAGGAGGGCGGGCATTTCCTTGGTGGCATACCACCGGGAACTCCACTGCTTGATGACCCCGAGCCGGAACCCGATCGGATGTGTCTTCTGTCCCATCAGGTCTTCTCCTTCTTGGCGTTCACGTGGATCTCCACGTGGCTGGTGCGCTTGCGGATCGGGGTGGCGCGGCCCTGGGCGGCGGCGTGGATCCGCTTCAGCGTCTGGCCGGCGTTGACGATCGCCTTGCTCACCACCAGGCGGTCCACGTCAAACGCCTCGTTGGCGGCGAGCGCCTTCTGCTCGGCATTGGCCACCGCCGACCGCAGCGTCTTGGCCACCTGCCGTGCCGCCAGCTTCTTGCTCACCTTGAGCACCGCGTAGGCATGATTCACGTTCTGCCCGCGGATCAGGTCAATGACCAGCCGCATCTTCCGCGGCGACTGCCGCACGGTGCGCTGGATGGCGTGTCCGTTCATGGTCATGGTCACTCCGGCTTCGCCTTCTTGTCGGCCACGAGCTTGCCGCTGTGGCCGCGGAACAGGCGGGTGGGGGCGAATTCACCGAGCTTGTGACCCACCATGTTCTCGGTGGCATACACCGGGATGAACTTGTTCCCGTTGTGCACCGCGAAGGTGAGGCCCACGAACTCGGGGAGGATGGTGCTCGCCCGGCTCCAGGTCTTGATGACCTTCTTCTCGTTGGTCCCGGCCGCCGCAAGCACCCGCTTGAGGAGCGCTTCCTGGATGAACGGGCCCTTCTTGACGCTGCGTGCCATTACTTAGTCGCCTTTCCGCGTTTGCGGGCCCGGACGATCAGCCGGGTGGAAGCCTTCTTTCGCTTCCGGGTCTTGACGCCTTCCGGCTTGCCCCAGGGGCTGACCGGCGGGCGACCGCCCGAGCTCTTGCCTTCACCACCACCGAGCGGGTGGTCCACCGGGTTCATGGCGACGCCACGGACCTTGGGACGCTTGCCCAGCCAGCGGTTCTTGCCGGCCTTGCCGACCGACAGCAGCTCGTGCTCGGAGTTGCCAACCTCGCCGATCGTGGCCAGGCAGCGCCCGTGCACCAGCCGCATCTCGGTGCTCTTGAGGCGCAGGGTGACATACTCACCCTCCTTGGCCACCACCTGCGCCCCGGTCCCGGCCGAGCGCGCCATCTGGCCACCCTTGCCGATCTTGAGCTCGATGTTGTGCACCGTGGTGCCCAGCGGGATCTCGCCCAGCGGCAGCGCGTTCCCGAGCCGGGCATCGCTGCCGGGTCCCGAGACCACCGTATCGCCCTGGTTCAGCCCCTTGGGGTGCAGGATGTAGCGCTTCTCACCGTCGGCGTACACCAGCAGCGCGATCCGCGCGGTGCGGTTCGGATCGTACTCGATTTCCGACACCTTGGCCGGGATCCCGAACTTGTTCCGCTTGAAATCGACCTTGCGGTACATCTGCTTGTGCCCGCCACCCCGGCGCCGGATCGTGATGTGCCCCTTGTTGTTGCGGCCACCCGACTTCTTGATCGGCTCCAGCAGCGACTTTTCCGGGGTGCCCCGGGTAATCTCGTCAAACCCCGACACCGACTTGAAGCGGGTCGCAGCCGTCATCGGACGGAAGTTGCGAATGCTCATCTCAGCCCTCGAACACGGCGATGGAGTCGCCGTCCTTGAGTGTCACGACGGCCTTCTTCCAGCGGGGCGAGACGCCCCGGGTCTTGCCGCGCGTGATCTCGTTGCGGCGCACCACCATGGTGCGCACATCGGTCACCGTGACCCCGAACAGCGCCTGCAGCGCGTCGCGGATCTGGTGCTTGTTGGCGTCCGGATGGACCTCGAAGGTGTATTCCTTCCGGTCCTGCCACGCTGCGGAGCTCTTCTCCGTGATCAGCGGCCGCACAACGGTCTGGTGCAGGCTGGGCATTATTCAGTCTCCTTCTTCTTGCGGGCCGCAGGCTTCTTGGCCGCGGCCTTCGCCTTCGGGGCTGCCTTGGCCTTTGGTGCCGCCTTCTTGACGGCCTTCTTGGTCGCCTTCTTCGCCGCCTTCTTGGCGACCTTCCTGGCCGCCTTGGCCGGCGCGGCATCCAAGGCCTCAGCCTTGGTGGACACCGCGTCGCTCAGTGCGCCGGCCTCCACCACGATCGCCCCGGCCCAGAGCACGTCATACGCCGACGCCTCGTGGAACGGCATCACCTTGGCGGTCGGGATGTTCCGGGCGCTGAGGTACACCGCGGGACGGATCCCGCTGGTCAGCACCAGCACCTTCCGGTCGGCCACGCCCAGCGCCTGGAGGAAGCCGGCGAACGCCTTGGTCTTCGGTCCGTCCATCGTGATCGGATCGACCACCAGCAGGTTCCCCTCGCGAGCCCGGGCATTGAGCGCCGAGCGGCGGGCCAGCTGGCGCACCTTCTTCGGCATCTCGCTCCGGTAATCGCGCGGCTGCGGTCCGAACACGATGCCACCGCCCCGCCAATGAGGCGCCCGCGTTGAGCCGGCCCGCGCGCGGCCGGTGCCCTTCTGCTTCCACGGCTTCTGGTTGCCGCCCGACACGAAGCTGCGGGTCCGGGTGGCGGCGGTGCCCTGCCGCTGGTTGCCCAGGAACGTCTTGACCGCCTGGTGCAGCACCGGCTCGTTCACGGTGCCATCGAACAGATCCGCCGGGAGGGCAAACGCGGCCTTGTGCCGGGCCCCCGTGGCGGAGAAATGCGGCGCCTCAAGCATGACGACTCGCTCCTCCCTGCTTGGCCACCAGCACGATGCCGTTCTTGCTCCCGGGGATCGCGCCCCGGACGAACAGCAGATTTCGCTCGGCATCCACCCGCACCACCCGCAGGCCCATTTCGGTGTGGCGCCGGGCTCCCTGGTGGCCGGGCATCTTCTTTCCCTTGATCACGCGCGACGGGTCGGTGCCGGGCCCGATGGAACCAGGCTTCCGGTGCCGGGTGTTGCCGTGACTGCCAGGGCCGCCGTGGAACCCGTGCCGGTGCACCACACCCTGAAATCCGCGACCCTTGCTGGTGCCCGTCACCTTGACCATTTCGCCGGCGGCGAATATCTCGACGGTAATGGTGTCGCCCGGGCTCGGCGCGACCTCGGCCTTGTCAAAGCTCCGGACAATCTGGGGCGCTGCCTCGAGCCCCGCCTTCTTGGCATGTCCCATCGCCGCCTTGGTGGTCCGCTGGGGCCGCCGCGTCCCGAAGCCGAGCTGGACATCATCCTCGCGGACCTGTACCACGCGGCACGGCCCCGCCTCGATGATCGTCACCGGCACCGCGGTGCCGTCTTCCGCAAAGACCCGGGTCATCCCGAGCTTGCGGCCGATCAATCCGTTGGTCATCGGCTCACCCGACCTTGATCTCGACGTCGACGCCGGCTGGCAGATCCAGCTTGGTCAGCGCGTCCATCGTCTGGGGGCGCGAGTCGCTGATGTCGAGCAGGCGCTTGTGGGTCCGCAGCTCGAACTGCTCCCGGCTCTTCTTGTCGACGTGCGGGCTCCGCAGCACCGTCCACCGCTCCATCTTGACCGGGAGGGGGATCGGGCCGGAGACCTGGGCGCCGGTCTTCTCCACCGAGCGCACGATGTCCGCCGCCGCCTGGTCGAGGACCACGTGGTCGAACGCCTTGAGCCGAATCCGAATTTTGCCTGACATGCGTCACCCTTTCGTTGCTCATCATGGTCCGCCCGGCGGGTGGATCACTGTAGCGTGGTCGTGCATTCTTGCGTGCTGCCGGCGTTCGATCGGGGCACCCCACCGGGCGCCCTGGCCCGTACGGGCGCCCTATAGGGCGCCCCTCCCTGGCCCGTAGCCCTAGCCCGTACGGGCGCCCTATAGGGCGCCCCTACTTCAGGATCTTGACCACGACCCCGGCGCCGACCGTCCGGCCGCCCTCACGGATCGCAAACCGCAGCCCCTCTTCCATCGCGATCGGCGTAATCAGCTCCACCGTCACCGAGATGTTGTCCCCCGGCATCACCATCTCCACCCCCGCCGGCATCTCCACCGCTCCGGTCACGTCCGTCGTCCGGAAGTAGAACTGCGGCCGGTAGCCCTTGAAGAACGGCGTGTGCCGCCCGCCCTCTTCCTTCTTCAACACATACAATTCCGCGGTGAACTGGGTGTGCGGCGTAATGCTCCCCGCCTTCGCCAGCACCATCCCGCGCTCGATTTCCGTCTTGTCCACGCCCCGCAGCAGCAACCCGACGTTGTCGCCCGCCTGCCCCTGGTCCAGCAGCTTGCGGAACATCTCCACCCCCGTCACCACCGTCTTCTTGTCCGACCCGAAGCCCACCACCGCGACTTCGTCCTGCACCTTGATGATCCCCCGCTCGATCCGCCCCGTCGCCACCGTGCCCCGGCCCGTGATCGAGAAGACATCTTCCACCGGCATCAGGAACGGCTTGTCCGTTTCCCGCACCGGCTCCGGGATGAAGGTGTCCAGCGCCGTGAAGAGCTCTTCCAGCCGCCCGATCCACATCGGATCACCCTCGATCGCCTTGATCGCCGAGCCCCGGATCACCGGCACGTTGTCGCCGTCGAACTGGTACTGGCTCAACAGGTCCCGGACCTCCAGCTCCACCAGGTCCAGCAGCTCCTCGTCGTCCACCAGATCGCACTTGTTCAGGAACACCACCATCTTCGGCACATTGACCTGCCGCGCCAGCAGCACGTGCTCCCGGGTCTGCGGCATCGGGCCGTCCACCGCGCTCACCACCAGGATTGCCCCGTCCATCTGCGCCGCACCGGTGATCATGTTCTTGACGTAGTCGGCGTGCCCCGGGCAGTCCACGTGGGCGTAGTGCCGCGCCGCCGTCTCGTACTCCACGTGGCTGGTCGCGATCGTCAGGATCTTGGTCGGGTCGCGCCGGCCCTGCGACGCCGAGGCCTTGGCCACTTCGTCGTAGGAGATGTACTTGGTCCCGAACCCCTTGTCCGCCGACATCTTCGTCAGCGCCGCCGTCAGCGACGTCTTGCCGTGGTCGACGTGGCCGATGGTGCCCACGTTGACGTGCGGCTTGGTGCGGTCAAACTTTGCCTTTGCCAT
>Ga0163144_10004632_pt1 | contig 30899 bp, 28 predicted proteins | sample OliLak19BULKMAT1_FD_123175 | JGI IMG/M metagenome (GOLD analysis project Ga0163144, IMG submission 123175) | Freshwater microbial mat bacterial communities from Lake Vanda, McMurdo Dry Valleys, Antarctica - Oligotrophic Lake LV.19.BULKMAT1 | ecosystem: Environmental > Aquatic > Freshwater >... | reverse complement strand
GAGCGCACGCGGCACGAAGTCCGCGCCGGCACCCGCGAGCGCGGCGGGGTGATCGTGATGCGCCGCGGGCCACGAAGCGATGACGATCGCCGCACCGATCGCCGCGATCGCTGTGCCGACTCGCGCAGTCGGTCGTTCGGTCGCGTGCAGCGGCCACAACGCGAGCACCGCGGCGGCGAGTGCCGTGAGCACGTAGGCGAGCCCCTCGCCGATCAGGCGCATCGCTGGATAGACCCCGAGATCGGCGCGTGGCGACGTCACCAGGACCAGGAGCGGGATCCCGACGATCACCAGCGCCGCGATCGCATTGCGCAGCCCAGTGCTCACCGCCCGCACCCGCGCGCGCCACCCCTGCTCGAGCGCCAGCCTGGCCTTGGTGCGCGCGAGCAGAGCATCGATGTCCCCGGTGGCGGCGCTCGCGATCGCATCGAGCCCACCTGCGATGCCGGGGGCCGCGATGAGCTCGCTGCACGCGGGGCAAGTCGAGACGTGCGCGGCGACCTCGGGACCTCCCGGCGTCTCGCCTCGGCGCAACATCGCGCGTACTTGTGCACAGTCGATCATCCGCGGCTATCTCCCCCATAGTGGCGGAGCACGTCGGCGGTTACGCCGGCGGCCTCGAGCTCCGCACGGAGGCGTCCGTAGCCGCGATGAGCGCGGACCTTGTGCGCCGTGACCGTGCCCCCGAGGACCGCCGCAATCTCTGCGAACGACATGCCTTCGAACCAATGCAGCACGATCACTTCGCGCTGGGGGTCGGGAAGCTTTGCGAGCGCGGTGCGAACCAGCGCACCGACGAACGGCGCGTCGGGATCGATCGAAGGCGCGCGCGGCTCGTGCACCTCGACGTCGAGGCCCTGCTCGGGCTTGCGACCGCGGCTGCGAAAGAGCTGGCGCCGGAGGTTCAGCGCGATCGTGTAGATCCACGGATGCAGCCGACGCTCGGGTTGGAAGTCCGAGCGCGCGCGGTGCACCTGCAAAAAGCACTGCTGCACCAGGTCGTCCGCTTGATCGCTGCCGAGACCGGAGCGGACGTAGATCTGCCGGATCCGCGGAGCCCAACGCACGAAGAGCCGATCGAACGCGAGCGGATCGCCGGCGACGTAGGCCGCCATGAGCGCTTCGTCGCTCTGCTCCGCGGGCACCATGCGCGGCGGAACCATACCCGTGTCGCGACCGCAGGACGAGCTTTCGCCCGAGAGCCTGCGCATCGAAGCTTCGTCAGCTCGTGCGCGGCGCGGCGCGTGCGGCTTCGGCCGCCGCCGCAAAACCGTCGCCGAGCTCGGCAAAGCTCTCGGCCAGCGGCGCGGTGTCGCCCCGCAGCGGCACGACGTGACGCGTGAGCCCGCCCGCGACTGCGCGCGCGAGCTCGGCCATCGTCCGCATCGCGCCGCGGGCATCGGGCTGGTCGCGAATCGATCGCGTCATCGTGTACGTCAGCCCCGCGCGCACGACCGCGGCGTGCAACGCCGAGATCCACGAGTGCGTCGAGTTCCACCGCCTCACCGACGACCTCGACAAGGTGGTCGCGACGTGCGAGCGGGCCGGCGATCCGCGCGGGATGTGCATGTGGTACCGCGACAAGCTGCTGCACGACGACCGCGGCGTTCAGCTGCGCGAACGAGTTGCGTAGATCCTCGAGCCCGTGAGTTGCAACGGCTTGTCGGGCAGCAGATCTCCGACGCTGGCGTATGCTACGTCCAGTTCTCGACGATCAGGCGGGGCACTTTCGAGAAGTGTCGGACGTTATTCGAGACGAATACGCAACGCAGAGTCACCGCGTGTGCCGCAATCACGACGTCGAATTCGCCGGTCGGTGTTCCTCGCATGGCGAGGATGTTCCCGAGTCGTCCGAACTCGAGCGCCGCCGCGTGGTCGAACGCCGCGACCTCGACCGCTCCAATGAAAGCGTCGACGAGTGCGTGGAGTCGCTTCGACGCTTTGCGCTCCGCGCCGAAACGAAATTCTGCGGCAGTGATCGCGCTGATGCGGATCTCCGACGGACGGTGACTGCGGATCCGCTCGCCGACGTTGCCATGCCCGCGCAAGGCGTAGCTCACGCTGTCGGTATCGAGACGCTGCCGACCACTCATCAGCGGGCTCCAAGATCACTTGTCGAGTCGGTGGGCCTGGCGGCTCTCGCCTGCCTCAGGCCCGTAGAGCTCACCAACTTGGTCCCGTGGTGTCGCGAGGTCGCGTCTTCGGTCCCGATCCGCGACGCGTCGTACTGGATCCTGGGTCGCGCAACCCCGGGCAACCGCACGCCACTTGCCGTAGCCGGGCGCCGATGCCGTCGCGTACCGTTGCCCAATGTTGCAAGGACGGGCTGAGAAGTTCTCGTTGCGAGCGTTGTGGATCTTCTGCATGGCGGCCTGCGGATCAGCCGACGGCGGGTCCGCGCCCGAGGGGAGCACCTCCGCGGCGAGCAATGCCACGGCCTCCGAAACCGACGTCGGCACCCAAGGCAGCGCCGCGGACACGACCACCGAGGGCTCGACGTCCGAGACCGCGGGATCGGGCGAGTCGAGCAGCAGCGGCGCGCCCGGCTTCGAGTGCGGCGCCGAGCTCGACAGCGCGTGGGGGACCGAAGACGACGTCGGCACGATCGCCGGCGATGTCTGGACCCCGGGTCGCGACGCAGACGGGCGCATCAACTGCGCGTCGTGGCAGACGGTCCCAATCGATCGGTGGGTCCAGGTCACAGGTACACGCCTCGACGCGCTCGACGCCGAGGTGAAGGCCGCCGTGCCTGGCTGGTCGGATCGCGGCAACGAGGACTGGGATGGTGTGCTCGCCGACTGGGTCGGCATGGCCTGGGACACGCGCCACGGCACGGAGCGCGGCTGGGTCACGGTGGGTGGAGGACACGACGGATCGTCGAACGACGGCGTGTATCGCTTCGATCTGCGATGGATGCAGTGGGTGGTCGAACGGATGCCGAGCGACGCGTCGGCGTGGCCTGCGTCGTACAACGCCAGCTTCACCAACTTCACCCCGGCGGTCGAATACTACGCCAGCGACCCCACCAACCCCGAGGGCGTCTACGGCGACGAGCTCTTCGACCCGACGAATCCAGCGATCTCCTCACGGACCCCGACGTCGCGCCACACCTATGGATCTACGGTGTTCGTCCCCGAGCTGGGCACCGCCGGCAAGATACTCATGGGCTGCCGTCGCTACTGGGAATACGACGTGCAGAGCGCGACGTGGTCCCTCCCGAAGTTCCCGTTCGATGCCGCTGCCGACTACACCGGCGCGACCGGCTACAGCGGGGAGAACATGCACGGCTGGTGGAACGCCACCGAGGGCCGTTATTACATGTCCCCGACGCAGGATTACAACGCCTCGCAGACGTGGTCGGTGGCCGCCGGCGGCACCGAGTGGCGCTGGGAGGGCGGTTATCCCTTCGGCGCATACGAAGCCACCTCGACCGCACAGGATCAGCGCGGGCAGACCATCCACACGTTCCAATACACGGACGGCTACGTCGATGGGGTCAACGGCGCCGAGCCCCTGGGGGTGCCGGAGTTCGTACGCATCACGGATCTCGACACGCGCGTATCCGTCGATCACCCGCTCACGCTCGGTGACTCCCTCACCGGCCTGACGTTCGCGTCGTTCGACGGCGCGACGATCGCCCACATCGCCGAGACCGGACAATACCTCGCGAACGCGAGCACGGTCGAGGAGGGCATGATCTGGGTATGGATCGACGAGGGAACGTGGGTCGCCCAGCGGGCGGTGATCGAGGGCAGCTATCCAGTGGTGGTGAACATCAACACGGAGACCAAGCTCGAGTACTTCGCGGAAATGCACGCATTGATCTGGGTGAACATTGCACAGGAGGACGTCCGCATCATCCGGTTCGGCTAGAGCGGCCTTCGCGGCCGGGAAACACCCGCCTGGGCCTCGATGCGCCGCTCTCAAAGCCGAAGCCGCGTGCGCCAGGCCCCGCGGTTGCCATCATCTCCGCACACATGTCGATCTACGGACGCCCCGACCGCTTTGTCATGATGTCGGGGTGCGGCCCCATCCGCAGGCGCCCTACGTGCGCACGACAGCGGTCCAGCCGCAGGACGATCTCGGTCGACGAGTTGCAGCGGGTGCTTCAGCGGTTGATCGGCGTGCGGTGAGCGTTTGAGCTCCGACGTGACGGGCGCGTCGAGCTGGGGCGCCCGGACTGTGACGGATGCTCGCCTCGGCGTGGTAGCGTGCGGCGCGAGCGTGTCTCTCGATGACGCTGCATCACCGGATCGCCCACGTCGAGCGCCGCGAACCCGGCGACTGGACCACGGCCGCTGCCGACCTCGACACCCGCGTGCGCGGTCCGAGTGACGAAGCCGTGTGCGCCGGCGTCGAGCTCCGGCTCGTGCGCATCGACGAGTCTGCTGCGATCGTGATGCTGTCGGGCACTGACCGCGAATCGATCGCCCACGCGTGGATCACCGTCGTCGCGCCCTGGCTCGATGCATCGCGCCTCGTGTTGGTCGAGTCGGCGTTCGAGGGCGACGAGCTGCTGCACACGGGCGCAGATGCCGAGCACGATGCCGGGGTCACGCCATGCGATCCGGTCGACGACTTCGTGCGCGCCGTCGTTGCCTCGTCGACCGTGTGGGGGCTGTACGGCAAGACGTGGGCGCGCTCGGCCGCAACGGGCGACACCGAGGCGCTGCCCGTGTGGTCCGACCCGGTCGCGGCGGCGCGCTGCATCGCCGGCCCGTGGGCCGGCTTCGCGCCGCGAGCGATCGAGCTCTCGGTGTTTCGCGAGCAGTGGCTGACTGGCATGGACGAAGATGGAATCGTCGCGGTCGTGTCGCCGGGGCCCGGCGATCTCGGCATGATCATCGCGCCGGCGGATCTGCTGGGTCGGATCGCGGTGATTGCCGCGGGTTGACGTGGCGATGCCGGCCCTGCCGGCGATACCGGTGATGCCGGTGGTGTATCGTACGCCTCGACGATGATGCCGCCGGGATCCACCCCATCCGCCTTCTCCTTCGAGATCCGCGCTTCGTGCTGTTTCTCGTGTGGACAGGCGCTCACCGGGAGCGATGGCTCGCGCGTCGCGTGTACACGCTGCGGGCAGCCGCTCGATCTGCGCCCCCGCAACGGGTTCCTCCGAGCCGGCGGCGCACCGATGCCCGGGCCCCAGCCGCCACAGTTCCGCGCGCAGGACGGCCGCCCGCTCATGCCGCCGCCGAACATCGCGTTCCTCTGGGAAAACGGTGCCCTCGCAGCGCACCGCGAGCCCGAGGCGCTGATGGCCTGGCAAGGCGCACGGCAGCGCGCCGCGACGGACATCGGCGCCGGCGAAGAGCTCTGCTTTCTCACCCGCGCATTGGTGGTGAGCGCAGAGGCGCAGGGCGATCTCTTGCGCGTGCGCGCGCTGATCGAAGCGGCGCTCGAGTACATCCAGCTCCCGCGTCAGCGCGCGATCCTCCTGGGCATGATCACGCGCGCGGCGGTGCGTGCCGGCGATGTCGAGTCGGCGATGGGCTGGTTGTCCGGCTTCGAGCCGCCGCAGGAGCTCGAGTCCGACAGTGAGCATCGCGTGACGACCGCGGTCGTCGCGACGGCTCGCCGCGATTTCCAGACCGTGCTGCAAGCCGTCGGTCAGGCATTCGATCAGGTCGCGATCCAGGACGCGCTCGATCCCCAGGCCGACGTGTTTCGCATCAACGCGCTCGAGTGCTCCGGCCGCGTCGACGAGGCTCGCCAACAGCTGCAGGCGGGGTTCGCCAAGGGTCCGGGGATGCGCAACGCACTCGAGCACATCCAGCAGCAGTACCGCACGATTCCCCTGTGTCAGGCATCGATGCCGGCAGTGCAGGCGTCGCACGAGCAACGCGCGCGCTCGAACGCCGGCTCGGGCAAGATCGCGATGGGCCGACTGCTCATCGGCGTCTCGCTCTTGCCGCTCGTGCTCACGACGTTCTTCGGGCTCAAGGCGTTCCTGGCGACGGGCAGCATGCAGGCGTTCTTCCCGGTGCCGTTCACGCTGATCGCCGTCGTCGCGTTCGGCGGCTGGGGCCTACGCACGCTCGAGATGGGCAAGCGCGAGCGTCAGGTGTTCGAGAAGGGTGTGCGCGCCGCGGCACGAGTCGTCGGCGCCGCGCCGACCGGCGTGAGCGTCAACAACATCCCCGAGATCTGCATCCAGCTCGAGGTCCAGCTCAACCCGCCGGTGCACACCCAGATCCGCATGCTGATGCACCCCGGCCAGCAGCACGTCCTCGCGCCGGGCACGATGATCTACGTACGCGTCGATCCGCAGCAACCCGACGTCGCCGTGCTCGACCAGTGAAACCGGCCCGTCGAGGCGTCGAGCGAATCAACGCAGCTCACTCCTGAAGCGCGCCGACGCGCTGGTTCCGTGCCCTGGCGCGTCCCGGATCGGCCGCTTCGTCGCCCTCGATCGCATCGGCACGGGCGCGGCGCGATGGGCGTCGTGTATCGGTGCTACGACGAGCAGCTCGATCGCTCCGTCGCGGTGAAGCTGCTGCACCCGGAGGTCGACTATTGTGAGCATCGTTCCGCCCACGCGAGCACTGCAGGTCGGGCGAACGTGTCGCCCCCGCGAACAACCAGCGCCGACCTGCCCGGCAGGTCGCCCTTCGTTGTCGCCAACCGCGACAGATCGCGCCGACCTCACCCGAATCACCCAGCCGCCGATGCACGCAGCAGTCGCGTGACGAGCTCGCGCAGCACCGGCGGTGGTTCGAGACGGCTCGACACCACCGCGTCGGGAAAATCCAAGCCGTAGCGCGGTGCGCTGGCCCGCCGAACCAACGCCCCGCAGGCGCACGCGCTGCTCGGCAGCGCCGAGCTCCACGAACAGCCGCTGATCGGGGACCAGCATGACCGACGCATCGGCGAGCTCGATGAGCGCGCCGCACAGACTCAGATCCACCACCTTCGCGCGGACGCGACCCCCCGCGTCGGGGAACTCGAGCTCGGCGTGGATCTCGACGCTCGCCCACACCGGCTCATCGCCCCGCGCGACGACGGCGGGTCCACCCGCCGAGCATGCCGAGCATCACTGCGAGCAGCGCGGATGATCCGCGCTGCTCACCGACGGAGCAGAACGCACCGTCCGCCTCATCACCCTCCAGTTCCAGATCCACGTCGTCGAGATCCACATCCACGTCGACGTCCACCTCGACCTCCACGCCGAGCTTCCCCAGCGCGTCCGCGCACGCCTCGACTCGCGATCCCGTCGCGATCAGCTGCCCATCGCAGAACACGTTACCGCCGGCGCTGCACCCCGCCTGGCACTGCTCCGCGAAGCTCGCCTGACAGTCCGCGAAGCCGGTCGCCTGACACTCGATCTGGCAGTCGAAGTTCACGCTCGCCGTACACGATCCGAAGCAGCACATGTTGCAGTGCTCCTCGCACGCCGCGTCGACGGAGAGCTCGCCACACTTGTCATCGCACGTCGTGTTGCACGTCGCCTCGCACGACGACCTGCACTTGCCAGGATCTTCGGAATCCGAGCACTGGTCCGGGCACGCGACGATGCACTCCGGCTGACAGTTGTCCTGGCACTTCACGTCGCCCGTCGTGCACTGCGCCTCGCAGCTCGCGCCGCAATCCGACGTGCACGAGATGTCCGCATCGAAGCTGCACCCACCCTGGCAGCCGATCGACAGCTCGTTCGCGCATGCCGTGACTGCGGCGCTCAGATCGCAGTCGACGTCACAGCCGATGTCGACCTCGAGACTGCACGCTGCGTCGGCATCGACATAGATGCCCCCACACTCGGGCACGCCGGCGTGGGCGGACGACGCGACCGAGACACCCGCGACGACGACAACACTCGCGACCAGCAACTGGGTTGAAAAAGCCATTGCGGATGGCCTAGCAACGGGCGCGCCACCGCATGCGATCGCGACGCCCCATGCTTCGGTGTGGCGTCATGCGACGATCGATCGAGAGCGCCGGGACACCGACGCCGCGGGCACCCCTGTCATGCGACCATCGGTCGCGTCGCGCGATCAGTCGTCCTTCGCGCCCGCCGCCGATCCATCACCGACCGCGCCCTGCCGCTGGAACAGCTCGACCGCGGCCTCGTGCTCGGCGACTGTCTTGCTGAACTGGTGCGTGCCGTCGTTGCGCGCGACGAAGTACAAAAACCGCGACTTCTTCGGCGCGAACACGGCCTCGAGCGCGTGGCGTCCCGGGTTCGTGATCGGCCCCGGCGGCAGCCCCTCGTGCGTGTAGGTGTTGTACGGGTTCTCTTCGTCGCGCAGGTGGATCCGGCGGATGCGGCCCTCGAACTGCTGACATGCGGCCGACTTCACCGTCGGCACCGTGCACCCGTAGATGATCGTCGGATCGGTCTCGAGTCGCTTCGGCTTGAAGCTCGAGAACCGCAATCGATTGAGGAACACGCCGGCGATCAACGGCCGCTCGTGCTTCGCGCCCGTCTCCTTCTCGACGATCGACGCGAGCGTCACGACGTCGTGGTCGTCGAACTGCAGATCGTCCGCGAGATCCTGTGCCTCGTTGCGATAGCGCCGACGCAGCTCCGCGTACACCTCGCGGTGGCGCGTCACCATCTTCTCGAGGATCACCGCCGGCTCGTCGTCGACGTTGAACTGATACGTGTCGGGGAACATGTAGCCCTCGGCGGTCGGCGCATTGATGCCGAGCTTTGCCAGTAACGTCGGATCGCGCATCGCGGCCTCGAGCGCCACCGCGTCGGACAGCCCCGCCTCGGCGAGAATCTGCGCGACGTCGAGCATGTTCTTGCCCTCGGGCACCGTCGCGCGCAGCGTCTTTCTCTGCTGCTTGCGCTGGAGCTCGTCGAGGATCTCGACCGGCGTCATGTCGCCGCGAAAGCGGTGCGGCCCCGCGGTCACCTTGCGCGCCGCGCCCTTGTGCAGCACGAACAGCCGGAACTTCGTCGCTTCGTCGGCCGGCACCACGCCCGACTCGGTGAGCAGCGCAAGCACCTCGGGGAAGCTCGAGCCCGGCGGCACCACGATGTCGATCGGATCCGAGCTACCGACGCCGGGACGCTCGGGATAGGCGACGAGCGTCTGATACGACGCACGGATGAACCACGCCGCGAACACCATCGTCGCGATGACGACCGCGAGCGTCCAGCGCTGGACACGTCGCGACTTGCGGAGCTTCCACCACGGGCGCTTCTTCATGGCATCGGCTCCGTCTGATCGCGCGACTGGGCATCGAGCCAGCCCTGCAAGATGAACTGCGCCGCCATAGCGTCGATGTGCGCCTTGCGACGCGCGCGCGACATGTCCGCTTCCAACAACGTGCGTTCGGCGGCGGCGGTGGAGAACCGCTCGTCCCAGGCCGACATTGCGATCGGAGCGCCGTGCGTGTCGAGCTGCGTGCGCAGCACCGCCATGAACTGCCGGACCAGCCGCGCGCGGCGGCCCTCGCGACCGTCGAGCTCGAGCGGCAGGCCGACGACCACGTGCGTCACGGCCCGCTCTTGCACCACGCGACCGATCTCGCGGGCATCGTCGACGTGCCCGCGACGTGCCCACGTGTTGCAAGCCGTCGCAATCAATCGACCTTCGTCGCTGATCGCGACGCCGATCGTCTTGCTGCCGACATCGAGCGCGAGCGCGCGCATTGGTCGGCTCGCCTTGTAGCACGTAAGACGGGTCGCCGCGACTTGCGGTAGAGTCGGTGTGCCGGGCGTGTGGCTCGGGCACGAGTCCGATGGATTCCGCCGGCACCGCATCGTCACCGAGCACGCCGGGATGGGGCACTTCGTTCGGTGCCGCGGCGATGGGCGAGCGCTGGGAGATCGGCGACGAGCTCGGCAGTGGCGCGATCGCGAGGGTCGTCCGTGTCCGCGATCGGATGTCGGGCGCGATCTATGCCGCGAAGCTGCTGCACCCCCGGCACGAGCGCGATGCGACCGCGGTCGAGAGATTCCGTCGCGAGGCCGAGCTGTCGAGCAAGCTCGTGCACGACAACCTCGTGCGAGTGTGGGGCACCGATCGCATCGACGGGCACACGGCGCTCGTGATGGAGCTCGTCGAGGGTCAGACGCTCGCGAGCGAGCTGGCGCAGCGCGGCACCTTCGACGAGGCGACGCTGCTCGAGATTGCGAACGGCCTCGCGTCGGGCCTCGCTTATGCGCACGGATGCGGCGTGATCCATCGCGACCTCAAGCCCGCGAACGTGCTCGTGGGTTCCGCCGGGCCGAAGATCGCGGACTTCGGCATGGCCCGCGCGTCGTCGTTCGCCGAGGCCGACAAGGGTGCGCTCACGGTGCTCGGCACGCCGCCGTACATGGCACCGGAGTGCCTCGATCCGCTCGCCGTCGATCCGCGCACGGATCTCTACGCGCTCGGCTGCATGCTGCACGAGATGGCGACCGGGGCACCGCCATTCGGTGGACCGACGCCGTTCGCGGTGCTCGAGGCCCATCGCACATCACCGATCCCGCGCCTGCCGGGCAGCTTCACCGACGCCACGCGGCGGCTCGTCGCATCGCTGATGGCGAAGGCCGCCGGTGATCGCCCGCAGTCGGCCGGTGCGGTGCTCAACGCGATCGCATCGCTGCGCGACCCGAACCACGTCGCGCTCGCGCTGTGCGTGTCGGAGCCGGAGGTCGCGGCCGGTCGCTGCGCCGGCTGTGGTGCGGACATCCTCACCGACGTGCGCGTGTGCTTCTACTGCGGCTTGGTCCCCGTCGCGCTCGAGCCCGGTCGCGACGCGGTGCTCGTCGTCGGACCGGGCCGCGTGTCCGACAAGCTCGACAGCGAGCGCCGCGACAAGCTCGTGCAGTGGCTGCGCGCCAACGCAAAGGTCGGCTTCGCGACCGAGCGCCTCGAGAAAAAGATCCCGCGCCTGCCGTTCGTGCTCGTGCGCGGCGTGTCGACGACCAGCGCCCAGACGATCGCGCACTCGCTCGCTCGGCTCGGTATCGAGGCCGAGGCGACACCCTCGCCGATGAGCCACCCGAAGATGCGCAAGCACGTGCGCCGCATGACCGGTCGTGGCTTCACGTTGTCGGCCGCGATCGTGATGGCGCCCGCGATCGCGTACGGCCCACTCGCGCTCGCGCTCGCACCACTCGCAGGTCTCGCGGCGCTCGTCTCGTACGGCATCTCGCGCGCAGGTGCCGGGCGCACGACCGTGACCACGTCGCACGACGCCAGGCCTGCGCTCCCGCCGGGCCTGGGCAATCGCATCGCGGCGCTGCCCGGGATCGTGCCGCGAATCGAGCAACGGCGGCATCGCGAGGCGCTCGGCGCCGTCGTGCGGCGCGTGCTGTCGCTCGCGCACGGCGGCGGGCCCCACAGCGCCGAAGCGACGGCGCCCGAGCTCGAGCATGCGGTCAACCTCGCGGGCGTCGCTGCACTGCGCATGGACGACATCGAGCGCAGCATGGTCCAGCGACTGTTCGATCCCGGACAGGCCGAGCATCGCGCGCTCATGCACGAGCGCGACATGTGGGCCGCGCGGCTGCTCGATCTCACCGCAACGCTCGACGCGCTCGCCGCCCGCATGCTCGCGGCGCGTGCGCGCGTGGGAATCGAACGCACCGACGACGCGTTGGCCGAGCTGCGCGCCCAGGTCGATGCACTCGAGGAGGTCTCGCGCCTATGACGGAGCCCCTCGCGTTTTTGCCGATGCGTCACACGGTGATGACGCCGGCGACCGACGTCGGCACCGAGACGCGATGGCGCGTGCGGCTCGAGGACGGCCGCCAAGCGGTGGTCGGTCAGCTCGCACCGGACCTCGCGCGCGACCTGTCGATCCGTCGTCGCTATGCCCGCGACGTCGAGCGCGTGATGGCCCTGACTGCACACAGCCTCGCGCCGACGATCGCGACCGGGCCGCAGCCCGATCCGCGGGACCCGAACGCGCTCGCGCCGTGGCGTCTGCGGCTCGAGCCCGACGGTGAGACGCTCGCCGAGGTCCTCACGCGCGCACCACTGCCGCTCGACGAGGTCGCGGCTCGCTTCGCCGCGCTCGCCGACGCCGTGTTCGCCGTGCACGCGCAGTCGGCCGTGCTCCGCGATCTGCGACCGGAACAGGTCGTGTGCACGAACCACGGTCACGTCGTGCTCGTCGATGTCGGGCTCGCCCGCGTCGACGTACTGTCGAGCCACACCGCGTCGAGCTTGCTGCTGCGCGGCTCGTCGTACATCGCACCCGAGCAGCTCCTGCGCACCGCGGTCGATCAACGCTCGGATGTGTGGAGCGTCGGCGTGATGATGTGGCAGGCGCTCACCGCTAGCCTGCCGTTCGGCGATGGTCCGCCACTTCTGGCCGAGCACAGCCGTCTCGTGGATCTCCGCCACCTACGACCCGACGCACCGCCCGTGCTGGCCGAACTGCTCGCCCGCTGTCTGTCGCCGGACCTCGCGCGACGACCGACGAGCATGGCCGATCTCGCGTGGGTGCTGCGCGGCGGCACGGCGCTGTGGGACACCGACCTGACCACGGTCTGTCAGCACTGCAATGCGCGGCTCCGCGTCGGTCAACGCCTGTGTCTCGCGTGCGGACGCGTCGCGGTTCGCTTCGAGCACGCGGCGCCCGATGGTCCAGCGTACGCGCTCGACGTGCTCAAGCTCAACGAAGAGGCTGGGCCCCTGAAGTGGCTGCAGAGCATGCTCGTCGACGTATCCGCTGCGCCGATCCGGCAGCCCGAGTTCGTCATCGGATCGATCCACATGTACTCGGAGGAGGAGCGCGGCACTCGCATCCGCCTGCCGGCGCGGCTGTACAACAAGCTGTCGCGCGAGACCGCCGAGGCGCTGCACCAGCTCGCCGTCGAGAACGGCGTGCGCGCCCGCATCGTGCGGCCGAGCGCCCTGCGCAACACCGGCATCGCGATGGCGGCACTCGTCGGCGGCGTGTTCGCGCTCGCCTTCGCGTTCGCGGCGTTCGGGCTGTCGCCGTGGTGGATCGTCGGCCCGGCAATACCGCTGCTTTTCGGGCTCATGGCCATCGCGAACGAGCACCTCGGCGCGCAGAAGACCCATGCGCACTATCGGCTGCGCGAGCGACCCGCGGCGCTGCCTGCTTCGGATCCGCTCGTCGCTCGCCTCGCGAAGCTGCTCGCGGGCGACGTATCGGGTGATGTCCGCGGCGTGCTCGGGGAGCTCGCACTGCTCGTGCAGCGCCTCGTCGATCACCGCGCGACCCTGTTCGGCGTCCAAGCGCGCGAGGTGCAGGTCCTCACCGCGCCGCTCGAGCCGATCGTCACCGCGGTCGAGCGGCATGCGGCCGAGCTCGACCGGATCAGCGCCGAGCTCGCGACGCTCGACGAAGGCGCGATGGTCCGTGCGCTCTCGGCCTCCGAGGCGCGTCGCGAGCCTGACTCCACGCGCGCGCCGATCCTCGACGGGCTCGATCGACTGCGTGCGCTCGAGGACCAGCGCGCGGCGTTGTTCCACCGCCTGCTCGAGGCCAAGAGCCTGCTCGAGCGCACGGTGCGGATGGGGCTCGCGATCCACGACCCTGCGCGCGAGCACGAGCGCCAGGTCGCGCTCGCGCTCGCGACGCTCGGCGATTGATCCGTCGCGGATCGCCGCGATGCGCTCGTCGATCGGTCATCGCTCAGCGCGGTGCGTCGCCCGCGAGCCAGCGATCGATGTCGGCCCTCGTCGTGCCCGAGTGTCCATTGGGCGGGAGGGCATCCCGCGCCTGCTCGGCGAGCGGGACCGCAGGAGCCTCGAGCCCGCTCGACGAGGCAGACCTCCCGGGATGCGCGACGATGATCGTCGGCGCCGCCGCCACCATGTCGGTGGATTCGGGCACTCGTGAGCGATCCTATACCAGGCGCTGGGACGCGACCGACGAGATCGTGTCGAAGCTCCAGCGCCACGCGAGCTGCGCGAGCTTCTGCATCACACCGCGCCGACCCGTGCTCCGCCACAGCTGATCGATGCGGCTCCGCCATGTGGAGATGTCGGAGCTGTAGGCGTCCGGCCCCTCGGGATCGAGATCACCGAGGTGCAACACGATCTGCGGCACGAAGCCTTGTTGTTCCGCGAGCTCGAACGCGACGCGCAGCGTCGGCAGCGGCAACATGCGCACCGCCGCGCTACCGAGGAACATGACGCGCTGCCCCGCGATCGGGAGGTTCGCCGGCAACATCGGCAACGGCACCTCGACGATCGCGTCACCGGTGCCCTCGAGCAGGTAGCAGCCGTTGGTCGCGCCCTCGGGCATCGCGGTGAGTCGGCGCGACGCGTCGGTGTGATAGCCGGCCGCCACCAGGCCTTCGCCGAGCCACGGATCGCAGCCGTCCGCGGAGAACTCCGGTGCGCGATAGCTGACGACCGATGTCGCGGCGGCATCCTCGAGCGCTTCGCGGCCGCGGCGCGCATCGTCGGCGAACTGCTCGGGGCCGAGCCGGCCGACGATCGTACGCGACAGACCCTGACAGCCGAGCTCGTGTGTGGCCGCGATCGCGGGCCACAACGGGCGCGAGATCTCGGCGACGAGGCGCCCTTCCGCGAAGAACGTCGCGCGCGCGCCGAGGGTCTCGAGGGCCGCGAGCGCGCGCTCGATGCGACGCTCGACCCGCGCCGGATCACCGGGTGCCGCTGCGCCGCCGCGCTGCCGTTCGAGCCGCACCTCGTCCTCGAGCTGCACCGACAGGATCGCGCGCGCACGCCCGCGCTCCGGCTCGGATTCCGTCACGCGCGCCCCTTGCCGACGAGCTCGATCAAATCGCCGAGGTAGCGATCCGCGAGCACGACGCGATCGAAGTGCTGCTCGACGAAGCGCCGACCGGATTGTCCGCGCGCTCGCGCCTCGGCGGGATTGGACTTTGCGCGCAAGATGGCAGCGGTCATCGCGGACACGTCCTCGGGCGGCGCAATGTACCCGCAGCCCGCGGACTCGGCCAGCCGCCGCGCTTCGCCGCCGACCGCGAGCAACAGCGGCCTGGCGCAGCCCATGATCTCGAACAGCTTCGACGGCAGCACGGTCTCGAACAGCGGCGTGTCCTTCAGCATCACCACCGCGAGATCGGTCGCGGCGAGCACCTCCGGGATCTTCGCGCGCGGGAGCTGGCCGACGAACTTCACGCGGGCGAGTCCGCGTGCGCGTGCGTCGGCCTCGAGCTTCGCACGCTCGGCTCCTTCCCCGACGATCACGAACGCGATGTCCGCGTGGTCGCGCAGCCGGTCGGCGACGTCGAGCAGCACACCGAGCCCGTGCGCCATGCCGATCGTGCCGATGTAGCCGACGACGAACGCGTCACCGGTGCCGAGCTCGCGACGCATCGCCGCGCCGTCGATGTCGGCGCGGAACGCCGTGAGGTCGACGCCGTTCTTGATCACGCGGATCTTCGCCGGGTCGACACCTTGCTCGCGCCAGATCTCCGCGAACGAGTCGGTCACGCCGACGAGCATGTCGGCCTGCGCGTACGCGAAGCGCTCGAGCCCTCGCATGCCGATCACGATCGGATGCGTCGCCGGCAGCGCGCCGACCTCGACGATGGACTGCGGCCACAGGTCGCGAATCTCGAGCACGTACGGCACGCGCCACAGTCGCGCGAGCGCCATGCCCGACAACGCGCAGAGGAACTGCGGCGACGTCGCGACGACGACGTCGGCGCGACGCACCTCCTTTGCGAGCGCACCGATCGCGACCGACGACGCAGCGAACGATCCGTACGCGAGCCCGCGCTTGAGCACGCCTTTGTTCGCCGTCGCGTAGATCCACGTGCGCAGCACCGCCACGCCGCGCCAGGTTTCGCGGAGCACGACGTGACCGCGATACGCTGGCGGCACCACCCCGGTCGGATGGTTCGGCATGCCGGTCAGCACCGCGACGTCGTGACCGCGCTCTACCCATCTCGCCGCGAGCTCCGACACGCGCGCAGCGGGTGCGCCCATCTCGGGCGGGAAGTACTGCGACAGGTAGAGGATCCGCATCGCGGCGCCAGGGACGGCGCCCGCGAATGTAGCGCGCTTCTTAGAGGTCCTTCGCGAGGCGGACGAGCTCGGGCATGAAGTGCCCGCGCAGTCGGATCAGACTTCCCCACGCCCGCTTCGCGTTCGCGCCGACGTTCGTGCCTTCCGGCTTGAGCACGATGCCCTCGGCGCGGTCGCCCTCGACGAAATCGTAGTAGCTGATGCCGCCCGCGCCGCCGCGACGTGCTTGGTCGTCCGCGTCTTGGTCGCCGGCCTCGACCTTGGCGGGCTTGCTCTTCGGCTCGGCCGCGGCGACGACGGTGGGCATGGTGAGCAGCGCTGCACCGAGCGCGACCTTGGCGATTGTGGTGTCGATCATGACCGGTTCCTTGGCCGGCATGGGCGCAGTCCGTGTCGCGATCCTCCTCGACTTCGATGCGCGCGGTGTCGTGGCTTCGCTCGTCGCTTGCATCGTGATCGCCGGTGCGATCGCATCGCTCTCGCGCGGCACTGTCGGCAGCTTCACCCCGACCCACACGAGCGACGCCGTGAGCGTCGCGGTCGCGAGCGACTTGCTCGACGCGAGGAAGAACGGCGCGAACCCTCGCATGATCCGCGCGGCGATCGATTGCGACTCGGGGTCGATCACCTCCGCCTCGAAGCGCAGCCGCGCGACGCGGATCTGCGCGTAGACGGTGTTGAGCGTCGTGCCGACACGCTCCGCGATCTCCGGCCCGCTGTACCCGTGGAGGAACGCGAGCACGAACACCTCGCGCAGGTGCTTCGGTAGTCCGTCGACGAACGCGGCGATGCGCGCGGTCGCGTCGGCACGCACTAGCGCGTCGTCGAGCGGCGACGACTCGACCGGAACGGTCGCAAGCGCCTCGAGCAGTCGGGCGCGCCGGCGATGCGACCGTCGATGCGTCGACGCGACACCGCGCGCGATCCCCCACAGCCAATTGACGAGCGATCGATCGCGCGCGAAGTCGCGATCGCGCCGCACGACGACGGTGAACACGTCCTGCACCGCGTCATCGAGCGACTCGGGCGGCACACCAAGGCGGCGCAGCGCCCGACGCACCACCGGAACGTGAGCGGCGGGGTCGATCGCTCGGGGATCGCAGGTCATCAGCCCAGGTCCTTGGCCGCCAAGGGCAACATCCGTGGTTCCGGGCGTGCTCGGGTCCATCGCATGGACCCACGTCCGACGGGCCGCCGGAGTTCCCCCGGCTGCGCTTTGGACTCAGGCCGCGTTCATGCGATCGGCTCGCGCACGAGCGGACGCCACCGGTACCCGCACCGCGGTACGTGCAGCACCGAGTCGAGACGCGACGCGACGCGACGCGACGCGACGCGACGCGCCGCCACCGAGCGGCCCGGTGTCGAAGTACTCCGTGTAGCGCCGTCTCGCGCGTTCGCATCGATCGCAACCTGCGCGAGACCCCACACCGCACCGAGGATCACGAACTGCGCCGCGGGAAAGAGCGCCATGGCGATCGCCGTCACGGTGAACACGCCGGCGATCGCGAACCATCTCCGATGCATCAGCGAGCCCATCGATGCGAACGCGACCGCCATCAGCACGCCGATCACCGGCCCGAGGAAGACCGCCTTCAGGCCCATCGCGTGGTTGAGGATCGCGACGAGCGATACAGCGGCGATGAACGTGATCCAGATGCTCCACAGCTGGGCGTCGACGAACGAGCGCACGCCGGCGCGACCGCGACCCAGCAGCGCCCGCGCGCCGAAGCCGACACCGATCACGATCGTCCACAGCACGATGAATGCGGGCGGATCGTCGCCACCGCGAGCGCCTGCTGGGCCTCTTGGCGATCCAAGCCAACCGCAGGTTTACCGCGAATGGCGCTACAATCGGCGACGATGTCCACCGAGCCCGTTCGCGGCGGTCCGATCGAAGCTCTGCCGACCCACCAGGTGCAGAACGTCCCGGTCGCGCTCGATGACTACGACCTGTTCGGCACCGACCCGGGCCTGAAAGCCGCACTGCTCCGCGAGGCCGGCGAGTGGGCGCTGCAGCCGTGCGCCGAGCTGTCGGCGGCGATCGGCAAGCCCGAGGTGTTCGCGATGGGTGCCGCGGCGAACCGTCACGAGCCCGAGCTGCGCACGTTCGACCGGTACGGTCGACGCATCGACGAGGTCGAGTTCCATCCCGCGTACCACGAGCTCATGCGGCTCGCGATCGAGCATCGCGTGCCGTCGATGGGGTGGACCGAGAAGCGCCCGGGCGCGCACGTGTGCCACGCCGCGCTCGGCTACCTGTTCACGCAGGTCGAGGCCGGCGTGCTGTGCCCGATGGCGATGACCTACGCGGTGGTGCCCGCGCTGCGCGTGCAGCCAGAGATCTCGGCGGCGTGGGAACCGAAGCTGTTGTCGCGGCGCTACGACGGTCGCTGCATCCCGCTCGCGGACAAGCACGGCGCGACGATGGGCATGGCGATGACCGAGAAGCAGGGCGGCTCGGACGTGCGCGCCAACACGACGCGCGCGCGGCCGACGGGCAAGGCCGGCCCCGGCGAGAGCTATCTGCTGGTCGGTCACAAGTGGTTCTGCTCGGCGCCGATGTCCGACGGCTTTCTCACCCTCGCGCAGACCGATCGGGGGCTGTCGTGCTTCTTGGTGCCGCGGTTCCGGCCCGACGGCACCCGCAACAACTTCTTCATCCAGCGGCTCAAGGACAAGCTCGGCAATCGTAGCAACGCATCGTCCGAGATCGAGTACGTCGACACCTGGGCGCAGCTCGTCGGCGAAGAAGGCCGCGGTGTCGCGACCATCATCGAGATGGTCCACCACACGCGCATCGGCGCTGCGATCGCACCGGTCGGCATGATGCGGCAGGCGGTCGTGCAGGCGGTGCACCACTGCTCGCAGCGCAGCGCATTCGGACGACCGCTCATCGAGCAACCCTTGATGACGCGGGTGCTCGCCGACTTGGTGATCGAGGTCGAGGCGGCGACCGTGCTCGGCATGCGAATCGCCCGCGCGTTCGACGAGGCCGATGCCAGCGCCGACGCGCGGGCGTTCGCACGCCTCGCGACCGCGGTCATGAAGTATTGGGTCAACAAGCGCGCGCCCGGCCACATCGTCGAGGCGCTCGAGTGCCACGGCGGCGCCGGCTACATCGAGGAGAACCCGCTCGCTCGCCTGTACCGCGAGGCGCCGCTCAACGGCATCTGGGAGGGCTCGGGCAACGTGATCTGTCTCGACGTGCTGCGCACGCTGCAGCGCGAGCCGCAGGCGCTGCAGCTCGTGCTCGCGGAGCTGACGACGGCCGCGGCGGCGCGACCGGAGCTCGCGGCGCACGTGCGGAAGATCGAGGCCACGCTCGGGAGCGAGAACCTCGAGGTCCAGGCGCGCTCGCTCGTGCAGGATCTCGCGGTCGCGTTGCAGGCCGCCTTGTTGGTGGAGCACGGCGAGCCGGCGATCGCGGATGCGTTCTGCCGCACGCGCCTCGGTGGCGAGCCGCCGGCGGTGTACGGGAAGTTGCCGGTGGACGTGAACGCGCGCGCGATCGTGCAGCGGGCGCAGGTGCGGGCGGGCTGACGGGACACTTGCCGGTCCTCCATGGACAGTAGGCAACACCTGCCACGCATCTCGCGAATCCAGCGCGCTCGGGCTGCCGGCACGCGCTCTGCACCACGCTGTGTCGTCCATGCATCGACTCGTGATCGCGCTCCTGCCCCTCGCAGCCTGCTACGCCGAGACCACCTCCCCCTCCACGGATTTCGACGACGACATCGCGACGCTACGGTTCGAGATCGACGCCATGGTCGGTGCCGCGCCGCAGGGCGCGATGTCGTCCGGGATCGTCGATGCCCAGGCGTGGGATCTGCTGCGCGTCAACGTCGAGGCGCTGTACGCCGCGGCGCCGCGCGAGGTCGTGCTACCGCAGGGCGAGGACGACATCGGGATGCTCGCGGATCCCGGTGCCGAGGACTACGACGCCGATGCGTTGCTCGAGCTCGCCGACGCCCACCGCGACTCGCCCGACTCCGATCATGATCTGCTCTTCCACGTGCTGTTCGTCGATGGCTACTACGTCGCCGACGGTGCACGGCAACCCGACGTGCTCGGCGTCTCGCTCGGCGACACCGGCGTCGTCGCGATGTTCGCCCCCGTGATCGGTGACGGCCCGCTCTCCCGCTTCATCGAGCAGACCACCCTCGTCCACGAGGTCGGGCACGCGGTCGGGCTCGTCGACAACGGCGTCGAGATGATCGACGACCACCTCGACGACGCACACGGCCACCACTGCGACAACCCGGACTGCGTGATGTACTGGCTCAACGAAGGGCCCGAGGATCTCCGCACGTACGTGCAGCAGTACGTCACGGGAGGCGATGCGGTGCTGTTCGACGATGCGTGCCTCGCCGACGCCGCGGCGGCCGCGGGCGCGTGAGGCGGCACCGCGGTGCTACGCTGGCGCACCGTGGGCGAGCGATCCCTCGACGAGCTCGCGCATGCGCTGATCGCCCCGCTGCAGCCGGGTGATCGCGTCGGCGACCTCCGGCTCGCGGCGATCGTCACCGACCTCGCGATTCACTACGAGCTACGCGGCGCCGACACGCGCGCGATCATCGAGGTGATCCCGCGCGACGGAGCGCGGGCCGAGCGTGTGACCACCCGACACTTCGCCGTCGGTCATCGCGCGACCACGATCGACGATCGCCGCGCCATCGAGCTGTGCCGCATCATCGCCGCGCGCATCGCCGCGAACGAAGACGACGCGCTCGCAGCGATGCGCGCCGTCGCCGAGCCGAGCGATCGTGTGCGATCGATCCACGCCGCGCATGCGCTCGTCGCCACCCATCCGCTGACGCACTACACACTGAGCCCCTACCGCGGCTGCACGATCGGCTGCACATTTTGCTACGCGCAGTCTCGGCTGCAGCCGATGCGAGCGCTGCTCGGCCGCGCGCCGGCGCCATGGGGGAGCTGGGTCGATGCGCACGTCGACATGCCCGAAGTGCTCGCGCGCGAGCTCGACACGCTGCCCTGTGCACCGATCAAGCTGTGTCCGATCGTCGCTGATCCGTATCAAGCGATCGAGCGTCGCCTTCGCGTCACGCGCGGATGCCTCGAGCGGATCGCGCGCGCTACGCAGCCGTGGCCCGTGCTCGTGCTGACGCGTGCGCACGAGATCCTCGACGACACGGCGCTCATCGCCTCGTTGCCGCGCGCGTGGGTCGGTGTGTCGCTGCCGACGATCGACGACGACGTGCGGCGCCACTTCGAGCCACGCGCGGCCACGGTCGCCGAGCGGCTCCTCGTCCTGCGGCGCTTCGCCGACGCGGGCGTGCGCACGTTCGCGGTCGTGCAGCCGATGCTGCCCGGTGACGTCGACGCGCTCGCCGATGCGTTGCAGATCGCGTCGGCTGGCGTCGCGATCGGTACGCTCGAAGGCGAGGAGCAATCCGGTCCGTCGTTCGATGCGCCGCAGTTCACCGAGGCGCGCGCTGCCGATTGGCAGCGAGCTCGGGCCGCACGCTTGGGCGAGGCCCTCGCGGCGCGCGGAGTCGCAGTGTGGACCGGCGAGCTACCCCCGGAGCTGTCGACATGAACGACGTCGACGTCGTCGTGATCGGCGGCGGACCTGCCGGCAGCACCGCCGCGAGCAAGGCGGCGCGCGAGGGCCTGCGCGTGCTGTTGCTCGAGGCCGGCACTCACCCGCGCGCGCACGTCGGTGAGAGCTTGTTGCCGGGCATCATCCCGATCCTCGACGACATCGGCGCGCTCGCAAAGATCGAATCTGCTGGTTTCGGGCGCAAGACCGGCAGCACGCTGTGGCACTGGGGACGCACGCCGCGGTGGGATCTGTGGTTCGCCGACAGCGATGCGTACGACGCGGCGTGGCTCGTCGAGCGCGCGCGGTTCGATGCGATCCTCTTCGATCACGCGCGCGCGTGCGGAGCGACCGTCCACGAGCTGTCGACCGTGCACGAGATCCTCTGGGAAGAAGATCGTGCCGTCGGCGTGCGCTGGACGCGACGCGACGACGGCATGCCGACGATCACGCGCGCGCGGATCGTGATCGACGCGACCGGCCAGTCCGCGATGGTCGGGCGCACTCACGGTCTGCGCGATCCGATCGACGGCCTGCGCCATCAGGCGATGTGGGCCCACTTCGAAGGTGCTGGTCGCCTACCGCCGCCACGTGCCGCGCAGGCATTGTTCGTCGCGACCGCGCAACAGTGGTGGTGGATGTTCCCACTCGACGCACGCCTCACCTCGGTCGGCGTCGTGCAGCTCGACGCCGCGCTACGCAAGACTCCACCGCGGCCCGACTTCGATGCGGAGCTCGCGACGGTGTCCGAGCTCGTCGAAATCCTCGGACCGCACGCGCGTCGCATTGGTGAGGTCCGCCACGAGCGTGACTGGAGCTATCGGATGCGCGACGTCGCCGGCCCCGGCTGGCTCGCGGTCGGCGACGCGGCGGGATTCATCGATCCCGTGCTGTCGACGGGTGTGATGCTCGCGATGCACTCGGGCTGGCACGCAGCGACGACGGCCGCGCAGATCATCGGCAATGACGAAGAGAGCACGGCACAGCAGCGCTATCGCGAGCACCACCGCGGCATGTTCGAGGACCTGCTGCGAATGGTGCGCTTCTACTACCAGCAGAATCTCGCGCAGGACGACTACTTCTGGGAGAGCAAGCGGATCCTCCTCGAACAAGAGACCGATTTGCGCCCGCAGAAGGCGTTCGTGATCCTGACGTCGGGTCTCGTGCAGAACCTCGCGCTCGCCGATCGCGAGGGCGCCGCACGGCAGCGCGCCGCGGATCGCATCGGCGCAAGCGCAGCGGATCTCGACGGTGCCGATCCCGACACGCTCGGCTTCGTGTGCCTGCACCTGCGCCACGGTGAGGCGCAGGACGATGGGCCGGATCACGGCACGTCGATGTACGTGCTCGTCGAGCCCGCCGATCCGGCGTCGCCGACCCTCTTGCGCACGCGCAACTTCCACGTGAACGCAATCGCACCGAAGCACGGCAACGATCCGATCTCGATCCCCGAGCTCTCACCCGCGCTGCGGATCGTCGCGGCTCGGATCGCCGCGAGCGACACGGAGGTCGGTGACACGCTCGCGAGTTGGTGGCGTCGCGCGCGGGGCGACCTCGCGGCGGGGTTGAAGGTAGGCATCCTCGGGTTCGGGCTGGTGCGCGCGTTCGGGGAGTGATCGCGGGCTTCCCCCCGCCCGCGCACGAAGGAATCCCCGCGCCCGCACCATGAAGAGCGCCATGGCATATCGAACCGAGCGGATCTCCAGCGTCATCGTTGCCATGCTGACCTCCTGCGGGGGCGCGGGTTTGCCCCAAGGCGGCGAGGGCGAGGACACGTCGGCCGCCCCGACGGCCAGCGATCCGACCGACGCCGACTCCTCGGGCAGCTCCGCGGGGTCCACGACCATGGTCACCAGCGCGACCACCACGCCGGGCGAGAGCAGCTCGTCGGACGATGGCGTCGGCGAGGTCAGCGAGGGCCCCGCGATTTTCGACGTCGGTGCGCAGCCCGACATCCCCGAGGTGGACTGCGAAGGCCCGGGCGGCGGCGAAGGTGGTGGCGGTGGCGGTGGCGGTGGTGTCGAGCTCACGTACATCTGGATCGCGAACACGTCCCAGGCGACCATCTCGAAGATCAACACCGACACGATGGAAGAAGAAGGTCGCTATCAGGCGAAGCCCGCCGGCGGCGATCCGTCACGCACGTCGGTGAACCTCAACGGCGATGTCGCGGTCGCGAACCGCAACGGCGGCGTCGCGAAGTTCTGGGCGAACATCGCCGACTGCAACGAGAGCAACGGCCAGCCCGGCATCCAGACCTCGAGCGGCACTGCCGACGTGCTCCCGTGGGACGACGAGGAGTGTCGCGCTTGGTACACCCCATTCGCGTGCAGCTCGAACCGCCCGGTCGCATGGACGCGCGGCGAGTGGAACGAGGCGGCTTGCGGGTATCAGAACGAGAAGCTGTGGACGGTGTGCGACGGCGACGTGCTGCTGCTCGACGGTACCGACGGCACGACCGAGGAGACCGTCGCGCTCGGTGGCAACGCATTCGTGTACGGCGGAGCGGCGGATGCCGACGGCAACTTCTGGGGCCTCGACCTCGGCGCGAGCCAGCTCGTGCGCGTCGACCACGAGGACTACACGCTGCTCACGTTCCCGCTGCCGAACTCGGGCGCCTACGGCATCACCGTCGACAAGGAGGGTCGACCGTGGGCGTGCAGCAGTACGGTCGCGCGCTTCAACCTCGACACGTCGACGTGGAGCATCAGCCCGGACAGCTCGGGCGGCGGCGGCTGCATGACCGACGGTGATACGACGATCTGGCACGGCAGTGGCAACGGCATGGTCGGCTTCGACACCGAGACCCTCGAGCTGCTCTACAACATTCCGCTGCCCGAGTATGTGCACGGCATCAGCGTCGACTTCGCCGGCAAGGTCTGGGGGGTCGGCTTCTCGAGCAACAACGCATACCGAGCGGATCCGGAGAACAACCAGGTCGACGCGTTCACCGACCTCATCGGCGCGTACACGTACAGCGACATGACCGGCTTCCAGCTCTCGAGCGCCGGCGGCGGCGGCATCCCGCAGGGTTAGCGCTTCGTGGCGCTCGCCCAGCTGCTCCGCTGCATCACCCGGTTTGACTCGCAGGCCGCATCCGGGCGACCGTTCGCCACTCATGCGGCTCCGTTCGTCCGTGCCTGCGCTCGTGGTGTTGCTCGCCGCGACCGCATGCAGCAAGAACGCCGCGACGGCCGACACCGACATGGTCGCGTGCCTCGAGCCTCGCTGCGACAACCCGAACCCGAACAGCTGCGCGTGCCCGGACGATACCGACGGCGTCGTGTCGAACACGCCGACCGAGACGATGCCGGATCCCGAAACGTCGACGTCGGAAGGGGAACCGACGACCGAGACGCCGAGCGACACGTCCACGACGTCCTCCGAGACGACGTCCTCCGAGACGTCCTCCGAGACGACATCCTCCGAGACGACGTCCTCCGAGACGACGGGCACGACCGAGACGAGCACCGACACGAGCACCGGCAGCGAGTCGAGCGACTCCGGCACCACGAGCTCGGGCACCAACTAGACGTCGCGAAGCGACCGGATGGAGGGAGGAAGCGGAGCTTCCTCCCGAAGACTGACCCTCAACCGAGCGTCTCGACCCACAGCCGCTGCATGTCCGTGCTGCCGCCGCGGGCCTCGACGCGCACGAGCCGGAACCGACCGCCGGCCTCGATGTCGTCGTGCAGCGCGCGGATCGCCGCGGAATCGTCGGCGTCGACGATGCGATCGCCACCGGTGTGCTCCCGCACCCAGCCCGGTCGCATCGGCGCGACGAGACGCTCCCAGTCGACGTCGATGCGATACGTGAACGACTCCTCGTGCGTGTGTGCAGGCGTGAACGCGTTGAGCAGTCGCATGTCTCCGAGCGACAGATGCAACCCGAGGCTGTTGCTCGCCCACTGCGTCGCGCCGTACTGCTTGACGATCTTCGCGAGCCGCACGCCGTACGCCTTGGTGATCGTACCGAGGCCCGGAAATGCCTCGCCACCCTGGGCGACCGACGGCACGTAGTTGCACGACGACAGATTGTGGCCGAACCACGCGCCATCTTCCGCGCAACGGATCGCGACCCACATCGATAGCGGCACGTACACGTCGTCGTGCGTCGCGCCTTCGACATGATACGCGGCGCGCAGCGCTGGCCCGAGCTCGCGGGCCTTGCTGCCGAAGCCGAACACGATGCCGGGGAACTCGCCGCAATCGAACAGCACCCAGCGCGGCATCAGCATTTCTTGACCACCAAAGGAGAACGCATCGAGGTAGTGCAGACCATCGACGACGCGACGGCTGTGCAGCCGCGTCGGATCGAAGAGCTGATCGGCCGCGATGCGCCGCCCGAACGGCGAGAGATCCAGCGCCGGCAGGTTGCCGGGATACGTGACGAGGAACGGCGAGCAGTCGCGGAGGATCGCTGCGTAACGCGGTGCGAGATCGTCGGCCTTCAGCTCCACGACGCGCCCCCGAGCAACAGCAGCAACACGGCCTTTTGCGCGTGCAGGCGGTTCTCGGCCTCGTCGAACACGACCGACCAGCGGCCGTCCATCACCTCGGCATCGACCTCCTCGCCGCGATGCGCGGGCAAGCAGTGCAAGAACAGCGAGTCCTTGCCGGTCGCATCCATCATCTTGCGGGTGACGCGGAAACCGTCGAGTCGGGCGATGAGCTCTTTCGCCTGATCCTCTTCGCCCATGCTGACCCACGTATCCGCGTAGATCGCATCCGCGCCTTTGACCGCGCGGATCGGATCGTGATCGAACGCGACCGTCGTGCCCGCCGCCTTCGCATCGGCCTGCGCACGCGCGAGCACCTCGGGGTTGACCGGGATCGACGGCGGCGTCGCGACGATGACGTCCATACCCGCACGCGGACCGGCGAGCATCAGCGAATTGCTGACGTTGTTCGCGGCGCCGACGTACACCAGCTTCTTGCCCTTGGTCGTGCCGAGTTTCTCGCGCAGCGTGAGCAGATCGGCGAGCGCCTGGCACGGGTGGAACATGTCGGTCAGCGCATTGATGATCGGAATGCTGCCGTGCGCAGCGAGACCATCGACCTGATCCTGTCCGAACGTGCGGATGACGACCGCGTGCACGAAGCGCGACAGCACCTTCGCGGTGTCCTCGACCGTCTCGCCGCGCCCCATCTGCATGCCGGTGCCGCCCGACGTCGACAACGCGAGCGGCTGACCACCGAGCTGGTGGATGCCGACCTCGAACGAGATGCGCGTGCGCGTCGACTGCTTCGCGAAGATCATCGCGACCGAGCGACCGGCGAGGCGGGTCGCGTATGCGCCCGGCGAACGCTTGACGTCGGCGGCGAGATCAATGACGCGGCCGACATCGTCGGCGGAGAAGTCCATCAGGCTACGAAGGTGTCGGGTCATGGCGCGCGTATGCTCGACCAAACCCGGCCCGATCGCGGTACGCCGCGTCGTGCGAACCGTCACACCTCTTCGTCGACGAGGTCCGGCTCCGGCGCATCCACGGTCGGCAGCGGCGGTGGGCTCGGCAGCGGTGCTGCGGGCTCGGCCGGCGCATCCGCGGGCGGCGCATCGGCAACGGGGGCGGCCGGCTGTGCATCCGCGGGTGGGTCGACGGGTGCATCGAGTTGCGGCGCCGGCAGGTCGGAGAGCTTCGGCGACGCGCGACGCGTCGAGCCCGACGGGCTCACCGCTGCAGCGTGCACCGGCGTCTTGTTCATGCGCTTCGAGGCGCGCGCGAGCGGCCGATCGAGCGTGCGCAGGATCTCCGTGGTGATCCACTCGACACGCACACGCTCGAGGCTGATCACCGCGAACGACAGCGGCTCGGCGAGCTGCGCCTCGAGGAGCGGCACCTCGCGCGCAGCGACGTCGTGGTCGTCATTGGTGCTTCGCACCGCAGAGACGATCGCGATCGTCACGAACGCCGTGCCGAGCATCGCGCCGCCGAGCCATCGCGACACCTTGTCGGGACGCAGGCCGTGGCTCGTCTGGCTCGGTCGCTCGCCTGCGAGGTCCACCGCCAGATCGACCGCGGTGTTTCCGGCGGCAGCCGGATCACCGTTGGCTTCAGCGTAGGCGTCCTCGAACGCGGCGTGGCGGACGTCGGGATCCATCGTGGCTCGCGAGCGTCGCGCCAATCTAGCCGGGGGCACCGATCTGTCAAGCCGCACTTCGTGCTATCCGTCGAACCATGACGATTGCCGCGCGCAGGACGCTTGTCCGGTCGACCATCGCTGCCGTCCTCGTGATGCACACCCTCGTGCCGAACAGCGTGCGCGCATCGGAGCCGGTCACGACAACTCCTACTGCGGCACCGCCGACCGCCGTCGAGAGCACACCGACCACACCGACGAAGCTCGGGCCCGACGAAGTGTTGCTGCAAGGCGGTGGCTTCGTGCGCGGCACGATCGTCGAGGTCGTGCCCGACAGCAAGGTCGTGATCGTCGTCGACGGCACCGGCGAACGGCGTGAGATCGGCTGGGAGCAAGTCGTCGAGGTGCAGCGCGACAAGCATGTCGGCGTCGCGCCGCAGACGGATCCCACGCCACCGACACGCGTCGAGCCGGTCACGCCTTCGCTGACGGTGTCACGCGGTCGACCGATCGTGCACCTCGAGCTGACGCGACAGACTAGGCGTCCGGTGAAGTTGTTCGAGATCAATAGCGAGATCATCGCGAGCGGCTACAACGCGTCCCTGTACGGCATGAACTACAGCACCGTGTGCACGGCACCGTGCGACAAAGTCGTCGACGGCACGCGGGGCCAGGACTTCTTCCTCGGGACCGCCGAGACCGGCCTGTGGACGGCGTCGCGCAAGCTCAGCCTCGAGGACAAGGACGGCACCGTGAACATCCGCGTGAAGCCGGGCAACCGCGCGCTGCGGATCGCGGGTGCGGTGCTGCTCGGCATCGGCATCGGCTGCACGATCGGTGGCGCGGTCATGGCGATCCCGAAGAGCTCGCTGCGCACACCCGGGATCATCATGCTCGCCATCGGCATCCCGAGCTTCGCGGCGGGGCTGCCGATGATGCTGCTCGGGCGCACGCGGTACGAGTGGGCGGATCGCGATACGAGCGAGGACCCTTGATCGATGAAGTCGCGCACGTAGATCTCGATCTGCGGCCGCGCGTCCACCTACTCGTAGAATCCTTCACCCGGCGTCAGGTCGACATGGAAATGGTCGTCGTGATCCGCGTCGTACTCGGGCGTCAAGATGATGTGCCATGTCATCGTGCTCCACAGCTCGTCGGTGAACTCGCGCAGCCACTCCCCTGCCGGCGTCGCCGGATTCGCGACGCCGTCTTCCCAGTCCGCGTACACGCTCCACTCGTCGCCGCCTTCGACCATGACCGCGGCGATGTCGATCGCGCGGCCCTCGGCATGGTTCGACAGCGTGCTCGTCCCCGCGATCACGCGGCAGTTGTACGTGCCGTAGTGCATCATCCGGGTCGCGGCCGGCGACTTGCTCGCGGCGATCGCCAACGTGTCGGCGATCGCGATCGCCGTCTCGCACGCGACGAGCACGGGCTGGTCGCTCTCGTTGCCGTCGACGAGCGCGACGCCATCGATCGGTCCGTACAAGAGCACCGGATCGATGATCACGCAGTCGAGCTCGGGATGACCCTCGGGGTGATCGAGCTCGTGCGTCGTGGGCACGAAGGCGACGCCGCGATCGACGAGCTCTTCCTGACACGAGCTCATCGGATCGTTGGTGCCCTCGGGCACGCACACGCCGGTCGACACCCCGGGATCCTGATAGCGCGACAAGGCAGCGCAGGCGTAGCCGTCACGGCAGCCGTTGCCGCCGAGGATCCCCGGATCGCACTGCGACACGCACCAACCCGCCGCGTCGAGCCCGACGTCGGCGCCGTCGATGCAGAACGTCTCGGGCGCACTCTCGAGATCGGGGCAGAGATCGACGCACGATTGCGAGCACGTGCCGCAAGGGAAGCCGTCTGCTTCGAGCAGGCACACGCCACCGTCGTAGGTGCACTGCGCATCCCCGGTGCACGGCCCGCCGATCCACTGCGTCGCCCACGGCGTGCAGTCGTACGACGGCGCACCGGTCGAGGCCTCGGCGTCGCCGCTGCTGCCCTGCGTCGTCGATGGTGAATCGTCGTCGGTCGTCGCTTCGTCGAGCGACGTCGACTCGTCGGGTGTGTCGGTGCCGATCGTCGCTCCGGGATCGTCGGTGACCCCGGTCGTCGCGGGATCCCACGCGCTCGGTGACCCGTCGCCACCGCCACACGCAGCCAGCACCGAGACGATCGCGGACACCCACGTACGACGCATCGGGCGATCCTAGCCGACTGCACACGCGGTCGCGGATCGATCGAACGCGCTACGTAGTTCTCACCGCACGGACGTGGGAAGCCGTGCGATGGCGTCCGCGAGCACCGCGTACGCCCGCGCCAGCTCACGCGGATCCGGGTGGTCGCCCGGGGCCGCGAGCGCCTGCGTGACGAGATCGAGCGCGGCCTCGGGCGCGCCGGCCCGCTGCTCCATCCGAGCGAAGCGCACCCGCGCCGAGAACAGGTCGTCGGCATCCGGCTTGCGCACTCGAATCGCGAGTGCGCGCTCGCGGTACGCACGCGCGGCCGACCACGCACTCGCTTCGCCTTCGATCGCGGCGAGGACTTCGAGCGCATCGGCAACGCGCGGATGATCCTCGGCGACGCTGGCCGTGAGCGCGGCATACACCGCCGCACCGATCTCGCGCGCGCGCGCAATGTTGCCGAGCTCCGCTTCGACGAGCGCGAGGTCCTCTTGGATCCCGATGGTCGCGAGGTCGCTCGGTGGCGCGTCCTTGCGCAGCTCGAGCCCCGCGAGCAGCGCGGCGCGTGCCTCGTCGCGACGGCCGAGCTCCTGCCATGCCTCGCCGAGGGCCGAGTACGCGAGCGCTCGCTCGCGCCGCCACGCCGGGCCTTCCCCGTGCACGGTCGTGATGACGTCGAGCGCACGGCGTACGGCGCCGGCGCTGTCGCCGATGTCGGCGGCGAGCTTCGCCAGCAGCACGCGCTCGCTGACGACGGTGAGATGATCCTCGCCGAGGTTGGCGCGATCGATCGCATACGCCCGCTCCGCCGGCGCGCACGCGGCACGAGGGTTTCCCATCGCCCGGTGTGTGATCGCGATCTGGCGCAGCGTCGATGCGACCTGCGCGTGGCTCGACCCGAGTCGTTCCTCGCGGATCCGCAGCGCCTCGCCGAACGCCTCGAGCGCGCCGTCGTAGTCCGCACCGCGTGCGAGCGTCGCCCCGAGGTTGATGTACGCCGTCGCGATGCGGGTCGGCGGAGCGTGCGGCGTGGCCTGCAAGAGCGCGAGTGCGGAGCGAAACCGCTGCTCCGCCTCCGCCATCCGATCCTGCGCGAACGCGACGTTGCCCGCGGTGAGCTCGACCACCCAGGCGAGATGATCGCCCGGAACCCGACCCACGCTCGCCCGCATGACGTCGATCCACTGCGCGGCT
>Ga0163144_10004631_pt1 | contig 30902 bp, 28 predicted proteins | sample OliLak19BULKMAT1_FD_123175 | JGI IMG/M metagenome (GOLD analysis project Ga0163144, IMG submission 123175) | Freshwater microbial mat bacterial communities from Lake Vanda, McMurdo Dry Valleys, Antarctica - Oligotrophic Lake LV.19.BULKMAT1 | ecosystem: Environmental > Aquatic > Freshwater >... | reverse complement strand
GGCCGATCTCATCGGCGGCGATCACGGCTTCGAACAGTTCGTCGCCAAGGTGGTCGGCATCGTCGAAGCGCCTGCCCTCGGTCTCGATCTGCCGCTCGATGCGCGCGGAACCGCGTTCCAGCAATGCGTATGGCAAGCGCTACGGAAGATCCCCTCAGGCTCGACCGCGAGCTACGCGGAGATCGCGAAACGCATCGGCGCGCCGAAGGCCGTGCGTGCCGTCGCGCAGGCGTGCGCTGCGAATACGATTGCCGTTGCGATCCCCTGCCATCGCGTGGTGAGGAAGGACGGTGCGCTCAGCGGCTATCGCTGGGGCGTCGAGCGCAAGCGCGTGCTGCTCGAGCGGGAGCGGCAGCGTTGAACACGATCGCTCGCCGTTCCTTCGCCGTCACCGAGAGCATCGAGGACAGGATCGCAGCTCTCGACTGGAGCAATGTCTCGGACAGTCTCGATGCGCGAGGTTGTGCGCCGATCGAGCGACTGCTCCATCCGGACGAATGTGAAGCCATGGCCGCGCTCTACCCGGATGATCGACATTTTCGCAGTCGGATCGTCATGGAACGGCACGGCTTCGGGCGCGGCGGGTACAACTACTTTCCGTATCCGCTACCAGCACTGGTGGCGCAACTGCGATCGGGCTTCTATCCTCGCCTGCAACCGATCGCCAACCGATGGCACGCAGCCATGGGGCTCGACGTTCGCTTCCCGTCGCAGCACTGCGAATTCATCGACCGCTGCCATGCGGCGGGGCAACTTCGACCTACACCGCTGCTGTTGCAGTATGGCGCCGACGACTACAACTGCCTGCACCAGGATCTCTACGGAGAGCACGTGTTTCCGCTGCAACTCGCGATCCTGCTCTCCGCAGCCCAGCCGCGATTTCACCGGCGGCGAGTTCGTGTTGACCGAACAGCGCCCTCGCATGCAGTCGCGCCCGGAAGTCGTCTCGCTACGGCAAGGCGATGCGGTGATCTTCGTCGTCCGGCATCGTCCGGTGCAGGGTACGCGCGGCGTATACCGGGTCAACCTGCGGCATGGCGTGAGCCGGGTGCGATCCGGACTCCGCCGCACGCTCGGGGTGATTTTTCATGACGGCAACTGACAGGGAACTCAGTGACCTCGAGCTTGACGCCGTGACTTATACAGTTATACAGGCCTGACCCCACTGTTGTGACCCCACTGTTGCCGATGTTGCAATGTTGCCGACCGCGCACCGTCAATCTCGGATCGAGCGCTTGCGGAGATGAAACCCGCGGTGGCGGCGCACGGGGCTCGCGCCTCGGGAGCGCTCGAGTTCGGCATGTTCGGCCTCGGCACTTTCCGCCTCTGCAGCGCCGCGGAAAATCGCGTCCAACGCGTCGTCGAATTTACCGAAGGGCGAATCGACCAGGCCCGCCGGGCGCATCACGCGCTCGTGCGCGCTCTTGGGCATCTTGCGGGGCGAGGCTGCGTCATCGGCAGGCTCGGCGGAACGGTCGTACAGCGCCATCCACTTATCGGCGTCCCAGCAGACATGAGGGTTTCGCGCCTGGTTCCAGGAAGGCACCGGATCAGCCCCTAAGGCGCGGTCTGGGCGCCTCTTCGACATGTGGGCGGTCGGCAGCCGGCGTAGCGCCGTCGGAGGTGCCATGGCGTCTCGTTTGGATCTCCCGCTGCTCGTCGTCGCTGAGAAGGCCGAACTGGGTCTCGTAGGCCGCCTGGATCCGGCTTCGCACCTGCTCGTCTTCGATGCACCCCAGGCTTACGTAGGTGAAGAACGGCCCGCAGCTCCACGCGGCCAGCTCGTGCCCCCTGAACATCTCCCCGGTCACGCGGCAAGGAGCCTGAAAGGGATCCCGCCAGACATCGCGGATCGCGGCGTAGTGAGTTTGAAGTCGCGCGCTCATTTCACGATCGGTTTCGCGCAGCGCTGAAGATTCGACGCGACGGGGACGAAGTAAAGTGGGGCGATCGGCACTGCCAGGTACATGGTCAGGTTGGGCATTGAGGAGAACGGCCGATCGCCCCGTGGGAGGCCCGTATTCAAGTCGGTACTCGCAACCTGCCGGCCCGCAGGCCCGCGGTCGCGAGTACTTGCCTGGAGAAACACTTGAGAACGATTCACCCGGCGTTCCTGGGCCGGTCGAACCGGCACCCGGATCCTGCCGGCGAAGCGGGTGGGGGATGAACTTGAATCCGGCCTGGTAGACGGCGTCGACCGCAAGCACGCCGAGTTCCGGATCACGATGGCCGGGGTGTTCAGGGTGTCGACGCCTTTCCTGCCCGGCCTCGAAAACGGCCTGGCGGGGCATCCCACGCGGTGGGGGTCGCGATCGCTCTTCAGGATCTCCGAAGCGAGTCGCCCGTGAATCACCGGGAAAAGCCGATTGGGTCTGGTCACGTTCCGCAGCTGCATGGCATTGACTCCCGCGTGTCGTATCGGCATCGCTTCGCACTGTCGCCGAGTCCGCAGCTAGCAGCACCACATTTACACGGCCGACAGATGTCCTTCTGTACGGCATCGCACATAGGCCTTTTTTCCACGGCCTATTCCCGGGGGTCAGGCCTGTATAGCTGGTTATTTCTGCTCTGCCCTGGCATCATTCCCCCATGGCCCGCAAACCCCGCCTTCATCTCCCAGGCGCCCTCTACCACGTCATCCTGCGCGGCAACGCCCGTCAGAACATCTTCTTCACCTCCGGGGACCGGGTCTATTGCTACGACCTCCTGGCCGAGGGCGTGCGCCGCTTCGGCTACCGCGTGCACGCCTTCTGCCTCATGACCAATCACATCCATCTGGCGCTCCAGGCCGGCCAGGAGCCCCTGTCGCGGGGCATGCAGAACCTCGCCTTCCGCTACACCCGTCACATCAACTCCGCCCGCAAGCGTGCGGGTCATCTGTTCGAAGGTCGCTACCGAGCCTTCCTGGTGGATCAAGACCGCTACGGCCTGGAATTGGTGCGCTATATCCACTTGAATCCGGTTCGGGCCGGCCTGGTGGCCGAAGCCTCCGAACACCCCTGGAGCGGCCACCGTGCCTATCTGGGGCAGGAAACCCTGGCCTGGCTCACCACCGACTGGGTGCTGGGACAATTCGGGGCGACGCTCGGGGTGGCGCGACGGCGCTATGCCCGCTTCGTGGCCGAAGGGGCCGGACAAGGCCACCGCGACGATCTTTATGGTGGCGAACACGACCCTCGGGTGGTGGGCGAGGAGGACTTCGTCGCCCGCAGCGTCCCGGTTGAAACGCGTCGCCCCCGGCCGCCGTGTCTGACGGCGGTGGTCGCCCTGGTCTGCCAGGCCTTGGGACTGGATCCGAAGCATCTCGCGATACCGGGACGCGCCCGCAGTCCGGCCCGGGCGCGGGCAGCGGTGGCCTGGCTCTCAGTCAGAACCGGGGCAGCTACCTTGGTGGAGCTGGCCGCATTGACCGGGCGGGACGCTTCGACGCTCAGTCACGGACTGGCGGCATTGAACGAAGTGGCGCAGCAGGAGCGAGCGGTGGCAGAGTGGTTGGAGAAGTTGCATAACGCACTTATGCAGGCCTGACCCCCGCTTCGTTCGCATAACGCACTTATGCAGGCCTGACCCCCGCTTCGCACCCGCTTCGATTCAAGCCGCCGGATTCGGATACCGGAGGAGAATCCGACGAATCTCTTGCAGGGTGTCTGCGTCGAGCGTCAACTGCGCCGCGGCGATGTCTTCCTTGAGTTGCGCCACCGATGTCGCTCCGATGATCGAGGCACCCAGGAACCAGCGGCTCGCCACATAGCCCAGGGCGAGTTGCACCAACGTCATCCCGCGCCGCTTCGCGAGCAGCGCGTAGGCATCTACCGCTTCCGAGACCATCGGCTTGCGGAAACGGATGCCGAGGGCGTCGAATAGCGTGAAACGTGCCCCGCCCGGCTTCGCGCCGCCGAGGTATTTGCCCGAGAGTATTCCTGCCGCGAGCGGGCTGTAGGCGAGCAGCGACATGTTCTCTCGGAACAGCGTCTCGGCGAGATCGTTGTCCACATTGCGCGATAGCAGGCTGTAGCTGTTCTGAAGCGTCACCGGACCGGGGACGCCAGCCGCTTTCGCCGCCCACCGGAATTCGCACACGCCCCAGGCCGTCTCGTTGGACAGGCCGTAGTGGCGGATCTTCCCGGCCTTGATCATGGCGGCCATGCCGGCCACCTGCTCGTTGATCGACGGGCCGGTCATCTCCTTCGATGGATCGAACTCGATGGCGCCAAACATCGGCACGTTCCTCTGCGGCCAGTGGATCTGGTACAGGTCGATATAGTCGGTCTGCAGCCGGGCGAGGCTCGTGTCCACCGCGTCGGCGATCACGTCCGCCGTCAGATCGGTGCGCCCGCCCCGGATCCAATCGCGGCGGCCGGGTCCTGCGACCTTCGTCGCGATATACAAACGATCCCGTTGCTGCCGCGCCAGCCAGTTGCCGAGATATTCTTCGGTGCGGCCCTGGGTCTGTGCGTTCGGCGGCACCGGATACATCTCCGCGGTGTCGATGAAGTTGATGCCCTGCGCGACCGCGTATTCGAGCTGATCGTGCGCCTCGGCTTCGTTGTTCTGCTCGCCCCAGGTCATGGTGCCGAGGCACACCTCGGAGACGTTCATGTCGGTCCCGGGAAGCATTCGATATCGCAAGGGGGCCTCCAGTCGAGAGCAAAACCATAGCGTAGCGGAAAGGCGCAGCTGTGGCTGCGACGAATGACCAGGGTCGAGATCGGCCCCGGGCACATGCCAGTGCTCCGCGCGATTCGAGTACGGATACCATTCGCCGTTCCGTATCCTCCAAAGCACCCTGACGACTGCTCCATGGCCACCGACTCGCGCCTACCCGATTTCCGCATGCTGACCCCTGCGCATCGATCGACGGCTCGGCCATGGCTTCGACGCGGATCACAGTTCGAACGGGACTATCATGGCTGAGGGCCTGCGCCGTCGATCGCGCGAGGCTCGGTTCGAAAGATCGAAGCCAACGAGACCCGGAGGAGAAGACATGGCCAAGAAGGACGGTGACGGCATCTACAAGATCGTGGAAGTGGTGGGTACCAGCAAGAAGTCCTGGGAGGACGCGGCCAGCAACGCCGTCGCCACTGCGGCCAAGACGCTGCGCGACCTGCGCATCGCCGAAGTCATGAAGCTCGACATGAAGGTCGAGGACGGCAAGGTGGTCGCGTACCGCGCCCGCGTCTCGCTTTCGTTCAAGTACGAAGGCTGATCGGGCGGGAGCGCTTCCGACGGCGGCCCATCGAAGGACAGCCGCTGATTTGCCGGAAGTAGTGGTCGAGCGGCAGCTTCGTGGACGGCGCTGCCACCGCGGGCCATTACCCATGCGTCGATTCCCGGCCGCTTGCGAGCGGCTGGGCAGGAACGAATGACGGCTCCTCCCGCACGGAAGTCCGGCAACGCGCGCGAAGGACTCCCGCCGGAACGGAATGCTCATCGGCTGCGGCGTTTCTTGATCCCCTGGCGCAGTTCGAAGTCGAGAACGCTCCGGAGCGTATAGGCGAGATCATCCAGGCGGTGCAGGTACTGATGCACAGTCCGCTCATCGTCCGGAAGGTCAAGGGGCGGTCAACGCGAATTGGTCATCGGGCCGGACGCGCGCGGCTTCGTCGCACTCCATCGCTTCATACCGATGCCGACACACTCTTCGTATCGGCGGTGCGAAGTCAGCGCGAGGCCGGGTACACGCGCGAACGGTCACCTGCACGTGGCACTCCGAGTTTGAGGTCAGGCCTGATCCATGCTCGACCACCCGTGCGTGCAATCCGGACTGTAGGGGGCCCGATTCGAATCGGCCGGGGCCGGGAAGTGGAGCGTTTGTTCGCTCAGCGCAGATTCGAGTCGTTCTACGTCGGGTTCGTTTACTGCGGGCTGGAAAGGTTGTTAGATTTCTCAACTACCACTCATTTATTAACAGTAGGTTATCGTGTTTGGTATAGAGATTGCGACGCGAAGATCCGGATCGGCAGGGAATGCCCTGCTCTGAAGGAGATAACGAATGGCACCAGTTTTCCGCATTTTGATTGCACTACTCACCGGCGTGATTGCGCACGCCGCGAGCGCAGCACCGATTGTGCTGTCCGGCACGATCCGGGACTTTTGTGCGCCGGGCATCGCAGGCGTCTGCTCGCAGTTGTCGGATTTCGAAGGCGCCGTGCCTGGCGTCGTCGGCAACATGACCGGCACCACTCTTTCCGGCGGGCTGCCGACTCCTGGTCCGAACGTCGTGGCGGGTGCATCTTCCGCTGCAAATTTTGCGCAATGGTTCGTCGATACGCCGGGTGTGAACACGAGCAAGGCTTTTTCACTCGCGATGAACGAAACCTCACCGGGGACCTACTGGTACTCCAACAGCAGTTTCTTTCCCATCGACGGCCAGCTGTTCGGCGACCAGGGACGCTTGCACAACTACGATTTCACGCTGCATCTCCAAGGCCTCCTGTCTTTTACCGATCCGACGGCCGTGGCCGATTCGATCTTCACCTTCTACGGCGATGACGATCTCTGGGTGTTCGTGGACGGCAAGCGGGTGATCGATCTGGGTGGCGTGCATGGCGTCGCAGGCGCTGCGTTCAGTGAAGAAACGCTCAAGTACCTCGGTCTGATAGCCGGGCGCTCGTACAGCCTCGACATCTTCTTTGCCGAGCGGCACGTCACGGAGTCGAATTTCACCATCGTCACGACGTTCGCCCTCGCTCCGTCGGCGAGCGCCGTTCCGGAGCCCGGTGCACTGGCACTTGTTGCAGCCGTCGCCGGCGCCGGAGTACTGGTTCGCCGGGTTCGCCGCCGGAAGTCCTGAGTATCGGCAAGGCTCGGCCGCCCCTCGCGTTGCGATCGCTGACGGGCTGGCCGATGGCTCCGGGCCGGCCGATCGGTCAGTCCAACGAGGCGCCGGACTCCCTGACGATCTTCGCCCACTTCGGCAGGTCGTCGCGGATCAGCGCAGAGAATTGCCCCGGGTCGCCTTTGAGAATGTCGCAGCCTTGCGCGGCGAGTTTGTCCCGGACGTCCTTCGAGTCCAGTGCCTGTTGAACGGCGGCGTGCAACTGCGCAACGATGGCCCTGGGTGTACCGGCCGGCGCAAGGAGCCCATACCACGGCGTTGCGCCGAAGCCTTTGAGTGTCTCGCCGACGGTGGGTGTGTCGGGCAAGGCAGCCACCCGCTGTTCATTGGCCACACCCAGCACCTTCAGCTTGCCCGTCTGCACCAGCGCGAGCGATACGGGTACGCTCAGCACGGCGAGCGGGACCTGACCGCCCACCACTTCCGTGGCTGCCGCCGCCGCGGCCTTGTAGGGCACGTGCACAAGATCGATGCCGGCGGCCTTGTTCAGCATCTCGCCGATCAGGTGGTTCATCGTCCCGTGACCGGCGGACCCGAACATGATCCTGCCGGGCGATGCCTTGGCCAGCGTGATCAGTTCCTTGATCGAGTTGGCCGGAAAGCCCGGATTGGCCGCGATCAGATAGCCTGCCGTGGCGACGAGCGCGATGGGTTCGAAGTCCTTCACCGGGTCGAATCCGGGTGAGCGGTACAGCGCGGGGTTGATGACCAGCATGCTGTTGGCGGTGAGCAACAGCGTGTAACCGTCCGGACGGGCCTTGGCCACCAGCGACGCCCCGATATTGCCGCCCGCGCCCGGCCGGTTGTCGACGAGGAACTGGCGGTTCATCAGCGTCGACAATTTCTGGGCGATCACGCGAGCGATCGCGTCGTTCGCGCCACCCGCCGCCTGCGGCACGATCACCGTCACCGTGTGGCCCGGGTACTTGTCGTCTGCGTGCGCGACGAAGACCGACAACACGATCAGCCAAAACGCCAGCACCACTCGACGCTTCATCATTGCTCTTCAAGAGCAGTCGGCACTGCCCGATCGCTCGTTCGATATGCGTCAGCCATGCTGCCGGCGAGGCCCAGGGTCCGCAGCGCCCTCAGGCACGAGACGCATTGCCATCCCGTCCCGTCACTTGTGGCACATTCGCCAGCAGTTTCATGAGAACGGCATGATCCACCGGCTTCACCATGTGGTGATCGAATCCGGCCTCGCGCGTCCGCTGTCGGTCCTCTTCCTGGCCCCATCCGGTCTGGGCGACGATGAAAATGGTGTCGCCGCCCGGCTGTCGGCGGATGCGACGGCACGTCTCGTAGCCGTCCGGCTCCGGCAAGCCGATATCGAGCAGGATCACATGCGGACGAAACGCCGCTGCCGAGGTCACGGCTTCCTTTCCGTCATAGGCCGTGCGGGTGTCATTGCCCATGATGCTCAACATCAGCGACAGACTGCCGGCGCTGTCGTGATTGTCGTCCACGACCAGGATGCGAAGGTCGGCCGCCGGATGGCCCTGTGCCGGTTGCCGATCGGCGAGCGATGCAGGCGCCGCGACCGCCAACGGAATTCGCACGATGAATTCCGCGCCCTTCCCCGCCCCTTCGCTCTTGGCCTCGATGCATGCACCGTGCATCTGGAGGAGGCGCTTCACCAGCGAGAGCCCGATCCCCAGCCCGCCGCGCGGGCGCCCGAGCGAGAGATCCCCCTGGGAGAAAGCCTCGAAAATGCGGGACAACTGGTCGGCGGCGACGCCGATTCCGGTGTCCCGCACCGACACAACCACGTCGCTTCCCTGGCGCTGAACACTCAGCCGGATGTGTCCGTTGTGCTCGCTGTACTGGGCGGCGTTGTTCAGCAGGTTCATGAAGACCTGGGCCAGCCGCGTCAGAGCGTCGGCCCGCCGACGCTCTTCTTCATAGGCCCGGGCATTCGCGACCGTGGCAGCCACGTGACCTGCAAGCAGACCCAGGAACCCGCGATACTCGTCGTTCAATACGAGCCGAGGACTGATCCCGGCCACGACGAATCCGGCGAGCTGGGACTGGCCTGGCTTGGCCAGCGGCAGGACCAGCGCCTCTCGGGGGGTCTCGGGCCACGCTCCCCCGGCGAGGGTTCCGAAACGGGCCTTCAGTTCCGTGACGGTTTCGGCATGGCCTGATGTCAACACCGAACGCAGCGGCCAGCCGGTCGGGTCGCCGCCTGAGCCGGCCAGGTCGATGCGGTGGGGCGCGGCGGACGATCCCTCCGGCAGGCCCGTGGCACCAGCCAGTCGAGCGGTTTCGCCATCGAGCAGGTAGATGAGGACCAAGGGAAGGTCGCGGTCGTTACCTGCCAGGGTCCGCGTTGCGATGTCGCAGGCCTCTTCGGTGGACTTGACCTCGTCTGTCGCCCGGGCGGCCAGTTCGCGAAGGGTGCGCAACCGTCGCTCGCCGATGGTCCGTTCGGTGTCTTCGGTGACCACGCAGAGCACACCGCCGATGCCGCCGGCATCGTCGGGAATGGGACTATAGGAAAACGTGTGGTAGGTCTCCTCCGGGAATCCTCGCCGGTTGAGGAACAGCAGCAACCCCTCGTCCCACGTGGCCTGCCCGGTGCGAACCACGTTCTCGGCACGGGGGCCGACGTCGTCCCAGATTTCCGACCAGACCTCGCGAGCGGGCCGGCCGAGCGCCCACGGATGCTTGGGCCCCAGAGTCATACGGGCGTATGCGTCGTTGTAGAAGAAGATCAAGTCCGGTCCCCAGCCCAGCCACATCGCGTAGCGCGAGTCCAGCATGATGCGGACGGCGATCCTCAGGCTCTGCGGCCAGGCCTCGATCGGGCCGAGGGGCGTGCCGGACCAGTCGAAGTCGCGGGTGCGCTCGCCCATCTCGCCGGAACCGGCGAGCAGGACGAGAGAGTGGCTGTCGGCGTTTTGATGGGAAGGCCGGCTCATCGGGGTGGCTTTTCTTTCATTCGACCGACTCATCTGCGTCGCGCATCTCGCGCCGGCGCGAGCGGCCTCGAATGCGCGTCGCTGACGACGTCATTACGCGGCTCCAACGCGCAGAGCCCGACAGGTTATCCGTCCCGGCCCGGCGTCGCAACAACCCATGGGCGAGCGCCGGCCGGATCCGAAATCCGCTTTCCGGCCTGCTCGCCCGGCGAGTGAGCCTGCGTCAATCGCCACGAGGCTCGTACCGTTGTGCGCTGTCGAGGTCAGCGCGTGGACGGACCGCAGGGGGTCGATGCTACGGACTACGCAGAGGCACGCCATGCTGCCCCGAACCGGTAGCGGCGACTGCCAGTATATTGGCGAGCACAAGAACGATCCGACACGGGAAAGAGACCATGCAGCGCATGACGGGCGGCCGGGCGGTCGCGATGGCACCGAAGGCCGAAGGCATCGATCACGTGTTCGGCATCGTCGGCACGCACGATTGTCCGTTGTTCGATGGAGTCTTCGGCGACCACGCATTCAAGGTGGTGACGGTGCGTCACGAACAAGGTGCTTCACTCATGGCAGCCGGCTATGCGCGCGCGTCCGGAAAGATCGCCGCCTGCTTCGTGGTGCCGGGCCCCGGCCTCACCAATGCGCTCACCGGCATGGGCATGGCCTATTCGGAATCGGCCCCCATGCTGGTGTTCGCCGGGCAGAACACGCTCCCCCAGCTCGCCCAGCTCGAGCGCGAAGGCGGATATTTCCATGAGCTGGCCAACTCCTGGGGGTGGCCGGCTCGGTGTGCGGCAAGCCACCCGCGTGGCAACCCCTGACGATGTTCCGAAAGTCATCCGTGAAGCGCTGCGCAACATGCGCTGCGGGCGTCCGCGACCGTCGTACATCGAGACGCCGCTCGATGTCCAAAGCGGCGAAACGGATGTCGCCCCGTTGCCACCCGAGCGATACAGCCGGCCGGCCGGTGATCCGGCGAGCGTCGACCGCGCGGCCGAGGCACGCGAGTCGGCGAAGCGCCCGTTCATTTTCGCCGGCGGCGGAGTGGAAAGTGCACAAGCCAGCCGATCACTCGCGCGCGTAGCGGAGTCGCTCGGCGCGCCGGTGGTGACCAGCGTGTTCGGCAGAGGCGCGATCTCCGATCGGCATCCGCTCGCGGCGGGCGACGCTCGCGGCGGGCGACGCTCGCGGCGGGCGACGGCTGGGGCCGCTACAACCTGTACGACGAGCTGATCACGCAAGCGGATCTCGCGCTGGTCGTCGGGTCGCGCATCGACGTGGTCTCCGACTGGAATCTCGGCGCGCGCTTTCCGCAGCGTATCGTGCAGGTGGACATCGATCCGCTGGTCATCGGACAACGCCGGCCGGTGGATGTAGGCATCGTCGGCGACGCCGCCCTGGTGCTCGATGCGCTCGCTGACCAATCGGACAACGGTCCGGCGCGTGCGTCCTGGTTCGACGTTGCCGACTTCCGGCGGCGCAAGCGCGCGGTGCTGGCAGGGCGCGCCGGTCCGGTGCTGAGCGTCATCGAAGATCTGCGCGCCGCGCTACCGGACGACACGATCTTCGTGGACGACCTGACGCTGGTGGGCTATTGGATGCCGCTGATGATGGACACCCATCAGCCGCGCACGCTGATCCATCCCGGTACGTACGGAACGCTCGGCTACGCGCTGCCGGCCGCGATCGGTGCGAAGCTCGCTTGTCCGACGCAGCCGGTGGTGGCGATCTGCGGCGACGGCGGTTTCCTGTTCACATTGCAGGAACGGGCCACCGCCATTGCCCAGAATCTGGACCTGATTGTGCTGGTATTCAACGACAATGAATTCAGCGCGATTCGCCAGTATCAGGAGCGTGTCTTCCAGGGCCGCCGTATCGGTGCGGCGCTCGAGAATCCGGACTTCGTGAAGCTGGGGGACGCGTTCGGTGCGAAGAGCGTGCGAGTGGAAGCGAAGGATCTTGGCGCTGCGGTACGGCACGCTCATGCCGCGGGAGGGTTGTGGTTGATCGAGATTCCGTTTGCGCCGAAGGGGACGGTGGAGATGGTGCCGTGGATGCCTTGAGGGTGATGACCGTGGGATGGAAGCGTGTGCATCGACTCGTGCGTTTCACGAGGAGCTTGATGGCAAGGCATGCATGAATGGATGAATGAATGAATGAATGCCAATGCATTTAACCAAGCCTGACCCTTGCACCTGCTTGCACCAGACCCTTTCACCACTTTCATCATGACCCTTTCAGCATGACCCTTCCACCCAGCACGTCGCAACGGGGGCCTCTTCCAACGGCACTACAACGACCGCAGGAGAACGGTCTTGGGCTTGGTCGGGAGAGTCTTGATCTCGGTTCCCGCTGCCTTCTCCGCCATGCGAACGTCGTAGAGCGCTTGCAGGTTCATCCAGAACTGCGGGCTCGACCCGAACCAGTGCGCGAGACGAAGGGCGGTATCACCGGTGACGGCGCGCTTGCCGTTGAGATATGGCTGATGCGGTTCGCGGGCACGCGAGTCTGCCGCGACAACTCGGTCGGACTAATGCCGAGTTCATCGAGTTCTTCGGCGAGTATTTCGCCGGGGTGGATCGGTGTGCGGGCCATGGTCGTGTTCCTTTCAGTGGTAGTCCACGATCTCGACGTTAGAAGGACCGCTAGCCCCTCGGGCCACGCGAAGCATATCCGCCACTGCGTGTTGATGCGTATGGTGTATTGGCCCTTTCGGTCGCCGCGTTTTTTCACAGACGAAGCCCGGGAAGCGAAAAAAAACGGCACCCGGAGGTGCCGCAATTTGAGCTTGAAAGCTATCAGGTCGATTTGCGGCGGCGTACTGCTGCAAGACCAAGCAAAGCTGCTCCGAACAATGCAATGGATGACGGCTCCGGAACCGCACTGACACCGACATTCGCGAAGGTCCGAAACGTGAGGTCGTAAGTGGCATAGGCAGTGGCGCTGTTTGCAAACAACGCATTTCCATTGGCATAGGCCCCGAAGTTCGAATACTCGATTACTGCGGGATTCCCGTTCGCATCGATGCCCTGCGAACTTGTGGCAACGAGATACAGGGGCTCGCCGGCTGTTACGGCGGCTGGCGCCCAGAACACGTCGAGCCAACCACCAATTGATACAGAGCCGGACGAACCGCTGGCAATCAGACCCGATGGAGCAACACCGCCGCCATAGTTCGTGTAGATCGACAGCGTCAAGCTCTGGCTCGCGGCACTGCCGTAAGTCAAGAAACTGCCAAGGAACACGCCGGCCCCTGAGATATTCGAGGCACTCTGCTTGAAGGATTGACCACAATTGTTCTGGACGTAGCAGAATCCAGCCTGATCGGTGGGATTGTTCTGATCCAGAACCGGGAAAGCGAACGCTCCGCCAGCAGCGGCCAACAGGCCTGCCGCAAGGACGAGGGAAATGGTTTTGTGCATATGGGGTACCAGACAAGATGAGGGATACGCCGATGCATCGAACGATCGGCTCTAATCCTGACATCAAGCACAATCCGCACCACCACTTTTTGTTCTTTAAGATCAATCTATTAATATTAATGTTCAGATACCGAAATCTAACACTGTAAGGTCTCCCGCGCGGGCAGCTCCAGGGATCGCAATGGCTTGGCTCCTATCGCCGGACCCACTCGGCATCAATCCAGTTCGACCCAGACCGGCGCATGGTCGCTCGCACCTTCGATCCCGCGAACCTGTTTGTCGACGCCCGCGTCGACCAGCTTCTTCTTCAATGGTTTGCTAAGCAGAAGATGGTCGATGCGCAGACCCGCGTTGCGCGCCCAGCGATTTCGTCGATAGTCCCAGAAGGTGAAGTCGGGCTTCGCCGGATGCGCCTTGCGCAATGCATCGGTCCAGCCCTGATCGAGCAGCCGGCGGTAGGCTTCCCGCGGCTCCGGCTGCAACAGGGCGTTGTCGAGCCAGGTCTCGGGCGAGTAGATGTCGGCGTCGGTGGGAACAACGTTGTAGTCGCCGCAGAGAACGACCGGATGATCCGTCTTCCGAAGTTCCGCCGCGCGGGCGATGAGGCGCTCGAACCAGGCGAGCTTGTAGTCGAACTTCGGCCCCGGCCAGGGATTGCCATTGGGCAGGTACAGGGAAGTCACGATGATGCCTTCGACAGCCGCTTCCAGGTACCGGGCCTGTACGTCCTTTGCGTCACCCGGCAACGAGCGCCGCACGGGCACCGGGTCTGAGCCGCGCGCGAGCAGCGCGACACCATTGAAGGTCTTTTGTCCGACCACCATTGCGCCATAGCCCGCCGTCTCGAGCTCGGCTCTCGGAAACTCCGATTCGGTCGACTTGAGTTCCTGAAGAGCGACTACGTCCGGCTTGGTCGCGTCCAGCCATGCCAACAACAACGGCAAACGCGAATTGATGTTGTTGATATTCCAGGTGGCGATCCTCATCTGCGCAGGATAAGCCTCGGACGATGCGCGAGCCCGGCCGCCACTCGAGGCTTGAATCCGCGACGACTCAACTGCCCTTGCTGCGCGCCTTGGGTGCCTTGAAACCCAACGTCTTCATCGCGGCGGTCAGGGTCTGCTTCTTCTTCCAGTATCCGGCCCAGGGATCTGCAGTCTGAAACGACAGATGCTCTCGCGCGGTCGCGACCGTCCAATGCGCGCCGCTCTCGAGCCCCGGCAATGCGTCCCATGCCAGCGGCATCGATACACCCAGCCCCGCCCGCGCCCGCGCCGAGAACGCGGCGGCGGTCGTCGCGCCATGCCCGTTACGCAGGTAATCCACGAACAGCTTGCCGACGCGATTCGACGCACCGCTCCTGGCGACGAACCTGGAGGGGATCACGCGGGCCAGGTATTGCACGATGGCCCGGGAGAAGTCCTTCACCGTGCCGTAGTCGAGTCTTGGCGTCAGCGGCACGACGACGTGCAGTCCCTTGCCTCCGCTCGTCTTCAGCCAGGCCTCGAGCCCGAGTTCGTGCAAGAGGCCTCCGACCAGGGTTGCGGCCTCTTGAACGTGCTGCCACGCCGTGCCTTCGCCGGGGTCGAGGTCGAAGATCATCCGGTCCGGCGCGTCGATGTTCTTTTCGGTCGAGTTCCAGGTATGGAACTCGACCGTGTTCATCTGCGCCGCGCCGACGAGGGCCTGCGCGGTGCCGACTTCGAGCAGAGCGTCGTGCCCCGGCCAAAGCGCAGGATCCATGTCCTTCAGCCCCGGGATCGCCGTGCGTTCGCCGTGCTTCTGGAAGAAGATCTCGCCCGCCACGCCCGTCGGCGCCCTGACAAGGGAACATGGCCTGCCCTCGAGATGCGGCAGGATGAAGTCGGCCACCGACTCGTAGTAGCGCACCAGGTCGAGCTTTGTCAGTCCCGTGCTCGCGTCGATGACACGATCTCCGTGGGTGACCTTGATGGCCGTCGTCGATGTCTTAGCAGTCGACGACAAGCGTTTTTTGTCCGCTGGCGTCCTGGCGATCTCGAGGCGGATCGACGTCGCGGGCTTGTCGGTACGCATCGAGACGTAGGAAGCGTGGCGGAGCTGGCCGTCCGGAGTCATGCCGGCGTATTCGACTTCGGCCACGATACGAGGTTCGATCCATCGCTCGCTACCGGTTCGACGCCGCGACCATCGTCCCGGCTTTGCAGCGCCCGCGACGAATGGCGCCTGGTCGATTTCGAGCTTGACCAGTTTCTTCTTGAGTTCGGCCGCTTCGACTGCGCTCCAGCCGGTGCCGACGCTGCCCACCGAGACGAGTTCGCCCGTGTCGGCGTACACGCCGAGCAGCAGGCTGCCGATCTGCGGCGATCCGTCGCTTCGGTCGGTATAGCCGCAGACGACGAACTCCTGGCGCAGCTTGAATTTGAGCTTGAGCCAGGTGTCCGACCGCGCCGATGAATAGGGCGCATCGCTGCGCTTGGCCATCACGCCTTCGAGACCCAGCTTGCAAGCCGACTGAAGCACGGCGGCCGCATCTCCCGGGAAGTCGGCACTGAAGCGCACGTGCTCGGTGCCCTTGTCATCGAGAAATGCCTTGAGCAAGCGGCGTCGCTCGATCAGCTCGACCGCTCGCAGATCGTAGCCTTCGAAATACGGCAGGTCGAAGAGAAAGTAGTCGATTCCAGCCGAACTGGTGCCGCGGTCGAACGACTTCTGCAGCGCATTGAAATCGGGCAAGCCGTTCGCGCCGAGCACGACGATCTCTCCGTCGAGCCACGCGGACTTCAATCCCAGGCTTTGAAGCTCGTCGATCAGCCCGGGCATCCTGGCGGACCAGTCGTGGCCACCCCGGGTGATCAGCGTCGCCTTGCCAGCCTTGATTCGACACATCAACCGGTAGCCATCGAACTTGATTTCGTAGAGCCACTGCCCAGCAGCGGGAACGCCGGTGGCGAGGGTGGCGAGCTGCGGCGACATCTTCTCGGGCAACGGACCCTTGATGGCCCCCGGGACGGCGTTGCTCGAGCGCGATGTCTTCGACCGCTTCGATGCCGGTCGGGCGCTGACCTGTGACCCGGACGATGTCGATGGCCCTGGCCGGTGGGAAATCGACGCGGGCTTGGCCAACGGCTTGCCCAGGACACTGTCCGGCAGCGCGGTCACCACGTCGTACTCGGTCCGTGGGCGTGCAAACGCGTCACCTCGCTTCTTGAACAGGATCCAGAGCTGTTGTTTGTCGCCCGGCTTCGCGATCTTCACCAGTTCCCACAGGCCCGCCAGCTTCTGGCCATGAAGCTTGAACAGCAGCTTGCCCTTGGCAAGGCCTTCGGCTGGATCGCCGATCGGTTCCCACCATCCATCGTCCCAGACGATCACGCACCCGGCGCCGTACTGCTTCGCAGGAATGGTGCCCTCGAACGACGCATAGCTGAGCGGGTGGTCTTCGACGCGGACGGCGATCCGCTTGTCCGCCGGGTCGTAGCTCGGGCCTTTCGGCACCGCCCAGGAGACGAGCACGCCACCGTGTTCGAGACGGAAGTCGTAGTGAAGACGACTGGCCGCGTGTTTCTGCACAACGAACGTCCGGTGGCTCCCGGTCGAAGCGTGTTCCCCGCGCGGCTCCGCCGTCTGGGCGAAGTCGCGCATCTGCCGATATTTCGCGAGCGGGTTGGGGGTCTGTGGATCAGGCATTGGTGCAACGTAGCGGCGCGATGCAGTGACGCCCAGCGGAGGAAAGCGCGCGCGCGTGTCGGACCCGTCCTTCAACGAAACCGCAACTGCGCGCGTCAGAGCCCACGGGTGATGGACGAAACCCAAACGGAAAACACATCCAGCATCGCCGACATGACCTGGGTATCGGTCCGGCCGCTGCGCATGCGCACATGAAACGCGTGGTCGGCATCTTCGAACAGCGACAGCGTCGCACGCGTTCCCAGGCGCTCGACCACGGCACGCAGCAGGTCGACATCGGCGAGCTCGTCGCGCGTGCCCTGAAGAAAGAGCATGGGAATGTCCACCCGGGACAGGTGCTCGGCGCGATCGTCGGACGGCTTGCCTGCCGGGTGGAGCGGAAAGCCCACGAAGGCCAGACCGGCCACACGGGGCAACGGGTTGTCCGCCTGCGCTTGCGACGTCATGCGCGCGCCGAACGACTTGCCGCCCGCGATCAGTGGTATCCCGGGACAGCGCCGGTCTGCATCGGCGACCGCCGCACGTACCGCCTCGTGCGCGACCGCGGGGGTGTCCGGCCGCTTCGAGCCGCGCTCCATGAAAGGGAACTGATAGCGCAACGTAGCGATCTGCCGGGCGGCCAGCCCGTCGGCGAACGCCGACATGAACGCATGCGCCATCCCTGCGCCGGCGCCATGCGCGAAAACGAAGCACGCTGTCGCGGCAGGCGGAACCAGCAGCAAACCGCTGACGGATTGCGGGCCCTCCTCCATCGACAGGGTGATCGGCTTGGGGCTTGCGCGGCTCATTCCCAGGATTGTAAGGGTGCTGCCCGGCGGGTCATGGGGGCATGCCGTGGGAAATTTCTTGTTGCCGCGGCTACGCAGGAAGTAGGATTGAGCACCCTTTCGGAAGGAGTCTTTCATGGCCGCACGTTCCCTTGCCACGCTGACCCTGAGTTTCGGTCTGGTCTCGATACCGGTGCGGCTCTACTCCGCCACCGAAAGTTCCGGGACGGTCAAGTTCAATCTGCTGGCGCCGGATGGCTCGCGGCTCAAGCAGCAGTACGTCTCGGAGAAAGACCAGAAGGTCGTGCAGCGCACCGAAATGGTCAAGGGTTACGAGTTCGAAAAAGACAAGTTCGTGCTCTTCACGGCCGAGGAACTCGAGGCCCTCGAGGAAGACAGCAGCCACGCGATCGAGATCGTGGCCTTCATTCCGGAAAAGGCGGTCGACCCGATCTACTACGACAAGGCTTACCTGCTGGCACCGGACAAGCGCGGCGGCAAGCCGTATGCGCTGCTGATGGAAGCCATGCGAAAGTCGGGCCGGTGTGCGCTCGCGAAGTGGGCCTGGAAATCCAAGCAATACGTGGTGCAGGTACGTTCCGTCGAAGACGGTCTGGTGCTGCAGCAACTCCTCTATGCCGACGAGGTGAGGTCACTCAAAGACCTGGACATCGAGAAGGTGGCTGTCACGGGTGGCGAGTTGCAGCTTGCGCTGCAACTGATCGAGCAGATCTCCGAAGACGGCTATGACCCCGCGCAATTCGAGGACTCCGAAAAGAAACGGATCCTCGCGGCGATCGACGCGAAGATCGCCGGCAACAATGTCGTCGCCTCGGCGCACAGCGAGGAAACGGCAACCGGGCAAGTGATCGATCTCATGGACGCGCTGCGCGCGAGCTTGAGCAAGAAGGCCGGTGAACCTCGAACCGGAGTCAGGGGCTCCGCAAAGGCTGCGCCGACGACCGTAACGGCCCTGCCCGTGGCCAAGGATCGCAAGGGGGTGAAACGCGCGCCCAAGGCCGAGGAATCGGCGGCGGCGCCGGGGACGGCAACCAGGGCCCGCGCGAAGAAGTGACTTCCAACGCGCAGTCCACCTTCACGCTTCGCGCCACGCAGGAGAAACTGGGTCTGTCGCGGAGCGTGCTGAGCGGACTGATCGGTGCCGGGTTCGTGACCCCGAGCCGCGGGGCACGCAGGGAATTTCGCTTCTCGTTCCAGGACCTCATGCTGCTACGGACAGCCTACGCGCTGCAGCAGTCCAGGATTCCGCCGAAAGAGATCCTGCGCTCGCTCGCCAGGCTCAAATCGACTTTGCCCTCGGAGCTTCCGTTGACCGGGCTGCGTATCACCGCCGTCGGCGCGGATGTCGCGGTGCGCGATCGGAGCGGTACGCTGGCGGCGACTTCGGGACAGTTGCTGATGGACTTCGAGGTCTCGGCGGTCGGGGGCAGCGTCGCCTTCATGGACCGTCCGGACGCCGGCAGTGCGCCCGATGCGAACGCGTTGTTCAAGCGCGGCGAAGCGCTCGAGGCGGAGGATCCGGCGGCCGCGGAAGCAGCGTACCGGCAGGCGCTCGCACTGGCACCTGATTTGGCTGACGCTTACCTCAACCTCGGCGCGATCTTGTGCGAATCCGATCGATGCGATGCGGCGGTAGAGCTCTACGACGAAGCCATCCTGCGCTGCCCGGGATCGGCGCTGATCCGGTTCAATCGGGCAATCGCGCTCGAGAATGAGGCGCGGATCGAGGACGCGGTGGCCAGCTACGAGCAATGCCTTGATTTGGACCCGACCCTTGCGGATGCGCATTTCAACATTGGCAGGCTGCAAGAGAAGCTGGGCAACGCCCGGGGTGCGTTGCGGCATTTCAATGCGTACCGGCGATTGCAGCGGTAGCCGCGCGTGTTGCCGAGGCGCCCAGACCGACCTGGCCCGTTGGCTTTGGCAAAGACCAGAGGCTTGATGAAACGCATTCACCAAAAACTGTCCGCCGTCGTGCTGATACTGGGTCTGCTGTTCTCGCAGTGGGCCGTCGCGACGTACGTGTGCGCGATGCCGGCCTCGAGCGATCTGCCGATGTCCGTCGAAACGGCTGACATGAGAAGCATGGATTGCGGCAATAAAGCCGAGGACCGTTCGATGCTGTGCGTCAAGCACTGCGAGGACGCGCAGACAAATACCCAGACCCAGCCCTCGTCGGCGGACCTCTGGCTCATCGCCGCGCCGCTGTTTCTGTTGCGGGTCGTCGCTCACGGCGAGGCGGATCCCCGGTTCGCGTCATCACCGTCTCTGTCCCCACGACAGACGTCCCCGCCGCCACTGCTGCTGAGCCGGCGCTTCCGCATCTAGGAGCTTCCTCCCTTCCTGCCCGCGTCCAACTGGACCGCGGGCAAAGGTGCTTTTGCTTTCAAGGCAACGGAGGACTCCATGATGTACGCCATTTTTCTCGCCCTCACCTCTCGCGCCCGCATCTCGATCGCGGCGCGAAGAATCGCTGCGACCTGCCTGCTTGCCACGGGTGTTCCCTGGCTATGCGCCGGTGCTGGCATAGCCCGATCCGAGTCACCGCTACCCTTTGCAGAGGCCTTGCGCATCGGGGAACAACGTTCCGCGCAGCTCGTCGCGTCCGAGCGTTCCATCGACGCCGCGCGCGAGCGGGCGGTCGCCGGCGCTCAGCTACCCGATCCGGTTCTCAGGGCGGGTGTGGACAACCTGCCCATCAACGGCGCGGACCAGTTCAGCCTCACCCGGGACTTCATGACGATGCGTCGCATCGGCGTCGTGCAGGAGTTGACCGGATCGGAGAAGCGCAAGCTGCGTCGCCTGCGCGGCGAACGCGCGGTCGAGCGCGAACAGGCACTGAAGAACGCTGCGACGGCCAGATTGCGCCAGGAGCTCGCCGCGGCCTGGCTCGAACGGTACTTCGCTATGCAGACCTCGCAGCTGCAAGCTTCACTGCTGGGCGAAGTCAATCTTCAGATCCAGACGCTCGAATCTGGAATCCGGTCCGGCCGGACATCGGCAGCCGAGCTTCGCGCCACCCAGATGGTGGCTCTGCAAACGGAAGACCAGCTCGCCTCTTCGCGGCAGCAGGAACGCGCTGCCACGCAGTTGCTGCGACGCTGGCTGGGAGACGATGCGATGCGCCTGCCTGAGAGTCCGCCGGATACGGAAGTGCTGCCTGCGGGAACGCCGGAGGACCTGGCGCGACTCACCCACCACGCGGAGCTCGCAGTGGCGATCAAGGACGAGGCACTCGCGCAATCCGAAGTCCGACTCGCCCAGCGTTCCAAGACAGCCGACTGGACGTTCGAGGTCGCCTATCAACAGCGCGGGTCGGCGTACTCGGACATGGTTTCTTTCGGAGTGAGCATTCCGCTGCCGCTGTTTGCCAGGGATCGCCAGGACCGCGACATCCTAGCAAGCCAGGCCGGACTCGCGCAGGCACAAGCGACACGACAGGACATCGAGCGACTGCATCGCGCCGAACTTCAATCCGTGCTCGAGGATTGGCAAAGTCTCAACCGGCGGATCGCCACGCTGCGCACCGCGCTGCTGCCGTTGGCCAGGGACCGCATCGAACTCACGCTCGCTTCCTACCGCAGCGGCACGGCCACGCTGGCCCAGGTGCTGGAAGCCCGACGCGCCGAGGTCGACGCCCGGCAGCAGGTGCTCTCGTTGCGGCGCGAAGGGGCGCGCCGTTGGGCAAAGCTAAACTTTCAGATCGTGGATGCCCCCGGGTCTGCGAATCATGAGGGAGACGGCAAATGAAGCCCGCTCGCCTGATTCCCGGCGCATTCGTGGTTGCGGGTCTCGTCGCGGCGGCCGGTGCCGGTTACCGGCTCGGTCAAGAGAGGTCGCCGGATTCGTCATCCGGTGCGACGGCGCATTCCGCGCCCGACGGAACCGCATCATCGAAGATCGATCCAAAGACCGGCCGGACAATTCTCTTCTGGCACGACCCGATGGTGCCGGGGACGAAGTTCGACCGCCCCGGCAAGTCTCCCTTCATGGACATGGCGCTCGTTCCGGTCCTCGAGGATGAAGCCGGCGCGCAAGGCGTATCGGTTTCATCGACCGTCACCCAGAACCTGGGCATCCGGACGGCCGTCGCAAGAATGGCGGCCATCGCCACCGGATCCGAAGTCGTCGGCACGGTCGCTGAAAACGAACGCTCCATCCACGCCGTGCAATCGCGCGTCAACGGTTACGTCGAGAAGCTGCACGTCCGGGCCAATCTCGACTCCGTGAGGTCGGGTCAGCCCGTGGCAACGCTGTACGTGCCCGATTGGGTCGCGGCACAGGAAGAGTATCTCGCCCTGCGCCGCCTCGCGGCAGACGCCGGCCTCGTCGATGCTGCCCGCCAGCGCCTCAGACTGTTGTCGATACCGGACGAGATGGTCACTCGGGCCGAAGCAGCAGATGCGCCCCAGTCGCGTTTCACGCTGCGCGCTCCTTCCTCGGGCGTTGTATCGGAACTTGCCGTACGCGAAGGCGCCATGGTCTCACCCGGCATGACCTTGCTGCGCATCGTGGATCTGGGCCGAGTGTGGGTCTACGCGGAAGTGCCGGAAAGCGCGTCCGCCGATGTGGTCCCCGGAACCCTGGCAGAAGTCCGAATCGCAGCCTATCCCGCTCGGATGCTAAAGGGCAGCGTTGCGGCCGTGCTGCCGCAACTCTCTGCCGGCACGCGGACTCTGCGCGCACGCATCGAGCTGGCGAACCCTGGTGAACTGTTGAAGCCCGGCATGTTCGTGTCCGTCCGTCTGTCACCGAAATTCGGCGGCATCGATACCGTCGTCGTTCCGCAGGAAGCGGTCATTCCCACGGGCAAACGCAGCGTGGTCATCGTCAAGGACGATCAGGGTCGGTTCAGTCCGGTGGAAGTCGAAACCGGAAGCGAAACCGGTACGGAGATCGAGATCCGCAAGGGCATTTCCGCGGGCCAGACGGTCGTCGTCTCGGGACAGTTCCTGCTCGATTCCGAGGCCAGCCTCAAGTCCGCGTTGCCGAGGCTGAATGCCGGCGGGAAGCCCGACAGTGCTCCGACCCACGATGGCGAAGGAACGGTCGAAGCCATCGCCGAGAAAGAACTGACACTCGCCCACGGTCCGATCCCCAGTCTGAAATGGTCGGAGATGACCATGCCGTTCCGCGCTCCCGAGGGTGCCATTCCCGCCGGCCTGAAGGTGGGCGATCACGTGAAGTTCACGCTCGTCAAGGCGCCGGACGGCGTGCTGGAGCTGACCCGAGTGCAAGTCACGCACGCCTCCGGAGGCAAGCCATGATTGCGCGCCTCATTCGCTGGTCCATCGGCAACCGCGTGCTGGTCCTCCTCGGAGCGACCGGTCTTGCCGGGTGGGGCCTCTGGGCACTGCTGCACACGCCGCTCGACGCCCTGCCCGACCTCTCGGACGTGCAGGTGATCGTGCGCGTCCAATACCCTGGTCAGGCGCCGCAGATCATCGAGAACCAGGTCACCTACCCGCTCACGACCACGATGATGTCGGTGCCGGGAGCGAAGACCGTGCGCGGCTTTTCTTTCTTCGGCGATGCATTCGTCTACGTGTTGTTCGAGGACGGCACCGACCCTTACTGGGCGCGCTCGCGGGTGCTCGAGTATCTGAGCCTGGTGCAGTCACGGCTGCCACCCGGCGCCAGGGCATCGCTCGGCCCGGACGCCACCGGAGTAGGCTGGATTTACGAGTACGCGCTGGTGGACCGAACCGGCAAGCACGACCTCGGTGAGCTGCGGGCGCTGCAGGACTGGTTTCTCAAGTACGAACTCAAATCCATTCCCGACGTGGCGGAAGTCGCCAGCGTCGGTGGAATGGTTCGCCAGTTCCAGGTCGTGCTGCGACCGGACCAGCTTCTCGCCTACGAGATCCCGCACACCGCCGTCATCGAGGCGATCCGGCGTGGCAACCAGGAAGCGGGCGGGTCCACAGTGGAACTGGGAGAAGCGGAGTACATGGTGCGCGCGCGCGGCTATCTCCGGAGTGTGGACGATATTCGCGGCATTCCGCTGCGCACGACGAAAGACGGTGTCTCCGTGCGGTTGGGCGACGTCGCTCGTGTCCAGATCGGGCCGGAGATGCGCCGCGGCATCGCCGAACTCGACGGCGAGGGCGAAGTTGCAGGCGGTATCATCGTCATGCGCTCCGGCAAGAACGCCCTGGCCACCATCCACGCCGTGCAAGCGAAGCTGGAGCAGTTGAAACGCAGCCTGCCCGAGGGTGTTGATCTGGTCACCACCTACGATCGCTCCGGGCTTATCGAACGTGCGATCGAGAATCTGCGCGGCAAGCTCATGGAGGAGTTCATCGTCGTCGGGCTGGTGTGCCTGGTGTTCCTTTTGCACGTGCGCTCTGCACTGGTCGTGCTGGTTTCATTGCCGCTCGGCGTGCTCGTCTCTTTCATCGTGATGCGCTACCAGGGTGTCAACGCGAACATCATGTCGCTGGGTGGCATCGCCATCGCCATCGGTGCGATGGTGGATGCGGCCATCGTGATGATCGAGAACGTGCACAAGCACCTCGAGGCGGCGCATCGCGCCCACCCGGATCGTCAGCTCGGCAACGACGAGCACTGGTCGATCGTCGCCGCCGCGAGCGAGGAAGTCGGCCCCGCGCTGTTCTTCTCGCTGCTCATCATCACTTTCTCGTTTCTGCCGATATTCGCGCTCGAAGCACAGGAAGGGCGACTGTTCGCGCCGCTTGCCTTCACCAAGACCTACGCGATGGCGGCGGCCGCCGGGCTTGCGGTCACCTTGGTCCCGGTGCTCATGGGCTACATGATTCGCGGGCGTATTCCGAGCGAACACCGCAATCCGATAAACCGTCTGCTGATCCGGCTCTACGAACCGATCCTGAACGCGGCTTTGCGATTTCCCTGGTCGACGATCGCTCTGGCTGGGTTGACGCTGGCCGCCACGGCGTATCCGCTGTCGCGACTGGGTGCAGAGTTCATGCCTCCCCTCGACGAAGGCGACCTGCTCTACATGCCCTCGGCATTGCCCGGCATCTCGGCAGCGAAAGTGGCGGAGCTTCTGCAACAGACCGATCGTCTCATCAAGACCGTACCCGAAGTGGCTTCCGTGTTCGGCAAAGCCGGGCGCGCGGATACGGCCACCGACCCGGCGCCGTTGGAGATGTTCGAGACGACGGTGCGCTTAAAACCGCGTTCGCAGTGGCGCCCGGGGATGACGCCGGACAAGCTGGTGGATGAGCTCGATCGCGCGGTCAAGGTGCCCGGACTGTCGAACATCTGGGTGCCACCCATCCGCAATCGCATCGACATGCTCGCGACCGGCATCAAGAGCCCGGTGGGCATCAAGGTCGCCGGCCCGGAACTGGCGGAAATAGACCGCCTGACTGCCCAGGTCGAAGAAGCCGTCAAGAACGTGCCCGGCGTGACGTCCGCGCTGGCGGAGCGCCTGACCGGCGGGCGCTACATCGATGTCGACATCGACCGTCGGGCTGCCGCGCGATACGGACTCAACGTCGACGACGTACAGTCCTTCGTGAGCTCCGCCATCGGCGGCGAGAACGTCGGGGAGATGGTGCTGGGGCGCAGCCGATTTCCCATCAACGTGCGCTATCCGCGCGAGTCGCGCGATTCAATCGAGCAGATACGTGCGTTGCCCTTCCTCACCCCGATGGGGGCGCGCATCCGGCTGGGCGACATTGCACGCATCGAGGTTCAGGACGGACCGACGATGCTGCGAAGCGAGAACGCGCGCCTGTCCGGCTGGGTCTATGTGGACTTGCGAGGACGCGACCTGCGCTCTGCGGTGACCGAAATGCAGCAAGCCGTCCTCAAAGGCGTGGTCCTGCCGCCCGGCTATTCCATCTCGTGGGCCGGCCAGTTCGAGTATCTCGAGCGGGCGTCTGCGCGATTGAAGATGGTGGCCCCCTTGACGCTCGGCATAATCTTTTTGTTGCTGTACCTCACCCTGCGCAGCGCGGGCGAGGCCCTCGTGTTGATGACCACGGTGCCGTTCGCGCTGGTCGGCGGCGTCTGGCTGATCTGGGGTCTCGGGCATGCCGTTTCCGTCGCCACGGCCGTCGGTTTTCTGGCCCTGGCGGGAGTGGCGGCCGAGTTCGGCGTGGTGATGCTGATCTACCTCGAGACGGCTTGGGTCCGTCGCTGTGCGTCGGCACAGTCGGACCACAACGCCACGCTGCTGGCGGCGATTCACGAAGGCGCGGTCATGCGCGTTCGCCCCAAGGCAATGACTGTCGCCGTCATTCTCGCCGGTCTGTTGCCCATCATGTGGGGAGAAGGCGCGGGGTCCGAAGTGATGCAGCGCATCGCCGCCCCCATGTTGGGCGGCATGATCTCGGCGCCGCTGCTGTCGATGCTGGTGATCCCGGCGGCGTATCTGCTTATGCACCGTCGGTCTTAGCCGTCGGTCTTAGTGGCACGCAAACAATGCGGGATTCTTCGTGTTCCGGAATCTCTCCAGCAAGTTCGACTGCGCACTCGACGTGCCACCGAAAGCCCTGGCCGAATGAACCATCGCCAAAAGCAGGCGGTCGGTAACCGCTACGTCGAGACGCCCGGCTTTCGCCTGAAGGCCTGATGCCCCCTCGGCGTGATCGTGACAACGCGAGAATCACGCGTGCGCAGTACCCACCCCTCTCGAACATAGAAGTCCAGCAAGGTGGCACCGAGTTCGCCGGCCAGATGCGGGCGGCGTTGGGTCAGGTCGACACAGCCACGCGCGAACGCGCGTCGCCCCTTGTACTCTCGGCTCGAATCGATACCGAGCGCAGACAGTTTTTCGCGTCCGAGCCGCGTGGTCTTGAATTCCTGTCCTTCGGCGACCAGCCACCGCGCCGTCAGCATCGCCCGGCAAACCTCGACCGCCATTTCTCCGGCGAGGTGGTCATAGCAGGTTCTCGCGTGCAGGAACTGACCGGGCATGGCTCGAACGAGCGGCGGATGGCGCGGGACCCTCGGACGGACCGATGCCCCGAACGAGGCCAGACTCTCGATCAGACCGAGCGCCTCGGAGCTCGCGATCCGGAAGTAACGATGGCGCCCTTGCGCTTCGGACTGTAGCAATCCGCCTTCCACCAGCTTCGCGAGATGGGCGCTGGCCGATTGGGCCGAGACGTTGGCCGCGAAAGCCAGTTCGCCAGCCGGGCGGGTCGTGCCGTCGATCAACGTCCAGACAATGGACGCGCGCGCAGGGTCCGCCAGCAAACTTGCGATCCGGGTGATGTCGGGTGCGTCGGTCATGGGTCACCCTAGCATTAAACGTGGCGCCCGATTGCTGTGGAGAATCGGTTCCCAACAGAGGAGCAATGCGAATGAGGGATCGACATGCTGGCGGCGCTTCCATCGAGGCCTGGTTCGCCCGATGCCCGCCGCGCATTCCGGGAACGAGGCCGGGATCTGACGACGATCGATCCCGGCCGCCTTGCGGCGTTCGAGGAAGACAATAATTCAGCGTACTGTGCGCCACCGCACAGTACGATAGGTGCCATCGATTGCCATAATCGACGGGTTGGGGCTGTCAGGACGAGACATCGCGCTATTGCATGGAGCGCATCGGTCAACAATCTACTTTTCCCAAGCTTGCGCTTGCAGGACGAGACAACTGCGCACCATCCGAGTCCAGACGTGGTGCCGCAGTTCTTGCGCGGCGCCCTCCAGCTCCAGGTGCTTAAACGATCCGCGCCGGGGCACCAGAACTGTGAATCGGTCAGATCGGCCGCGGCTTCCGTCACGCATTGGGCTGCGCGGTCGTCGTACTTCGGCCGGCGTGGTCAGCGGCGCTGCGCGTCGGTTCGGACGCCACCAATTCGTGCCGGGGCAATCAGGGCTTGCGCACCAACCGGAACGCCGCGAACGTCGTTATTGCTCTCGTCCGCCGCATCGACGTTTCTTTTCGTTCAAGTATAAGTGCGCCTGGCCGAATACTTCCCTGCAAGAACGCCGCGGAACCTTGGTGTATCGCTCGAGGGCCAAGCGTGCCAATTTGATTCGTCGCCCCCTTCCCCATGCGCGTTCATGGGCCTCCGATTGCAGGACAAGATCGCCGACGCAGTTCGCTCGCGCCATGTTCCCTGACTGGCATGGGCCAGCCATTCCTACATTCACAAAGGAGAGGAAAGCCGCATGAACCTAGCCAATCGCAGTGCTGCTCAGCACCGCAAGCCGTACGAACGAAGTCCTGGAAGTGCGCCGTCGGGGGTGTCACGCATGCACCGCGGCCCGCTTTATGGACTGTTGATTCTGGTCGCGTTCGGCGCCCTCGAGATCGTAGTCGCCTTCTGGGTCGCGCGGCATTTCTTTTAGCGATCGCGCTTCGCCGCGACGACACGTTCACCGCGCCGTTGGCACGCGCTAGCAGGGCGTCGCTGCGTATTGATACCCGGCCGCATCGGAGCATGGATCCACCGGCCGAGAGCTTGGCCCAGAGCGTGTCCACTTCGGCATCGACCCCGGAGGCTCCCACGACTCTCCACTCAGAGAAGCTTCACCGCCACTCGTGAGAGTAAACCGCCGTCGAGCGCCGGACCTACCTACATTGCCGAGAGCAACTGTTCCTTGCGGGCGGCCATCTGGGCGCCGATCGCAATTAGATCGAGCTTCTTGCTGGCCTTGGCCTTGAGGAACATCTCGTTCTGCTCCTCCTTGACGTGGTGTTTGACGTACTCCGAAAGCACCTTGATCTTCGCGTCGAACATTTCTCCGTCTGGCTCGATGTCCTTGACCTGCGCAATCAGGTCTTTGAGCGTCGCGTGTTCGACCCGAGCCTCGGGCTCCAACTGCTTGTCCTTCAGCGCTTGCTTGAAAGCCGGATAGAAGATTTCCTCTTCCAACTGTGCGTGCACCGTCAGTTCCAAGCAAATCCTGGCGACGATCTCCTTCTTCTTGCCCTGGGCCCGCGATGTCGCATATTGCTCGAACAGCGCACTTACCACCTTGTGATCTGCCCTGAGCATTGCCGTCGCTTCCTGTGGTCTCGCCGTGGTGGACTTTCTCGTCGCTTTCTTGGGAGTAGCCATTTTTTGTTCCTTATGATTTGTTCACGTCGACGATTCAGTGCACGAACAGGGCGATCAAGATGATGATCGGGATCGGAATGCCCAGGAAGAGCAGGAGTAGTGAGCGCATCAGGTTCTCCCTTGGTTGATGGGGTAGTCGAAGTCGCGACGACGGCCGCCGAACGTCGCCGCCAAACTGGCCACGAAGGCGCCGATGAGGAGCGAGACAAAGAGCCACAGGGCGGCATAGGCAGACGCCTTGCGTGCCTTGTCGGCGGCATCACGGGCGGCCGTTTCCGCGTCCTTCATCTTGGCTTGCACCTTGGCAAATGTGTCCTTCGCGCGCTTCTCCGCGTCTGCCTGCGGGATACCTGTGCGTTGCGAAATCAATTGACCTACATAGCGCGCGTCTTCCTCAGACATGGAACCCGCGCGAATGTCGTTGGCAAAGATGCGGGTTACTTCGGAGGTCGATGCGCCGGTTGTGGGGTCGACGCCGGAGGACATGGCGGGTGCCGCGGATGGCGTTATCGCGCTGCTCGAGCCTGGATCTTTCCGGAACAGATAGTCGACGAAGTAGCCCGTGCTCATGCCGGACCCAGTCGGATTGGCTGACTCGGTCAGCTGGCCAGCTTCATTGATGGAGATCGCACCGGCCGCGCCTGCGGCCACTGCGGCCGTCGTTGCCGCACCTCCCGCCATCGATGCGCCCGCCTGGGCAGCTCCGCCGATGATGGAGCCGATCGTGGAAGTCAGGACCGCTGCAGTGACCAGCGTCGCAACAGCCCACGCAAGAAAGCCGTGCGCGGTGTCACGGAAGTACACCTCGTCGGTATGCACCGCAGCCCACTTTGTGCGAAGTCGTCCGGCCAGGTAGCCGCCCATGCCGGACGCGGCAATCTGGGTGAAGGTGAGCCACAAGATCGTAGACACACCGATGGTCGCGGCGCTGACGCCCTGATTCGACCACGGCGACACAGACGAGAGACCCAGGCCAGTGCCAAGGATGAGCAGAACAAGTGAAAGCGCAGCCGCTCCCGATGCACCTGCAAGGATCGCGCCCCAGGAGACCCCCGAAGTGTGAACGGCAGGTTCGCCCGCATTGGCATTTCGCAACGTCGGTTCAATGCCGCGCAGATCTGCGGCCAGAGAGGTTGCTGCATTCATGAGAGTCTCCAGTGGTGGGTGTTTTTACTCATCTTCGTCCCTGCAACGGGGACTGGGAGGAACGAGGTCCACTTGCTATCGGACGACGATGCCACGGCTCGAACGTAACCGAGTACGAGGCGACTCTAAACGTAGGCTGTTTTTCTGCATTTGTCCGTGCGCCTGCATACACAAAACGAACTCGTTTGGCGCCAGTCGTCGCGCTCGCTTGTGAATCAAAGCCCACGTTCAAGCTGCACTCGCAGCTGACGCGCCCTTCGCGCAGGCGGCTCCCTCCTACCGCTTGCAGTCACCGGCTCCTATCGTCCATCTGGTGGCATGCGGCAACACCGAGAGCATGAAGTCGGCAAGACCAAGACGGAACCATCGGTGGATTCGGACGAAAGACGGAATCGAACGCAGGCGTGTGTGTTGTTGCGTGTCGCCATGGTTGGATCCTGCCGTCCTGTCGCAACGATCGGCAGGAACACTATCACCGACAATGAAGATATGTGTGATACCGCACTGAACATGGTTCATCGTTGGTTCAATCTGGGCGTGACATATCTAGACCCTCGGGGCGATACCTCCCCGGTGTTGTCGAGATCTGTTGCGGATAAACGAAAGCCGGTCATTCTCGAACGTGAGACTCTGTTCCGATCTCCGGCCTTCGCAGCCATCCGGTCAACCCCTACACGCGAGCGGGCGATTTCGTCGACGTCAAGGTGGCGCGCATCCCAATAGTGTGCGTCCGCGTTAAGCGAAGCAGGTATGCCGGAATATCTCCCGATACTCCGACTCTTGCCGTGATCCGTAGACCCTCGCCGCTGTCAGGAACTGCTGGTCGAAATGCACTAGATGCTTAGTCGGTGCGATCTCAATCAAATGGAGGCTTCAATGGTGAAAAATAGAAAGTTCCTCGCAGTCGTTGCAACGGCAGCGATAGCCAACTGCGCTGCGTTTGCAGCCGATACCCCACAGGATGGGGGCTCGGATGGGATGAATGCCGTCAAGCGAAGCGGCGCAACCCTCGACACGGGCAAATCGGACACGTCCGCAAATCAGCGTACGCAAGACTCGTCCCCGCGATCGACCAGCTCCTCCTCGTCGCCTCAACAGAAGGACGCGATGAGCAACACCGG